>ERZ1035006.408-NODE-408-length-34520-cov-7.537792_pt1 | contig 34520 bp, 32 predicted proteins | sample MGYA00520694_ERZ1035006 | MGnify/ENA primary metagenome ERZ1035006 (study PRJEB33766, sample SAMN09781746) | gut metagenome | biome: gut microbiome | host: Homo sapiens | place: Madagascar | study: EMG produced TPA metagenomics assembly of the PRJNA485056 data set... | reverse complement strand
TCCAATATCCCTTATACATTATACCATATCCTTGCCAGAACGCAAGAAGAAAAGGGGCAGGACCGCCCGTGGATCCAAATGTGGAGTGTTTTTTGATAAAATGTGTATTGATTGTTGAAAATGCGACAAAGGTGGTGTATAGTTGTGCTGACGCGAATAAGTCTGAAGGCCTACGCAAAATTACAGGAATTACAAGGAGAGACAACATGAGAAAATGGATCGCAATCATTCTGGCGGCGGTGACGCTGCTGGGACTGGCTGCCTGCGGCGGCAAGGCAGAGGAAAAGAATGTGGATATGAAGGCACTGTATGATCAGTTTGGGGAGAAACTGCCGGAAATGTATCTGATGGACGAAGAGACAATGCTGAATTATCTGGGGATCAACATGGAAGACTGTGCGCAAGCGGTTGTTGCGGTCACCAGTGACGGCTTGGGCGCGGATGAGGTTTGGCTCATCCAGGCCAAAGATACGGAGGCCCTGGCCCGGCTCCAGCAGTTGGCGCAGAGTCGTCTGGCAGCGAAGGAAGACGAGACCGTTCAGTATGCACCGGATCAGTATGCTGTTGTTACCGCGGCAAAACTGCTGACAGAGGGAAACTATCTGGCATTGCTGGTATCTCCAGAGGCGGAAGCAATGAAGAATCTGTTTGAAAGTGCTGTAAAGTAATATTTTATGAAACAAAGGAAGAAAACCAACATACGTGTATATTGCATTGTCTGTGTTGTGATCCTACTGGCATGTGCCCTTTTTGGGTGCGGCAGCGCACCGGCGGAGACGATGCCGGAAGAGACGGAGGAGCAGGTAACGGCAGCTCCGTCCACGTTTTTTCAGACGGAGTCAACTGAAGCTGGACCAAAAGAAAAGCTTTATTTGACCGTGTCCAGACTGGTGCTTTCCTATCCGGGCAAAACGGAAAATATCTATTGCGGAACGGCTCCGCTGGAGGATATTTCCTGGACATCCAGTGACCCGGAGGTCATTTCTGTAGAGGACGGTGTGGTCACAGCCATGGCGGCGGGAGAAGCGGAAATCACCGCTGAAATGGGAGATACATCGGTACAGTGTACTGTATCCTGCTTGGCAGAGTCACCTGAGGCATTTGAGCGGCTGGACAACAGCATTCTCAGTGAGCCGGTCCGGGATCCGCCGGATTCCAAGGAGGGAAAATGTGATTATTACGACGACGCTGGATTTGTAGGCGATTCCGTTACATATCAGCTGCTCTACACGCCTGGGCGGGAGGAACGGATCGGCAAGCCCGTAGCTATGTTCCGCCGCAGCGCCACAGTCAAGGGCTTTACGGACTACTACTGGAACCTTACCTTCCGGGGCCAGGAGCGAAAATTAGAGGACGTGGTGGCGGAGTCGGGGGTGAAGAAGCTCTTCTTTATGCTGGGGGCCAACGATATGGGATATGTGTCCGTGGAGGATACCATGGCCAACTGGGATACCCTCATTGGGCGGATATTGGAGAAGTCCCCGGAGGTGGATATCTATATTGAGTCCATTCTGCCCAGCGCCACCGGGGACCGGTATCGAAACGGGAAAAATGAAAAGATCGCCCAGTATAACGCGGCACTGAAGGATTTTGCGAAAGAAAAGGGCATCCACTATTTTGAGCTGGGGGCATATTTTGAGGACAGTCTGGGCCGTCTGGCACGGGGCTACTCTTCTGACGGGGATGTGCATATTACGGAAAAGGCTGTCTACAAATGGAGCGACATTCTGCGCCTGTTTGCCCAGCGGCAGCAGGAAGCCTAAGAAAGAGGGCCTGTGCAATGCTTTTTTCATCGAACACATTCCTCTTTGGATTTTTGCCTATTACGGTCCTGGCCTATTATCTGTCCCCAAGAAAATTCCGAAATCTGCTGCTTTTGTTGGCCAGCCTGGTGTTTTACGGCTGGGGAGAGCCCAGATTTTTGCCACTGATGCTTGTGAGCATCCTTTTGAACTATGGATGCGGCCGGGCCGTGGCAGCCAGACAGGCTGCGGGAAAAGATCCGAAGGCAGCCCTGTGGGCAGGTGTCGCCCTGAATCTGGCGATGCTGGGCTTTTTTAAGTATGGGCGGTTCTTTTTCGGAAGCCGGTTCCCGGATATCCCGTTGCCCATTGGCATCTCTTTCTATATTTTTCAGGCCATGAGCTACGTGATCGATGTCAGCCGGGAGCAGGTGCCGGTCCAGAAAAATGTACTGACTTTCGGAACATATGTGGCCCTGTTTCCTCAGCTGATTGCGGGTCCTATCGTCCGATACCGGGACGTGGCGCGGGAACTGGAAGACAGACGGGAAAGCGGCGCTCAGTTCGCTGCGGGAGTGCTCAGATTTACCCTGGGCCTTTCCAAAAAGGTCCTGCTGGCCAACACCTTTGGCAGCGCCTGGAATGTGTTGCGGGAGGGCGCAGGAATGACTTCCGGGTGGATCGGGCTGATGTGCTATACACTGCAGATCTACTTCGATTTTTCCGGGTATTCTGATATGGCCATCGGCCTTGGGCTGCTTTTCGGGTTTACATTTCTGGAAAACTTCAACTATCCGTATATCAGCCAGAGCGTGACGGAGTTTTGGCGTAGATGGCATATCTCTTTGTCCAGCTGGTTCAGGGAGTATGTCTATATCCCCCTGGGCGGCAACCGCAGAGGGAAAAAACGGCAGATCCTCAATATCCTGATTGTCTGGCTGCTGACAGGCTTATGGCATGGAGCCAGTTGGAATTTTGTCCTTTGGGGCGGTTATTACGCACTGCTCCTGATTATCGAAAAGCTGTGGCTCTTGAAGCTGGAAGAGCACTGCCCGAAAGTGCTGCGCTGTCTGGGAACCATGCTGGCGGTGATGCTGGGCTGGGCGATTTTTTACTTCGAGGATCTGGGACAGCTGGCTGCCTTTTTGGTGAGGCTGGTCACTCCGGCCAGCAGTACCGGATGGTCGTATTACCTGCCGGTACTGACAGTTGGAGCGCTGTGCGCAACACCTATCGTAAAGGAGATGGAGCGGAAGCTTCCTGATTGGGCGAGGTGGTTTGCTTGTCTGGCGCTGTTTGCGCTTTGCGTTGCCTCTTTGGCCAAGCAGAGCTACAATCCTTTTATCTATTTCCGATTCTGAAAGGAGAGGCAGTGTGAAAATCTGGGAAAAAGTCGGAACGGCGATATTGTGTACTTTTGTCCTTACTATCTCTCTCGGCTATCTGGCGCTGCCGAAACGGACATTTTCAGCATTGGAAAAACGGTATCTGACCCAAGCGCCGAAATGCACAGCGGAAGCGGTCCTAGACGGAAGCTGGTCTGATGCGGTGGAGGACTTCATGGCAGATCAAATGCCGGGACGGGATTTTTTCGTAGGCCTCAATGCCTACTGCGAACAGCTCCTGGGCCTACAGAAAACAAAATCCATCTGGGTATTGGACGGAAAGCTGGTTCGCCGTCCGGTGGAGCCTCAGGCGGGGGCCCTGGAAAAGAATATTGGCGCGGTAAATCGGTTTGCTGCGAGCATAGATATCCCGGTGTCCCTGGCGCTGATCCCCTCCTGCGGCTTTAGTCTGGGAGCCCCGGAATATCCGGACGATCGGCTTATTGAAGAAATTTATGAAAAGGCCGAGTCAGAAACCATTGACCTGCGGGATATTTACCGGGGGCGGCCGGAGCTTTTCTACTCTACGGACCACCATTGGACCAGCGCCGGAGCCTTTGCCGGGTATGAGTCGCTGATGGCAGCCTGGGGGAGAGAAGCGGAGAAGAACTATACGGTGGAATGCTTCGACCGATTCCGCGGCGCGAATTTCTCTGCCAGCGGCCTGTGGCTGACTCCGGCGGAGACGCTGGAGATGTGGCTGGGCCCGGCAGCTATCACAGTGGAGACAGGGCATGAAACCCACGAGGGCGTATTTTACCGGGAACGGCTGGCAGGCTATGACCCATACATGGTCTTTTTGGACGGAAATCAACCTTTTGTCCGACTGCGCAATCCTGATGGAACAGGCAGACTCCTCCTGATCCGGGATTCCTTCGCCAGTTCCCTGGCGGGATTTCTGGCCCAAAGCTATGAGGAAGTTGCCCTGGTAGACCTGCGGTATTACAAGCAGCCTATCTCCCAGCTGGCAGAGGGCTTTGACCAGATTCTGGTCCTCTATAGCCTGGAAAACTTCCTGACGGATTCCAATATTGTGCTTATGAAGTAAGCTCTTATTTCCAAAAAACAAAGGCCCGGCTCTTGTGTAGAGCCGGGTTTTTGGCGTACTATTTAGGTGTGAAAAAACGCAAGTGGAGTATACAGCATACGGGACTGAATATCAAGTCTGCTTGCCCATGAACTTAGAAATCATTATCCCGTCAGACGAACCAGTGAGATTGTTCAACGCTGTTACAGAGGAGTTGGATTACAGAAGATTGACAGCGACCTACTCCCGGCTCCCGGATTGGCGGCTCTGCTCCAGCTGGTTTTGTGCGGCGGGGGCCATTCAGCACCTCCTACCCGATTTGCGAACAGATATGGTTAATCAACAAAGACATATTTCTTCAGCCGATGGAAAGCCTCCTCCACACGGGACTGGGGCAGAGCCAGATTGATGCGCAGGTGGCAGGGACCAAAGAATTGGCGGCCGTCCTGCAGAGCGACACCTACATCCCAGCAGGCCTGCTCCACTTCCTCAATGGTTTTGCCATGGGCCGTGCACCAGTTGGTGCAGTCAACGAAGAGCATATAAGTGCCTTGTGGATGACTGACGGAAAGTCCGGGGAGATTTTTGGCGATGAAATCACAGGCAAAATTCACATTCCCTGTGAGGACATGCCGCAGCTCATCGACCCATTCCATACCTTCTGTGGAATAGGCGGCAATCAGGGCGTGCATAGACAGCACATTGCGGTGATTGTATTGGGTCAGTTTTGCCTCCTTGTCCATCAGGTCCCGGATGCGCTTGTTGTAGACGATGCGGTAAGAGCCAACAAGACCGGCCAGGTTGAAGGTTTTGCTGGGGGCATAGATGCCGACGGTCCGCATCTTCGCATCCTCAGAAATGGACTGGACGGGGATATGGTGGAAACCCTCCAGAGTCAGGTCGGACCAAATCTCATCGGATATTACATACACATCATGTTTTTTGCACAGCTCCATGAGCTTTTCTAGTTCCCAGCGCTCCCAAACCCGGCCACAAGGATTGTGGGGAGAGCAGAAGACCAGGGTGTGGATGCGCTCACTGAGGATTTTGCGCTCCATATCCTCAAAATCCATGCGCCAGACATTGTTGTCGTCCAGTACCAGAGGACTGTGGACAGCCCGGTAGCCGTTGTTTTCCAGAGTGTGGGTAAAGCCGATGTAAGCGGGGGTATGGATCAGAACGGTATCTCCCTTTGCGCACAGCACATTCAGAGCGGAAACAACACCGCCCAGGACACCGTTGGCATAGCTTAGATGCTCAGGGAGAAGGCCCTCTACGCCGTTGCGTTCCTTTTGCCAGCGGAGAATGGCTTCGATATACTCCGGGCGGGGTGAAAAGTAACCGTAGGCCGGATGCTTCGCCCGGCGAACAATGGCCTCGGGGACAGTAGGGACGGTGGGGAAGTTCATGTCTGCAACCCACATGGGAATGGGATCAAAGCCTTCTTTCGGCATGGTTGGAGCGATTCCACCGCCGCCAAGGCCGTCTACAGCCATGGCGTCCATGCCTCTGCGGTCCATAATGGATGTAAAATCGTATTTCATATGCAAAATGCCTCCTGAAAGTAGTCACACAAGAAAAAGAACAAGGCAACTTTGCGCAGATATGTGCCCTCCCGCATAGGGAGGGCACTTTTTAGACAAGGACGATTTCTGTGCCCATGCTGGAGATGCGGTCCAACTGCTCAGCGTTGGAGTCGGTTCTGACGGTGATCAAGGTGTCGATATCCTTGAAATCGCAGAAGACATAAATGCCTCGACGGGAGAACTTGCTGGAGTCCAACAGCGCGATCCGCTTATCGGCGCAGAGGGCGGAATATTTTTTGACCGGTAGCTGCAGCGGATAAGAAACGGTAAGACCGGAGCAGTTACACACGCCAGTGGAGGCAAGAAACGCAATGTCTACATTGATTTTTTTGAAAAATTCCTCCACTTCCAGACCAACCATAAATTCACTGTTGGGGACCAAGGAACCGCCGGGAATAGAGACGTTGAATTTTTTGCAGATCCGCAGGGCGTTTCCGGGCGAGTGCGTCACAAAATCCAGATTGTTCAGAAGCGTGTCAGCGACCAGATAGTCGCAGAGAGCGGAGATGGTAGAGCCGGAATCTATAGAAATGGACATACCATTGGAAATGTATTTGGCAGCCGCAGCCGCAATGCGCTTCTTTTCATCCAGGAAAACATTTGGTTCAGCATCGCCGCTGTCCAGCAGAAAGGCGGAACCGCGGTTGCGGAAGATCAACTTCCGGTCCTCCAACTCCAGCAGGTCCCTGCGAATGGTAGTTGGGGTGACATGGAAATACTGGGCGAGTTCTTCTACAGTAGCGCTGTTTCGCTGCAACAGCAGATTGTAGATGCGATCAATGCGATAGGAGTTTCCCATGATCTGTGTCCTCACTTGTGTTCATTATGTTTGAAAACGTGTTTTCTATGAATGATTATAAACGAGAGAACAAGCAATGTCAATTCAAAAATGGGGAAAATTGGAATAAAATCAAATGAGAACAGAGGAGCGAACAAGCATGTTTGTTTTGCGTTCGATAAAAACAAACACTACGAACATGCGATGCTATTTGATGAATAGATGCAAAATCCGCTTGACAATTGGCAGATTGTGCGGTATGCTGTCGATGTCACAAGAAATGAACAAAGCAAAGCAATAAAAACTGTGCATAATGCACAAAAATGGGGGGGGGTAGATTGTATAATATAAATAAGGATAAATGGCACTGAACATGCAACGAACGAAAAAATCACGAAAACTATTCGAAACTTAACGAAAACTGAAAACATCTGAACACGCAGAGGATATCTACGGTGCTGTGGCCCGTGATATAAAAACAAATTTTGCAGGAGGAAATGTATGAAAACCACGAAGAAACTGATTGCCCTCGTGTTGGCCCTCGCAATGTGCCTGAGTCTCGTCGCCTGCGGCGGCAGCGGCACATCCACTTCCAACAGCACCGGCAACACCGCCCAGAATTCCGCAAACGACACCAAGCAGGACTCCACCGACACCGGTGCCAAAAAGAAAATCATCTTCTTTACCGCTTTCATTGGTGACTTCGGCCTGTCTGACATGGGCTACCGTGCCGTTCAGGAGTTGGCTGAGACCTACAACATGGACTGGACTCTGGTCGAGTATGGTTCCTACGATGCGGCTCTGGCTGTGAACTGCTTCTGGGATGCCCTGGAGACCACGCACTACGATTACTTCTTCGGCCCTGCCTGGTACATTGAGGGCATCATTGATGATGCTGCCAAGCAGTACCCCGACACCACCTTCATCCACTACGACGTTGGTAAGGGCGTTGAGTTCAATGAGCCCAATGTCTACGGCATTACCTTCGCTCAGAACGAGTCCTCCTTTATGGCTGCGATTCTGCAGTGCCTGATGACCAAGAATGGAAAGGTCGGCTGTGTCTCTACTGACAGCCCCATCCTGAACGACTTCTCCACCGGCTGGCTGGCTGGCGTGAAGTACGCCAAGAAGGAGATGGGCCTGGATGTTTCCTGGCTGCACTCCTACATGCCTGAAACCTCTATGTCCGCTGTTTACGAGTCCGCTAACGTTATGTACGACAATGGCTGCGACTTTGTGTGGTCCATCTCCGCGCAGATGTTGCTGGCTGCCTGCCAGGCTGCTGAGGAGCATGGCGGCCATGAAAAGGGCTACTGGGTCATGGGTTGTGACTACGATCAGTACGAGTACTTCAAGGGCCTTGCTGCTCAGGACGAGTCCTCCGCTGTCGGCTACCAGAACATCCTGACCTCCATCACCAAGAACATCGCTCCCGCTGCCAGTGCCATCATCGCCTGCGTAGAAAGCGGTGACGGCTCCGTCCAGCCCGGCAATAAGGTTTGGGGTGTCTATGAGAACGGTGTCGGCTACCTGGAAAACGAAAACTTCCTGGCCAACGTTCCCGCGGATGTACAGCAGACTCTGAAGGACATCATTGCTAAGATCGGTGCCGGTGAGATCAAGGTCCCCTCTTACTATGACTTCAACACCTACGAAGCCTTTGCTGCCTACCGGGATAACCCCGATGCTGATTTCCAGGCCTGAGGTTAACAGTCAACCTGCGTAAGGTGATTCCGGAGGGCGAAGAATGCGAGTTCTTCGCCCTCATTTCAGAGGCTCTGATCTGATTGCCCGGGCAGGGCAGTCCGGACCACCGGATCAGAGCTTCTACATATTCCGAAAGGAAGGAAAGGTGAAAAAATGGCAAAAGAGCTGCTCAGGATGGAGGGCATTACTAAGATTTATCCCAATGGTTTCATGGCCAATAAGGATGTAACTCTATCCGTGGATGAAGGCGAGATCCATGCCCTGATCGGAGAAAACGGTGCCGGTAAAACGACATTGATGAAGATCCTGTTTGGACTGGAATCGCATCAGGAAGGCAAAATCTATATCAATGGGGAAGAAGCACACATTGCCAATCCTCTGGACGCTATTGCAAAGGGTGTCGGCATGGTGCATCAGCATTTTATGCAGGTGTCCAACCTGACGGTGGCGGAGAACATTGTCCTGGGCATGGAGCCCGGAAAGGGACCTATCTTCGATAAGAAGGAGGCCATCCGGATCACCCAGGAGGCGGTGGACAAGTTCAACCTGAACGTGGAGCCGGACAAGCTGATCCGGGACCTTTCCGTAGGACAGAAGCAGAAGGTCGAGCTGTTGAAGAGCTTGGTCCGAGGCGTGAAGGTTCTGATCCTGGACGAACCTACCGCCGTTCTGACGCCGCAGGAGACACGGGAGTTGTTCGTTCAGCTCAAGCAGCTGCGGGATCAGGGCTACGGCATCATCTTTATTTCCCATAAACTGGACGAGGTCATGGAGTTGTGCAGCAGGGTAACGGTGCTGCGCCATGGTAAGGTCACAGGCCACGGAGAAATCAAGGACCTTGACCCTGCCAAGCTCTCCAAGATGATGGTGGAGCGGGAAGTAGACCTGACCATAGATAAGGCACCGGCAAAACCAAAGGATACCGTCATTCATGTAGAGCATCTGAATTATGTGGATGATTTTGGTAAATTGGTTGTAAATGATTTGAGCTTTGGCATCCGAGCCGGTGAGGTCGTGGGTATTGCCGGCGTAGAAGGCAATGGACAGACTGAGGTTTCGGAAATTATTTCTGGCCTGCTGCCCAGAACCTCCGGTGAGGTTTATTTGAACGGCAATGAGACCTCCGGAAAGACCATTGCCCAGATCCGGGAAATGGGCTTGGCCCATATTTCCGAGGACCGGATGAAGCAGGGTATGGCCGCGGGGCTGTCCATTCGGGACAACATCCTGGCTTGCTATCTGAATACCGGCAGGTTCGGCAAGAAACAGCTGCTGAACATGAAGAAGCTGAACGGGTTTGTGGACCAGTGCATCCAGGATTTTGAGATTGCCTGCACCGGCGGCAGCGAAAATATCAAGTTTCTCTCTGGCGGCAATATCCAGAAGGTCATTGTGGCCCGTGAGTTTTCTGGGAGCGCAAACTTCATCATTGCCAACCAGCCGACCCGAGGCATTGATGTGGGCACTGCAGACCTGATTCGTCGCTTGCTGGTGAAAACGACCCGGGAAAGCAACAACGCTGTGCTGCTGATTTCCTCTGACTTGGCGGAAATCATGGAGGTTTCTGACCGGCTGCTGGTCATGAAGGACGGACAGATCGTTGCGCAGTTTACCAACGTAAAGGGTGTTACCGACGAAACACTGGGCGAGTACATGCTGGGTGTGAAACGCATGAGCTCTGAAGAAATGGGGGACCTGTTTTGAAAAAAGTACAAAGAATAGACTCGGCCTTTGAGGTCCTGCGTGTCTTCCTGGGTATTGTCATTGCCTATGCCTTGTGTCTGGTTGTTATCGTCCTGGTCACCGGTGCTGACGGTGCCAAGGATGCCATCTACAATTTTGCCATCGGTCCTTTCACCTCCCGGCGTCGGTTTGCCCAGGTGCTGTCCCGTATGTGTCCGTATATGCTGATTGGCTGCGGCATGTGTTTTGTGTACGCCAGCGGACGGTTCAGCGTGGTCAGTGAAGGCATTATCAACATTGCGCCTATTCCTATCCTGTATGTGATTTTCTGCACCACCTTCGGTACCCAGATCATGGCAGGTATGCCTAAGTTTGCCAACCAGATCATTATTATTGTGTCCTGTGCGGTGGTAGGCGGCCTTGTCGCCATGATTCCCGCCTATGGCCGTGAGAAGCTGGGAGCCAACGAAATGGTCACATCGACAATTATCAATTACGTGTGCCTGTATTTGGCGTTGTGGGTAGTGCGTGGCTATATGGCAGATAGAAGCCATTCTTTCTTGTGCACCCCGAATTTCCCTGACAACATGCGCTTCACACGCTATTGGGGCAATACAAACCTGAGCGAGGGCGTTTGGGTAGCTATCATTGGTGTCATCATTGCCTGTGTCATTTTCTACCGTACTCGACTTGGCGTGGAGATCCGTATCACCGGTGCTAATCCTAATTTTGCCCGCTATGCCGGTATCAATACCAGCATTACCCCCTTTATGGGGCAGGTCTTGGGCGGCATTTTTGCAGGTGTGGCAGGCGCTGTGGAAATTTTTGGTGCCTACGACCAGTATCAGCTGTCCATGCTGACCAACATTGGCTTTGACGGCCTGATTATCGCGGTTATGGCGAAAAAGCAACCCGTCTTTGTGCCGGTGACAGCATTTGTTCTGGCCTATATCCGTACTGCCGCCGCTGTACTGAACACCAATACCAACATTCCCATCGAGCTCGTTACCATGCTGCAGGCCGTTATCATCTTCTTTGTGGCCGCAGAAGAGTTCTTGGGCAAGAGCCGCCAGAAAGCCATCATCAAGGCTTCCCGCGAGTGTCAGTAAGGAGGGGCGAAACCTATCATGGAATTTATTACCAATGTTATTTACTCCATTATCCGAATTTCCACCCCCATCATTTTCGTAGCTATCTGCTCCACGATCTCCGCTCAGGCTGGCCTGCTGAATATGGCCGGTGAAAGCATGATGCTGGTGGCATCTCTGGCCGGTGTTATCTTCAGCGCCATGTTCCAAAATGTGTGGCTGGGTATCCTGGGTGGTATGCTCAGTGCCATGGTGATCGTATTGATCATCTGTTTTGCCGCCTTCTACATGAAGGTAGACCTGTACCTGATGTCCATATCCATGAACTTGGCTATGGGCGGCGGCGTGATATTCGTTATGTGGGTACTCACCGGAACCAAAGCGAACACCGCCGGCTCCATCCCCAGTCTGGCGCTGGGCAATATCGATATCCCTATTATCAAGGATATCCCCATTCTCGGTTCCATCATTTCCGGACACAATGTCTTTACCTACATGGCGATTCTGATGGCTGTTGTGGTATGGTTCCTGCTGTTCAAGACCAAGCTGGGTCTGCGGATGCGGGCCATTGGCGAGAATCCTGCCGCCGCTGAGGCTGTGGGTATCAACACCAAGCGAATCTATACCATTGCGTTCCTGATTGCCGCTGCCATTGGCGCACTTGGCGGTATGTATCTGTCCATGGGCTATCAGAGCTTCTTCTCCAAGGGCTTGACTGCCAACCGTGGTTTCATCGGTATGGCCGCGGCCACCATTGGCGGTAATCAGCCTTTCGGTGCATTGCTGATGAGCTTTGTTTTCGGCGTTGCCTATGCTACAACCAATTATCTGCAGCCCTACATCAGCGATGCCTATTTGCTGCAGAGTGTCCCCTTCATTCTGTGTACCGTTGTTTATCTGGTAATTTCCGGCTATCGCTCTACCGCGGAAACCAGAAAAATCAGAAGAAACCGGGCACGCTTGGAAAAATTGCAGCACCACGAAGCATAAGTCGAAGCTGGAGCGGTGAAAAAGGTGACCACCGCAGGACAAAATCAGAATTCAGTTACGGTTCGCTGAGAGCTTTCTTCCGAGAAGTCACGGAATCCATCCCCACAGATAGATGGGCGGATGCCCTTCCGGGTGATTGGATTTGTGCCTCTGGGCCCGCTTGCGCGAACGAAGCGCAGGCGGGCTTTTCCTGTTATAAAAGACGGAGGAACGAAAGCCGCCCCTAAGAAGATAAGGAGTTTTCCAAGTGAGAAGCTACTATAATACCATAACTTTACAGACCGAAGATCTGCGAAATCTGACATCGGTGCAGGTGGAGCGTTGCTACGATGAGGGAAAGCTGGCTTCCCTAATGGATGTGCAGACCTTCCGCAACCTGAAGCGGGTCGTGGTCACCGGCTGCGGCGACTCTTACTCTGCTGCCGGAGCCATGCTGAGTACTTTTCGGCTTCACAGCGGCCTGTCGAGAGTAGATGCACCGGATCCCATGGATTTTTGTAGGTTTTACAGCAAAGAGGAGGTCACCTGCGGCTATGATGAGGACCAGGTACTGGTGATTGCAGTGTCAGCCTCCGGTGGTTCCACCAGGATCTCGGAGATCCTGGAGAAGGCGAATAAAATGGGCGTGCACTCGATGCTGATTTCCAATAACCCGGCCTCCAGTGGTGCCAGGATGGCGAAGCATATGTATTATGTGGAAACCCCAGAGGGGTGTAATTCCCCCGGATTCCGGTCGTATTTTGCAAGCCTGGTGGCGTTGAGTGCCCTGAGTGCCTATATTGGGCTGGTCCAGGAGCATATCGGCAGAAATCGTTTTGAGGAGATCCGGGACAGTATTCAGCCTCATATGATGGCGTTTATGGAGCAATTTGACCGTATTGATCGGGAAATGATTGCTTTGGCCCAGAGTTGGAAAAACTATACAAAATTTGAAATCATTGGCGACCACGACGCTGCTTTCTCTGCGCAGTTTGTGGAGGAGAAGTTTATTGAGTGCGCCGGTGTGCATACGGTCCATGCGGATTCTGAGGACTGGTGCCATATCAATTTCTTCCTGCGGGAACCGCAGACCATTGGTACGGTATTTGTGACGGCGCGGGACAGTGCCAGCTTTGACCGGGTGATTTATTCCATCCGCTCTGCCGTCCAGGTTGGCCGACCGGTTCTGGTAGTTACAGATGCGGAAGAGGGGCTGATCCCTCGGGGAGCGGCAGTCTGCCGGATTCCGAAGGCAAAAGAGGGCTGGCTGAACGCACTGACGGACTTTATCCCCGGCTCTCTGCTGGGTTCTTATGTGGCTGAATGTGCCGGAAAACTTTTCTTTGGCGGGAAATATGATTACCGGACACAAACATGGCATTCTGACAGCTGAGTGAGGGGAAGACTATGAATAAGATGTATTTTAATAACGGCCTTCGGCTCCAGTGCCTGGATGTGGAGGAGCTTTGTATGGAACAGTTCCGGCGAAGCGTAGCCTCTTTCCATAACCTTCTCCCAATAGAAAAAATCAAGAGCGCCAAGCGAATCATTGCCTCTGGTGCAGGAGATTCTTTTTTGGCGGCAGCGGAAAGCAAAGGTGCTTTTGCACGATATCTTCCCGATGTGCGCTACGAGGCTCCCAGCGGGATCGAAGCCGGCCGGTATTTAGAAATGGAAGAGGAAGAACCCGATACCATCATGGTGGGTATCAGTGTGGGCGGCGGCACGGCACGTGTATCGGAGATTCTTCAGCGCGGTGTGAAACACGGCTGCTGCGCGATTGCCCTGACGGATAACCCCAATAGCCTGGCGGCCCACTCTGGCAATTATTTGTACCATACCAATACTCCGGTGGGGGACAATATCTCCGGATTGAGGACCTATTACGTATCTATGATCTCTTTGTACGTCATGGCTGCGGCTATGGGGGAAGTCCGGACGGGAAAACCCTTTTTGAAAGAACTGGAGCAGCAGGTAGAAAAATACCGAAATGAGTTTTTTCGGAATATTTCCCAGATGGATGACATCTGTTTTGAGAAAGCCCTCGCTTGGCGCGAAAAAAAATATTTTGAAGTTACAGCGGATGGCCCGATGTTTTGGTGCGGTAGGTTTCTGTCAGCCAAGATGGCAGAACTTTCCGGAGATGTCTGCTCTGTGATCGACAGTGAGAACTATTTTCATGTGAATGGCATTCTCTATCCGGCAGGTGAAATCGGGGAAATGAACTTGGTTTCCGGCTGTGATGAGAATGTGGACCGCATTGCGGAAACAATCAATTCCCAGGTCAGGGCGGGAAGAGACGCAATTGTATTCAGCGACTTGGAGCCTGTGAGCATGGGAATTACCCAGCAAGTTACCTGGTGCCCCATGGCGGTCCCCGAGAAGGAGTACAGCTTTTTGCTGCCACTATTTGCCTATATCCCGGGCTCCATTCTGGCAAGCTACCGTGCGACCCTGATGGGTGAACCCTTCTTCCGGGGTGGCGGTGGGATGCCCTATATGACATTAGGCTCTAATCCCATTCAAGTGATTTAATCGGGAGGGGAAAGATGAAGCATTACGACTACATTTGTGCGGGAAACCTGATCCTGGACAGCAAGGGAATGAAAGATGCTCACGAGGGCTGCAAGGAGTATCCTGGGGGCCCAGCTACATTCGCCTATACTGGCGTGCGGATCTGGACGGACAGTGTTATGCAGCTCAGCCGCACGGGAAAGGACTATGAGCCTTTTTTTCGGGAATGGATTGAGAAGAATGAAGTTGAGACCCAGGGAATCAAGATTGTCTGTGATCGGGCAAACCACCTGTATGGGTTTAGCCATGCCTACGGCTTTTGCCCGGCACCCGAGTTTGATGCCATGACGCTGGATGCATGGCAAGACTTTGGATATCAGAAGATCCGCCCGGAAGACATTGGAGAGTTTACAAAAGAGGGCGGTGTCAAAGGTGTCTATTTGGCGGCAAACCCTGACAGCGTCTTCTGGGATATGCTGGGGATGATCAAAAAGCGAGACGGCTTCAAACTTATGTGGGAAATTGAAAGTGTCTGGGCAAGACCGGAGTTTATGGATCTTATCCTTCATGCGGCGCAGTTCACAGATATTTTCAGTATCAACTTAGCGGAAACACAGACCTTATTCGGCTGCGAGAGTGATGAAGACTGTATCCGGGGTCTGCGGACGCTAGGAGTCGATATGACTCTTTTCCGAGTAGGCGAGAGAGGATTGTATGTGGTTACAAAGGATGAGGTAGTTTATCTGCCGCCCGCACCTGGCCCTGTGGTGGACACTGTAGGCTGTGGCAATAGTTCTACCGGCGGTGCGCTTTACGCATATGCAGAGGGGAAGGATCCTCTGACCGTTGGCCTGATGGCGAATATCGCCTCTGCGCGGAATCTGATGCAGTATGGACTTATTCCGGAATTCCAATCCATCCGGGATGAGTGCTTCCGGGAGTTGGAAGCACTCAAAGAGCAGTACAAGTAAAAGGAGAAGAAAAATGGGATATGATTACGTGATTGCCGGCAACGTTATGCTGGACAAGGTAGTATTTATGGATGGCACGGAGTCTGGGCGTGAGAGTATCGGCGGCCCTGCTACTTTCGCTTACAGCGGTGTCCGTATCTGGACGGATAACGTTATGCAGTGCAGCAACCTGGGGGCAGACTACAGAACGCTGTTTACTCCCTGGATCGAAAAGAATCAGGTGGTTACTGATGGATATAAAATTGTATGTGATCGTTGCAACCATTCTATTATGTACTTTAAGGATCGCAGCGGTGCCTATTTTCAGCCTGGCGAGCAGGAAATCAGCGAAGAGGAAAAGTGGCTGAAGCACGATGCTTGGCAGGACTTCGGTTATATGAAGACCAAGCCCGAAGAAATTGAGGTATTTACCAAGGGCAACCATGTAAAGGGCGTTTATGTGGCCCAGAATGCGGACCGCACCTACTGGAAGAAACTGTCCGCCATCAAGAAGCGGGACGGATTCAAGCTTATGTGGGAAATCGAGGGCCCCTGGGCGCATATCCACTATCTAGAGGATGTGAAGCAGATCTGCCAGGATGCGGTGGATATTTTCAGCTTGAATATTGAAGAGGCTCAGTGCCTGTTCAATTGTGAAGGGGACGAGGCTTGCATCCGGGAGTTGCAGAAGCTGGATGTGGATATGACGCTCTTCCGAGTGGGGGCCCGGGGTGCTTATGTGGTTACGCCAACGGAAGCTATCTATTTGAAGCCTGCTCCTGGTCCCGTTGTGGATCCAACTGGATGCGGCAATACCTCCACTGGCGGTGCGCTTTATGCCTATGCGGAGGGCAAGGATCCTTTGATGGTCGGCATTATGGCCAATGTGGCATCCTCCATGAATATCCGTCAGTATGGTATCATTCCGGACATGCTTGGTGTTCGCCAGGAGTGCTATGATTTGGCGCAAAAGCTGTATGAGGAGTATCAAAATGAACACGGGATCCGGGGAGGACAGGACGAATGAACAAGAAGGATTACTATAACTCTGTGACAGACCAGGTTCTGGACCTGAAAAACCTGGCACCTGTTCAGTCCAGGATATGCTTTGATCTGGAGTTCCTAAAAAAAACGCTGCCTGCTGACAAAGCGGAGAGAATCCGCCGGGTCATCATCACCGGCTGTGGGGATTCCTATTCCGCTGCCGGTGCGGTGATGCCCGGTTTTAAGAAGCTCAGCGGTCTGCGGGCGTGCAATAGCCCGGACATTATGGACTTTTGCGGCTTCTATACAGAGCAGAAGATCCTGAAGGGATTTCAAGCGGAGGAAGTGCTCTTTGTAGGTATCAGCTTTTCTGGGGGGTCTGCCCGGGTTATTGAAGCTCTGGAAAAAGCCAATGCGCTGGGAGTCCACTCTCTGCTGATTACCCGGACGCCGGGCTCTAAGGGGGCGGAGGTCGCGGAACTGGTCATGGATGTGGCTACACCAGCAGGATGCAATACGCCGGGACTTCGGTCCTACTATGCAAGTCTCATCGGTTTGACAGCTCTGGGTGCTTACCTGGGCCTGTGCCAAGGACATTTGACAAAGGAGGCGTTCTGCCAAGTTCCGAGGGATATTGAGGAACTGACTATGGCATTCATGGAGCACTTCGACAAGATTGACGATCTGATGTTTGCCGAAGCCCTGAGAATGCGGGATATCCGGAAGTTTGAACTGCTGGCGGACTGGAATGAAGGGTATTCCGCCCAGTTTGTGGAGCAGAAGATCATTGAGTGCAGTGGCTCTTTCTGCTGCCATACGACCTCTGAGGAGTTTGCACATATCAGTTTCATGGCACGGTGCCCGGAGGAAATCGGGGAAATCGTTATGATTAATGCGGAAGATAAGAGCAGAAGTCGAATGAAGGACACCATCAACGGCTGTTTGGCGCAGCACAGACCGACACTGATTGTGACGGACATGGACCCGGAGAAGTTTGATTTGTCCGTGAATATGTTTACCGGAAACAGCCCCTATTTCAAACAGGAATCCGGCTATAACACCATGGCGGAGCGGGGAAAGCCCACATTCTGCCAGATCCCGAAGGCCAAAGAAAGCTGGATGTCTCCGTTTGTTGATTTTCTGCCCGGATCTTTGCTCGCCGGTTATCATGCTGCCGTCAACGAAATCCCATTTTTTGGCGGACACTATAATTTCCGTACCCAGACCTGGAACATGAACTAAGGAGGGGAGTCCAATGTACAGAAGATTAAAAGATGAAAAATACTACAGAAAGTTCTATTTCCAGGACAGCTTCTACAATCAGTGCATGGATGTGGACCCGCTGACCATGGTGCAGTTTGACCAGTCTGTGGAACAGGTGAAGAAAATCATCAACGAACCCATTTTCTCCACGTGCACCCATATGGTCGGCGTGGGCTGCGGGGATTCCAACGTTGCGGCATTTGCCGTAAAGGACGCGTTTGCACACTATCTGCCGGATGTGGAGTATGAGGGCGTAGAGGCTATTGAGATGAGTCGGCACTATGACTATCCGGAGGACTGTTCCAAGATGGCGGCCTTGTTTATCAGCTTTTCCGGCGGCGTTATCCGCACGCTGGAGGCTATGGAGCAGTGCAAACGCCATGGGGTGACCACCGTTGGCGTGACCACCGCGGTGAACTCGGACACCGCGAAAAATGCGGATATTTTCTATTACACCGATACCCCCAAGGGGGACAACAACGCCGGTCTGCGCACCTATTACAGCAATGTTATGAGCTGCATCATTCTGGCGGCGGCTATGGCCGAAAAGCGGACGGGGAAATCCTGCTTGCCGGAGCTGCGGGCGCAGGTAAAAAAATATCACGATGCCTTCTTTGCAGAGATTGCCAAAATAGATGAGACTTGCTTCCGTGCGGCTATCCATTTTATGGATAAGGGACTGCTGGAGGTCACTGCGGATGGACACAACTTCTGGTCCGGCCGATTCGTCCAGGCGAAGATCCTGGAGCTGTCCGGAGATGTGTGCTCTACCATTGATAGTGAAAACTATATGCATGTCAATTCCCATATGTGTCCTGGCAGCGATATTGCGGAATTGGTGATCCTGAACAGCAATGACGGCAATGTAAAGAACATGGCAAACACTGTCAATGCAATGGTCGCACGGGGGCAGAGGGAGGTCCTGCTGTTCTGCGACAAGACACCGGAAGAGGTCGGAATTACGGAAAAGGTGATTTACTGCCACGTTCCTGTTCCTGAAAAGCAGTGGAATTTCCTGGCACCAATTTATGCCTACCTGCCTGGGTCTATTTTTGCCGGATTCCGCCATACCACCCTGGGAGAACCAATGTTCCGGGGTGGCATGGACTTCAGCTTTTTCCCGGCTACCTACTGCTCTCCCATGGAAGTGGTGGAGCTGTAAGATGAAATAAAAAGAGAGGATTATACATATGGCTACTTGTTTTGACAATTTGAACGGAAAGAAACTGGTTATCGGCCTCGTACATTTGCTGCCAATGCTGGGGACTCCTCTTTACGAGGATGGCAACATGGATAAGATGACGGAGAAGGCAATTGCCGACTGCAAAACGCTGAAGGAAAACGGAGCGGATGGCGGATTAATCCAGACAGTGGATGTATTCTACCCCTCTACCGATGACACGGACTATGCACGTGTGGCCGGCTTGGCGGCGGTGACCGCCCGAGTCCGGGCGGAACTGGGGCCTGATTTCATCATCGGTTCTCAGATCATGTGGAACTGTATTACGCCCTCTCTGGCCGTATGTAAGGCAGCTGGTGCGGACTTTACACGCTGCACGGCGTTGGCAGGCAACACCGACTCCATGTACGGCATGATCGAGGCTCAGCCCCTGAAGGTCGCGGAGTATCGCAAAAAAATCGAAGCTATGAACGTCGGTATGCTGGCGGAAATTTCCGGCTATCATCATACCGGGGATGATAGCGATGCCGCTATTCAAGGATTGGCAGCAACCTCTATGCGACTGGGCGCCAATGCAGTCGAGGTCTGCGATCGTGATTTTGCCCGGAATGAGAAGCTGGTAAAAGCAGTGAAGGCTATTAGCGGCGGCAGTATCCCGGTTATCTTGGGCGGCGCGACGAATGTGGAGAACTGCGCAGACCGGCTTCGCTATGCGGATGGCGCACTGGTTGGCACCGCCTTTGAAGGCGGCAAGTGGGGCGGTCCCATCATTGGTTCTATCGTGGCGGACTATGTGCGCAAGGTCCGCCAGCTGGAAGAAGAACTGGCGAAGTAACAGATATTTCCGCCCCAGTTAGACTGGGGCGGAAATAAACAAAAGGAGCGATTCCAATGAAAAGGACATTACGTAAACTACTGGGATTCCGGTCCGGGACACCATGGAAAGAACTGCTGGCTGCTGTGTATTATCTGGCCTGTGCTACGTTTTTGGTCATCGGTATGGCGACACCTCCACTGATTGCCTGCGGCCCTTGGGATACGGCAGTTGTTAAGCTATCAACATGTGTACTTTTTATATGGATGCTGAGCCCGGCTATATTCCTGTCAGATACGGGTTTTCGGGCAAAACTGCCTCTTTTTAAGAAGAGAATCGCAATGTATTCCCTGGTTGGACTGATGATTGTGTTCGTACTGTTTCAGTATCTGTTCACGGCGGTGGAGGGGTTGCACACCCATGAATATCTGGATGAATTCAGAACCTATATCAGTGCCACCTACGAGGGATTTGTAGAGGCGGGTACCGCCAAATAACAGGGGGATTATGGAGAATAAGAAACACTATGCCTGGAAAATTGTGCTGGCATGTATTTTGATGAAGCTGGGTACCGGTGGATTTATCGGTGTGGCTATGGGCAACTTCATCACACCAATTGTCCGGGAACTGGGGTGCCAGGTCAGCCAGTTGACAACGTATACCAGTATCAATGCGATTTCCATGGCGCTGCTGTATACGACGGCGGCCAAGTGGATCAATACCAAGCATATCGGAAAAATCATGGGTTTTGCGTCCGTGGCGGAGGTTGTGGGTCTGGCACTGATGAGTACCTATCGGACCGTGGAGATGTTTTATCTGTCAGGTGCGCTGATTGGCATTGCCCAGGCATTTACCGGCTTCGTGGCGTTGCCTATTGTCATCAATATGTGGTTCAAGAAGAACACAGGTACAGTATTGGGGGCCATTGTATCCATTGGCAGCGCGGCAACTATGCTCTATAGCTTGCTCTCCGGACAGTTGATTACCTGGTTCGGTTGGCGGAATGCCTATTTGATCATGGCCGTGGCTTCTGCGGTCATCACGATTCCGGCGGTGTTCCTGTTTATCAAACGGCCGGAGGAAGCAGGCTGTTTGCCCTATGGGGCAGATAGCCCGGAAAGATTGAACGGGAGCGTGGAGCCCGGAAGAGCATCTCAGGAGGATATGTCCCTGACGGCGAAACAGGCGTTTGCATTGCCGTTACTCTACATTGCCTGGGTAGCTTGTGTAATGTACAGCTATTCCTGCGGCGTGGCTGGATATGCGACAACTTTTGCTACGATGGAACTGGGGCAGTCGACTGCTTTTGGCTCTGTGGTGGGTGTATGCAGTAGCCTGGGCGGAGTGCTCAGCAGTTTGGTAGTTGGCCGGATCAATGATCGATATGGTGTCAAAATGGGATTGCTGTGGGGCTCTGTGACCACAACAGCCGGATACCTGATTATGCTATTGAGTTACCGAAATGCGTTTTTCGTATATCCCGCTATTTTTGTGGTGGGACTTGGGAGCTGCATGTATATGGTCCAGTGTCCGTTGTTGGCTAGAAATATTGTTGGGTCTAAGGAGTATTCCACGATTTGGTCCCGGATGATGATGATCAACAGTCTGATTGGTGGAGGCCTGTATTCCACAATCGGTATGTTCTACGACAGAAGCGGGACCTATCGCGGCGCGTTCCTGATGGCCATTGGCATGTACATCGGTGCCGGAATTTTGGGCACCATTTCTGTCAATCAAAGCAGAAAGCTTCATGAGAAGCTGGAAAAGAATAGTTGAGGCGAATAATCGATGTTAAAAGATAAAAACCATTATGCCTGGAAAATCGTAGCGGCTTGCATTTTGATTAAGATTGGCACGGCAGGCCTGACTGCTGCCGCCATGGGCAACTTTGTGACCCCCATTGTTCGGGAACTGGGGTGCAGTGTCAGTGCACTGTCCGCTTATACCAGTGTCAATGCGGTGGCCATGGCGCTGCTGTATACAACTGCTGTAAAATTTCTAAATACCAAGAATATTGGCAAGATCATGGGCTTTGCTTCCTTGGCAGAGGTGATCGGGCTGGGGCTCATGTCCACCTATCACTCGGTCTACATGTTCTACTTCTCTGCGGCATTGATTGGTGTGGCTCAGGCCTTTACAGGGTATGTTGCCATTCCTGCTGTGATTAACATGTGGTTTAAGAAAAATAACGGAACGGTCTTGGGTACTGTTATTGCCGTGGGAAGTGCCGCAACGACGCTGTACAGCCTTTTAACGGGACAGCTTATCAGCAGCTTTGGCTGGCGGCAGAGCTATTTCATTATGGCGGTTATGGCAGCTGTCCTGACAGTCCCGGCGGTATTTCTGTTCATCAAGCGGCCGGAAGAAGTGGGCTGCGAACCCTACGGAGCTGGGGAAGAGCAGGTGGTCACAGCCTCCGCGGATAATGGTGAGCTGAGTCTGACCAAACAGCAGGCACTGAAGATGCCCATGTTCTACCTGGCTTGGCTGGCCTGCGTCTGCTTCAGCTATGGCAGTGGTGTAGCCTATTATACACAGACTTTCTCTACGATTGAGCTGGGCCAGACTATTGCATTCAGTTCCATTGTGGGTGTGTGCCTGAGTTTAGGTACGATTTTCAGCAGTCTGATCGTGGGCCGGATCAATGACCGGCTGGGTGTCCGGGCAGGGCTTGCCTGGGGCGCAGTTACCAATGCGCTGGGATTCCTTCTGATGTTTGCCAGCTATAGGGCCCCCTTCTTTGCGCTGCCCGCTGTGTTCATCGTAGGCTTGGGAAATACCATGTATACGGTGCAGTGTCCGCTGCTGGCCCGTACCGTTGTGGGGGACAAGCATTATTCCGAGATTTGGGCGTTGATGATGATGATCAACAGTTTGATTGGCGGCGGACTGTGTTTCACCATAGGTCTGTTCTATGATTTGGCAGGCACCTTCCGGGGAGCGTTTGTCATGGGAATCATCTTGTTTGCTTTGGCAGCCGTTCTTGGAAATATCTCTTTGAATATGCGTAAGAAGCTAGTTGACAGTCAAAAGGAAAACGTGTAACATCGTATATCATTCACCCCCCGGTTCAGGCTGCTGCTGTGGTCCGGGGGGCTAAAAAATACAGGAGGGATTTTATGAGATACAGAGCCTTGGGTGCAACGGGTTTGCTGGTCAGCGAAATTGGATTGGGAGCAGAGTGGCTGGAGAGGCATAATGAGCAGGAGTGCCGCACAATCATTGATGCCTGCGAAGCTCAGGGAATCAATATTTTGGACTGCTGGATGAGCGAACCCAATGTGCGCACGAATATTGGCAAAGCACTGAAGGGCCACCGGGAGAAATGGATCATTCAGGGGCATTTTGGATCCACCTGGCAGAATGGGCAGTATGTCCGGACCCGGGATATGAATCAGGTGGTTCCTGCCTTTGAGGATCTGCTGACAAGACTGCAAACCGATTACATCGATTTGGGAATGATCCATTATGTGGACACGCCGGAGGACTGGGAGACAGTTGTAAACGGCCCCTTCCTGCAGTACGTGCTGGAGCAGAAGAAAAAGGGCGTGATTCGGCATATCGGCATGAGCACCCACAACCCGGCTATGGCAAAAAAAGCGGTAGAGAGCGGAATCGTGGAGATGATCCTGTTCAGCATCAACCCGGCTTTTGATCTGATGCCTCCAACGGAGGACCTAAATGCGTATTTTGCCGAGCAATACGACGAGCATCTTGGCGGTATGGATCCCATCCGGGCAGAACTCTATAAACTTTGTGAAAGCCGAAATATCGGCATTACCGTGATGAAGGGCTATGCCGGAGGCCGCCTGTTTGATGCTGCCCGGTCTCCTTTTGGTGTGGCTTTGACGCCGGTGCAGTGCATCCACTACGTGCTGACGCGACCTGCGGTGGCGGCAATTATGGTAGGCGTGGATAATCCGCAGCATGTGCTGGAGGCTGTGGCTTATGAGACAGCTTCGGAAGGAGAGAAGGACTACGCAACGGTCCTTGCGAATGCCCCCAGGCATGCCTACACGGGCCAATGTACCTATTGCGGTCACTGCAAGCCTTGCCCCATGGAAATCGATATCGCTATGGTAAATAAGCTCTACGATTTGGCTGCGATGCAGGATAAAGTCCCACAGTCTATCCAAGCCCACTATGATGCGCTGGAGCACAAGGCCTCTGAATGCGTAGGCTGCGGCGGTTGTGAGACCCGCTGCCCATTCCATGTCAAAATCTCAGAGCGGATGAAAAGAACTGCCACGCTGCTGGGATAAGATTAGGAGGGGCTGAATAGCCCTGACTTCTCATCCCACCATGTGTACCATTCGGTATACGGTGGTTCAACCGTATAAGACTAGCCAAGGATACAGAAAAGTAAAAAAAGAGGGCCGATAACCTGTGATGCCCATTGGCTCAAGGATTATCGGCCCTGCACCTTATGCATCCGGCACTAATTGAGACCCTGCGCCGGCTGTTCCACTACGCCCTGGGTGGTATGGGTAGCGGAGAAATTGCCACTTTGATGAGCCCCTTCTGGGTAAAAATAAGTGCCGATTTTCGTGGGAAATGACGAAAACCGCCACGGTGTGACTGACAGAATCAGTACGCACCATGGCGGTTTTGCTATATGTTCTTTCTAGGTATCAATCAGTTCGCTCAAAACAATTTCGTCTACCCGATTCCGAATGCTGTTCATTCGGGCAACCCATTCCGTTTGTATGCGTTATAACAACGGTCTTCCAGATTATCCGTTTCGTAAAACCGACTTCCTGATTTCGATGGCTTTCGCTCAATGGCTCATACCGAGAACGCCGTCTGAAATGCGCTTAAATTGCGGCAATGTGCTCCTGTTCGCTTAATTGCGAAAGCCACCTTTTGATGGTTCCTACTGTTTTTACATTGTTCAGCGCATAACAGGAATATCATTGCTACTCAGACTTCCGGCTTATAATAGTCGTGCGTCCCGATTCTGTAAACCCGAAACGGTCCCGTAAAATCACCGTTTTCGTCCAGGAAGGTGTAGAGCGTCACTTCCTCATCGCTGGTTCCGCCGAAGCCGTCCTCGTCTGCCCAGTAGCGGCCGTCCGGCTGAATTTCCCAACGCATGATCAGCCGGTTTCCTCGCCGTCCAAAGCTGGTACAGAATCGAATCAAGGGTTTCAGATAGCAGGAGTCGACCTGGGAAACCCCGAGATCCTCCTGGGCAAATCCGGGAAAATTACGGATATTGCCATTGGAATCCACGATCAGCTTCTGTATCCCGCGGCTTTCGTCTATGAAATATACAGGCTCGCCCCTGCCGAACGTTTCCCACCGTGTCAGCGGCGGATCCTCGGCAATCGGGGCCTGGGGGATTTCAGGCTGCTCGCGCACGACTTGACGTTCTTCCGGCATAAATTCAACAAAGCCTTCTGCCTGCATCTCGTTCAAAACACCAGGTTCTATGTACTGGGCATCATCTGTGACATATACATCAGTGCTGTTATAGTCGGAGAATATGCAGCTGATTTTTTCGCCGTCCCGAATAACGATCCAGTCCTGTGAATATTGGGAACTTCCAATGGGTTTTCGAACCAGGAGTATTTTCTTTTTGTCCAATTTCTCATTGGAATAGCCAATATTCTCAACCCAAAAGTGCGCAAAGTTTCTGTAGCTTTTTCCTGCCACGTAAAGCGGTTCTCCACGGTCAGAAACCATATTTATTTCTTTTGGCTCCCGCACTCGCTTCTCTGCGCCAGGTCCTTTGCAGACCCACTCCACTTTCTCCATCTTTATTTGTGCCGTTCCATAATTCACCAATTCCATGCTACCAAGACGGTGTAATAGCAACCGGTCCTGAACCGCATTCTTGTTATTGAACAGTTTTTCCAACAGGCCCATTGTGTCATCCACCTTTCCAGAATCTTCCACAGGAAGGTTCTGTGCTTTATCAGATTTGGGTTTTGCCAAGGCGGCATCCTGTTTTTTGGGCAAGAAGTGGGCAGGTATCAGAATCCCCCAGAACGCCAGCAGCTGCCCAAGGTCCAGCCAGCCACAAAGTAGGTGCAGCCGATAGGACGCATCCCCGTCCTCTATGGTCGTGCCCATTCTTGCGGCAGCGTCCCGGCTCCAGAGCCTCAGTATCACAAATACTACAAGAGAAAAACAGACGATGTATATTTGGATCCGCTGCCAAAGGGGAGAGGGACTGCGTTCCGATTTCCGGAAAAGGCGAAGGATCCCGTCTATGGAAAGCAGCAAGAAACCTCCAAAGAGAATCAAAATATTCACACTTAAAAAGAAGGAATCCACATGTTTACACAGCCGCTCTGCAGAATGAAAGCTATCTTGCCAGATGCTATAGTCCGATACCGCTTCGGACAATCCAAACAGGAATCCACACAAGCACACCGCCGCAGCAGCCAACAGGCCGATGAACTTGAGCCACCTGAATATCTTCTTTTTCATGGAATTCGCCTCCTCCGTTATAACTGCACCGGCAAGCTCAACGCTCTTCCCGCAGTTCTTCCCGAACCTGCATCAGAATACGACCCAGGTGGTTTTCTCCCTCGCCGGTCTTGAGGTCCACGCCCCAGAAGGTGTCGTGCCAGCCATTGCCCTCCTCCAGCACCAGATTGCCGGTGGCCAGGAGCTGCTGCTTCATGTCCTGGTTCTGGGTGAACTTGGCACGGACGATCTCTTCCATGATGGGCAGCTTTACTGCTTCCCAGTCCGGGCGGAGCGTTACATGGCGGCCCAGACGCTTGGCCTCATTGGAACGAAGGGCGGTGAACTGGGGCTTTTCTTCCGGATTGACGCACTTCTGGGCCTGGAAAGCCGCTTCGGCGTTTTGATAGGTCAGGCCCTGGTAGGTCACAGGAGCGTCCCAGAAATTGCTGAGGAAATAGTACTCATTTCGGAAGCAGTTGACGGTAGGCTTGCCGATGCCACCGTTCTCCTGGATCAGCTGCCACACCTTCGGGTGACACATGGCTTCCGCGCCGGGCGAGCCGTCCCGGAGCATATCCCGGACGGCGGAGGAGCTGATCCCGTCGATGCCCTCCGGGGCTTCGATTACATGGAACCGGTCCTTGTGCTGACGCAGATAGTCGTTGGCCTCGATGGAGGCCTCCGGGTCCTCTCCATCCCGCTTGACGACGATGATGTGGAACCGCTCTAAAAATTCGTCGATCCGGTGCCACCGGGAGAAGATATCCACCTTATCTCCGCCAGCCAAAAAGAACAGTTCCGCATCCGGGTACTTTGCCTGTACCTCCAGCATGGTCTCATAGGTGTAGCCCTTGCCCTTCCGGTGGTACTCCAGGTCGTCCGCCAGCAGCCGGGGGTCCTCCTCTGCCATAGCCCGCAGCATCTTCATCCGCTTGGTTTCGGACAAAACCTCCTCTGGGTGCTTGGCCCGCTTCATCTTGGACTTGACATAGCCCTGGGAGGAGGGGACAAAGATCCCCTTGTCCGCCCCCAGCGCGTTTACAGCGCCCAGCAGCAGCCGCAGATGGGCAATGGTGGGCGGATTGAAAGAACCGCCCAGTACAATGATTTGCTCGTGCATATGATTTTCTCTTTTATTCCTTTCTGTTTAGAATGCACCTTCTCTGCTCAGACGATTCTCCAAGCTCTGGATACGATGGGATGAAGAAAACATCACGGAAGAAAGGTGCGAATATATCCTTTGTGCTCTTCTGCCTTACACGCAATGCCACTCCACCCGGTGGGCCTCTTTGGCCTCCGGTGGTATCAGGTCTTCCAGCATATGGCAGACGGCCGCCTCAGGGACGGCATCCCGGCGGCTGGCGTTGCGGCGCAGACACTCCCGCCAGTCAGTTTCCAGATAGACGAGCCGTACCCGGGCGTGGTATTGGGTGAACAGCTGAATTTGCGCTCCCCGTACCATAGGGCTGAGATCAGTGGCATTCCAGACGAAGGACTGCTTTTTGCGCAGATATTCCTTTGCCTGCTGCTTGGCGATATCCACAACCCGGCGCTGGTTTTCTGTAGGGGAAATATGATGTACTTTTCGAACATCGTCCAGAGAGATTACAGGAAGCTCCGGACAATTTGTGGATATCCAGGTGTCTTTCCCAGTCCCGGGCAGGCCGGACAGGAGGATCACCTCGCCCCAGGTATCATCGTACAGCTCTAGTTCTGGGACGACATCCCGGCCGGAAAGATAGGCATAGCGGGTATAGTCGCTGGGGAAGGGGAAAGGAGCCATCAGGCAGCCGCTTTCTTTTGCCAGTTCCCGGCAAAACAGAATATTTTCTGCCAGCTCCTCCCGGTCCTGGCATATACGACCTTTGGCGTCGGCTTCACATAGAAGGCACAGCAGATGAAGTGTGAAGAGTGGACACTGGGCCCCGTTGGCGGCGATGGCCATCAGTTTCTGCCTGCCCTCCGGGTCGGCCAAGGCATGGGGTGGGAAGCTGTGGAAGCGAATAAGGCTACACACCGTTTCCCGAACCCAAAGCTTCTCCGGCATCCCGCTGTAAGCTTCCCATAGGAAACGGCGGGCCAGCTTTGACCCGGCGAGGGCGTGGTTGGGAGAAATCCAGGTTCCATCCTCCCAGCGGGTGGTGGAGATTTTCCCAATATCGTGGAGCAGGGCTGCCAAGAGGAGCAGCTGACGCCTGGCTGTTGGCAATGCCCGGTAGGCATCCAGCTTCACCAATTCCTCACAGACCAATTTGGTGTGGGTCCATACGTCCCCTTCGCCGTGATATGCCGGATTCTGCTGGGTTTGCGCCATGGGATGAGCAAAGGAGGACAGAGCCACCTCTATCCCCGCCCAGTTGATGATCCCATCTGCCGCCCGGGCAATCAGGCGCTGTAAGTCTTCCACTGCAAATCACTCCTTTCGGCGTAAAGCAGGGGCATAGATTTCTTCCAGCGGAATCGCAAGTCCATTGGGAATGATGGGCTTGTTCTGCCAATGTCCTTCGGTGGCCTCCACACATTGATAAAAACCGGCCCGAACGAACTTCATCCGGTCCACCACCTGGCCGCCTTCCTCTATTTTGATGTACAGGCCCTCCATAGCGGGACTGGGGTCCGTTTCCCGCAGTACCCGCTCTGGGTCCAGCCCTTCTCTTTCTGCTGCCTGGCGCAAATGCTCCCAATGGTCTTTGGACTTATAACGGGAGTCTCCCAGGTAGCTGAGCAGCATTTCTTTGTCCGCAAAACTGCCCTCTGCCAACACAGGCACAGAGGCAATGGGAAGCGAAGCTGTCATTTCCCGCCGAGAGGGGGTATCTAGGAAAATTTCCTTTTCCCGGTCGAAAATATCGAACTCCATGAAATAGTGGGGAAGGGCATCGTACCAAACGGTGTGTTTGGCGTACATCCACTCTCCATAGAGAATGTAGCGGCTGCCCAGTACTTCAAAAAAAGTGTCCTGATGGATAGTTGCCCACTGCTTCATCAAATTATAGTGACGCTCCCGATAACCGCCAGTGAGGTAATGCCCCCGGCTTTGCAGCAGCAGTTCCCCTTCCTCGCTGAAGGAGATAGCGGAATTGGCTCCATCGATTTTTTCCTCTACCACCAGGTGCCTTCCCCGCAGATAGGAAAAAGGTACCTGGGACAGGTCCTCATCCCCTGGCTGGAGGCGAGACCCCTCCAGATGGGGCGTCCGGGGATACTTTTTTAAGGTTGAATCTTTCAATTGTTACTCCTTTTCCAAGGCTGCGACAAGAATCAGATGGCCATTGACTCCACTGAAATGCAGCCTGCCGCAGCCAACCTGGGTAAATAGCTCCGTCAAAATATCCCTGGTCAAAAGATGGATATGCTCTGGGTTGTCGTCCGGTTTGGAGGGCACCGACACTACCACATATTTTTTCGCCATCCGTACCGCAGCGGTAACCGCTTTTTCTACCTCCGGGATGTGTTCCAGGACTTCAAGCATCGTCACCACATCGAAGCTGTTATCCGGGAAGGGCTGTCTGCAGATATCTTGCCTGTGGGCGGTCAGTTGGGAATAGCCCCCGGCCGAAAGCTCATTCAGGAAGGTCACCCGTTCTTCCAGTAAATCCAGAGAGGTCACCCGCACCCAGGGGAATTCCTCCAAGAAGGGAAGCAGGAACACGCCCCGTCCACTGCCTACATCCAGCAGGGTCTCAAATTCTATGCCCTGCAAAAAGCCTAGCACCTGCCGCACCCTGGACAGTATCGCTTTGTCCCGCTTGAAGGGATAGAGCTTTAGCCCAGTCCGGCTCCCAGCCTCCACGATGGCTGCCAGTTCTTTCTCCAGCAGCTCCTCCAGAGGCATGTCCAGAAGCTCCGGATCAAGGGGTGGAATACCCGTTGCCAAGGCGTGCCCCCGCACCCAAGCCGCGGCAAGGTCCAGATTATAGCGTTGTGCATACGGATCCATTGACATAGAAATACACTCCTTTCAGATTCGACCGTTTGCACGAATTACCGCATACGGAATATTTCTTCTCCCGTTGCGGCGGATATGGCGGTAATCAAGATGCCGTCTGCATGGATGTACAGTTCTACGATGCTGCCATCCGCCGGTTCTTCCGCAGACAGTCCATCCGCCGTCAGAACTGTGGTGGGGCGAATACTGCCGTCGTTGATGTAGTAATTGTTTCGGAGCGCGTCATACTCCACACAGCTCACGGCACTTTCCATGGAGATATGGGTATGCCCGGAGATAAAAAAGATATTCTCATGGGCATCGAGAATTTTCTGTAATTGTTCATCCCTGCTAAGATATGGCTTGGTATCGCTGCGCTTGGGGTTGTGGGCCAGCAGCGGTGCGTGGCAAAGAATTATGTGCCACTTGGCATTCGTAGAATTCAGGTGGGATTCCAGCCACCGAAGCTGCGCACCGTCCTGAAACTTGAACCGCCGCCAATGCCAGATACAGTTCAAACCGATGATCTCCGCATCTCTCACACGTACCGCGTAAGCGCTGCTGTCGTCCAATTCATAGAGATAGGGCTGCCGTTTCAGCAGCCAGTCCTGTAGGGCGGGGTAGTCGCACATTCCCTCCCGGATCATGGGGCTGGGCTGGTAGGGATAGTCATGATTGCCCGCTACGGCAAAAACAGGAGTATCCGGCAGGCAGTCCGCAATGCACTGCTGCATCAGTACCATCTGGGCAGGGGTTCCGTCGTTGGTCAAATCTCCCACCAGCAAAACCCCATCGGCACCTGCCCCCATCCGCAGTGCTCTTCGCACCTGCCAGGGTTTTTTACTTAGGTGCAGGTCGCTCATAATCACAAACCGCACGGCCCCGGCTCCGTTATCCATGTTGCGGCTCTCCACCCTCTCACCTCAGTCCAACACATCCGACTCATCGATCTCCGGCCCCATATCCGGCAAAATATAGAAGAAATTCAGACGGTGCTCCCGGGCGTATTGCAGAGCATAGGACCCGTCCCACACATACAGCCGGAGATTTTCGCAGTTCCAGAAAGCGCTGGGCGCGATCGCCGTTACATTCTCTGGGACGGTAACGCTGGAAAGCTGCTGGCTTCCAGTGAAGGCGAATTCTCCAATTTCTGTGGTCCCTTCCGGGATTTCGTAGGTATCTCCCACTCTGCCGCCGGGGTAGACCAGCAGCTTGGTGCCGGTTTCGTCAAACAATACGCCGTCCACAAGGGAGAAATAGGAATTTTCCGGGGACAGCTTCAGCTCCAACTGGGCATAGGCAAAGGGATTTCTCTCTATGGATACCACACTGGCCGGGATGGTCACATCCGTCAGGTCATCGCAATTCTGAAAGGCATGGGCTCCGATTTCCCGAACCCCCTCGGGAATTTCATAAGCACCCGCCTTATTGCAGGGGCAGGCGATCAGCCGGGTGTGTTCCTTGTTAAAAAGGACCCCGTCTGTTACGGAAAACGCTGGATTCTCGGGGGAAACCTGAATTTCCGCGGACATATACTGAAAGGGATTGCCTTTTATGGATGTCACGCTGTCCGGGATGGTGAGCCGGGTCAGGCTGCGGCACAGGAAGAAGGCATCGCCTCCAATGGATGTAACGCCCTCTGGGATATTGATCCGCGCCAGGTTCACGCACTGACCAAAGGCCCCCTTGCCAATGGTACGAACGGTTTGGGGAAGTGTTATATTCACAAGGTTTTCACAACCCCAAAAGGCATCATCCGGGATGGCGGTAATGCCATCCGCAACCTGAACGCTGGAAATACCCTCCGGAAGCTCCCGAAAGGGGACTTCTTCGGCATTTTCCGGAAAAGATACCATTTCCATCGTCCCGGATTCTTCCCAGAGGACATATTCCCAGTTCCCAAGCCGGTGAACTTCCTTTTCTTCCCCACAGGTCACGCATTTCCGGTTTCCCCAGGTGTGGGCGTGGGGCTGGGGGGCTGACTTGGCGCAGCCGGGGAAAAGCAGGGCTGCCAAGAAAAGCAACCCCGGAATCAGAATACGCTTCTTTTTCATGTTGCCTCCAGTTTATTTAGAATTTTCTCCGTTTCGTCATCCATCGACCCGTCATAAAACTTGTCCAAAACCTGTCTGAATATCGAATCCCTACTGATTAAGTAAAAAAGCGTCATGCAAGAGCGCAGTTTCAGATTGTCGGGATAGCCCATAATGGCCTCAACAGCTCCATCCTGCTTCAAAAGTTCAGAGGAAATCTCCACCAGATGCGCAGAAAGGATAGGATCATTCCAGTAGGCTTTCGCCTCTGCCGCACTCTGAATAGCGTAATACTGAGCAACCGCACTGTGTCCTAACCCCTGTATCTGCGGGAAAATATACCAGATCCAGTGACTTCTTTTCCTGCCGGAGCGGATCTCCGCTAATGCCGTCTCATAAGATTCTTCGTGGGCTTTCCGGAAGCGTTCAAGAGTCAATTCGATTGCGGGTACAGTCATGTTCTCCCCTCCTACACAGCAACTGTTCTGCGTTCTCGAAGGCAATGGCCTCCGCATAAGTGCATTCGGTATTTTCATACAGCCATTTTAGCCCCATTTCCGCACTGGGCGGACGGTAATAGGTTTTGTGAGCATCGGTACCCAGGAAGTCCACCTGCTGCTCCATCACCAAACACCTTGCCCAGGCTTTGGTGGTCTCATCCATTTCGTCGAACAGGCTTCCCACATTCAGCTGGATTTTTGCGCCCAGCTCCCGGAATTGCTGTACCAGTTGCATATTGTTCTGAAGATGCCGATAATGCTCCATGTGTGCAATGATCGGGATATATCCCGCCTCCACCAGAGTCTTCACACAGGGTACTGCGGCCTCCGGCTGCACCCATCTGGAAAACTCCATCAGCACATAGTTCGTGCCATTCATAGTGGGATATTTCCCGGAGCGGAGATTTTCCAGCACCTCCGGCATCCGGTCTGCCTCGCAATAGACCTCGCAGCCCAGATAAAGAGTCATATCAGGAAGCATCTGTGCGGCCTTGCCATAAAGATTTTGAAAAGCTTCCAGTACTTCCTTCGGATACTCATCAAGGGCGCTGCTGTGGGGCGTGGCGAATATATGGGTGATTCCCTGCTCCTTGGCCCGGAGAAGCATCAGCAGAGACATGTTCTGGTCTTCCGCGCCATCGTCTACGGCGGGAATCAGGTGGATATGAATGTCGATCATGTTATACACTTTCCTTACTCTCAAACCTGGCATTCTGTTTTTCTACTGGCGGTCTCTTCACCGGGCCCTGATTTGCTCATTGCTCCTCCTGCCAGTCGATCCCCTTCGTGGGCCAGCCCAGTTTATCGAAATATGCTTTCAAGGGGCAGTCCGCCGAAAGAAGGGTTTCATAGAATGTCAGATGCGCAATGTGATAGCCGCCGCGCAGAACTACCAGGTTGATTGCTTGTCCGTCAAAAATCAGGAACTCCAAAATTCTGCTGTCCCACTCCCAGTCGCCGGAATCGAAGGTCGGGATTCTCGTATAGATTATAAGGTCTTGCTCTCCATAGGCGTCCTTGCAGATGGAGATATCCTCTGTAAGGTCCATGACCTCTTCCTCCCGCAGTGCAGATACGTTCGGATAGGTCCTCCCATGAAAGGTAAAGGCGTATTTCTCAAAAACCGTAGAATGGTGGTCCTTTCTGTAGGCACTCTCAAATTGCAGCGAAAGATCCAGCCGTTCTTTTCCATCTTCAAGTGTCAATGTATAAGGGACAGGCTCCTTCAGCTGATTTTCCAGATACTGAAGATCCTTTTGGATCTCCTGCTTTCTGGCATCCATGCAGGTCTTCAAAATCTGCGTATATACCTGCGGTGCTGCGTTGCCCGACAACTGAGAAAGCCGTTCTGCAACCATTGCATCAAGTTCGCTATACCGATAGTATTTTTTCTCGAACTCATAGTACCGACTCTCAAAAAAGTGTTCTTCAAACTGCTGAAACCACGGAGCTGCGGCAGCACTGTATTTCCAGTAATTCCAGCCTACTGTGTCATAGAGGTTTGACAGGGGATGGGGATGTGCTGCGGAAGGTGAAAACTCGCCTGCCTGAAAGCCCTCCAAGAATTTCTGGTTCATCTGCTGTTCAAATTGATCCCATAGTCTGGGAAATTCCTGAGATAGATACATATGGTTATCCTCCATTCCTTTTTCTGCTTGTTGCTTTCACACAGCTGCTGCGTTGCATATTTTCGGGTTTATCGCCAGCCCGTGCCGCCGCAGAGCAGCCCGGAGTACCACCGCCCGCTCTCTACAGATTTCTAAGTCATTCCATCCCATATCTATTTGACCGGCTCCATTATCCCTGCATTCCGCAGCTCATTGAGGAGGTCGTATTCTACATACCCCACATCATCCGTAACGTAAATATTCGGTTGGGTGTCGATGGCGTAGATGCGACTGATACTGTTGCCCTCCTGAATGAAAAACCAGCGGTAAAAGCGGTTCTCTGTCAGGTAATCATAGCTGTCAAA
>ERZ1035006.407-NODE-407-length-34552-cov-5.410094_pt1 | contig 34552 bp, 37 predicted proteins | sample MGYA00520694_ERZ1035006 | MGnify/ENA primary metagenome ERZ1035006 (study PRJEB33766, sample SAMN09781746) | gut metagenome | biome: gut microbiome | host: Homo sapiens | place: Madagascar | study: EMG produced TPA metagenomics assembly of the PRJNA485056 data set... | reverse complement strand
AAACACATTCTGCCTCGCAAAAATTACAGTTTCTCAGATGAGAGAGGCTGCCATTTTGCGGAAATTTTCCCAGGTATATTTCCATGGAACATTTCAATAGAAATGACACCACGTGTTCCGTTATACTGGAATCGGAAAAAAAACGTCAAAAGGAGGGATGTGTATTGTGACACCAGATGCCTATGCCGGGATTTATGGAGAGATCGCCGCACAGATTGACAACGAAACAGCAATGATGCTCTTTGAAATGTTCCGTGGTCAAACGATCGTATTTCCCCAAAGATTATACGATCCGGAATATGTGCGTTCATTCATACGGGATCACGGGGAGAAATACTCGGTGCGGGAGTTATCCTCTCTGTTTGGATATTCCGACAGAAGGATCCGGCAATTTATATCCCAGGAGAAAAGCTCAAAGATCACGGTCAAATAAGTGCATCCGGCAGTGGCAGCGCCACCGCTCTCTCAAATAAAAAATATGGAGGGTTTCAAACATGAAAAAATTTGCGATAACCATTCTTACCGTTCTGTGTGCCATCGCCTTGTGCGGCTGCGGAACGGAATCCACCGTCACAACACCGCCCACCCAGTCGGAGGCAGAGACCCAAGCCGTTCCCCCAGCCACAATATTGGAAACGATTGCAGAAACCGAAGCTCCGGCCGAAGTCAGAACCGAAGAATTCTTCTATGGCACATGGAAATTCAGCAAGGTGACCATGCGCGATGTGACCCTCTCTCTGGATGAGTGGATCAAACTGGGGGCAGATGCCTCGTTCCAGGATGTTGCATTTGTTTTCCAAGACACTGGTAAATGCTATGCATCTGATGGTTCTGTTGGCAATTGGAGGCTTACGGATCAGGGCATCGACTTTGGAAATATAATTGGGATCATTGACAACGATGAGATTGTCTTTGATTCTGACGGAGTCACCTTCTTCCTGCAAAAAGTATCCGAGGATCAGACGCTCCCCGGCACAGAAGGACTCCCCACAGAGGAAACCCAGGCCGAAACCGCCGCCAGCGGGCTTCGTCCGGAATTTTTGAAGGCTATGGACACCTACGAAGCCTTCTACGACGAATACTGCGCCCTTATGAAGCAATACAAGGCCAACCCCACCGACCTGTCCCTTTTGACCAAGTATATGAATATGCTGTCCAAGCTGGAAGATATCGACAGTGCCTTCAAAGCCTGGGACTCCAACGATCTGAGTTCGGAGGAACTGAAATACTATCTGGATGTTACCGCCAGGATCCAAAAGAAGATGATAGATCTGCTCTAAGATAATTACCCCCTGGTACAGCTTTCCAACGGAACGCTGTACCAGGGGTTTCCCTTTATCTGTAAAAATATCCGCCATCTGCACCTGCCTGGGTTTTTTCCCTTTCCTTGGGGCGCTATTCTTCCAGTTCCTTTTCGATTTCGGGAATCAGCAGCCGGTCAGCAGGAAGCCAGGGGACATCCCGCAGGTGTTCCCGGCTCAGCCATTTGGCGCCCAGAGCCTCCTTGAGAACCAGGTGCTCCCCGGTCAGAGCGCACCAGTAGCAGTCCATACACAGGTGGAAATCCGGATAATCGTATTCGATCACCCCAATGCGCTCCTGCACCGTGATTTCTGCTTCCATTTCCTCCCGGATCTCCCGTTTCAGTGCCTGCTGGGGTGTCTCCCCCGGTTCTACCTTGCCGCCGGGAAATTCCCATTGGCCCTGATAAGGGCCATAGCCCCGGGCCGTCGCCAGAACGCAGCCGGGGGCCCGCTGAGAGCGGATCACTGCGGCCACTACCATTACCTGCTTCATAATTTCTCCTCAACACATTTCCGGGATGCCATACCTGCCCCGGGCTTCGATATATGTATCACTGGGATTATACCCCCGCACCTTTCGGATGTCAAACAGAAGTGCCCAATGGGGATTCACAAATTGTTTGCATTTTATGCAAGAAAAAGGGGTTGACAAATTCTGCTACCACGATATAATGAACATTGTTCAGATTGGAGGCGATGGTGTGAACACAGTGATAACATCCAAAGAAGATATCCTGAAAACCAGCCGGGAGCTGATCCGGCGGGAGGGGTGGTCTGCCATCAGCATCCGTTCTGTGGCAGCAGCCTGCGGGGTGTCCGTTGGCTCCATTTACAACTACTTTGATTCCAAAGCCGAGCTGAACGGTGCCATTGTGGAAAGCGTGTGGCGTGAGATCTTCCACCGTCCGGAGGATGTGTCTATCTTCCAGGATGTTTGTGCCTGTGTGTCCTGGATCTATGACCGGATGGCCTACGGACGTGAGCAGTACCCCGGGTTCTTCACCCTGCATTCCATTGGCTTCCTGCGGGAGGATCGCTCTGACGGAAAAAAGCTGATGCAGCAGACCTGGCAGCACATCTTGCAGGGACTATGCACTGTGCTCAAGCAGGATACCAAGATCCGTCCCGATGCCTTTACCCAGCAGTTCACCCCGGAAAAGTTCGCTGATGTTCTTTTTTCCCTGATGCTCTCTGCCCTGCTGCGGCAGGATTACGATCCCACCGCCGTGCTGGAAATCATCCGCCGAACCCTTTATTAGGGTTCGGCCGCAGAAAAGCGCACAGAGGGAAAAATCTTTTTTTACCGCAAACTGAACATAGTTCAGCAAAAAGAAAGGGGTATTTCATGAAAGTAAAGCGCAACACATTGCTGCTGCTTGCCTGCCTGGTGTGGGGCGCAGCGGGCTTCAACATTCTGTGCATTGGCCTGATGGCCTATCCACCCTACCGGGGTATCGGCAACTACCTGCTGTCGCTACTGGTGTTCACTATTTTCCAGCTGTTTATTTTTGGCAAGCTGGTGATCAAGTACCGGGCAAGAATCGGCAGCTACGCCCAGGAGGAGCGGCATTTCTTCCTGAAATTCTTTGACGGAAAATCCTTCGCCATTATGGCTGTGATGATGACCGGCGGCATTGCCCTGCGCTCCAGCGGCATCGCCCCGGAGCGGTTCATTGCCGTGTTCTACACCGGTCTGGGTGCTTCCCTGCTGCTGGCAGGACTGCGATTTGGCTATAGCTTTGGTCAGGCGGCATTCTCCGCTTCCAAGGATATACATTAAACACATAAAAGGAGTTTGACTTATGCAAGCAATTGTAGAAACCGTTTTTGATGCCGTCTATCTGGTATCTGTTATCACCATCGGCATCCTGATGATCCGCGGCAGCAAGGGCAACAACCAGTTCCGCCTGTTTGGCTGGATGGCTGTGGTTCTGGGTGCCGGCGATTCCTTCCATCTGGTGCCCCGGGCTCTGGCTCTGTGCACCACGGGCCTTGAAAACTTCACCGTACCTCTGGGCATGGGCAAGTGGATCACTTCTGTCACCATGACCGTGTTCTATGTTCTGCTGTACTATGTATGGCGGCAGCGTTATCAGGTCACCGGCAAGAAGGGCGTCACCGCTGCTGTCTACGGCCTGGCCGGTCTGCGTGTGGTTCTGTGCATGATGCCTCAGAACCAGTGGCTCAGCGCCAGCTCTCCCCTGTCCTGGGGTATCTACCGCAACATCCCCTTCGCCCTGCTGGGCCTGCTGGTCATCGTTCTGTTCTATCGGAGTGCCAAGGAGCATGAGGACAAGGCTTTCCGCTGGATGTGGCTGACCATCGTTCTGAGCTTCGGCTTCTATATCCCTGTGGTTCTGTGGGCTGACACCATTCCCATGATCGGTATGCTGATGATCCCCAAGACCTGCGCCTATGTCTGGACTGTCCTGATCGGCTACAATGCCATGAAGGCACAGCAGTAATTCCCCTCCATCTTCCAAAAGTCGGATCCGTGTCCTTTGGCCGGATCCGGCTTTTTTGCATCCCGCCCCAGGCGCACGCCGCCTTTGGTTATATTTCACAAAATCCAGCCGTATATTTCTTCACGCTCAGGAGGAAAAGCCTAGAAACATCCACCATTTTATGATATTATAATAGTGCATTTGATGATTATCCGCATTTTTAGGACATCACCCCATCCATGGAGCGAATGCCGCCCCGCCCATGCCGTGCTGCCCCCATTGACAGGAGGGAAGATTATGGAAAGGAAATGGAAACGACTTCTGTGTCTGCTTTTTGCCGCAGCCATGGTTCTTGGCCTTGCCGCCTGCGGCGCAGACAGCAGCACAAGCGATCCCAACCGCATACAGCTGGAGGAATACACCCTGCTGTATAAGGATGCCTGCATCATGGAGGATGCGGAAGGCCGGGATGCCCTGGTGCTGACCCTGGATTACACCAACAACAGCAAAACATCCACCACCTACCTCTGGACCGTCACCGAAGCCGCCACCCAAAAGGGAAATCCCCTGGACTTTGTAGACATCATCACCGATACAGCCTCCTTTACCTCTCTGATGGACAGTCAGATGGTCGAGGTGTCCCCCGGTGCCACCCACGAAATCCACACCGCCTTTGTGCTGGCAGGCACCGATCCTGTGACCGTAAAATTTGAACAGATCATTGGCAAGAAAAGCGGTAAGATCACCGTTGACCCCGCCGCCCTTCGCCGCCAGGATCCCGTTGTATCCCCCGCCCCAGCCGATGACCCGCTGCTTTCCTGGTGGAACGGCGATTGGTACGGCTGGTGGATGGCTGTGGACTGCACCGGCACCTACGCCAATCTGGAGGGAAGCTGGTGGGACTGCATGGCCGAGATTGAGATCGGCAGCGATCAGGTGGGTCTGGTGAAGATCTGGGATGAGACCTATCCTGTGGAGCAGCCCCTGTGCCACGCCGTTGTCAGTCTGAACCCCGCCGGAACCGGCCCCCATGGCACCCTGTATGCCGAGGCCGGGTGGTTTGTCAACGCAGATTTGGTTCACGCCGACTGGATCGTAGATCCAGCTCTGGCAGGCCGCTTTGAGGGCTATGACAATGTCATCTGCATTGACGGCAGCTATACCGCCGATGACGGCACCAGCGGTCTGACCTATTACATCTATCTGCGGCCCTGGGGCCAGCTGTGGGATGACATTGCTCAGGAATTTCCCGATGATATCCCCTATTACTACGAAAGCTGGTATCTGCCTCTGGTTCAGGCAGGGCAAAGTGCCCCGGAGCGCATCGGCCCTGAGGCCCCCGCCGATGCCGCCGCCCCCACCATTGCAAGCTAAGCACCTGAGTGTCCCGCCCCCGCAAGGGGGTGGGATCCTGCGAAGGCAGTTTTCCCGAAAGGATGTGACAACCATGCGCCGTTTTTCCCGGTTGACCGCCGTTTTTCTAATTTTTCTTTTGCTTCTGCTCAGCGGATGCCAGGCCCAGCAGCCCCCTGCCCTGTCTGCCCCGGCAGAGGAAATTCCTGCTGCTTCCCAGGTGCCAACAGCACCCTCTTTCGCCCCTATGGACGATCTCCCTGTAGATCCTGCCGCTGAAATCGACCTGGACACGCTGCGATCCGCCATCGCTGCCAGAGATATGCGCTTTGGCTACATTCTCCTGGGATATCTGTCCGACCCTGCGCCGGAGGATCTGACCCCCTGGCTGTGGGAGAACGCGGAAACCACATTGAAGCAGTACCCCTTTCTCCGGCAGATCCCGGCAGAGCGGATCATCAACCGGGAGGGTTTTCTGATTTGTCTGGTTCCCAGGGGTGAAAACGATACTCTGGCCATCAACCGGGTTGACCTTACCACCCCGGATCGTACAAACGCCCAGGTACTTTACCGGTCAGAATCCGGTGAGCCGGTGCTGCTGTTCCTTCCGGAAGCCGTGCCGGATCTGGAAGTTCTCATCACAAACGACCAGGGGGATACCTGCCCCTGGTATCCTATGGTAGGGGAAAGCGGCTGCCTGGTTCCCTGCGTTGCCGGTGCTCGGTGTCTTTCCTGGGATTTTACCGATTACCCCTTCCCGGAACTGAGCCTGTGGCTCCTGGACGGCTGGCTGGGCCCGTCGGCTCTGGGGCTTTCCGGCGGCTCCGATCAAGGGGAATGCTGGTTTACCTTCAGCCCCCAGGGGGATATTTCCTATTCTCTGCTGTTCCGCAGGGAGGAAGAAAGTGCCGGTTCGGTGGATCTTGACTGGCAGTATGTGGATCAGGACGAGCCGGAAGCCCAATGGAGCGGCTGGTGGAGTCTGGCCACCTACCCGGATCAGCCCAGCATGATCACCCTCTCCCTTTCTCTGGTGGGCGGCCGCAGCCGGGAGACCACCGACGGCCCCTTCTATCTCAGCGACACCTACCCTGCCCTCTTCAGCGCCAACGCAGAGCGCCTGGTTCTGGCAGAGGGACTTCACGGTGTTCTGCTGCCCTTCATGTCCGAGGATGCCCCCCTGACCTGGCTGGGGCTGCCTGTGGGTTAGCGATAACAATCTAAGGCAACACCGCACAATTGCGTCTGCGGACAGTAGCGGATCTTTTGCCCCAATCTTGCAGTTTGAAAAACTTGAAATACACAAAGTATTCCTGCGTTTTCCAAACTTTATCTTGGAACAAAATCTCTCGCTGCTGTCTCTTGCCGAATTATGCGGTGCTGCCCTAAGGGAATTTCCAAATTTTCTTTTTTGTGCTATGATGATTTGAAGAAGATACACAGCCGGGAGTCTGGGGTGTGTCTTTCTGGAAAGGAGACTTGATCATGAAGATCAAATGTGAATTTTGCGGAAGTATGATCAACGACACGGAAAGTGTCTGCCCCAGCTGCGGTGCCCCCAACAAAAATGTACGGCGCTCCAGCGGAGACCAGCCCCTGACCATTCAGGAGCTGCAGCAGTGGTACGAAAGCAAGGGACTTCCACCGGAGTCTGTCACCCGGTTCTTTATCGGCAAGGATATCCGGGAGCCAAGGGCCTTTGGTATCTACTTTGACGAGAATACCGGAAACTACATTGTCTACAAAAACAAGGCCTCCGGCCAGCGGGCTGTCCGCTATCAGGGTACAGACGAGGCCTACGCCGTCAACGAACTGTTTCAGCGGCTGAAGCAGGAGATCACCCAGCAGAAAATGAACAACGCCAAAAAGCAGCAGGGTTCTGGGCAAACGCCCCCGAAAAAGCCCCAGAAAAGTCTCCCCCGCCGACTGCTGGGACTGGTGGGGAAGCTGGTGGGTGCCTTTGTGGGCTGTATCGTCTTTCTGCTGATTCTGGGGCTGATCGTCACCCGCAATGACATTACCGAAGGCTACTATATCTATGGCAACACCGGTTACTACTACAGCAGCACCGCCTATCAGGATCTGAACTGGTTCCGCTATGACACGAACCGATATGTTTGGGAAGGCCCCTTGGACACGGTACCGGAGGCTCTGACCACCAAGAAGCAGGCCAAGGAGCATTTTGTTCAGACGGTCTGGACAAATCGGCTGCCCTGCGATGATTTTGCAGATTCCCTCTACGGCCAGGATCTGGCCACGGGAATGACTGCTGCGGAGGGTCTGTATCAATATGGCTCTGCCGTTTACTTCCATCTGTCCAAAGCCTATGACCAGAACTGGTATCAGTACAAAACCGACTGGCAGGCCGTGGATTTCCAGACCCTTCCTCAGGAGCTTCAGCACCCCAGTCTGACCCAGGAGTATCTTCTCCCCAGCAACCACCTTGCTGGTGTGCCGGACTTTACCAAAACACTGACATATCTGGACTACCACGCCTCCACCATCACCCGGAAAGGCTACTACCGGGTGGAGGATCAGGTGCTGTACCATCTGGGAGATCGGTATGACGAGGACTGGTATCTGTACGAAGATGACAGCTGGCGCCGTGTGGATACCCAGGCCATCCCGGAACCGCTGACCCACCCCGGCATTGCAGAGGACTTCTATTTTACCCCCACCTGGGATCCCTCCACCCAGTTTACAGACTTTGAGGACACCTCTTACTATCAGGATGCCCAGAAAAAGGACAGCTGGCTCAACGATGACGACAACAGCTACGACTGGGACAGCGGAGACTCCTGGGACAGCGGGGACACCGACTGGGATTCGGACTGGTAGCTGAGGAAACCCACGGGTTCCCGGTTGACAGACGGCATCGGCTATACTATACTATAGCCAGGAAAATCCCAAGGGGATGAAAACCGCCCATCCCTCTGCCCGCTTCCGGCAGAGCCCTGTCGGCGGCCATGCAGATCAAAGGGAGGAACGGATTTATGTCAAAGGAAACATACGCCATCCTGTATTCCAGCAAAACAGGAAACACGAAAATGCTGGCCCAGGCCATCCGGGAGGCTCTGCCCGAGGAGCAGTGCCGGTTCTTTGGGGAGAGTAATGCCGCCCCTGGGGATGCCCAGACCCTGTACATCGGCTTCTGGACAGACAAGGGCACGGCAGACGAAGCCACCCTGGCCCTGCTGGACAGTCTGGAAAACAATAACATCTTCCTGTTTGGAACGGCGGGCTTTGGAGAAAGTGAGGCCTACTTCCAGAAGGTTCTGGAGCGTGTGAAAACCCACATTGCCCCCAGCAACACCCTTATCGGGGAATATATGTGCCAGGGCAAAATGCCCTTGTCCGTCCGGCAGCGGTATGAGAGCATGAAGCAGCAGCCCAATGCCGCCCCCAACCTGGACGCCCTCATCGCAAATTTCGACCGGGCCCTTGCACACCCCAACGAGCAGGATCTTGCCGCCCTGCGGCAGTTGGTTTCCCAGAGCCGATAATCTTTTATCCATAAAAACAGGGGGTAAGCCATCGCTTTCCCCCTGTTTTATGATATTATAAACAAAAATCAGCTCAATAGCTGAAAAAGCATAATCACAGCACCCAGAACCACCAGTACCACGCCGGTGGCACGGTTCAGGGTCTTGGGTTGAGCCTTGTTGGCAAAGACGGCGGCAATGCGGGCCCACAGAAGGGTAAACACCACGCACAGCACCCAAACCAGCACATTGGGTATACCGCCGATGGCAAAGTGGGACACAGCACCGGTCAGTGCCGTGAAGGTCATAATGAACACGCTGGTGCCCACAGCTGTTTTCAGCTCGTAGCCCATGACGCTGGTCAAAATCAGCAGCATCATCATGCCGCCACCGGCGCCGATAAAGCCGCAAATGATGCCGATGATGCCGCCGCAGAAGATGGACTGAACCACACGCCGATGGCCGGAGATCTGCCCCATGTTCTCCTTGGTGGTCATCACCGGGCGGACAATGAATTTGATACCCAGCAGGAAGGTCATAAACACAGAAAAGCCGCCCATGGTCTGAGAGGGCACCAGGCTTGCCATGTAGCTTCCCAGCACGGTAAAGATCAGGACACTGGCCATCATGATCAGGCCATTTTTGATGTCCAGATTTTTGTTCTTATAATAGGTATAGGCAGAAACCGCACTGGCCAGCACATCCGAGGACAGGGCGATGCCCACTGCCATATAGGGATCCATATTCAAAAAGGTGATCAGCATGGGGCTGATCACAGCGGCGGCACTCATTCCGGCAAAGCCGGTGCCCAGTCCGGCACCCATACCGGCAAAGAATGTCACCAAAACAGTCGCAAGAAGTGTCATTGCACATTTTCCTCCATAATCTCATTCAGGTTGTATTCGATCCGGTGCAGGGTTTCCTGGAAGGCGATGCGCTGCTCCTGGCTTACGTTGGCAAAGAGCTTTTCCGAAAAGGCATTCTGGATCTGTCTGCCCCGGGCGATCACCGGCTGCGCCTTTTCCGTACACAGCAGTTCGGTTTTCCGCCGATCCCCCTGGACAGGGTTCCGGGAAAGATACCCTTCCCGCACCAAGCGATCCACATTAATGGACACCAGATTGGCTTTGATGTGCCGGATCTCCACGATCTCGCTGGCAGTTTTGTACTGGGGATGATTTCCCAGGAACATCAAAATATCAAAGGCCGTCTGCGGCAGCCCCAATTCTCTGCACAGGTCCTTGCACACGGTGCTGTAGGCCAGGGATATCTTCTTGGAAATGGTAATACTGGAAATCATTGGCTTTCCTCCATTTTTGAATTGTTCATTTTTGAAGTATTATAGCGTGATATTTATTTAATGTCAATAGTCGAATTTAACAAAACAAGGTCAGGAGAATACTCCTGACCTCGTTTCCATATTCCATATACCGATATATATGCTGATATATCAGCGCAGCACCTTGAAGAACTTTGCCATGGGCTCCACCAGGGCAGCCAGGTTGGCAATGGCTTTGTTCAGGGATTCCAGATCCAGCTCGTTGAGCCGGGTCAGAGTCTGCTCCAGACTGGTCTGGCCGGTGATCACCAGTTCATTGATGCCGTTTACCATGCCTGCAAAATCCACGCTGGCAAGATCCGTGGTGACAACCTCCAGATTGCCCAGCACCGTTTCCAGCTGGACCACCAGGCCGGGGATCTGATCCATAATGCTCTGCACCTGGGGCAGGATCCCCCAAATCAGCACCAGCATCCCCACAAAACAGACCGCTGACACAATGGCCGCCCCGCACATAATGCGGGTATACAGCAGCTGTTTCCGGCTGGATTCCTCCATCTTCTGCATGAGTTCCAGCATTTCCTGTTTTTCTTCCATAGAAATCCCCTTTCTGGCAGTTTTGTTGAGATAATTGTACTCCATCTGCCCGGGAAATGCAAGGTGCTTTTGTGTTTCCCGATGCACCTTGCCAAGAGGGGGATTTTATGGTATGATAGCGTTGCATTTTTGAAAGTACAACGGAGGTATTCCATGGGACAATTGGCTTCTGCACTGGATATCCGGCCGGGGATCACCGCCATCATTGGCAGCGGAGGAAAAACCACCCTGATACACGCTCTGGCCCGGGAGCTGTCCCGGCAGGGCCGGGTGATCCTAAGTACCTCCACCAAGATTTTCCCCCCGGAGGGGATCCGTATTCTGCCTGCACCGCCGGAGGATGGCTTTTGCGCCCCGGTATGTGTGGCACTTCCCTGCCCCGGCGGCAAGCTCACCGCCCCGGTTTGCTCCTTTGATGCCCTGGCAGACCGGGCGGATTATGTTCTGGTGGAGGCCGATGGAAGCCGGGGACTTCCCCTGAAAGCCCACGCCCCCCATGAACCGGTGATCCCTCCCAATAGCAATCCCGTGATCTGTGTGGTGGGAGCCGCAGGGTTTTACCGTCCGGCAGACCAGGTCTGCCACCGCCCAGAGGTCTTCGCCCGCCTTGCAGGCATGAAGCTTTCCGATCCTGTCACCCCTTGCCATGCAGCCCGGGTGATCCGGGCAGAGGGGCTTGCCGGGCGGGTATTTCTCAATCAGGTGGAATCCTCCCAGGATCAGGCAGCCGCCCGGGCCTTTGCCGCCGCCTTGGGTCAGCCGGTGATTGCCGGGAGTCTGCACAAAGGAGTTTTTTCATGCTTGTAGTCATTCGGGGTGCCGGAGATCTGGCCAGCGGGATCGCCCTGCGGCTGCACCACTGCGGGATCCGGGTGGTCATGACCGACCTGCCCTGTCCCCTGTCCATCCGCCGCACCGTATCCTTCAGCTCTGCCATTTCTCAGGGCAGCTATACCGTCGAAGATATCACCGCCAAGCGGGCAGACACTGCCCCCCAGGTGCTGGAACTGCTGGATGCCGGTTTTCTGCCGGTGCTGGCGGATCCGGAAGGGCTCTGTATCCCCCAGCTTGCCCCGGATGCTGTGGTGGATGCCATTCTTGCCAAGCGCAATCTGGGAACCCGCATCACCGATGCCCCGGTGGTCATCGGTGTGGGCCCAGGATTTACCGCCGGGAAGGACTGCCACGCCGTGGTGGAGACCATGCGGGGCCACACCCTGGGTCGGGTGATCTACCAGGGCAGTGCGCTGCCCAATACCAACATTCCCGGTTTGATCGGCGGCTACGCCGGGGAGCGGGTACTGCGTTCCCCGGCAGACGGAATCTTTCACAGCCTTCTGTCCATCGGTACGCCGGTTTCTTCCGGGGATGTGACAGGCACGGTGGAAGGCCAGCCCATGTGCTGCACCCTGGACGGCATTCTCCGGGGCTTGATTGCCGACGGCACCCCGGTCACCCGGGGCATGAAATGCGGAGACATTGACCCCCGGGGGGACAGCACCTGCTGCCATCTGGTGTCCGACAAGGCTCTGGCCATTGGCGGCGGGGTGCTGGAAGCCCTAATGCATCTTACCAAAATCATGAGGTGATTTTTTGAAAGAGATTCTACGGCAGATTCTCCGGCACATCCATCAGGAGGATCTGGTTCTTGTGACCATCATTTCCCGGCAGGGCTCTGCCCCCAGAGGTGTGGGAAGTCAAATGCTTGCCGGTCCGGCCGGGCTGCTCACCGGCACGGTGGGCGGCGGTGCTGTGGAAGCCTGCGCGCTTGAGAAGGCGAAGGCGCTTCTGGAATCGGGGCAAGGCTGTCGGATGACCCTGGATCTCTCCGGCAGCACCTGTCACAGTCTGGATATGGTCTGCGGCGGCGGGGTAGAACTGCTGTTTTCTTACATTCCCAAGGGGGATGCCCACTGGCAGAGCCTTGCCGAAAGGGCACTGGAGGCTATGGAAACCCGCCGCCCAGGGACGCTGCTTCTGTCCCACCGTCAGCCCCCGGAGCTGATTTGGGGCAACCCCTCCGCTCCCTACGGCGGCTGTCTTTCCGGGGATGTGTTTCATCTGCCTCTGCCGCTGCCCCAGCGGGTCGTGGTATTCGGCGGGGGGCATGTGGCCCAGGCGCTGGTGCCGCTGCTGGCTATGGCGGATTTTCAGGTAGTTGTGTTTGATAATCGCCGGGAATTTGCCGATCCCGCCCGGTTCCCCCAAGCAAGGCAGGTAATTTGTGGGGATTATGAGAACATCCCCCTCACCCTTTCCCTGGATCCCCAGGATTTTTACATCGTGATGACCCACGGCCACAGCTTCGATTTTACTCTGGAAAACCAGCTCTTGCGCCGCCCCTTTGCCTACCTCGGTGTCATGGGCTCCCGGCGGAAAACCGCCTCGGTCAATGCCCGGCTGAAAGAAGCCGGAGTGGCAGAGGAAGCCATTGCCCAGGTACACACCCCCATCGGCCTTCCCATTGGGGCAGTTACCCCGGCGGAGATCGCCTTGAGCATCGCCGCCCAGTGCATTGCCTGCCGCGCCGCCCGCCGCAATCCCCCATCCCCATAAAAACAACCCGCATCCGGTCGGATGCGGGTTTCCCCTTATTGGCAGTAGGCTTCTTTGACCATTTCCCAAAGGGATGCCTCGTCCACATAGAATTCATAGTGTTCGTTGGCAACCTTCAGCTCTCCCTCATAGGAGCGGATGGGCTGCACGTTGGCGTTGTCCAACTGGGTAATCCAGGAAGATAGCTGCTGGGCGGTCATGTCCGACTGAATATATTCCGACAGCTTTTCCAACAGCTTCATGGTGAATTGAGAATCGGTGTTCAGTGCCTTCCGGGCGCACTGCTGGAAGCTGTCCAGATACAGTCTCTGGCGTGCCATACGGGCAAGGTTTGTATCATTTTCCAGTGTCATTCTGGCCCGAACGAACTGCTCTGCCTGGGTTCCATTGAGGCGAATCGTTGCTCCCTTCTGGAAGGTCGGGTCAATCACCGACAAATCCTCCGGCATGGTCACCGGCACACCCCCCACCAGGTCGTTCAGTACGCCGATACCGCTCATGGGCAGCTGAATATAGTGGTCGATGGGGGCATCAAACAGCAGGCTGGACACAGCATCCACGGTGTTCAGGCAGCTTTTTCTGCCGCCGTCCCCGGAGTTAAAGGCCAGACACAGCTGCTTAAACTCCGTTCCGCCGTATTCCCCCAGCACATCCAGCCAGGGGACGTAGGTCATGGTATCCCGGTTCAGCTGCAAGGGATAGGCCATATTTCTCTGGGTATCCATCACCAGCAGGCACAGGAAATCCGCCTGGTTGAAATTGTAGAAATCCTGCACGCCTTCAGTTTCCTCCTGATACTGCTGGGTGCTGTCCGTGCCGATCAGCAGAACCGTTTCCAAACCCTGCTTCATGGGATACTCCGTCCCCCGATAGGTCAGGCTGCTGACCTCCTGATAGGCATTGAGGGACATTCCGGCATTTTCCACCGGGATTTCTTCCCCTTTCCGGGTCATGGCTTGGGCGGCAAACATCAGCCCGCCCAGCAGAGCCAGGCAGATCAAAACAGCGAGAATCTTTTTCACTTGGTTTCTCCTTTCCGGCACAACAGCCGTTTGGCATTGTATTCCAGCCGGGCAAAATCCGCCTCGGCGGCAGTTCCCCGCAGAAGTCGGCGGACATCCCCCAGATTGGGGGCGCGGGAATCCAGATTGTGGCAATCTGTGCCAATCACATGGATCTTGCCCTCTCGCAGATGGCGGATGGCCTTCTTCCGGGTCTGAGGATTCAAAAAATAGGCGGTATTCACCTGCACCTGCATCCCCCGGGACAGCACACGATCCACCAGGCTCTCGTCCCGAAGCATGGTCATGTACCGATCCACATGGGCAATAACAGGCAGGCAGTTATGGTTCACGCCCATAAGGGCGATATCATCCAACATGGTATCTGTCCAATGGGACATGGGAGGCTCTACCAGAATCGTTCTGGAGCTTCCCAAAAGCAGATCTTCCACTGCATCTGCCTGGCTGATGCCAGGAAAATACAGCACCTCCGCCCCCAAAATCACCTCGGGATAGGCATCCACGCTCATGAGCATGGCATCCCACAAGGTGCGGTAGGCCTGGGCTCTACGGCGGAGAAAGGCCTCCGGGTATTCCTCGTCGGCATAAAAATGAGACGTACTGACCACAGCATCGACACCATGGCAGAAGCTATGGCGAAGCATGGCAAGGCTGACAGCCACATCCTGCGGGCCGTCATCCATATTGGGAAGAATGTGAGCGTGAAAATCAATCATGCTTGCGTTCCTTTCCGAAATATGGCACAGGCCAGCCCTAGGGGCTGGCCCATGTGGTGTGTTCTGACGATTACTTGGTAAAGATGGCGACAGGGCCTTCCACCAGGCCTTCGATGACAACATTGCCATCCTTCAGGGTAGCCTTCAGCTCAACCCACTTACCGTCCACAAACTGCTTAACGACAACCTTCGTTACGTTCGCAATCTTCACGGTCAGGGTTGCGGGAGGAGTGACTCTCTTACCATCCTTATTCTTGGCAGTATAGAAGAAAAAGTACTGTGCTTTCATACCATCGGGAGTTGCTTCCTTCAGGGTCTTCTGAGCCTCAGCAAAGGTCTTCTGCTCCTCTTTGGTCAGATCCTTCTTTGCCTCGTTCGTAGCCACCAGGACAATGATGATATCACCATGATTGGCAGCATCCTCCACAATCTCAGGCTTAGCCGCTGTGGCTGTTTCGCTGGTTACAGGAGCGGTGGGGCTTGTGTGGGTAGCAAAGGTGGGGACAGCCATGCTCATAACCAGCATAACCGCCAGAACAAATGTAATTGCTTTCTTCATTGTATCTTCCTCCTTTCTTCAGAGATTGTATTACGCTGCCGTAGCAGGAAATACCCGTTACTTTTCGTAGCGATAGGCGTACTGCTTGCCATACTGGTAACGCTTGCCGGCACCTTCCACGCAGCCGTTCATCACGAAGCCCAGAATGTTGGCCTTGGCATAGCGCAGCTGCTCCACGCAGTCATTGAGTAGATAGCTGGGGCAATGGTTCTCCCGAACCACCACCAGCAAGCCGTCGGTGCATTTGGTGACCATCACCGCATCAATCACCGGCCCAACGGGAGGCAGATCCAGGATCACATAATCATAAGCTGTGGAGACCACCTCAATCAGCTTGCGGAATCTGCTGGAGTTCAGCAGTTCCGAGGGATTTTCCGGAATGTTGCCGCCAGGCAGGATGTCAAAGGTGGTTTTTCCCTCTTCCGGTTTGTAATGCACAATGGCATCGCTGAGATTGGCTCCGCCGTTCAGTATATCACTCAGGCCAGGGGTCAGGCTGACACCCACAATATCATGGATGGCAGAACGGCGCATATCGCAGTCGATAATCAGTACGTTTTTCTCCAGCTCGGCAATGCTGTAGGCCGTATTGACGCAGACGGAGCTTTTGCCTTCGGCTGCCTGTGCACTGGTGACGCCCACCACATAGTTTTTCTTCTCCTGGACGTTTGTCAGGGCAATCATTGCATTGGCCCGCAGACGCTTGAAGGCCTCCCGGCCGGAGTAGCTCATGTATTCGCAGATTTTGGCAATTCTGCGAGAACCCTGCTGACCGGATATTACCGGCTTACGCTCATTTACCGCTGCCATTGGCCTTGACCTCCTTCTTTTTGGGCTCACTCTCATAATAGTGGGAATAGTAGCCATTTTTCTTGTCGGACAGACGCATATCCGGGATCATCGCCAGAACCATAATATCAGGGTACAACGCACGCAGATCGTCCGGGGACTGGATCATGGTCTTGGACTTGTCATCCAGCAGGAACATCACCACCACAACCGCAGAGGACAGGAAAGCACCTGCCAGAATACCGATGGCGGTATTTTTCACCATGCTGGGGCCGGAGCGGTGGGAAGGAATAATGGCGTAGTCCACAATTCGCACGGAGCTGCCGTCCACAATTTCGGAAATGCGGTTGGGCAGGAGCTTGGCGATCGTATTGGCAATCAGCTCTGCCTCGGCAGGATTGGAGCTGGTGACGGTGACTTCAAAGCCGCCGGTGGAGTTGACTCCCTTGGCCTCCACCATTTTCCCCAGCACCGCCGGGGTGTAGCTCAGGTTGGCTTCCTTGATGACATCCTCCATGGTGGTGCGGGAATTGAGAATGTAGATGTACACATCGACCAGAGAGCTGGAAGCATTCAGTTCGCCGGTACTGATAGAAAAGCTTGTGGAGCCGAAGCTAAAGGAACTGTTATTGACGTACATGGATGCCTTGGCCTGGTACTGGGGTTCCACCAGGAAAGCGGTGTATCCGAAGGCTGCTGAGCCGCACAGAACCGCCACAAGGGCGATAATCAGGATGTTTTTCCACAGCGCCCGTGCCAGCTCCAGCAGGTCGATTTCATCCTCTTGAATTTCTGTTTGATGCATAGATTCTCCTCTTTCTTTCAAAAGCCGTTATTTTGCATTCAGAATGTTCTCAAAATACTTGGGATTGGTTTTCAGAATCTCCTGAGTGGTCTTGTTCAGACCCAGTTCCTCCCGAATTTCATCGAAGTAGCCCATGCTCTCCATCCGCTCATAGACCAGCTTGCCAATGAGCTTATAGGCAGCAGCATTCAGGTCTGCACCGCTGGCATTGCTGTGAAAGCCGGTGGGGACGATACCGCTCTGAACCAGGCGGGAGTCCTCCTTGCTCAGCTTCAAATTGCCATCGGTGATGCCGTCTTCCAGCAGGTATTTCCGGATATTCACATAGTGGTCGCCAAAGGCCTGGAGCATGGCTGAGTCAATGGCGTTCATGGTAGCGGCGTAAGCATTGTCCCAGCTGCCCCGAACGGTACAAGGGCCAAGAACCAGGTAACGACCGCTGCTGCCCACCTGATGTGCCAGCAGTGCCTTGGTGTCGCTGACCAGCTTTTCCGGGGTGGTGTAATCGCCGTATGTACCCAGCCACACAATGTGCAGATAATCCTGATACTGGTTGGCGCTGGCAGTGACGATCTTCTCCCCCTTTTCCACGGAAACCGGCTCACCGGCTTCTGTCCGGGTGAACAGGTAGGTGGTCTTCCCCCAGTTCTGCCCCGATGCGGTTCGGGTGATGGTTCCCTCCACACCGGTAATGGTCACAGGGTTGACGCCGGCGTTTCCTGCCGTCAGGGGGTTGACTGTTTTGCCGTCCTCCGACTCAATGGTAATGGCCACGCCTTCCGCATTGGCAGGGATCTCAAAACCATCAGCAAGCACATAGGGAACAACACCGCTGCGCCCCAGAATGGTAGCTGAATCCTCCTGCCCGGAGCCCATGTTGACCACGGGAATGGACACGGTGTAGTTCTCCCAGTCCAGCCGGGAATATTCCTGGGCATTGTCAATGGTGGAGCGGAAATCATAGATACCGCACAGATAGGTATCCAGATACTTCTGTAAGGTACTGGGATAGGAGATATTGCCGGAAGAACCGGCGGTCAGGCTGTCGCCCCAGCAGACAATGCCGGGCAGATAGGTATTGACGGTTTCCATATCCCGCTTATAGGCAACGTCGATGGCTTCCAGATTTTCCTGGCGAGCCTCACTGAGCTCCTGCTGCTGATTGCTGCTGGCCTCTTTCAGAACCGCATCCTCGGCAGCGATCCGCTTTTTCACGGACAGCATGGCAAAAAGCAATCCCCCCGCCGCAACAATCAGCAGCAGGAAAACCACAATATTGCGGATTAAGTTCTTTCTTCCTTCATTTTCCCACATAACATACCTCTCCACTCTCTATTGATCTGCCCGGAAAGGGGCATGTGCATTTTGCACATAATACATTACAATAAATTATAGCATACACCCACCCAAAACGCAAGATTTTCCCACTATTTTTTACCCTTTATACATTTTATTTTCAAATTACAGGTGAAAATTATTACATTTTTAGTTGAATCAAAAACCACTTGCACCCCCTCCGTTTTTCGGTGGAGAGGGTGCAGTTTTTATACTTCTACCAGGGTGTATTCTCTGGTTCCGTAACCCAGAGCGGCGGCAGCTTCAATGGTATGGACACCGTTGCGGCTTTCAATGCGCTCAATGAGCGCCTTCTTTCCGGGATCCTGAGAAGCATACACCAGATCCAGGCAAGCCTGGTCAATGGCAATGGGATCCAGAGAAACCAGAATGCCCACATCCTGCATACAGGGGTCCTCTGCCACGGCGCAGCAGTCGCAGTCCACGCTGAGGTTCTTCATCACGTTCACATAGACGATCTGACCTTTGAAGAACTCCACCACGGAGCCGGCGGCATCGGCCATGGATTCCAGGAAGCGGTCATGGTCCGCTGTCCAGATCTTCTCCGGCTCTCCGGCACCGTGGATGTAGGCCTTGCCGTAGGAGGAGGCACAGCCGATGGACAGCTGCTTCAGCGCTCCGCCGTAGCCGCCCATGGGGTGACCCTTAAAGTGGGACAGCACCAGCATGGAATCATAGTTCACAATGTCCTTGCCCAGATAGTTTTTCTGAATGACCTTGCCTCCGGGAATGTCCACTTCCAGATCCGGCCCCTGGGCATCCAGCAGATCCACCCGGAAAGCCCGGTTCCAGCCGTGGTCATCCAGCAGACGGCGGTGCTTCTCGGTGGTGTTCCGCTGGCCCTCGTATGCCGTGTTGCATTCCACCACCGTGCCGCCCACATGGTCGATCACCGGCTTCCAGAAGTCGGGCTTCAGGAAATTCTGATTTCCCTTCTCACCGGAATGCACCTTTACAGCCACCTTGCCGGTCAGTGTCTTTCCGGCCCGCTGATACATTTCCAAAACCTTCTCAGGAGTGATCTCCCGGGAAAAATAAACCACTGCACCCATCGTTTTTTCCTCCTGTATTTTATAACTTGGATACTATCAGTATACCACGCTTTCCCGGATTGTCCAGAAAAAAGATCACAGATGCAAAGAAGGTACGGTGCAAGAAAAAAGCTGTCAAAAAAATCCCCAAAATGTGCAACACTTTTCCTTTTTTTGCGTTATGATAGGTGAAGAAGAAACAAAGGAGGTGTCTGAGATGGAAGACGAACAGATCCTGAATCTGTATTTTTCCCGCTCGGAGCAGGCCATTGGCGAGACTGCCGTGAAATACGGTGCTTATTGTCACTCCATTGCCTTTCATGTATTGGAGAACAAAGAGGATGCAGAGGAATGTGTCAGCGACACCTGGTTCTCAGCTTGGAATACCATCCCCCCAAAACGCCCCCTGCCCCTTTCTGCCTATCTGGGGCGGATCACCCGGAGTCTTTCCATTGACCGCTGGCGCAGAGCACGGGCCTTTAAGCGGGGCGGCGGTCAGATGGCGCTGGCGCTGGAGGAATTAAAGGAGTGCGTTTCCGGGGCGGGATCTTTGGAAAATGAACTGATCCGCCGGGAGACTCTGATGGCTGTGAATCGCTTTTTGGCAGAGCTGAGTGTGGTGGAGCGGAATGTGTTCCTGTGCCGGTACTGGTATCTGGAATCCTCCCGGGAAATTGCAGAGCATTCCGGCTTTTCCCAGTCCAAGGTTCGCTCCATGCTCCATCGGATTCGGGGAAGGCTGGATACATATCTGGAAAAGGAGGGCTTGCGATGACAGAAATGGAGCTCTTGGAACTGCTGGGAGATATCCCCCAAGGCTATATCCGGCAGGCGGATGCTTTCCGGCAGGGACATCTGCGGATTCTGAGAAAGCAGCGGCCTGGGGCGGCAGTCTGGAAGATTCTCTCCACCGCAGCCATGCTGGTGCTGATCCTGGGAGCAGGATTCCTTGGATTTCATAACCGCCTGACAAAGACCCCTGGCAATTTGACAGACCAGGCTATTCTGTCCACCCAGGATCGGCAGGAAACACAGCCAGGCACCGAAGATTGGCAGCGCATGGTCTTGTGGGAAGATCTGTCATTTTATGACCTGGAAACAGGAAATACCACAAACCTATCCCAATTCTGTCAGGACTTGACCCGCAGGAACGGACTGTTGGAAGCACCAAAGCCCTACCGCCATACCTGTCTGGATATGGACGGCGATGGTCGGAAGGAGTTGGTGGTGGCGTTCACAGGATTGGGAGATCTGCCCCATCTGGTATTGGGGGATTTTGACGGCAAACTCTGCGCAGCGGCGTATGATACACCTCAGATGGATCGCCTCAAGGCCGATGGTGTCTTCTATCATGCCGGCATCCGCAGCTGGGCGAAGCTGTACAGAACCGGCGGCGAATGGGCTGTGCAGACACTGGAAGAAGACCATTCCCATGCGCCGAATGCCATTTGGACACAGTGGGTATCTCCGGGTACAGAAACAGAGTCGGAGGCAGCAGCCAATACCGAAAAGGTCACACCGGAACTGCTTATGCGCCAAGCCCACGCAGATTTAACATTCTGGAAGGATGGTGCTGAGGTTTCCGTTCCGGCAAACCTTTTCATTGGTGACGGCTATTCCCTGTACATCCCCCAGGAGAACTGGGCCTATGAACAGGTCGACTATCATGGCATTCTGGCAGACCGCTGGGTATGTACAGGGGAAGCTACGGATGGGCTTTGGCAAAACAGCACCGCCGAACCCACCCAGTTGACCATCCTGTTCCGGCCCGGAACGGACTACCAGGACATCTGGGACTGGGTAATAGCGGTAAATCCCCAATGGAACATATCCCAGGATGCGCGAGGCTCGCTGTATGCAGATACGGCAACGGTGCATTTCTTCCCCGCGGAAACCGGTTTCATTGTCTGTATCCAGGAAACACCGCTCTTTGCAACGGAAGGGTTGGGAATCCTTGGAGCAATGTGGCAGTCCTTCAACGGCTGGCCCAGTGAGCTTACGAGGTTCCGCCACCGGGATCCGGAGGCATCCTTTACCCTGAACCGCTATCTGGATGCCCAGCAGCGATGGGAGGAATATGCGGTGGAAACCCGGCTTTACCGGGCAAAGGGGTATTCCACCTATATCCCGAAGGAGGGCTTTGAATCGGAAGATATCCTCTATGGCGGACTGCCGGCGATCCGCTGGGTATGCCGGGAAAACCGAGAGGTTTGGTTTGCGGTGGTAAAGTTGGATACCCAGGATTTTGACCAGGCGATCCAATGGGGTCTTTCCGCAGGCGGCTCAGATTACGGCCTTTATGAGGACGCCAGCGGCGGCGTTTCGGGAAGCAGTACAGACGGTTCTGCATATTTGAGTATGCAATTTTATAAAAGTTACAACAGCAGCCTATACGCCGCCATCCGTCATTACCCCCTTGCGCAAACAGACAACCTGGGTGGCTATGTGAAACTCATGGACGATCAGTTCCAGACCGAGTAGTCTTAGGAAACTCTGAATAAACCGCCGGTGGCTGGATCTCCACAGCCACCGGCGGTCATTTTTACTTGTGCAGGATCCCTTCCTGTATCCCTTAGCCCCGCTTGATAATTTTTACCGGAGTTTTCACTGGTCAAGCTGACGCAGGCTATGCCATGCAAGGAAGGTGCAAGCCAATGTGATGGTCTGGCACACGATCATACCCGGCCATTTATAGGATGCAACAGCGTTGGTGGTAATAAAGGTGGCACCGGTCACGATAATGGTGGAAACAGCAAGACTGGCTGCCAGAATGCCGAGACAAAAGGCGCCTTTTCGGATGTGGTTTTTGCTTTTTTGGGCAATCTGCAGCAGAACCAATGCTGCAAGCAGGCTTCCAATAAAGAGGCAGAGATAGACACAGGTAATGCCGCCAGGAATTCCAGGGGTTTCTGTCTGAGCGCCATGCCAGAACTCGGTATTTCTATACGGATTGCGGGAATTGATATACCACAGATTTTGCTCTGCTGTTTTGCAGATCAGCTTTGGAACCTGCTCTGATCCTACTTCCCCTGCAGGACGATGAACCCATGAATATGCGTCGTCCGCTGTGTCCCACATGCCATATTCCACTCTTATCTTCAGGATCCTGTCATGGGCCTGCTGAAAGCTTTCCTCGTTTTTCCTGTGATTTTGAATATAATCTTCCAACTCCTGCTGTGTCATTTGGTCAAAGTCAGGGGTCGTGCATTTACTGCGAAGCCAGTCATAGCGGGTTGTGGAGCATAGGTAGAATTCTTCATTTCCGTTTTCAAACATTTGTGAGCTGCGACTCATGATGCCGCTGGAATAATCAATGGCAAGACCGCCGTCTTCCCGCAGCTTCACGCCTTCAATGGCTTGTCCGGTCGTCAAGTAAACAGGAGTCAACATAAAAATCACACCGGTAACCAGAACGGTAACAAGGGTTATCACAGCAGTAAGGACACTGAGAATCCTTTTTTTCCGTATCATATTGGAGATCTGTTTCAGCCCAGTGGTGTCCACCTCCAAAGGGAGCCTGGGACTTTTTTGGATAGCTTCCAGTTCTTTTTTACAATCTTCACAGCCGGAAATATGCTCCTGTATCAATTCCCTGCTTTCTTGGCTTACCAAATCCTCGGCATACAGGGGAAGCAGATCCTTAATAACATTGCAATGCATATTCATTCCTCCATTTCTGCCTGTATCTTTTGACAGGCACGATGATATGTAACACAGGCCCAATTTGCAGTTCGTCCAAATATTCTTCCGATATCGCCAAAGGAAAGCTGTCCGAAGATACGCAGGGAAAAGACCTCCTTATAAGGTTCGGGCAGCTCGTGGAGAATTTGGTGAATGACCATAGCCTGTTGGCGATCGTCCACCTGTTCTTCTATGGAGCGTCTGGGATCCGGTATGTTCAGCTGCTCGATATCCAGGGTATCTTTTTCCTTCCGTAAATGAGACAAATAGAGGTTCCGGGCTATGGCACACAGCCACACCCGAATGTCGCACTCGCCCCGAAAGGTTGGCAGTGTCCGCAATGCCTGAAAAAACGCCTGCTGGGTCAGTTCCTCTGCAAGGGTGCTGTCCCGGCAAATCGCCCGCAGGTATAATTCCACATCACGGAAATGTGTTTGGTAGATTTCTTCAAATTCCTTCAAGCTCTCACCCCCTACACTGATTAGACGCACATAAGCAGGAAATCTTACAGATCCTTTCCGATTATTTTACAGAATAGCATACTTCTTTCGGATTGGCAAAGGGGCTGTAAGGTTCCATGTTACCGGGAGGCGATGGGTTTGCCGATAGCCGATTGCCGACATTGTCTGGTTTCCAGATAGATTTTTCCGATATGGGCAGAAGCCTCATACGAAAAACCGCCGGTGACTGGATCTCCACAGCCACCGGCGGTCATTTTTACTTGTGCGGAATCGCTTCCTGTGTCCGTTAGCCCCGCTTGATGATCTTTACCAGTGTACCGTCGGGATCCCAGCGCAGGTTGGACAGACTGAGAAATTCCCCAACGAAGGGGGTTGCCGGGTTGCGGAAGATCTCCTCCGGCTGGCCGAACTGCACCAGATGCCCCTGCTCCATAATGGCCATCTTGTCCGACAGCAGCAGACCCTCCACCACAGGCTCCCGGTCAAAACCCTTGTACAGATTTTTCAGTTCCAGATACATTTATCCATATCGGAGGCACTTTTATAGATTATTCCGTTTCCGGGAGAGCTCCGCTGCGCAGTCCTGCCCCCCGCATGATGGCCTCCACCGGCTGCAAGGGCTCTCTGCCCCAGGTGATGGGGGTGTCGGCACAGCCGGCGGTGTCCAGCAGCTCCTGGGCCTTGGCAGTCAGAAGCTCCTGATACACATTGTCCACCAACTCCAGCTTTAACCGACATTCTTCTTTGCCATCCCCCTTGGCATTCAGCCATGCGGCGGCGGCGTTTTCGATGTCTTCGGTCTCCAGGTCGGTATGCACAGCCCAGTCCATGAGTTCAGTTGCCGTTTTCACCGCCCGCAGGGAGGAGCCTGCCGTTCCCAGCAATACTTCCGATTCCACGGTATCCAAAATAGGCAGGCTCAGCACCTGGGGCACATCGAACAGATCCTCCGGCCCGGTGCCGCAGTACACCCCCTGGGTGGTGACCGTCACATACAGCCGCTCCTGGGCGACATTATAATAGAAGCTGCCCTCGGTCAAGACATTTCCCTGGGCATCCTGGGCGCTGACGGAAAACAGGATGGATCGCCCCTCCTTCCGGGACAGGGTTCCGATTTTATTGCCGGAATAGTACCACTGACCGGAGGCCAGCGGGCTGCTGTCGGCAGTCTCCCAGCTGCTGGTGGTGTCCTCCCAGCGGAAGGTGATGCCGTACACATCCCCCCGATCCATTTTCACATAGATACCCTGTTGTGCCGTCTCGCTTTCCGCTGTCCAGATACTCCGCTCAGCGGTGCCGGTCTTGAGGATCACCTGGTTGATCTGACCTTCCACAGGGATGGTCACATCAAAGTCCCCGCCGGAAAGCCAGCCCCAAAGGCTGCTGAAGCGAAAGCCCACATAGAGCTTGTTTTCCGACTCTTCGGCATAGTAACCGCAGAAGCCCCGGGGGAAGGAGTCGGCATCAGTGCCCCGGATATGAACACTGCCTGATGCCGCATCTACAGACAAGATGGCAGCATCCTGACACGCCCGGAAGCCAAAGGCCTTCCAGCCGTACCGCGCCGCCAGAAGCACCCCGCCCAGCACCAGCGCCAAAATCAACAAAACCGCAAGGATCCGCCCAATGATTTTCATATTTCTTCCTCATTCCTCCGGGAGGCATACAAACCACGCTATGCAGCCCTCCGTTTCGACATAATTCTATTTTCATTGTAACGGTCTGAACATGACCTGTCAAGGAGGGAAAATATATTATGGAATAGAATAAATAACCTCTAATGATTCAGCTTTTTCTATTTGTGTATTCCCCTTTTCCTGCCTATAATGGAATATCGGAAAAGCCGCACCCTGCAATGGCATTTGCAAAGTTGCCGGCGCCGCCAAAATTTTAGGAGATAGAAAGCCATGACATACGATCCTTCTTTTTTTGATGCTTACTTAGAGCGCAGAAACACCCGCAGTTCCAAGTGGGACGGGTGCAATGCCAAATTCGGAGTTGACCCTTCCGTGGAAATGCTTCCCATGTGGATCGCGGATATGGATTTTCGCAGCCCCGCAGAGGTGGTGGAGGCGCTGACCCAGCGGGTGCAGACCCAGTGCTACGGCTATACCACCGTCCCGGACAGCTTCTACGATGCCATTATTTCCTGGATCTCCCGGCGGTATCACTGGCAGATTCAAAAAGAGTGGATCGTCTTTACCCCCGGTGTGGTTCCCGGCTTCAATGTGGCCTACCAGGCTTTTTCCCAGCCCGGTCAGGGCATCATCGTCCCCTCTCCCTCCTACTACCCCTTCTTTGACGGCGTGCGCAACAACGGCCGGAAGGTCGTATCCTGCCCGCTGGTGGAGCAAGATGGCAGCTGGGAGCTGGACTTTGCCCTGCTGGAGCAGCAGGTGAAGGATCCTGGTAACAAGATTTTGATCCTGTCCAACCCCCACAACCCCACCGGTCGGTGCTGGACGGCGGAGGAATTGGAGCGGCTGGGCAATCTCTGTGCCGACAACGGCGTGCTGCTTCTCAGCGATGAAATTCACGCTGACCTGATCATGGACGGCAGCCGCCACACCTGTGTGGGCACCCTGTCCCAGAAGATCGTGGACAACACCATTTTGCACTTCGCCCCCAGCAAGACCTTCAACCTGGCAGGTCTGCAAACGGCCTATGCCGTCATCCCCAACCCCGAACTGCGCAAAACCTTTGTGGCAGCCATCACTGCCAACCGGGTCATCAACATGAACTGGTTCGGTCAGGTCGCTCTGGAAACCGCCTATAACCGGTGCGAGGGGTATGTGGATGCCCTGTGCCACTATGTCAGCGGCAATATGGAATACATGGCCGCCAGTCTGAAGGAAAAGCTGCCCATGCTGAAAATGAAGCCCTCCCAGGGCACCTACATGGTATGGGTGGACTTCCGGGGCACCGGCATGACCACTGCCCAAATCGAAAACTTCATCGTACACAAGGCCCACATCGGCGTGGATATGGGCTCCTGGTTCGGTCAGGGCGGCGAAGGCTGGCTGCGCTTCAATCTGGCCTGCCCCCGGATGCTGGTGGAGCGGGCTGTGGCGCAGCTTGTGGAGGCATTTCAGGAGTAATCGCGGTTTTAGCTGATTTTCTTATCTTGCAACCGTTTTTGCAATAAATCCGTCAGGTTCTATCGAATAATATGATATGGCCAATGGCTTACATTTCTCAGCAGTCCATGATATCATAGTCTCTGGAATCTACGAAAACTACGAATTATCACAAAAAGAAGGAAATTTCCCATGAATGGCACCTGCGTTAAGGATCTGTCCTTTTCCTACGAAAATGACAGCCGACTGATTTTAAAAGACATTCAGCTGGAAGTGGCTCAGGGTGAGTTTGTCTGCATCCTGGGGCAGTCCGGCTGCGGCAAAAGCACCCTGCTGCGGCTTTTGGCCGGACTGGAAAAGCCCACCACCGGAAAAATTCTGGTAGATGACCGGGAGGTTTCCGGAGCCGGTCTGGATCGGGGCGTAGTGTTCCAGGATTACGGCCTGTTCCCCTGGATGACCGCCGGTGACAACATTCTGCTGGCTCTGAAGCAGAAATTCCCGGACAAAACCAAGGCCCAGCACAAGGAAATTGCGCTGAACGCCCTGCAATCCGTGGGTCTGGATGCCAGCGTATTCTCCAAGCTGCCCAAGGAGCTGTCCGGCGGCATGAAGCAGCGCTGCGCCATTGCCCAGGCTTTCAGCATTGATCCGCCCATTCTGCTGATGGACGAGCCCTTCGGCGCACTGGATGCCGTGACCCGGGCCAGACTTCAGGATATGGTTCTGGCACTTTGGGCCAGCCAGGAGCAGAAAAAGACCGTATTCTTTGTCACCCACGATGTGGACGAGGCCCTGCTGCTGGCCACCCGGATCTGTGTTCTGGGTCAGGCACCCAGCCGGGTGATTTATGATGTGTGCATTCCCGCCCAGCAGAAGCCCACCCGGGAGACCCTCTTTGAGGATGCACAGATGATGCAGCTGCGCAACAACCTGATCCGCTACATCAACCGGGATGTCACATCCCACATTTCCTAGGCAGTATCAGATTCTATCTGTTATATGCAATAAATTATTTGGAAGAGGAGAGATCCAAAAATGAACAAGCGTATCATTTCCCTGCTGCTGGCCATGGTCATGCTGCTGGGTCTGGCTGCCTGCGGCAGCTCTGCCCCCGCTGCTACCGAAGCAACTGCCGATGTGGCTATGCAGTACATCACCCCCGAAGATGCCAAGGCCAAGCTGGATGACAGCGGCTATGTCTTCTTCGATCTGCGCAAGGCCGAGGATTCCAGCAAGACCACCGTTCCCGGCGCTCAGGCTTGGGACATGGATGCCGCCAAGGAAGGCGATGCCGAAGCCGGCAAGGCTACCATGACCAAGGCTACCCAGGGTCTGGATAAGAACATTGTTCTGATCTGCTACTCCGGCAAGCGCTACGCCCAGGCTACCACCAATGCTCTGTCCGCCATTGGCTACGACATGAGCAAGGTCTATACTCTGGAAGGCGGCTTCAAGGCTTGGAGCGAAAAGTTCCCCGACCTGTGTGTGGCTCCCGAGGCCGCTGCACAGCCTGAAGCTCAGCCCGAGGCTGCCAAGGAAGTTCCCGAAGTCAGCACCGTCCGCTGGAACTGGGGCACCTCCGCAAACATCCTGGTGGCTCTGGCCATCGAAAAGGGCTACTTCGCTGAGTACGGCCTGAACATTGAGTTCGTCAACGCCAACGAAAACGCCAACGCCATGACCCTGCTGTCTACCGGCCAGGTTGACGTGGTTTCCAACTCCGGTACCGCCAGCCCCCTGCAAAATATTGCAGCCGGTGTGGATATGATCATCTTCGGCGGCCACATGGTTCAGGGCTGTATGCCTGTCGTTGCCAGAAAGGGCACCGAGTGGAAGGGCATCGAGAGCCTGGTGGGCAAGAAGTTTGCCTGCAACCCCTCCTACTTCGCATTCACCGGCGCTCTGATGGATGCCGGTTACGACAAGCCCCTGGAAGCTGTTGACTTCATCAGCGGCATGGGCTACAACGACGCTTTGGCTGCTCTGCAGCGCGGTGAGTTCGACTACGCTCTGATGGGCACCGGTCAGAACTTCGCCGTCAACAACATGGATGACATCGAGATCCTGACCTACCAGGGCGATGTGATGCCCGACTACTCCTGCTGCCGCATGGAGTGCCCCACCGTCTTCCTGGAAAAGAACCCCATCACCGTCAAGTGCATCCTGAAGGCTCTGATCCGTGCCCAGGCTTACTATGAAGCCAACAAGGAAGAGTGTGTTGACATTCTGGCCAAGGCCATCAATGCCGACCATGACTACGTTGCCGCTTACATGCTCAACGATCACTACAAGGTTCACGCTGACCCCCTGGCCAAGTCCGTTGTCCGTGCATGGAACATCCTGGAGAAAACCGGCTTCCTGGATGAGAACGCCAAGAACATCGACATCAACGACCACATCAACACCGAGCTGTACAAGCAGGCTCTGGATGCGTGCGCTGCTGAGTATGGCGCTGAGGATCCCGCTTTCTACCAGGCTATGAACGAGTACTTCGCAGCCAACAACTAAGGCAACACCGCACAATTGCGTCTGCGGACAGTAGCGGATCTTTCGCCCCAATCTTGCAGTTTGAAAAATCGGAAATACATACAGTATTCCTCGATTTTCCAAACTTTATCTTGGGACAAAATCTCTCGCTGCTGTCTCTTGCCGAATTATGCGGTGCTGCCCTAAGTATATTCCCGCTTCCGGGGCGGAAGGGAAACCTTCTGCCCCGGTTTTTCAAAAGAACCCAAGGGAGATCCACCATGAAATACATCAAAAACTTTGTCAAAAAATACTGGGTCACCGGACTGATCTTTGCATCCATGGTACTTTGGTACTACCTTGCCACCCAGACCGGACATGCAAATCCCTTCCTGTTCCCCAAGGTCAGCTCCATTGCCAAAGCTTACCAGTCAGATAAGAGCCTGATGGGTGTCAATCTGCTGGCTTCCTTCAAGGTAATGGTTCCCGCCGTCTTTTTCTCTTTGGCCATTGCGCTGACCCTGGGCACCTTCCTGGGCATGAACAAGAAGGCCCGGGAGGCGCTGCATCCTGTGATCTACACCTTCAGTGTGGTGCCCGCCATTCTGCTGTCCCCCTTTGTGCTGCTGATGGCCCCCAATATGTTTGTGGCCTCGGTGATCCTGATCGTTTACAGCACGGTGTGGTCCACCCTGTTTGCCACCATCACCGGCATCCAGACCATTGACAAGCGGTATCTGGACAAAGCCGCCACCCTGGAATTAAAGGGCTTCCAAAAGTTCTTCAAGGTGATCCTTCCGGCAGCCAGCCCCTCCATTCTGGCAGGCTTTGTCAACTCCCTGCGCAACACCTTTATCATGCTGGTGTATGCAGAGATGTACGGTGCCCAGTACGGCATGGGCTACTATGTGAAGAAGTTTTCCGATTTCGGCCTTTACAACAAGGTCTGGGTGGGCTTTATCTTCATGGTCATCGTCATGGTCATTGTGATGCAGCTGTTTGAACACCTGAAAAACCGTCTGCTCAAGTGGACGATCCATTAAATGAAAAACGCCCCTGTTTTGCAAATGCAAGACAGAGGGCGTTTTTTATATTCCTTTTTCCTGCCCTCTGGCGGCCAGCCGTTGCAGTGTCTCCGGGGTGTCCGCATCGGCAAGCTCCCAGGGATCCTGTACAGGAAGCAGACGCACCCGCTGGGGATATTTTGCCGCCACATAGCCGCCGCCCTTGCCTTGGGGAAGGGTCAGAAGCTCCGGGAAAGCCCAGCAGGGAAAGAGAATGGGGGCACCGGGGGTTTCCCGGCAGACAGGCCGCCAGATACATTCCGGCTCCTGCTGCCCCTGGGCTTCCAGCGCCGCCACCGTTTCCCGGCGCAAAAGGGGCTGATCTCCCGGACAGAACAGGCAGCCGTCCAGATCCCCAATGGCCTCCAGCCCCAGACGGACGGTGTCGCTGCGAAGGGGCTGATCGTGAAGGAGGCAGGGAATGTCCCACTGATGGCACAGCCGAGCCACCTGCGGATACCGGGTGACCACCACCCGGCGGTCAAAAATCCCATCGGTGGCGGCAAAGGCCCGGGTGATCAGGGGCTGTCCCCGGAAATCCGCCAGCAGTTTGTTGCCCCCAAACCGCCGCCCCAGTCCGGAAGCCATGATCACGCAGCCAAATCTCTTAATCAATTTTCCCATCCTCCCGGAAAAGAAAATCCTCCAGAAGCCCCTGGTTGTGGGCGGTGCAGGCATCCCGGTAGGCTTCATAGCGCTCCAGAAATGCCCTGCCCTCCGGGGTCAGGGTACTGCTGCCGCCGTCCTTGCCCCCAACGGTGCGTTGGGTCAGGGGAAAGCCCAGGGCAGATTCGGCATTTTTGACCAGCTTTAGCGCCTTGCTGTAGGCCATTTCCATGGCGGCGGCAGCGGCACGCAGGGAGCCGGTCTGCTCCACCAGCCGCAAAAGACGGCAGGGGCCTTCCCCAAAGAACTTTTCGCCATTGTCATTCAGAAAGTAGATTTTCGTCACTGCCTGCATCCTACCCCCGCCCTTTCTGCGTTGTAGTTTTGAAAGTATATCGAAATTATAGCAAATCTCCTTTCCAAAAGCAACCGGAACTGATATAATGAAACCATCATAGCGTAAAATCGGCATCTGACGGCAGATGCTTTTTCAAAAGGAGCGGATGGAATGATCACTATCCAAAAATATATCCGGCCCCAAACACTGGAGGAAGCATACCAGCTGAACCAGAGCAAGCGCAGCCGCATTGTGGCAGGTATGCTGTGGACCCGCTTAGGAACCGGCAGTGTGGGCACTGCCATCGACCTGTGGGATCTGGGTCTGAACACCATTGAAGAAACCGACGAAGCTTTCACCATCGGTGCCATGGTCACCCTGCGGCAGTTGGAGCAGCACCCCGGCCTGAACGCCTACACCCAGGGTGCCATGAAGAACGCCCTCCAGGATATTGTGGGCGTGCAGTTCCGGAATATGGCCACCGCAGGCGGCAGCATCTGGGGCCGGTACGGCTTTTCCGATGTGCTGACCCTGTTTCTGGCTATGGATACCTATGTGGAGCTGTACCGGGGCGGCATGGTTCCTCTGGAAGAATTCGCCCGGCGCAAGGCCGACCGGGATATTCTGGTGCGGCTGATCGTCAAGAAAACCCCCGGTCACTTTGTTTACACCGCCATGCGCAATCAGCGCACCGATCTGCCGGTGCTGACCTGCGCCATGGCCCGGGTGGGAGAAGAATACCGGGCCTGCCTGGGCGCGCGGCCTGCCAGAGCTGTGCGCTATCGGGATAGCCGGGGTCTGCTGGCCGATGGCATCACCGCCGAAAGCGCCGCCGCCTTTGCCCAATATCTGGCAGATATCGTCCCCACGGAGTCCAACCTCCGGGGCAGTGCCCAATACCGCACCCATCTGATCCGGGTGCTGGCAGAACGGGCCCTTGGGGAGCTGGGAGGAATGGAACATGGAAATTAAATTGAAGCTCAACGGCAAGGCTGTCACCGCCAGCATCGAGCCGGATACCATTTTGCTGGACTTTGTCCGGGATCATGGCTGCCTCAGTGTCAAGCGGGGCTGCGATACTGCCAACTGCGGCCTGTGTACCGTTCTCATGGACGGTATGCCGGTGCTGTCCTGCTCCATGCTGGCCGCCAGAGCCGACGGTCACAGCATCCAGACCCTGGAGGGTTTGCAGGAGGAAGCCGAAGATTTCGTGGGCTTCATTGCCGACCAGGGTGCCGACCAGTGCGGCTTCTGCAACCCCGGCTTTGTGATGAACACCATTGCCCTGCTCCGGGAAAATCCCGATCCCACCGATGATGAGATCCGGGCTTTCCTGGCCGGGAACCTGTGCCGCTGCTCCGGCTATGACGGCCAGCTCCGGGGCACCCGAAACTACCTGAACAGCCGGAAGAAATAAGGAGGGGCTATGGAGCATACGGAATATAAAGTCGTGGGCAAAAACTTCCGCAAGAAGGATTCCATGCAGCTGCTGCTGGGCAAGCCGGTGTACACCGAGGATATCACCCCCAAGGATGCCCTGGTGGTCAAGGTTCTGCGCAGCCCCCACGCCAACGCCATGATCAAAACCATCGACACCCGGGCCGCCGGACTGGTTCCCGGTGTGGTCGCCATTTACACCTGGCAGGACGTTCCCAAGACCCGGTTTGCCATTGCCGGTCAGACCTACCCGGAACCCTCCCCCTATGACCGCCTGATCCTGGATCCCCATGTGCGGTTCGTGGGAGATGCGGTGGCCATCATTGCCGCCGAAACGGAAAAGGCAGCCTGCAAGGCCATGAAGCTCATTAAGGTCACCTATGATGTGCTGGATGCGGTGCTGGACATCCACACCGCCATGGACAATTCCACCCTGGTGCACCCGGAGGAGGACTGGTTCCCCCCTTGCCCGGTGGGCGGCGATAACCGCCGGAATCTGGTTGCCAGCGGTGAGGAATCCGACGGCAATGTGGAGGCTGTGCTGGCAGACTGCGACATCGTTCTGGATCGCACCTACCACACCAAGGCTTTCCAGCAGGCCATGATGGAGCCCTTCACCACCTATGCCGAGATGGACCGCTACGGCCGCCTGCATATCATTTCCTCTACCCAGATCGTGTTCCACACCCGGCGGATCCTGTCCCGGGCACTGGGTATTCCCAAAAGCCGGATCCGGGTGGAAAAGCCCCGGATCGGCGGCGGCTTCGGTGCCAAGCAGACGGCGGTCTGCGAGGTCTACCCTGCCTTCGTCACCCTGAAAACCGGCCGCCCCTCCCGGATCGCCTACACCCGGGAGGAGACTCAGATCGCCGGTTCTCCCCGGCATGAGATGGAAATCCGGGTGCGCCTGGGGGCAGATAAAAACGGCAAGATCCGGGCATTGGATCTTTACACCCTGTCCAACTCCGGCGCTTACGGCGAACACGGCCCCACCACCGTGGGCCTGTCCGGTCACAAGTCCATTCCTCTGTATACCGCCTCGGTGGAAGCCTTCCGGTTCCGCTATGATGTGGTCTACACCAACCTGCAAGCCGCCGGTGCCTACCGGGGCTATGGTGCCACTCAGGGCATCTTCGCCGTGGAATCCCTGGTCAATGAGCTGGCACAGCAGCTGAATATGGATCCCACCGTCCTGCGGGAGCAGAATATGGTACGCCAGGGTATGATCATGCCTGCCTATTACGGCGAGCCTGCCAACGCCTGCGCCCTGGATCGGTGTATGGCGCACTGCAAGGAAATGTTCCACTGGGAGGAAAAGTACCCCGTCCGGGACATGGGCAACGGCAAGGTTCGCAGTGCCGGTGTGGCCATGGCCATGCAGGGCAGCTGTATTTCCAACATTGACGTTGGCTCTGCCCGGGTGCGGCTGAACGATGACGGAAGCTTTACCCTGATGATCGGCGCCGCGGACATGGGAACCGGCTGTGATACCATTCTGGCTCAGATGGCAGCAGAAATTATGGACTGCCGCCTGGAGGATGTGGCCGTATTCGGTGCCGATACCGATGCCTCCCCCTATGACTCCGGCTCCTACGCCTCCTCCACCACCTACCTCACCGGCAAGGCCGTGGAGCAGGCCTGCACAGAGCTGAAAAAGAACCTTTTTGCCCTCGCTGGGGAAATGCTGGACTGCCCTGCCCAGGAGCTGACCCTGGAAAACGGCAGGATCCGGCGGCTGGATACCCAGCAGTCCGTATCCCTGGAGGATGTGGCCTACCGCTCCCAGTGCGGAAACAACATTCCCGTTGAGGCCAGCGCCACCCACAGCTCCCCCATTTCCCCACCGCCCTTCATGGTGGGCATGGTGGAGATTGAGCTGGATCGGCTCACCGGACAGGTCACTGTACTGGACTACATGGCCGTGGTGGACTGCGGAATTCCCATCAACCCTGCCCTGGCCCGGATTCAGGCAGAGGGCGGCATTGTTCAGGGCATCGGCCATACCCTCTTTGAGAATGTGACCTATGATCCCAAGGGCCGCCCCATGGAATCCAATTTCCTGCAATACAAGCTCCCCACCCGCCTGGACATGGGCAAACTGCGGGTGGAATTTGAGCACTCCTGGGA
>ERZ1035006.404-NODE-404-length-34637-cov-10.486178_pt1 | contig 34637 bp, 25 predicted proteins | sample MGYA00520694_ERZ1035006 | MGnify/ENA primary metagenome ERZ1035006 (study PRJEB33766, sample SAMN09781746) | gut metagenome | biome: gut microbiome | host: Homo sapiens | place: Madagascar | study: EMG produced TPA metagenomics assembly of the PRJNA485056 data... | reverse complement strand
TGTGTAGAGTTTGTAACTTCTTAGGCTACATAAAAAATTATCTCTTTTGATTTTTTGTCAAGTAAAGAGAAGAAAGCATTTTATCCCCCAATATCACATATATATAAAATAGTATTTGTTTTTTTGTAAATCTTATTGTATGATAAAGGAGAGATTAGTTCGTGAAATCCGAAATAATACAAAAGGAGAAATGTGATATGGTAGTAATGGATGTTAAAATTGATAATTTTATCTGTTTCCGAAACTTTCACATGAACATGTCGTATCCTAAAAAGATAGTGGGTTCATACATTGAAAATGAATTTTTGCCCGGTAGAACAAATTTCAGATATAAAAAAGTAAATATTATTATGGGAGCAAATGCATCAGGTAAAACCTCCATAGGCAAAATGTTAATGAGGATATTTAACTTTATAGATAAAAAGCAATATGAAAGCCTGACAGATGTAATTTGTGATGTAGATAAAAATGCATCTTTTGAAATGGATTTTGTTACAGATAAATGCGTACTATATAGAGTAAAAACGGTCATAAGACCGAAGAACGGAGAGAGGTATTCCCTTTCCAATATAGATGTAACGGTTCATTCCACAGACATAACGCTCAGGGACAGTTATGAAATCTGTGTCAAAAAAATAGAGGCCCAGAAAGAAGCAAAAGCGGCAACCTATATTCAGGAACTGGAAAAAATTCAGGATTTATCCTGGATGTTTGAGTATCCGTTTGACAGTTCGGAAAGCATGAAAGGGATATATACAACCAAAAATGCAGAGCGTTTTTTGAGGGTATTGGATAAAATCCTCAAATCGTTGGATCCTGCTATTTTGAAGGTGGAAAAATCCGATGAGGTAGATAATACCTATATTATACGTTATGTGGACAAGTCCGTGATTATTCAGGACGGAAAGGTTATAGAGCCCAATATATTGTCGAGCGGAACAAAGGCGGGAATAGAAATTGCCGGAGTGCTCACTTCCATTTTAGAGGGGGAATTTGGCTTTTATTATTGTGATGAAAAATTTTCCTATATACACAGCGATATGGAAAAAGCCATATTATCGGTTATGATTAACAAACTTCATGAAAATGAACAGTTATTTTTTACGACTCACAATACAGATATATTGGACCTGCCATTGCCTAAGCACTCCTTTATTTTCCTGCAAAAAGATATGAATGATGAGGAAAATCCCATAAAATGCATAAGTGCCTCTTCTTTGTTGAAAAGGAACACGGATTGTATAAAAAATGCCGTTGAAAATGATTTGTTTTCTGTGGCACCCAAAATGGACGAAATATACGATCTGGCAAGCTGCTGACAAAAGACAATATAGGGGAAATCATATGCAAAAGAAGGGTTATTATCAATACTATGTAGAAGGCGAAGATGAACGAAAACTTCTTTCCGTATTAAAAACAGAAATGGAATGCATTGTTCCGGGAAAAATAGAAGTTTTTAATGTGGTGCAGGAAGAGATTACAGCCATACGTCTTATGCAATTAAAAAAGGGGACGACTGTAATTCTGATTTTTGACACGGATGAGGGAAATATAGAGATTTTAAGAAAGAATATGAATAAACTGAGCAGGTGTCAGGAAATAAGCAGACTGATTTGCATACCGCAGGTAAATAACCTGGAGGACGAATTGCTTCGGAGCTGCCATATTAAGCAGATAAAAGAACTGTTAGGGAGCAAATCGAATAAGGATTTCAAGCATGATTTAATAGTCGAGAAAAATCTCAAAAAGAAACTATTAAATCATGACTTTGATATCCAAAAATTTTGGAACAGAAATCCGGAAAATAAGTTTAGAGAAATCAGCAATGGGGCTATAAATATTAAAAAATAATCCCTCTACAACCTTTCCTTCACATAATCCCGGATGAGGAAATCATCGCCGGGCATCTGGCAGCCTACGATGTAGAGTCCTTCGTTGTTGGTGCAGCGGATGACGCGACCTTCGAGGACATCGTGCTGGGGCAGGTCGAAGTTGTGGATTTTCATGGTGATAATGGCACCCTTGTGGGTGGCAAAATAGTTGTCGTGGGTCAGGAAAGCAAAGCCGTTGGCGCTTAAGTTGTCCAGCTTGCCCTCGATGACGGTAGTGCCGTCCGCAGGCGTAATGGTGCAGGTATTGGAAACATCCAGCCGCGGGTATTTGCGGCGGTTGTTAATCTTGGGACGGGACTCAATGTTAATGGTAAAGTGGTTGGAAAGCTCCTTTGCCGTATGTACGATTTTCGCGGTATCCCAGCAGTACAGCACATTGCCCACGGTTACCTGTAGTTTACACTCGGTAACGTCGGAAATGTCGGGAGCTTCGGTAAGGGAAACGGATAAGGTATTGTTTTCCCGTGCCAGCACTTCTCCGTAAAAATTCTTAGTATTCTTTATGGTAACCATCAGTTTCATGCCGGGCAGAACATCTTCCATGCCCATAAAACCACCGATACCCAGTTCACACATCAGCGATTCGATAACCAGCTCAATGGAATTGATATTGTTGGCGGATTCATCGTATTTGCTGAGCATACGGTTATTAATTTCGTTGGAGTCGGCGATGCAGTTTGTCATATCGCCCACAATGCCGGAAACCTGTTTCAGATTGTCAACCAGATGAAGGTTGGAGGCTTCGACTTCCTTCATGGCGCTGTCGATAACCTGGATGTTTTCTCCAATCTGCGTGGTGTCGGAAGCGATTTCCGTCATACTGCTGCCGGTCTGTGTCACCTTGGTAAGGGTAAGCTGGATTAAACGCAGGGTTTCTTCCATGGAAGCCGTCATCTTTTCGGCGGTGTCTTCCAGATGTTTTAAGGCCTGTCTGATCTGACCGGAAGAGGTCTTGGTTTCTTCGCTTAAGGAACGTATCTGCTCGGCAACAACGGCAAAGCCTTTTCCGGCATCGCCGACGCGGGCAGCTTCGATGGAAGCGTTCAGGGCTAACAGGTTCGTCTGCGAGGTAATATTTTCAATAATACCGGTTTCTTTTTTTACCATGGCAAATTCGGCCTTGAAGTTCTGCAGGGTCTGTTCAATCTCCCCGGAAAGGGAAGCCATGGTGTTGGTAGTGGTAACCAGGTCCGCCAAATCCGCGGAGCTCACCTTTGCGTGCTGTATGGAAGTGGTCGTGAGAGCTACCATCTGCTCAATCATTTCCGCTACATGGTTTACCTGGGCATGAATATCGGAAGTCATCTGATTGGAAGAAGCCGTGCTTTCCTGCAGATTTGTGTTGTGCTCGTTTAGTTTGTGCAGGCTGTTTACCACAATGGTAGCGCCGTGGCTGTTTTCGGAAGCCAGCTCCCTAACCACGGTAACGCCGTTCATAATGGTGTTGCATGCCTGTTTTACCTGCTCCACAGTGGTGATGACACGCTGCAGATCCGCCTTGATGCTGTCGGTCATGGCGCCGTCGGACTCATTTAAGTGCTTGATGGACATTACATAGCAGACATAACAGAGGATAATGCAGGCCAGCTCCAGCTGGTAGTCCTTCATGTTGGAAGCGGACTGAAATCCCAGCATCATCCGGTAGGCGGCGCTTCCCACGATAATCAGGGAGTTTACAATGCCGCAGCCTACCATGAATTTCTTGTTTTTATACAGGACCAAAAGGCTTGTTACGGGCAAAACATAGGTAAAGGCAATGGGCGACTCGGTGGTACACACCACAAAGGTATAAAAAATGCCGTACCCGATAACCAGATTGAATTTATATAGGTCTGTGGCAAAGCCCTTCACGCGGAGTAAAATTTCGCCGATGATAATGGGCAGCCAGCAGAGCGCCAGAAAGATTAGATAATAGGTAGTGCCCCGCAGGTGGTTTGCCACGTCGGCTCCATAGTTTGCGGAAAGCAGAATAGCGAAGATGAGCCAGATGCGCCGTGCTCTCCGGTTTGCTTTTTCCTTAAAAACGGACTCGTCGTAATTCATAAAATTCCTCCTTAGTCAATGCTCTGAAAGAACCCGGCTATTTCCTGCAGGGTTTCGTCACTTTCTTCGAGAAATGGTTCAAATACACTGAATGCATGCACTAATTTTTTATCAGGCGGAAAATCGTGCAGCTTATGGGGCATGTGATAATGGGACAATGCCTTTTCAAACTGCAGCGTGTAGTTTCGCAAATGGTCTTCATGGCTTGTCACCAGGTAGCAGGGGGGCAGAGCTTTTATAATGTCGGGATGCTCCGGGTTGACATAAGGAGCAAAGGCGCTGTGTCTATAACCTTTGCCAAACAGGTAATTTGGCAGGAAAAGTCCGATCTTATCGAATTTGGTGGTATAAAACATGCCGCTGATGAAGCCGGCCGCTTTTACAGGAAGGAATGACGGGGCGAAATCCGCACCGGCCGCTTCGTAAGCCGGAGAAGACATTGCCCCGGCAGCTTTTGCTACCGCCTGGGAATTCTGCATGGCCAGACAATAGGTGAGCAGGCAGGCGCCGCCGCTGTCGCCTACCGCAAAAATCCGATCCGGCAGACCGCTGTATTCCGCAAGATGCTCACCGATAAAATCCATGGCGGCAAACACGTCCCGGCACTGGTCAAAAAACAGGCAGTCCGGCACCAGCCGGTACTCCATGCTGAAAACAAGATATCCCTTTTTACAAAGATTGGCACAGAAATAACGGTTAAATTCCTTGCAGCCGATAATAAGGCCGCCGCCGTGCACATTCACAATCACGGGAAGTTTTTGCCCGCCGGCCTTGCGGGGACGGTAAATATCCAGCCTGTGGGCAGGCAGTCCGTCTGAGGCATAGGGAACATTTTTTATTTCTTCCACATCATCCGGGAAAGTAAATTTTTTATCTCTTTCGGGAAGAGTCTTAAGAAAATCCTCCCGTTGTTTGTAAAATATATTTTTCATTAGCAGGGTGTCCTTTGATAAATCTCTTGACAAGAAAAACTTCTTTATCTAATATTCTACTATACCATATTACCCCTGTAAACGGTAATAAGGAAAGCATAAAGTAGTAAAAATCAATCATAAAATCAGGTGAGAAAATTGGAGACAGAAGTACAAAAACAAAAAATTGACATGCTGCACGGGTCTATCTGGAACAAACTTCCCATGTATGCATTACCCGTCGCTGCAACAGGCATCCTGGAGCAGCTTTTTAATGCCTCGGATATTGCGATTGTCGGAAATTTCACCGGGGATATCAAAACGGTGGCGGTAGCGGCGGTCGGCGCCAACAGTCCCATTATCGGTCTTATCTTAAATTTGTTTATCGGCATTGCACTGGGCGCCAACGTGGTCATTGCCAATGCAGTGGGAAAAAACGACGAAAAGACTATTCACAAGGCAGTACATACTTCTATTTTAATGGCGCTCATCGGCGGCGTACTGGTGGCGCTGGTGGGACAACTGTTTATCGGAAACCTTCTGCGGCTGATAAACGTGCCGGATGAGGTTTACCCCTATGCGCTGCTTTACATACGGATTTACCTTTTAGGTATGCCCGCCATCCTTTTGTATAACTTTGAGGCGGCGATTTTCAGAAGTGTGGGTGATACCAGGATGCCGCTGGCAGCGCTGGCTGTGTCCGGTGTTTTGAACGTGCTGCTCAACTTATTCTTTGTTATTGTGCTGAAAATGACGGTAAACGGCGTGGCGATTGCCACGGTGCTGTCTAATGTGATAAGCTCGGTGTTTCTGTTTATCAAGCTGATGCATTCGGACAAGGTTATTCATGTGAATATACAGGATTTGCGCCTGGATGGGGATATTCTGGGAAGAATTATGAAGATTGGTCTGCCTGCGGGTATTCAGAGTGCGGTCTTTGCGGTGGCAAACATTATTATCCAATCCGCAATCAACAGTCTGGGAACCGTTGTTATGGCGGCCTCCAGTGCGGCATTCAATATTGAGATTTTTGCTTATGATGTGATGAACTCCTTCAGCCAGGCATGCACAACCTTTGTAGGGCAAAACTACGGGGCGGGCAATCTGAAGCGCTGCAAAAAGACACTGCTTCTCTGCATTTTAGAAGATGCCATTGCTTCTGCCACCACTATCCTCATAGTACTTTTGTCCGGCAAATTCCTGCTGTCGCTGTTCAACAATGACCCGCAGGTTGTGGAAACGGGCTACATCCGGCTGGTGCTTATCTTTGCAGCGTACACGTTCAGTATGTTGTATGAAAACATGTCCGGTTATCTGCGAGGCTTCGGCATTTCCTTAGTGCCCGCTATTCTGACGGTAATCGGGGTGTGCGCCGTGAGAATTTTCTGGATTTATGTGGTGTTCCCAAGTCATCGCACCTTTACGACCATTATGCTGGCGTATCCCTTAAGCCTTTCCATAACGGCATTGTTGATTTTTATTGCACTGATGTTTTATCGTCCGTCGAAACGTTTAGCTGCTGTAAAATCTTCCAAATAAAAGGAAGAGAAATGGCGGCGGAAAGCACATCCGCAACGGGCTGCGACCATTCGATGCCTTTCAGGTGAAAGAACGGTGTTAAAAGGAACAGGGTGGGAATGAAAATCAGTCCGCTCCGCAGTGAGGATAAAAAGGAGGCTCTTCCGGCAAGACCGATGGACTGGAAGAGCATATTTCCGCAGATGCACACCGGCACGAAGGCAAGGGTGACGCACTGCAGGCGCAGGGTGTAGACAGCGATGTCCGCAGCCTGCGCGTCTTGTAAAAACATGGCAATCAGTTCTTTATCGAAAATAAATCCCAACACGCCGAAGCATAACATAATACAGGTACCAAGTCCCAGGGTAAACAGAAATGCTTTCCGTACCCGGGGATATTTTTTTGCGCCGTAATTAAAGGAAGAAACAGGCTGGAAGCCTTGAGCAATGCCAAGCGCCACGCTGTAGAGGAAGTTGAAAATGCGGGCAACCACGCTCAAAGCGGCAATGGCGGCATCCCCGTAAGGAGCGGCGAGCCGGTTAAGAGCCATGGTGGAAACACTGCCCATGCCCTGCCGCAGCATACTGGGAAAACCGGTGAAAACAATGTCCCAGATATCCTTTGCGTTCAGATTGATGTAGCGCGGTGCAAAGCTGCTTTGCACTTTTCCCCGTAAGAAGAACCGGAGCAGGATGAAGAAGGAAATGTACTGGGAAATCATGGTGGAAAGTCCCGCACCTGCAATTCCCATGGAAAGACCTGACACAAAAAGCGCATCGCCGCCCATGTTAATGATGCTGCCGGAAATCAGCCCCACCATGGCAAAGGAGGCATGCCCCTCGTAACGCAGAATATTGTTCATCACGCAGCTCGTGGTCATGGCGGGAGCGGACAGCAGGATGTAAAAGGCGTAGGTGCGTGCATAGGGCAGAATGGTGTCGGTGCTGCCGAGCAACCGGCAGAGAGGCGTTAAAAGAACCAGCCCCATTATCATAATAAACAGACCGCTGGCAAGAGAAAGATAAAAGCCGTTTGCGGAAAAATGTCTTGCCCGTTCGGTATCTCTGGCACCCAGCAGACGGCTGATAATGCTGCCGGAACCGTGTCCGAACATAAAACCAAACGCCTGAATAATTGCCATCAGTCCGAAAACGATGCCCACCGCGCCGGAGGCGCTTAAGCTGATACCGCTGACAAAATAAGTATCTACCATATTATATAAATTTGTAACCAGCATGCTGACGGTGGTGGGAAGACTCAGCTCCAAAATCAGCTTTACCACCGGCGTCTCCGTCATTTTCCGGTACTGTGCTTCTTTTTCGTTTACCTCTTTCATTTTAAGAATCCTTTCTGCTGGCATTATAGAACTGCATTTTGGGAATGTCAATCCGGAGAAAAAGGAGTATAATAACATACATGGAAATCAGACATATTTATTACAAAACAGAAGATGCAGCCTATACCATTTCTTATGTGCTCACCCGAAAACAGGTAAAATACATCAATCTGCGCATCAAGAGCAACGGGGAGGTAGCGGTGTCTGCACACCGGCGGGTTCCGGCAGCCTACGTGGACAAGTTTGTGGAAAGCAAAGCACCGTTTATCTTAGAAGCACTTCAACGTGTGGAAAAGCGCCGGGAGGAAACAGGCGACCGGCCCCACAATTATGAGACCGGGGAAATATTCCGCCTGCTGGGGCGCGACTATACCCTGGTGGTGGAGGAAGCCGGACTGGAAGAAATTTTCTTCCGGGGTGACAGCCTTGTGCTGCGGACAAAATGGCCCGACCATTATCCCCATAAGAAGAATATGATGGAAAAATGGATGCGTTTCTTCACCCGGAAGACTTTTTCGGAAATCATCGACTGGGCATACCCGCAGTTTGTTCCTTACGGAGCGCCGTATCCGGTCTGGACCGTCCGCTCCATGACATCCAGATGGGGTTCCTGCCAGCCGCAGACCGGCAAAATCACGCTGAACAGCAAATTGATTTTTTATCCGAAAGAAGCCATTGAATATGTAGTGGTGCATGAATTTGCCCATTTTGCCCATCCCGACCATTCAAAGGCGTTCTGGGCGCTGGTGGCGGAAATCATGCCGGACTACAAGGAGCGGAAGAAGCTGTTAAACGGCTGAACGGAATTCGATATCGGAGCGAAAAGGAAAGGATATACATTACGGAGGAATATCTTATGATAAATGTAACCGGCACCATAGCAAAATCCGCCAACATTGTCAAAGACTCAGTGGTTATCGGGGACGTGACGATTGGCGAGGACAGTACTGTTTTATTCTATGCGGTACTCAGGGGAAATGACAATAAAATTGTAATCGGAAATGGCACCAACATCCAGGACAACTGCACCATCCACACTTCTCCCGTGGACCCGGCGATTATCGGAAACCACGTCACAGTGGGACACAATGCCATTGTTCACGGCTGTAAAATAGGGGACAATACCCTGATTGGCATGGGAGCTACCGTCATGAACGGCAGCGTCATCGGGAAAAATTGTCTGGTGGCGGCGGGGAGCCTCGTTCTGGAGCGCCAGAATATTCCGGACGGCTCTATGGTCATGGGTAGACCTGCTAAAGTTACCCGGGCGCTTACACCGGAGGAAATAGCGGGACTTAAAGAAAGCGCGCAGCATTATATACAGACCGGGCGGGACATGAAAGTCGCAGGGTATTGCGAACCCTTGGACGCCATGTAAACCGTCGGTTACAGAGCGCTGTCAGGCACCATGTAAATCACCACAGTGTTGCATGGGTTAGCACTTGCAAACAGAATCACCAGCCTTTATAATACAGAGGTAAAATAAATTTTCAGGAGGATTTTCCATGATAGAATTCAGATATGATACACAGTTATTGATTGAGGGACACGACTTGGACGAGGATGTCATCAGCGATTACTTCACAGAGAATTTCAAGGGTGACTGCCTTTTAGCCGTTGGCGACGACGAACTGATTAAAATTCATTTCCATACCAACGAGCCCTGGAAGGTGCTGGAATACTGCGCGTCTCTCGGCGAAATCTACGACATCGTTGTAGAAGATATGGACAGACAGGCAAGAGGATTAAAGGGCTAATTAGGTCCGCAGCCACATACCATATGAGGGATATATGATAAAAGGGGAGGATTTTAATGCGTCTTTGTATTGCATTAGCTCCATGCAGAGTCTGAGGAGACTGCATGGAGGTTACTGAGGTAGTATATCCTCAGACTTTGCTTCTTACACAGTGAAATTATGATGAAGGAGCAAAGAAATACCTGCGTCTTATCCGGTAACGAAAAGTGTTGAGCACAGCATAAATTAGGTGCGAAAAAATGTTGAACTGCATGGAATTTAGATGCCGAAAAGTGTTAATAATGGAATAAATCAGGTAACAAAAAATGTGAAATCGCCATTGAATAGCCAGCAAAAAATGTGATATACTGCTTTATAGGGAAGGTGGTTGTCATTATGCTCAGATTTGCGATGGAAAAACTTCAGGCATGGAAAGAAAAAAAAGACCGAAAGCCTCTGATTATTATGGGAGCCAGACAGGTAGGAAAAACCTGGCTGATGAAGGAGTTCGGCACAACCTGTTACGAGAAGGTGGCGTATATTTCTTTCTATAATAATAAGCGTATGGATGATGTTTTTCAGGTGGACTTTGCTATACAGAGAATTATTATGAACCTGAACATTGAGTCGGGTGTAACAATTACTCCCGGAGATACCCTTATTATTCTGGATGAAATTCAGGACACTCCCAAGGTTCTGGAGTCGTTGAAATATTTTTGTGAAGAAGCGCCGGAGTACCATGTCATAGCAGCGGGTTCTCTTTTGGGGGTTGCTATTCATGAAGGTGTTTCCTATCCGGTTGGCAAGGTGGATATACTGGACCTGTATCCGCTGAATTTCCGCGAATTCTTATGCGCTATGGGAGAAAAGCCTTTAGCGGATGCCCTTGCGACCAAAGATTACACAGTAATCGATAATTTTTCCGATAAATATTTGTTCTGGCTGAAAAATTATTATTACACGGGCGGTATGCCGGAAGTAGTAAAAGCTTTCAGTGTGCAGAAAGATTATCAAGAGGTCCGCCGGATACAGAGTGACATTGTAAGGCAGTATGAAGGCGATTTCGGCAAACACGTGGACACGAAAACACTGCCGAGGATACGGATGGTCTGGGACTCCATCCCCATGCAGCTTGCAAAGGAAAATAAGAAATTTTTCTTCGGACAGATAAAAAAGGGAGCACGCAGCAGCGACTATGAAATTGCCATTCAGTGGCTTATTGACTGCGGACTTGTCTATAAAGTGAGCCGTGTGAATGAGCCCCATATGCCTTTGAAAGCGTACAAAAGTATGAGTGCCTATAAATTATTTGTGCTTGATGTGGGGCTTCTGGGAGCACTGAGTGAACTGCCTGCAGAGTCTATTTTAGAGGGCAATGACATTTTTGTAGAGTTTAAGGGAGCGCTTACAGAGCAGTATGTTCTGCAGCAGTTGATAGCGGATACCCCATACACTCCCTATTATTACGGAACGGAGAATGCAAACTTTGAGCAGGATTTCCTGATACAGAAGGAAAAAGACATTGTTCCGATTGAAGTAAAAGCGGAAACCAACCTTCGTTCACAAAGCCTGAAAGCTTATTGTGACAAATTCCATCCCCGGGAAGCAGTGCGTTTCTCTGTAAGGAAATACACGGACCAGGGATGGATGAAAAACATTCCGTTATATGCGGTTTGCAATTTGTAAAACTTACTTCCGGAAAAATGCGGCAGCGATGACACCCGGACCGGTATGGGTTCCGATTACACTGCCAATGGAGGTGTAACGCAGATTTTCCGTGCCGTTTTCCCAAAGAGCCTTGCTGTCTTCGATGTATTTTTTGAGCAGCACATCCGTAAGACCGGTGTAGCCTAAAAGAATGGGCAGGGAAAAATCGATGCCGCCGGCTTTCTGGATTTCCTGAACCAGGAGATTGTTGCCCTGCTTGGAGCCGCGGGCTTTTCCTAAAATATTAATGACTCCGTTTTCAATATTCACAACCGGCTTGATGTTTAACAGTCCGCCGGCAAAGGCTACGGTCGGAGAAATCCGGCCGCCTTTTTTCAGGTATTCGAGGGTATCAAGCATGGCAATCAGGCAGATATCCTCTTTTTTCTTTTCCAAAGCTTCAGCAATTTCTTCGGCAGACATGCCCTCATCCAGACACTGAAGGGCAAATTCGGTTAAAATAGAGGCACCGATAGCCGCAGAGCTGCTGTCTACCACATAGACATTTTCATAGTCGGAGGCAGCAATCACTGCACTCTGATAAGTGCCGGAAAGCTTGGAAGAAAGTGTAATAATGACAGCACTGTCATCCGGTTCCAGGACATCGTCCAGTGCCCTCATAAAGGCAGAGGGAGTTGCCTGACTGGTGGTGGGAAGAGTGTCACTTTCAATCAGCTTCTCATAAAATTCCTTGTGTGTCAGATTGACACCGTCTATGTATTCTTCCGCACCGAAGCAGACGGTAAGAGGTACTACCGTTACACGGTTTCTGGTGCTGTTGGTTAAATCGGTTGTTGAGTCTACAATAATTTTAATGCTCATAAGGTTTCCTTTCTCTGGTTCCGGGCGAAAATCCGCGAGGATAATATTGATATGTAAATAGTTTCCGCATTTTTTATGTCAGGTTTACCGCAGGAAAATCTGCAAAAGCTTACGGTAAAGCTTACTGGTATACGGCTGGTAACGCATGGGTAAATCCAGCCAGGTCTTTTTGTCCACAATACTTTTCTGATGGGAAAAAGCATCAAAACCGGCTTTTCCGTGATAAGCGCCCATACCGCTTTCTCCCACGCCACCGAAGCCCATTTCGGAAGTGGCAAGGTGGATGATGGTGTCGTTGATGCAGCCGCCGCCATAGGAAAGTTCCTCGTTTACCCGGCGGATGTGTGCTTTATTGCTGCTGAAAAGATACTGCGCCAGCGGCTTGGGACGTTTTTTCAGAAGAAGCATCAGCTCATCAAAATTCTCATAGGTAAGGACCGGTAAAACAGGACCGAAAATTTCTTCCTGCATGACGGGGTCATCAAAAGTCACATGTGTCATAATAGCAGGCGCAATGCGGAGAGCCTCTGCATCGGTTTCCCCACCAAGGTATAGTTCCCCGGATTGTAATAGGCGGCACAGTCTGTCAAAGTGCTTCTGATTGATAATTTTCCCGTAATCGTTATCTGCCAGGGGGTTACTGCCAAACTGTTTTTCTACCTGTAATTTCAGTTCCTGCAGCAGCTTGTCCTGAATGCTTTTGTGACAGAGGATAAAGTCGGGAGCTACGCAGGTTTGCCCGCAGTTTAAGTATTTGCCGAAAACAATGCGTCTGGCAGCCAGACGGATATCGGCGCTTTCCTCCACAATGCAGGGGCTCTTGCCGCCAAGCTCTAACACAACCGGTGTCAGATTAACGGCTGCGTGGCGCATGACTTCCCTGCCAACGTTCTGGGAGCCGGTAAAAAAGATGAAATCAAATTTCTTTTCTAAAAGAGCCGCATTTTCGGCTCTGCCGCCGGTTACCACCGACACATGGGCGGGAGAAAAACATTCCTTTACCAGTATCTCAATAACCTTTGAAGTGGCGGGAGAGTAAGCACTGGGTTTTATAATAGCGGTGTTTCCCGCCGCAATGGCATCAACTAAAGGGTCTATGGAGAGCAGAAAAGGATAGTTCCACGGACTCATGATGAGAGTGTTGCCGTAAGGCACCGGCTGCACATAACTATGGGAAGCAAATTGTGCAAGCGGGGTGTAGACGGTTTTTCTTTTGGAAAATTTCTTTACATGACGTATCATGTAGCTGATTTCGGACAATACCAGCCCGATCTCGCACATAAAGCTCTCATAACTGCTTTTCCCAAGGTCCTTTTTCAGGGCTTCTTCTATTTGCGGCCGGTATTTTTGAACCGCCTGATATAGCTTCTTTAATTGCTTCTTACGAAAACTGACGGGAATGGTGGCACCACTGTCGTAAAAATCACGTTGTAACTGTAAGATGTTGTCGATTTGTGTGCTGTCCATGATAACTCCTTAAATTCTGATATTCTTGGTTGTATAGCCCGATATTGAAGCTGCTCAAGTTTATGGTTATTTTGCCGGTTGTAAAACCCGGTAAAAGTTTTCCAACTCTTTTTCGGTCATTAACTTCGGAACGGGATAGAGAGGATTGGCTTCCTTTTCGGCATGAGCTGCCATGACAGGAATGTCACTTTCCTGAATCCCTTCTATATAAGTGGGTATCTGCATCCGCTCATTCAGGGAACGGATAGCGGCGATAAACTTTTTAGCACCTTCTTCGGGAGAGTCATCCTCCGTGCATACACCTGCGGCACAGCCCATCTGCTGCAGTTTTTTATACACGCTGGAGCCGTAAGCATCCAGTACATAAGGCATGATGACCGCGTTTGCAAGTCCGTGGGGCACATTGTATTGTCCGCCGAGAGAGTGCGCTACGGCATGGATGTATCCCACATAGGACCGAGAAAAAGCAAATCCTGCCTGGTAAGAGGCAAGCAGCATATTGGAACGGGCTTCTTCATCGGAGCCGTTTTCGTAAGCTCTTTCAATATTGGCAAAAATAAGTTTCGTTGCGGAAAGCGCCATTTGGCGGGTTTCCTTTGTCGTGGAGCGGCCGATGTAGGCTTCCACCGCGTGGGTCAGCGCATCCATTCCGGTGGTTGCGGTGAGGGAAGGCGGCAGGGAGTAGGTCATGGAAGCATCCAGAACGGCATACCTCGGAATTAAAACGAAATCATTCAGTACATATTTATACTTCTGGTCGGGGTCGGTGATAACGGCGGCAAGTGTATTTTCGCTGCCGGTACCGGCGGTTGTGGGAATAGCAATTAACAGGGGGATTTTCCGCAGTACATGCAGCGTGCCCTTCAACTGGTTCAAGGTTTTGCCGGGATATGCCACTCTTGCGCCGACTGCTTTGGCACAGTCCATGGCAGAACCGCCGCCGATGGCAATCAGTGCCTGACAGCTGTGTTCTTTGTAAAGTTTTAAGGCGGCCTCCACATTTTTCACGGTTGGATTGGGGCAGGTTTTGTCATAGACGCAGTAAGAAATACCGGCTTCGTCCAACACAGCCGTAACCTTTGCGGCAAGTCCGAACTTTACAATGCCATTGTCCGTCACAATCATAAGGTTGTTGATGCCGTTCCCGGAAAGTGCTTCCGGCAGTTCCCTGCAGGAATGCAGAATTTGCGGCTCCCGATAGGGAAGCAGGGGAATCGCCACCCGAAATGCCGCCTGATATATACGGCAGTAAGCCTTCTTCAAAATATTCATATCTATTCCTTTCTCAAATTTCCCTCAAGGGAAATTGACATTGAATATCAGTTATATTTTTCTTCCGAAATTCATGCGTGATATTGGTTACAATTTTCTTGTGAAATTCGTTGTCCGATATTGGTTACAGTCCTTCTTCGGAAACCCTCTGTAAATTTCTGGTTATAATGTCCAGGCACTCCGTAAAAATGACTCTTTTTTCTTCGGTAATGCCTTCGTTTGCTTTTTCTACGGCGAGGGCGGCACGCTTGCTGATTTGTTCGGCCACATGCAGACCTTCTTCCGTCAGCTTCAATGTTCCGCGGTAACGGTTCTGGTTGCTGCCTTCCTTGGTGACGAGTCCCTTCGCTTCCATAATGGAAACCATGCGGGAAACATCGGCTTTATCTTTACCGCACAGTTCGGCAAGCCGGGGCGCCGTCAGCCCGTCGGGATAACGATACAGGGTTGTAAGATATACGGCATGGGAGCTTTTCAGGTGATACTCACTCAGCTCATCTGCGGCAATTTTGTGCCAATAGCGGTATATTTCCGAAATGGCAAGGGAAAATTTTTCAAAACGGTCTACCATACATATCCTTTCCGGAAGCGAGGTTCCTACATGTTTTTCTTTACGTTAAACTTTCAGATGTTGAACTATCAACATCTCACATCATACAGAAAAGAAGTTGAACTGTCAACATCTTTTGAAATTTCCCATTTGGACTTTTCATGAGGAAGCTTATCTGTGTATAATGAGGAAGATAAGGAAAGTAGGCACGCGGGAGGAAAAACTGAAGCAAAGTGCCTATAGGAAAAGGGAGAATAGGCACGCAGTAGGAAAAGTCGAAGCAGAGTGCCTATGGAAAAAAGGAGAATAGGCACGAATGAGGGAAATCCGAAGCAAAGTGCCTACAAGAAAAAGAAAAGTAGGCACGCAAGAAGGAAAACTGAAGCAGAGTGCCTACAGCCGGAAAAAGCAGTAGGCACGCAAGAAGGAAAACTGAAGCAAGATGCCTACAGGAAAAAACACCCAACAGAGAGAACTACATAATATGAATAAATGGACAGAATTTGCGATGCTTGAGGATGGAAAAATTCTGTTGGTGCATGAGAAAAACGGAACTTGGTCGCTTCCGGGTGGCTGGTTCGATGTGAACCAGTCCGTGGCATCCAATACCGTGAAGGAAACCAGAGAAGAAGCGGGGCTTCAGGTAAGCGCGGATAAAATCATTGCCGTGCAGGACTGGCGGAAACACAATAAATGCAATCTGCCTTTCGGGGTGATTAAAATTTTCGTGCTGTGCCGGAAGCTTGGCGGAGCTTTGAGAAAAACATCGAAACCACGGAAATCCGGTACTTTGACAGAACGGAACTGCCAAAGAACCTTGCGGAGGAAAAGGTGACGGCGGCGCAGATTGCCCTATGTTTTGAGGCATATGATGCAGGGGAAAACTGGGTCACAAGGTTTGATTGAGAGAGGGTAATTATGAATAGCAGTAAAATAGCAGGAAACAAAAAGCCGAAAGCCATTTTATACGCATTGCTGGCAGCGGTGTTTTATGCGTTGAATGTTCCTATGTCCAAGATTTTGCTGGAGCATGTGGGAACGACCATGCTGGCGGCGCTTTTGTATCTGGGCGCCGGCATCGGGATTGGCCTGGGCGCAGGAGTTGCAGGCGGGATAAAACGGCTTATGGCAAAAAATACAGGGATTGAGAGATTAACAAAAAAGGACTTTCCCTTTGTTGTCGGAATGATACTGCTGGATATCGCAGCACCCATATTTCTGATGCTGGGACTGCATTACGGCACGTCTTCCAATGCCTCTTTGCTCGGAAATTTTGAAATAGTGGCGACAACGGTTATTGCCCTGTTTGTATTTAAGGAAGTTGTGTCCAAAAGACTGTGGGGAGCCATTGCACTGATTACACTTTCCAGCATACTGCTGTCCTTTGAGGGCGCGGACAGTCTGCATTTTTCCTATGGCTCTTTGTTTGTGCTGCTGGCAACTACGTGCTGGGGCTTTGAAAATAACTGCACACGCAAAATTTCTTCTAAAAACACTTATGAAATTGTGGTGCTGAAAGGCATTTTTTGATGATTGCTTTTGCCACGGGGGAGCATCTGCCGGAAATAAAGTACATTGGGCTGGCACTGTTATTGGGATTTGTGGCTTACGGACTGAGTATTTTCTTATACATACGGGCACAAAATGTTCTGGGTGCCGCACAGACCAGTGCTTATTACGCAGTGGCGCCGTTTGTGGGAGCTTCCCTGTCGTTTCTCTTTTTGCGGGAGCCTTTGACCGGGATTTATCTGGTTGCGCTGGCAGTGATGATTGCCGGAACAGCACTTGTGGTTGCGGATACGCTGAGGGCATGATGCTGCAACAACTCTTATGAAAAACGGATACGCTGAAAACATAAACCCCCTTTACAAGAAGCGAAATATAGCATATAGTAATACTGGTTAGCAAAAACTAACCAGTATTTTTTTGCTGAAAAACTCGGAAAATAACAGAAAGAGAGGAATGTGTTTTGATTATTATTGAAGGTCTGGTTGTTTGTTTTATCGTGTTGTTTGCCTGCGTGCTGGGAATAGCCAACGGTCCGCAGGGGCTGGTCATTCTGTATGATAAGCCGGTGCAGGACAGAGTCGTGGAGTTGGGACTTATGACCCGCAAACAGATTATGAAGAATGCTAAAATTTTTGATATTGTCGGACTGGGTGTGGCGTATGGCTTTACGCTGCTTGCGGTTTACGGCATCAACGGTGCAAGAGGTTTCAGGGAAGGCTTCTGGCAGATAACGGTTATCTGGTTCATCGAAGGAATTTTCGACCGCTTTTTTATTGATTGGTACTGGGTAAACCACACAAAAGCGTGGGTCATTCCGGGCACGGAGGATTTACGTCCCTATATTAACAAAAAAGACTTTGTGAAAAAGTGGGTTCTCACCATTGTGGGCTATCCTCTTATAGGAGCTATCCTGTCGGGAATTATGATGTTACTCGTGAAATAATGATAATACAAAACAGACGGCCTGATGCCGGAATTACCTGAAAACAGGAGAAAAATCCTCCTCATAAAACAGAAAAATCCCTCTTCGTTTCTTGACGAAATATTGTATTCGGAGTACCATGTACTATAAATGTATACATATGAAAATCAGGATAAAATCAAGGGTTCCGGACAACCGGAACGTACATGAGGAGGGCAATATGCATAAGGTATTTACAAAGAGAAGTGGTGCGAGAGTATTAAGTATGTTTCTTGCGGCACTTCTTTCTTTTTCAAGTGTAGACTTGACTGCATATGCGGCTGCGGCGCAGAACGGTGCGGTGGTCACGGAAGCAGGTCAGGCAGACAACAGCGATATTGAGGGAGCCGGTGATACCAGCAGCGGAAATGCAGACAAGCCCGGCGACAGCGATGCAGGAAACGGAGATAAAGACAAGCCCGGCGACAGTGATGCAGGAAACGGAGATAAAGACAAGCCTGGCGACAGCGATGCAGGAAACGGAGATAAGGACAAGCCCGGAAATGACGCAGATGTCAGTGGAGATGATGCTTCTGTTTCCGATGGCGATGCCAAATTAGATATGGGCGATGCTTCCCTGGAAGCGCAGAATTCCCTGGGACGTCTTTTTAAGGATATCATGTCCGAAACGGAAGTGGAAACAGAGCAGACCGGCTGCGGTGTCTATTCGGTAGTGATGGACGGTACCAAGGCAACGGCTTCCATACAGGCACTGGAGGACTGTACACTGGTAGTGGGCATTTATGAAGAAGACGGCATCCGCCTGATTGCAACGGGAACGGCGGACGTCACCGCAGGTGACACGGATGTCACAGTCAGCATAGAAGCGGATACCCTGCCTGCTTATTATCATGTAAAAGCCTTTCTGGTGGATAATGTAAGTCTGCGTCCCTGCAGCAAGGTATATGAAACCGATGATTATACCCGGAAAATGCAGGAATTTTTCGCCAAGACAACGAGTGATTTCACGGAGAGCCAGGTGCTCAATTTAGACGTGGATGAAACCAACAATTTCCTTGTTTTTGCGGACTCCGTAACAGTCATTCCTAAGAGCACGGATGCTTCGGTAAATGTGGTTGCGGAAGCGGACGAAGAAAATCTTGTCTGGAAAATTAAAAATCCCGGTGAGGATTTTCTGGCGCTGAAAGAGGGCGACATTTTTACCTATTATTACACGGACGAAGATATTATCATTACCCGTGTTATATCCCTGAGCACAGAGGGCGAGGCGGAAAATACCGTTCTTACCATTCAGGGCGCGGACCCGGAATACGAGGATGTTATTTCCTTTATTAAATACGGAGCGGCCAATCCCGCCGATGACGACAGCGGCGCCGTAGCAACCTACGCAGCGGAGACAGCCGGCATTGCAACGCAGGCCAACAGAGCCGGCACTGCATACGGCGGTGTGAATTTTCCCTGGAAGATGGCAAACCTTGAGGTTAAGCCGTCTGAGAGCAACGTAAAAATTGAGCTCAGTGATATCGGCGGAGCGGTTTCCGTTAAGATTTACGTGGATACAGCAAATGACATCAATACCATTGAAGCCGGTGTCAGTTACGGTGTCACCATAAAAGCAGAAGTAAAGATTGACGAGAAAGAATGGACTAAGGATATTTCGCTGGGCGAAATAAAAGAGCCGCTGGGACTTACCGGCCTGGTATTTTCCGCTAAAGTACAGTTTGTATTATCCGTAGAGGGAAATGTCAGTGCGGAAGGTACGCTGACAGGTTCCGTTGGTTTTCGTTGTAACAAAAACACCGGGGTGGAAAATATTTCCAAAACGCCGGAGCTTACACTTACCAAAACGGTGGAAGTAACCTTTAAGGTAGGACTTAAAATGTCGATAGGTTTGGAACTTATTGATGATAAAATTGCAAGCCTGGCAGTAGAAGCGGAGGGCGGCTTAAAGCTGAAAATAAAGGCCAAAGCCAAGGTACTGGACAGTTCTTCCAACAGACACCTTTGCAATACCTGCTTCACTGTGAACATAGGGCCTTATTTTGAAGCCGATGTAAAAGTGGAAACTTTGAAAATTTTCACGAAAAAATGGCCGTTAATAGAGAAAAACGTTTCCTGGGGTTCGGCATATTTTTCCCTGGATTATGCGCCTCACTTCGGCTGGGGAGACTGCCCCCATGTGCAGTATCAGGGCAATGTTCGGGTTTTGGACAAAGCAGGCAATCCGGTAGCGGGAGCTGCTGTTATCGCGGCAACCGGCAACAACGTGACAAATTCTAAGGGCGAAACCCGGTTAAACTTAAATGTCGGAAAACAGAATATTTATGTAAAAAAGGATGGCGCACTTTATTCGGCAGAAGTCAAGCTGCCGGACGGCGTGGACAAAATAACGGGAACCGTTACCTTAACGATTAACCCGAATGCCGCAAAGAAGCTTTCAGATTCGGCATATGTAGAGCAAGTGTACGCAATGGTTTACAACAGAGGCTCCTACGATAAAAATGTAACCTATGCGGCGCTGACGGCGGACGGCAGTCTGTATATGTGGGGCGGAAATGACTACGGTCAGGTTGGCATCGGAAGTACGGACAATCAGGACAAACCGGTCAAGGTGCTGGAGAATGTAAAGGAATTCGGGTTCCCGGACGACAGAAATCCTTTGTGCGCTGCCGTTACCAAGGACGGCAGCCTGTATATGTGGGGTTCGGACTCCTATGGCAGACTGGCGAACGGACAGCTCGGAAGTAAGCAGCTTACCCCCTACAAGGTGGAGTTTGACAGGAAAGATACCAAGGTGGCAAACGTGTATTTCCCGTCAGACAACGTCAGCAAAAACGGTGTGGCAATCACCACCGACGGTGAATTGTACCTGTGGGGAACCAACAGCTACAATGAAATAAACAGCAGCAATTCCATGTATGTGACGGTTCCCACCAGGCTCCTTACCAATGTGGAAAGCTTTACCGTTTACCGGGGCACTTGTGCGGCGATAGAGAAATCCGGCGCACTCTGGCTGTGGGGAAACAATACCTACGGTATTGCCGGAAAAATCAGCACCCAGTCCGTTGTTTCACCAGAAGAGGCGGTGCATATTCTGGACGGCGTGAAAGAGGTACACCTCAATTATGAAAACGGTGTGGCTGTCCGGAAAAACGGCACTCTCTGGATATGGGGTTATGGCTACGGACAGATGGCAGGAGAAGAGGACAACGAACAGTGGATTCCCCAGCAGCAGATTTTGCCGGAGGAAGAAATTACCGGATTTTATGAAGATGAAAATTACGGTTCCAAGTATGCACTGACTGCAGGCGGAGAGCTGTATGCCTGGGGGTCCAATGCATACGGTCAGCTGGGTATAAGCACAAACGCGGGAACCTCGACAAAAAATAATACACCGGCAAAGATAAGCATCAGCGGAATAAAAGAGTTTACGGTGCAGAACGGAACCTGTGCGGCACTGACTAAGGAAGGAAAACTGTATCTGTGGGGACGCAATCAGGCAGGTCAGCTTGGCAATGGCAGCACCGGCGGCTACAGTTACCTGCCTACGGCTGTTCTGACGGATAAAAAAGTGACGGAATTTCAGTTCTTATTCGGCGGAAAGCTTTGCGCGGCTATTGTGCAGGGCACAGCTTCCGGCATTAGCAAAGATCTGTATACATGGGGAAGCTATAAGGGCGGTTCTGCCAGTGGTGTGTTCAGTGCTAATGAAGCAGATTTGGAACCCACACTGCAGGCGGAAAATATAAAGAGCTTTCTTACATATCCCGATGTGGAATATACTTATTTATCAACTATCAGTGACTTGTTTACCCAGTTTGCGGTTGTGAAAAAGGACGGAACTCTCTGGGAGTGGCTTGGAACCAAAGAAGGAAAACAGAGAGAAGATTTTACGGAAACAGCCGGAACGGCAGTCTGCGCCACTTATGTAGTGAATGGTTCGGTCTACCGGCAGAACATCGCCATTGACAATAAGGGCAGTCTGTATACTTACGGCAATCCCTATTTTGGAGAAAAGACCGGGGTAACCGAACAGTATCTGTTCGGCGACAAGGTAGTCACCAAGGAACTTAAGAGCGGCACCGCGATCCAGGCGGCGGTTGCAGTCGAGAGCATGGAAGGTGCCGAAAGTCCGGAAAACGTGACCGATGTGGCAGATGCTGCCGAAAGTCCGGAAAATATGAATGACGCCGCAGATGACAGCGAAAACGGAGATGCTGCACCGGCAGACGATTTCTCAAATTGGGAAAAGAACTTTGACGATCTGCTTCCCAACGAGATTTACAATATTTATGCGATGAAATCCAGAGAGGCGGAAAACGTGCTGGGCTCTGACAACCTGCTTTACATCGGACAGGAAACTTCCACGGCGGAAGGCACCCTGCAGGCAAAACTTGCCCTGAAGGAAAGCTGCGAATCCCCTGAGATTTTCTGCGTGGCATACAGCCGTACCGACTTGTCGGAAGCAGAGGTGCAGGTAGAGGGTATTATTTACGACGGCATGCCGCATATACCGCAGGTAACCGTTATCTGCGAAGGGAAAACCCTTGTTCCGGATAAGGATTATGTTGTGTATTATGAGGAACAGGTTACGGAAGTCGGTAATTACGAGCTTACCGTAAAAGGTATCGGCGTATACGAAGGAGAAAAGGCGGTTTCCTATTTCGTGGCAGACCGCGGAGACATTCTCATGGAGGATACTCCGGAGGACGGCATCATACCGGAAGGACTCTGGGTGGCAGGCATCCGGGAGGGCGGTTATGACTACACCGGCACGGCGATAAAGCCCGAAATGCGTGTTTATGACAAGAATGTCCTTTTGAAGGAGCAGGTGGATTATACTGTTTCCTATAAGAATAACATCAATGCTAACGACGCATCGGTGGCTGCCAAGGCGCCTACTCTGACTGTAACCGGCAAGGGCAACTACACGGGAAAAGATACCAAGACCTTTAAGATACTGCCCCTGGATATCAGCTCACCGCTGTTTGAGGCAGAGAATATTTCCATTGCCTCTACTGGAAAGGCACAGAAACCCGTGCCCACTCTGTACTTTGGCAGTAGGCAGTTAAAGAATAAGACGGAATTTACATACAGCTACTACAAGACAGATGAAACAACCGCCGCAGCAGGCACAAACAGCGCAGCGCCGGCACTCAATGCCGCAGGCACAGACAATGCAGTGTCTGCACTCAGTGCCGCCGCAGGCACAGACAATGCAGCGCCTGCATTCAATACGGAAGGCGCGGAAAAACTTGACTCCGTAAAAGATACCGGCACCTACTATGTGGAACTTACCGGTAACGGCAACTTTACCGGCAGCAGAACCGTAAAACTGACAGTGCTGCCGTCTGCGAAAGACAACCCGGCAGTCAAGCTCATCAGCAAGGTTACCGTGGCAAGAATACCGTCACAGGTTTATGTAACGGCAAATAAAAACGGCGTTGTGACACCGAAAATCACCGTAAAAGACGGAAAAACCGTACTGGAAGAGGGCGTTCACTACACGGTAAGCTACAGCAATAACAACCGGGTAGGCACCGCATTTGCCATTATCGAAGGCATCGAAGAGGCGGGCTACAGCGGCTCAAGGCGCGTGGCATTCCAGATTACCGGCACGGCTATCAGCAAAGCCAAGGTAACGGGACTTACCGGACAGACCTTTGTATACAACGGCGAATTCCATACGCCGGAGCTTACACTTACCATGAAGTTAAACGGGGAAGAAAAGCCCCTGACGGAAAGCAAAGATTACACGGTACAGTGGCAGAAAAACCAGAATGCCGGAACTGCAACCGTTGTGTTTACCGGCATAAACGGCTACACCGGAACCATGAAAAAGACCTTCCGCATCCAGGCGTTTAATATGGCAGCCAATGCAGACGGCAGGCTGGAAGCGAAGCTTGTATCCACGGAAGTGCCTTATGCCAAGGGCGGCGCAAAGCCGGAGCTGTCCGTTACCTTTAAGACAGAAAGCGGCGAAGTTCTGCAGCTGAAAGAAGGTGTTGACTACACCGTAACCTACAAGAACAACAAAGCCTTAAATGACGGCAGCAACGAAAAGAAGCTTCCTTCCGTAACCATTAAAGGAAAGGGCAATTTTACAGGCACCTATAAGGAGATTCTGCCGTTCACCATCGTGGCGCAGGATATCGGCAGGCTGACCCTGACGGCAGCGGACAAGGTGTACCGGAACAAAGGAAATGTCTATGCAACCAAGGTTACCGTAACCGATTTGGATGGCAAGGTGCTGAATGCGGGAACGGATTACGAGAAGACCCTGCTTTATACTTATAAAGAAGACACAACTCTCGACGACGGCACCGTGCGCACGGCGGGAACGGTTATCGACAAAAAGGACATTATTCCTGCGGGAACCGTTATCTGTGTGACCGTTACGCCCAAGGGCAGCTACACGGGCGAACCCTTGACCGGAGAATACGCCATCAAAACCTACGATATTTCGGGAGCGGCGGTTACCATACCGGCACAAATTTACACCGGCAAGCCCATTACACTGGACAAAACCGACCCGAAACAGATTACGGTAAAGGTAAAGGGCAAGGTTGTGGACCCTGACCAGTTTGAAATTGTAAGCTACCGGAACAACGTAGCCAAAGGAACCGCCACCGTCATTATCCGCGGAAAAGATAACTACGGCGGTACGAAAAAAGTTACCTTTAAAATTAACGCAAAGAAGTTTTTGTGGTGGTCTTTCTAAGATAGATAAATCATTTTAAGATACAAGGCAAAGGAGGACAAAAGATGAAAAAGAAGATTTGGTTACTATGTACCCTTATCTGTCTTTTGTTTGTGGGAAGTATGACAGTCAGTGCTGCCACATTTTCCTTAAGTCAGACAAGAGTAACATTAAACATCGGCGACTCTACGGAGCTTAGCGTTGTGGGAAGTGAAGAGCTTGCAAAATGGGCTTCTTACAATGTGAATATCGCAACCGTCGACCAGAGCGGTAAGGTGACCGCAGTCCGGAAGGGCAGCACCACCATCAGCGCCAGAATAGGCCTTACTTATAAGAAATGTACGGTAACGGTCGTGGACAGCAGTATCAAGGTGAACAAACCGACGGCAGTTATTTACACCGGCGGCACCTCTACACAGACGGTGCAGCTTCGGGCGACCGTAAAGGGTGCATCCAAAGCAGTGACATGGACAAGCTTAAATCCGGCAGTTGCTACGGTGGACGAAAAAGGTAAAGTAACCTCTGTTTCCGACGGTCAGGCAGTGATTATGGCAACGGCAAACGGCAAAACCGATACCTGCGTGGTAAAGGTGTTAAAAAACAGCATTTCCCTGGATATGGATACCATGCAGCTCGGCACCAAGGGAAACGGCAGCGCCATCAAGCTCACGCCCACCATTGTGGGTACCGGCAAATCCGTAAAATGGACCACCTCCGATAAGACGGTGGCAACCGTAAGCGGCGGCAGGGTAACCGGTAAAAATACAGGTACGGCCATCATTACGGCAACGGCAAACGGTGTGTCCGCAACCTGTGAAGTAACGGTTATCAAGGACTCTCTTTCCATCAGCGAAGAAAAGGTTCTTTTGTATACCGGTGAAACCAAGCAGATTCGTTCCAATGCCACGGGCAAGGAAGTTGTCGTATGGGAAAGCTCCAATGATAATGTGGTTACCGTGGATGAAAAAGGCAAGCTGACCGCCGTAGGCGAAGGTACGGCAACTATCCGGATTTCCTTAAGCAATGCGGCAGCAGGAACGGTTTCCCGTGATACCACGGATACCTGTGAAGTAACGGTAAAAGACAGTCGCATGGAAATTTATAATGAGGAAGTTTCTCTGAAAACCAAAGGAACAGACAAAACCTGTACCCTTTCCTATCAGGTAACAGGCAGAAAGAATACCATAAAGTGGACGACCTCCAACAGTAAGGTGGTAAGCGTAAGCGGCGGCAAGCTGACCGCTAAGAGCGTGGGAACCGCAACCGTTACGGCAACGGCAAACGGTGTTTCCGATACCGTGGAAGTAACAGTCAGCGCCTATGAACCGACCATTACACTCAGTCAGAACGAGTACACATTATATACGAAAAAAGGCAATACCTATACCCTTCGGGCAACCATTGACGGCCCTGTGAAGAAAGCCGTATGGGAAAGCTCTCATCCGGAAGTGGCAACGGTTGTAAACGGTAAAGTAACCGCAGTCGGTGAAGGGGAAACCATTATTACGGCAACGGCAAATGACGTTGTGGCAGAGTGCCGCATTACCGTAAAAGAAAGTAAAGTTATTCTGGAAACAGAAAGCATTACCATGGACAAGGGTGAAACCGCCCAGCTTGGGGCAGATGTCGTAGGCTACAGCCAGAGCTTAAGCTATGCTTCTACCAATACCAAGGTAGTAACCGTAAGAAACGGTGTGCTGACGGCAAAGAATTACGGCGAAGCAGACATTAAGGTAACCGCAAACGGCGTGACTTCCCTCTGCCACGTAAAGGTAGCTGTCTGCAACCATGAATATGACAAGGTTGTCACAGACCCCACCTGTACGGAAAAAGGCTATACGACCTATACCTGTAAGAAGTGTGGTGACAGTTATATCGGTGATTACACGGAACCTCTCGGCCATGAATTCGGCGAATGGGAAACGGTGAAGGAAGCAACGGAAGACGAAGCAGGTCTGGAAAAGAGAACTTGCGTACGCTGCGATGAAGAAGAAACCCGTGAAATTCCGAGAAAACCGCATGAACATGCCTATACCGAAACAGTTACCGCTCCCACCTGTACGGAGCAGGGTTATACGACCCATACCTGTGAGAAGTGCGGCAACAGTTATGTAGATACTTATACCGATGCCCTCGGCCATGAATTCGGCGAATGGGGAACCGTCCGGGAGGCAACGGAAGAAGAAGTCGGACTGGAAAAGAGAAGCTGCAAACGCTGCGGTGAAGAAGAAACCCGTGAAATTCCCAAGAAGGAACATGAGCATGTATACACCGAAACCGTAACGGCGCCTACCTGTACGGAAAAAGGTTACACCACTTTTACCTGTAAGTGCGGCGACAGCTACGTTGGCAATTATACCGATGCCCTCGGCCATGACTTTGGCGAATGGGAAACGGTGAAGGAAGCAACGGAAACGGAAACAGGTCTTGCCAAGAGAAGCTGTAAGCGTTGTAAGGAAGAAGAAACCAAGGACATTCCGACCACGGACCATGTGCATAAGTATACCGATGTGGTAACAGCGCCTACCTGTACGGAAAAGGGCTATACGACCCATACCTGTGCCTGCGGTGACAGTTATGTTGATACAGAAACCGACGCTCTGGGTCATGATTATCAGGAAAGAGTATATCCCCCTACCTGCCAAAATGACGGTTACACGTCCCATATCTGCAGGCGCTGCGGATATGGTTATATGGATAATATCACGGAGCCGGTGGACCATAGCTATGTAGCTTCAACGGTGGAGCCGACCTGTGAGGACCAGGGTTACACTCTTTACACCTGCAGTGTCTGCGGAAGGGAATACAGGGACAATTATGTGGATGCCCTGGGACACGATTGGGGAGAATGGAAGGTAACAAAAGAAGCAACGGAAACCGAAACCGGTGAACAGGTAAGAACCTGCAAGCGCTGTGCTAAAGAGCAGACGGAAGAAATTCCCGTAAAAATCCATGTGCATCAGTATACATCTGCGGTAACCACGGAGCCTACCTGCAAACAGCCCGGAATCACCACTTATACCTGTACCTCCTGCGGACATAAATATATCGATTACGTACCTGCTGCCCTTGGTCACGACTATGTGGCAAAGGTGGTAAAAGAAGCAACCTGTGATGACTTGGGAGAAGTTCTTTATACCTGCAGCCGCTGCGGTGACAGTTATACAGAGCAGCTGGATCCGCTGGACCATGTTTTCGGAAAAGAGGTAGTAACACCGCCTACCTGTGAGAAAAAAGGCTACACTACCCGTACCTGTATTAACTGCGGTCACCAGATTAAAGATAATTATACCGATGCCCTCGGTCACAAATTCGGGGAATGGGAGACCGTTACAGAACCTACGGAAGACAGCATGGGTCTGATGAAGAGACAGTGTATCCGTTGTGAGGAAACGGAAACCAAGATGATTCCGGCGTTAGACCATGTGCATCAGTATACCGACACGGTAACGGCGCCCACTTGTACGGAAAAAGGCAGCACCACTCATACCTGTAAGCGTTGCGGTTATACCTGTACCGACAGTGAAACCGCTGCCCTTGGCCACGATTACGAAGATGTCGTAACAGAGCCTACCTGCGGTGAGCAGGGTTACACCACGCACACTTGCAAGCGTTGCCAGGATACTTATGTGGACTCCTATGTAGACCCTACCGGCGCACATGACGACGGTGAATGGGTTGTTGCCAAACAGCCGGATGTGGGTGTGGCAGGTCTTAAGGAACTGCGTTGTACCAAGTGCGGCTATGTGCTTGCCACCGAAGAAATAGAGATGCTGACCACGGACGGCGTGGACAGTGTGTACTATATTGATGTGAAGGATGATGACGGCACCTTGCGCAAAGAAATGGTAGTGGGTCATTACAACAGAGAAGAAGCACAGGAAATGCTGAAATTTGTGAACGAATACCGTGCTTCCATTAACCAGTCCACCTTGAAAATGACAAGTGAAACCATGAATGATTATGTTGACATGAGAGCAGCGGAAACATCCTATTTATGGGACCATGCAAGACCAAACGGCGGAAGAACAAGCTATTCGGAAAATATTGCCCAGGGTAATCCTGATATTAAGGGAGAAACACCCAGCGTGGAACAAATCTTTAATGCCTGGTTAGCTTCTGAGGGACATAAGGCAAATCTGGATGCTCCAAGAGATATTTATGGTTTAACAGGAATCAGTGTATTCTATAAAAAATGCCCTGTTTACAAGGACGGGGTAGAAACCGGTCAGTACGTTTACACCGCATACTGGGTAGAAATATTCAAATAAAGAAGCAAATATCTGCCCTTAAAAACAAGTTATTCTGAAGCTATATTTCAAACATTCATGTCAAGTTTTCATGCTGTTTAGGTGCCATTGGGTATAAATTTCTTAAAATGTCCATGATACCCAAAGCAAAAAATGAAAATGGGTATGGAGAGCAAAAAACCAGCTCCATACCCAAAAAAGAAAAGATTTCTCAATCAATGAAATGGCGCAAAAAATATTACTGAAAGGCGAGGAAGCGAACTCATGAGTTCATCAGTTACAATACGTGTTGCCAGGGCGGAAGACGCCGTAGAGCTTCTGAAAATTTATGGATATTATGTGGAAAATACAGCTATCACCTTTGAGTATGATGTACCTTCCGTGGAAGAGTTTCAGGGTAGAATTGTCCATACTCTGGAAAAATATCCCTATCTGGTAGCCGAAGAGGACGGAAAGATAGTCGGCTATACCTATGCGGGAGCCTACCACCCCAGAGTGGCTTACGGCTGGATGGCTGAAATGACGGTTTATCTGCGGCATGATTACAAGGGTCACGGATTGGGGAGACTGCTCTATACGAAGCTGGAGAGTATTTTACAGAAGCAGGGCGTGGTAAAGACCATTGCACTGATTACAGTACCGCCCACTGAAGAGGAAAAAAGCATTTACGGAAGCATGTTCTTTCATGAAAAAATGGGCTATCACCCTGCCGGTCGTCTGGAAAGCAGCGGCTACAAATTCAATCGCTGGTATGATACGGTATTGATGGATAAATTCATCGGTGAACGCACCGAAAATATGAAACCCATCCGGACATTTTCCGAGGTGGGGATGTAGAAAATCGTCATAATAACTAAATTTGCTTATCGAAATTTGGTTAATATAAATACTGATAAAAGGAGCGTTTTCTATTGTGGAAATATCGTGCATATGGTAAAATATGTACGTATAATTGAAAAAAAGGTTCGGGTGTGAGTTTCGGTTATGATGCCCTCAGTGAAAACGGAGGGGGTGATGCCATATGAACACAACAGAAATTCTTACATTGTTGTTAGTAATATTTGCGGCATTGTCGTACATAGACAACCATAACGAAAAGAAATAAGCACCCATCCACGCGAAAGTTTGAGTGCTTATTTCTGATACAATATAACTGTGGGCAAATCGGAACTGCATCCGATTACCTTTAAGTAGATTATACAGGAGAGTGGTTGAGATTTCAACCACTCTTTTAAATATTTTTATTCACTTTTTCGGAGATAACGTATGCAGAAGATAAGAAATTGGAAAACACGGACAAAAACATACTTTATTATAGCAGGAATGGCGGTGCTCCTGAATATAATCGCATGGAGTTCGGAGACTTTTTGTGACTGGTACATCCACTATGTTTTCCCGGTGTGGGTCAATACCTACGGAAGATTAACAGGGTTGTTTCCGTTTTCGGTAGGGGAATGGCTGATTGTGGCGGGAGTATTTCTGGTAATAGCGGCCGTTATACTGATGATTGCGTCTGCATTCAGGTGGATAATAAGGCGATGCAGGGCGCACCATGTGGATAAACAGGATGAATGTTCAAGCGCGTCCCATGTGACCCGTCCAAGTGTCACCCGTGGAAGAGGGCGTTTTGACAAACTCTGCTGTGTTTTTTACACTTTTTTTGCATGGGTGTTACTGGCAGTTTTTGTGCTTATGACCTTGAACTGCACCATTTTGTACCATGCCACACCATTCAGTGAGAAGTATTTTGCCATGGAAAAAGCTACGGATGACGGAAATGAAAACACGGATACCGGGAATACTACTGAAAAAGGCACCTACACGTTACAGGATTTGACTGCCCTTCGGAATATGCTGGTGGAAAAATGCAATGAATTGTCCGGGCAGATGCAGCGGACGGAAAACGGCGAAATCATTTATGAAGGAAACATGGGGAAAAAGGCAATTTCGGATATGCAGGCATTGGGCGAAACCTATGATGCGCTGCAGGGCTTTTATCCCATGCCAAAACCGCTTTATTTTTCGGATTTTGTGAGCCAGCAGTACATGCTGGGGTATTATTTTCCGTTTTCCATGGAAGCAAATTACAACAAAGTGGCATATGTTACCAATCTGCCGGTGACCATGTGCCATGAGCTGGCACACCTGAAAGGATATATCCAGGAGGATGAAGCCAATTTTATCGGATTTCTGGCATGCATTTCTTCGGACGATCTGCTGTTTCAATATAGCGGGTATTTAAGTGTGCTCAACTATGTGAACAATGATTTTTACGAAGCCATTGGGGAAGATTACGAAAGATACATGGCAGAGGTGCAGATTGACCGGCAGGTGTATGAAGATGCGGTGTTTGTGCGTAAAGAGGATTGGGACAGGATTGAAAAAGAAGCGGTCGTGGATACGGAAGTGGTAGATGCTGTGTCCACCGGATTTGTGGAAACTTCTTTAAAATTAAACGGCGTAGACGACGGAATGGTCGCCTACAGCCGTGTAGTGGGTCTTTTATTACAATGGTACTGTCAATAGTAATGCCTACCGACGGCAGGGCATCAGTACCTGCATGAGATTTATTCTCTGCCGTCCCAGCAGTAGGTGCAGAGTTTGCATTTGTCGATGCCGACAGCATCCAGCATATCATCCAGTCTGTTGAAGCGGAGGGAAGTAAAATTCAGCTCCTTGCGGATTTCTTCCACCATGCGTTCATATTTTTCGGACTCGGGGTCTGCGTATTCCTGCAGCACTTCGTCCGTTACATTGCCGTGCTCCAATCTGTCAATAACACGTCTGGTAATCAAATCCATCTCCGAAGAAGAACGGGAGAAGTTCAGGTACTTGCATCCATAAAGAAGAGGCGGACACGCCGGACGGATATGCACTTCTTTTGCACCGCTCTGATAAAGAAATTCCGTTGTTTCCCTAAGCTGTGTACCGCGGACGATGGAGTCGTCAATTAAAAGCAGACTCTTGTCCTTAATTAAATCCTGTACGGCGAGCATTTTCATTTTTGCAATCAGGTTACGCTGGCTCTGGATGGTTGGCATAAAGGAACGGGGCCAGGTCGGTGTATATTTGATAAAAGGTCTGGAGAAGGGTACTCCGGAAGCATTAGCATAACCGATAGCATGGGCGGTACCGGAGTCAGGTACACCGGCAACAATATCAGGGCGGACATTATCGCGGGCAGCCATTTTTGCACCGCAGTTGTAACGCATCTGTTCTACACTCAGGCCCTCGTAAGAGCTGGCGGGATAGCCATAATAAATCCAGAGGAAGGTACAGATTTTCATTTCCTTGCCGGGATGAACCAGGGTAACACAGTTTTTCGGCGTCAATACGGCAACTTCGCCGGGACCTAATTCCTTATAATCGGAATAACCTAAATTTTTATAGGCAAAATTTTCGAAGGAAGCACAGAAAGCTCCTTCCTTGCGGCCAATCACAACCGGAGTTCTGCCATGTTTATCTCTGGCGGCATAAATGCCTGCCTGATTTAATAAAAGTAAGGACAGGGAGCCGTCAATGGACTCCAAAGCGTACTGAATACCTTCAATCAGGTTTTCCTTCTGGTTAATTAAAGAAGCGACAAGCTCGGTGGCATTGATGTCACCTCCGCTCATTTCCAGAAAGTGGGAATGGTTTTTGTCGAAAAGCTTTTTCACCAGTTCCTCCGTGTTGTTGATTTTGCTTACGGTAGTCAGTGCGTAGGTTCCGTGATGGGAACGGACAATCAGTGGCTGGGGTTCATAATCGGAAATACAACCGATGCCGTAATATCCTTTCATGGTCTGGATATCCTTGTCAAACTTTGTACGGAACGGTGCATTTTCTATGTTGTGTATGGAACGGTTAAAACCATCCTTGCCGTACACAGCCATTCCGCCTCGTCTGGTACCCAGATGAGAATGATAATCTACTCCGAAAAACAAATCAAATACGCAGTCTTCTTCTGCGGCTACACCAAAAAAGCCACCCATTTTTTCTACCTGTACCTTTCTTATATTCTATTTTTCTATGGGTAATCGACCCATATTTTTACACCACTTGATTATAATACATGTTTTTTGTCTACTTCACAAGACCGAGATATAAATTTTTATGCTGCAGGATATAAATAAAATTTATGTATGACAGACCGGCGGCACAGGCATGCCAGGCATGCAATGGAACTTAAAAAATCCTGACTCGCCGACAGATAAGCAAGTTCTTATGACAAAAACATGGAAATGTGGTAAAGTAAGGGAAGAAATGATGAAGTGAAAGGCAGAGTTTTATGCTTTGATAACGGAAAGATTTTTGCAGGACAATAGTTTTGCATAAGAAAAGATATAAGATGCAGAAAGGCAGTGGTATCTATGGAGAAAAGGATTTTAACTTACAGACATTTTATGGACGAGCTGATTAAAGAAATCTTGGAAAAGCATGATAAATCCAAGGAAGAACTGGAACTGATACGACAGGAGCATCTGACACAGGTGTCTTTTTTTCAGCATGAACGACTGATACACTTAATTGTGACGGTGACGTTTGCCATACTGGAAATCCTGTCACTTCTGATGACACTGATAAATGCAGACCTTTTCACACTGCTGCTTGCCGTGGTAGTGCTGATTTTGCTTATCCCCTACATCCGCCATTATTACATTCTGGAAAATGAAGTGCAGAAAATGTATAAACAGTACGATGCTATCTGCAAAGAACTTTATGACGGCAAAGTTTACGACAGCACTGCGCAGGCACCCACAACGAGGCGGCAGTAAAATAAGAACAAGATGTCATAAAAGCAGGAATGGGGAGACAGAAAAACAGGAATGGGGCAGACATAAAAGCAGAAACGGGCAGACATAAAAGCAGAAACGGGGCGTCATAAAAGCAGGAATGGGGAGACAGAAAAACAGAAACGGGGCAGTAATTAAAATATGAGCGGACGAAATAAAACGATAAAGACAAGCATACAAGAGGGCATGATGTATCTGGAAAGATGCCTCCGAATAACGGAACCGGTACAGGATGTATCAGCGATTATCAACAGGACAATTTGTGGCGACACATTTGTCACTTTACCTCTGCTTCCGGAAAAATGCGTGGATTTGTTGATTGCAGACCCGCCCTATAACCTGACGAAGCATTACCACGGGAATACTTTTTCCAAGAAGGATGCTTCCGAATATGAAATCTATACCCGTAAATGGGTGGAGGCGGTTTATCCTCTTCTGAAGGATAACGCATCCTTGTATGTGTGCTGTGATTGGGAAAGCAGCCTGATTATCGGCGGGGTTTTAAGTGAATTTTTTACCGTAAGAAACCGTATTACCTGGCAGCGGGAAAAAGGCAGAGGCTGTTCGGATAACTGGAAGAACGGCATGGAGGACATCTGGTATGTGACAAAAGGGAAGGATTATACTTTCCATGTGGATGCGGTGAAGCAACGCAGAAAGGTGCTGGCAAGTTATCGTGTGGACGGCGCACCCAAGGACTGGGTGGAGACGGAAAAAGGAAAATATCGCGATACCTGCCCTTCTAATTTCTGGGATGACATAACCATTCCTTTCTGGTCCATGCCGGAAAATACAGATCACCCCACCCAGAAGCCGGAAAAATTGTATGCAAAAATTATCCTGGCAAGCTCCAACCCCGAGGATATTATTCTGGACCCTTTTGCGGGTTCCGGGACTGCGGGAGTAACGGCAAAGAAGTTGGGACGTCATTTTATCGATATAGAAATGAACGAACAATATTGTGTCTGGGCGGAGCAGCGCCTTGCCATGGCAGAAATGCACCCTGCTATTCAGGGATACGAAGACGGCGTCTTTTGGGAACGCAACAGCGGGCCTAAGAAATAAAAGCAAAGCGAAAATATGATGGCAATAAAGTTATTTGCGAGATAGCTTTATTGGGTATTATAAAAAGCAACCCCTTGATTTTCAGGCATTTCAGACAAAAGTGCGAATTCTGGGCAAATTATAGCATATTGTTGCAAGTCTATTCTTACAATTCCATCAGAA
>ERZ1035006.403-NODE-403-length-34654-cov-26.473106_pt1 | contig 34654 bp, 30 predicted proteins | sample MGYA00520694_ERZ1035006 | MGnify/ENA primary metagenome ERZ1035006 (study PRJEB33766, sample SAMN09781746) | gut metagenome | biome: gut microbiome | host: Homo sapiens | place: Madagascar | study: EMG produced TPA metagenomics assembly of the PRJNA485056 data... | reverse complement strand
AGCATAAATTGAAAATAATGGTCAAAACATTTGGATATTAACATAGAAAGCAGAACGGTCGAAGTTGTCGATAAAGAACTGTGCCTTGCATGAGAAGTTAAGGTCGATGAAGTGGAGTCTAACCTTGCCAAGTGGCATCGACAACAGTACAGACATGAGCAAGTGGGTCATCTTCTTTTGTGCAAATTCTTCCCAACCATTTATACCATAGATTGTCGCTCCTGGCGTTTCTGAAAAATCCACATACTTAGGCAAGCATACCACAATATTCTGAATGCCAATGTTGCAAGTGGTATCAGTATAGATAGGTGGCAAAGTTGTGCGTTTGGAAGCCGCACTTGCTATATTTCTAATTACCTCATCCTGCAAATCGGCTTTAGGTAGCCTGGGCAGTAAAATAGGGTCTATATTGCTAATGCGCTCAGCAAGTTGCTTGAGCTCATCAACAATTTCTCCCCTCTCTATGTCGTACGCCTCCTTTGTGTCAGCCTTTATGTTGCGTATTCTATGCTCTAAGTATTTCACGAGCATATCTATTGCTGCTATTGTCTTTGCCATCAGTTTTCCTCCTTAATATAAACGAAACATGCATTCTTGTCCTGTTTCTCGTACACCTGCAAGTGTACAAGAGCGTGAATATTCTTGTGCAGATACTCAAATACTATCTTTCCAGAATAGTAAGAATTTAGGCTTTCCAAGAATGTTCCCAATTCCTTTTGTGGCACAAACTCATTATCATCGAAATCTGCTTCAGACGATTTGTTTACTACAGCATTCCATATTCGCTTAGTAATAGGGTTAGCTACATAATGTATTTTCTTTTTCTTTCCAAATATGATGCCGTCCTTATACTCACACTCCTTGATGTCGCTGACAAAGTCTTCTATCAGAGACTTATATGAATTACACTCGGCTTCTTCCATAGCTTTGCGCTCGGCCTCTTCCTTGGCTTTGCGTTCTGCCTCTTCCTTGGCTTTACGCTCGGCCTCTTCCTTGGCTTTACGTTCTGCTTCTTCCTTGGCTTTGCGTTCTGCTTCTTCCTTGGCTTTACGCTCTGTTTCTTCCTTGGCTTTGCGTTCTGCCTCTTCCTTGGCTATGCGCTCTGCTTCTTCCTTGGCTTTGCGCTCTGCTTCTTCCTTGGCTTTGCGTTCGGCCTCTTCCTTAGCTTTACGCTCGGCCTCTTCTTTGGCTTTACGTTCTGCTTCTTCCTTGGCTTTGCGTTCTGCTTCTTCCTTGGCTTTACGCTCAGCTTCTTCCTTGGCTTTACGCTCAGCTTCTTCCTTTGCTTTGCGTTCAGCTTCTTCCTTAGCTTTGCGTTCTGCCTCTTCTTTGGCTTTACGTTCTGCTTCTTCCTTGGCTTTACGTTCAGCTTCTTCCTTGGCTTTACGCTCAGCTTCTTCCTTGGCTTTGCGTTCGGCTATATTCCTGCATTGGTCTATTTCCTCCTTAAAACTATAATAAGGAGTTACTCGCAAAGGCTCTTTATTATATTTAATGTCCATATCGACCATCTTAAACAGCTCTTTGGTTTTGGCAGTATCTCCATTTTGGATATTGTCGAGCAAATCAATAATATTTGTGCTTCCTTCTACATTATGCCATTTGCTGTCAGTATATCCTGCATCGCCTTCGTCAAAGTTGTCCGCAAGATAACGTCCAATAATGGTAGATGGGTAGTAGTCACAAAAACCGTTTCTCTTATTTATCTCATTCAGTTTAGGATAATACTTCACTAATTCCCATATAGCCCCACCATCATTAACCAATGCCTTGTTTAATAATCTTATATGATAGCCATATTTTATATTCCAGAATCCCATAATCAAATATTTTAGTAAGTGTGCAGAATTGTTTATACAAAGATTGAAAGATGCTTAACAATTAGATTAGAAAGATTTTCAACAGATTTAGATTGTTACATTATTATATCATTAGTGTCCCGTTAAAATTGGGACCAGTTAAATATTAATCAAATAACCCCGGAAAGAGGGGACAATCGAGTTCTTTGACATTATTGAATCTTCTCTATGCCTTCTGATGAAACAAATACTATTGTTTTTGCTGTTCCCATTTCTCTATTATTTAGTCATTAGATAATATTGCTGTATAAACAACCTCATACCTAAATTATTCCAATAAAGTTAAAAACTCTAATACTATATGATTTGTGCTCTATTTGTTTATATACTCCCATTGCTCAAACGCCGAGACATTAGCTTGTGGTTCTTCCTCCTTAGAATAGTCATTGGCGAGATATACCACAGGAAGCTTGGTCTCATACATCAAGTCTAAAGCATATTTAAGATATTCTCCTCTTAACTGTTTCATATAGCAGTGGAACAAGAAGAACTTGGTGTTCTCGTTATATGTTCCAGGAATAATGAACTGTTCATCATCTCCAGACGGAGTGATCGTTTGGATTGTCCCAGCTTTATCTATGTAAAGTGCATGTCCGCAAGTCGCACAACCGTTCATCTCGCTGATAGCACGTCTTGCGTTGTCAATGTCGGGATTTGAATGAAACCATATAATTACAGGGCGTATCGGTGAACTACCAACATACTCTTCGATAGTCTCAATGATGTTGTCCTTGTTAGTACTTTTCATATTCTGTCTTTTGTTTAAGTCTGACTGTATGTTACAAAACAAAAAAGCAGCAAAGACACTGCGACTGCACGATTTTACTCGCACGTCGTAGTGTTTTTGCTGCTTTGTCTTATGCTGTTGCCCATTGAGCCAGACTTCAAGTTTTGTGTCCTATGGCTCCGTTCGGACTGTTTCTTGTTTAGGTCGTGTACTTTAGTGTAAGCACGAAAAAGCGTGAAACCTCTTGTTGCTCGCTTCACATCTTGAGGTCTTCGAAGTTTCAAGATGCCTGAAAACCAAGCGCCAATAACGCTTTTCTTATGTTTGCCCTCTACCAACCGTCACTTTTTCAAGCGACTTCAGCGTAGAGCTACATGCCGTCATTGCATATAAAATGCAATTTAGCGTGCCAAAGTTACTAATTATTATTGGTATCGCAAAAATTAGGACCGATTTATTTTAAGTAGAGTTGGCAAATAAAAAACATTGATGTTGTACAACATACTCTTAGACATAATCTTATTATCCGAACATTCCTTGTGCCTTTAAGTCTACATTCATCCAATAGGTATCATCGTTATCATTCACTCCACTTAAGACAACTTTAAAGTTTTCTTCATTGCTATCATGTCTCAATTATTTGTTCAACCATTTCATAGCCCACTCAGCTAAGGGCGAGGGACAAGCAAGCATTCCGCAGTTTTGCTGTAAGTTGAGAAACGAGAAACGTATGCGGTTTTTGGGTTGGTAACGCTCGTTATAAACAACAATACTTCTACCACTGACACAATTTTCGGCCTTTACCTCTACAGGGATTATCTCATCCTCTCGCTGTAACAGAAACTCAATCTCTGCCTTTCCTTCCGAAGACCAATAGTAAGGCATTGAACCATACGATGGCAACAGGCTTTGCAGCACTGCATTCTCCGCCATTGCGCCTTTAAATTCCGTGTAATTGGCAGTCTGGTCAATGACAATGCTTCCCGGTAGTCCGGCCAATCGTCGCAACAGTCCGCAGTCACTGGCATAAATCTTGAATATGTCTGGTTCTTCGTAGGCACTTAAAGGCATTCCCGGTTTCGACACCGCATTCACACGATATATCATACCAGCATCTTCAAGCCACAACAAAGCGTCTTCATAATCACGACTTCTTGCTCCTTTCTTTATAATCTTATATATGAACTTTCTATTTTCCTTGGCAAGTTGAGATGGAAGTGAATGCCAAATAGCATGGATACGCGGTATCTCGCGAGGTTCTGCATACTTGGCAAAGTCAAGCTCATACAAATCTAATATGCCTTGCAATATGTCGTCAACAGCTTGCATGCCTTGATTTTCAAGCATACTCACGGTAGCTTCTGGCATTCCTCCAGACACCATATATCTGCGGTATTCAGACTTCAACTTGTCAAGTATAATAAGAGGCAATTTCTCTGGCTGTTCTATCTGTTCAACAAAATTGAATGTCTGGGAATCGCTGGCTCGCAGATACTCTTTGAACGTAATCGGATACATACGCATAACCTGCACCTTTCCTACTGGTACGGTCATTCTCCTCCTTTTAACAGCCACTCCTAACAGCGAACCTGCTGCAATAATATGCCATTCGGGAGCATCTTCACAAAAATACTTTAACGAATTGAGCGCTTCTTCACATTCTTGTATCTCATCGAATATGAGCAGTGTCTTGCCTGCAACAAGAGGCACTTGGCTATAAAGGGCGAGTTCCTTTATTATGCGTGCAGGTTCCTTTGACTCAGTGAAGGCAGACAGTAACTCTTTCTGGCGGTCAAAGTCAAATTTCGCCGTATAGTCGAAACATTCTCTTCCAAACTCCTCCATAGCCCATGTCTTGCCAATCTGACGGGCACCTTTCAGCAGGATTGGCTTATGCTTTTCAGCATCTTTCCATTCCTTGAATTTATTTATTATGTCTCTTTCAATTCTCATATTCGCACCGATTACTTCTGTTTTGTGCCAAATACGACACTTTTCCGAACTTGTCAGGTGCAAATATACAATATATGGAGGAATACTACAACTTTTCTGAAAGTTATTTTTATTTATTTTCGAATATTAGTATCCCGTTAAAATCGGGACACTAATGTGATGATACTTTTAAGGTGTCTCTTTAACATGAAGCTCACATTGCTCAAATGCGGAGACATTAGCTTGTGGATCTGCTTCCTTAGAATAGTCGTTGACAAGGCATACCACGGCATTGCATTCGGCTTGCACTGTCTCTGGCAGTAAAAGAACGGAAAAAGCGGTATAGGAATGTTGTTATACAATTCCTATACCGCTTATATTCAACGCTTTAAGCTGTTCGCGTGGCTTTTTGAGCTGTTAGTATTCGTCATCATTCCAAAGGAAATCGTCCTTTGAAGGATAGTCAGGCCAAAGGTCCTCGATGCTATCGTATGCGTCACCCTCGTCTTCTATCTCTTGCAGATTCTCAAGCACCTCAAGTGGCGCGCCAGAACGCATGGCATAATCTATAAGTTCGTCTTTGGTTGCTGGCCAAGGGGCGTCTTCCAGTTTGGAAGCCAATTCAAGTGTCCAATACATAGTTGTAAGTTTTTTTTAATCTGTTCTACAAATGTTTTTCCAACGGGCTTAGTTCTTAAGGCTGCTGCATATGTGAATCGTTTAACAGCCATGCCCCGTTTTTCGGCTGCAAAAATAGCAATTTTTATGTTATTTGCAAGCAATATATAGTTTTTTTTCGGCTACACCCTCAATAAAGTTTAAATATAGCGCCAATGCGAAGAAATAATCGCTTAATCTATTTAGATATTGCGTATTTAAAGGGTTGAGCGCATGACTTTTGTCTACATATAGCAAGCTACGTTCTGCCCTGCGACATACAGCTCGGCACACATGTGCCTGTGCTGCAGCCTTGCATCCACCTGGCAATACAAATGTGCCAGGAGGCGTAGTTTGTGCTTGTAGATTGTCTATCTCATGCTCAAGCATTGCCACATCATCGGTTGTAGCACCGCCTGTGGTCGATGCAGATATTGAGGTGCCTATATGGAACAGGCAAGTCTGTATGGAGATGAGCTGTGGAGCAAGGTTGCTGGCAGTAAGGGTATGCAGCAAACCAATGTGGGCATTTAGTTCGTCGAGGTCGCCACATGCAGCTATGCGTATATCGGTCTTAGGCACACGCTTGCCGCTGGCAAGAGATGTGGTGCCATGGTCGCCCGTCTTTGTGTAGTATTTCATATTGATGGAGCTTTTGCACGTTGTAATAGATTGTTATCTTTTTTTAGAAGGATTGTTCTCCTTAGAAGGGTTGTTTTCTTTAGAAATTTACGATGTAGCAAGTCTTGAACCTGTCGGTATCGAAGAAGGCAACGCCTACCCAATAGAGGTCGTAGCAAACGCTAACCTTGGGATTGTGGAGCAACCCTTGCCATATGCGCTGTGCCATTGGGTTCTGGGCTATATCCTCCACTATCAGTATGGTATGGCTGTCGGTATGACTCAGCAGATGTTCGACATAAGCCTCGCATCCATCCACGGCACACACCCGGGCTATCTCAACGGTATCTATATCCGCATCCTGCCTATCATCTACATGTGTACGCTGGCATGCGCGTCCTACATATGAGGCAAGCAATGGCGTATCGGTTCCGTTGCTGAGCATACGGGAAGCCTGACGATAGTTGGCTATGCGGAAGTACAGCTCCATACGCTTGCGCACAAGCCACGGCAACGAGGGATGCTTGTGGCGCAACTCATCGTAGCCGTAATAAGGATAATGCTCGCACAAAACATATCGTATAAAGCGGTAGGCCGACGGCGACTGTACCCCAAAGCCTCGGCTGTGGGACATACGGCGCAACCAAACAATATAGCGTTTCAATATATTCATAGCCACAAAATTAGGCAAAATATGCGAGAAAAACAATAGAACATGGCTGTCTTTCGGCAAAGTTGCTGTAACTTTGCACCCGGTAAAGAAAGATTGTTAAATATCTAACTGATTTTCGCATATCAAGAAGTTAAAGGAGTTAAGAAGTTAAGGAGTTAAGCCGTATGTCTTGCTGCTTAAAAACTATGCCAAAAGACTATTGGCCGTTCGCTCGACTTTGCCGCTTGCCTTAGCAAGAACTCCTCAGCGAGGAGTAGGGAGCGAAGTTCCCTTGAGCTTTACGAAAAACTTCTTTAACTTCTTTCGCTTGCGAAACTTGAATTAATAATAAGCAACAGAAAAGTAGACCGTATGCTTTGGAAATTTTTTATTACCTGCAACAAGATTGGTGCCTTTACTCTGGGTGGCGGCTATGCCATGATTCCGAGTATGGAAAAAGAGTTTGTAGACAACCATAAATGGATGGACAAGCAGGAATTTATGGACATAATGGTTGTGGCGCAAACCACACCGGGTATTTTCGCCATCGACATGGCAAGCCATATAGGCTACAAGCTGCGTGGCATTTGGGGTGGCATAGTGGGTGCAATAGGAATAGCCTTGCCTTCTATCATAGCCATACTTGTTATAGCCATGTGTTTTCACAACTATAAAGACAATCCATGGGTTGAGCGTTTCTTCATGGGTGTAAGACCTTCGGTTGTGGCTCTTATAGCCGCGCCTGTATTTAAGATGGCAAAGACTGCCAATATTGGATGGAACAATGTGTGGATTCCGGTGCTGGCATGCTTGCTCATAAGCAATCCCTTCAGCAACAATCCCGCGTATAAGGTGTCGCCTATACTTATAATAATACTTGCTGGTGTGGCTGGATGGCTGTACGGAAAATGGAAAAGGAAGAATAACTAAAAGAGGAAAGGTACAATATATATGATATTTCTAAAGCTGTTTATTATCTTCACTAAGATAGGAACTTTCAACTTTGGTGGCGGCTATGCCATGCTGTCGCTTATACACAACGAGGTGGTAGTTAAGAACGCATGGCTAAGCAATGCCGAATTTACGGATATTGTGGCTATAAGCCAGTCGACACCAGGTCCTATAGGCATCAACGCTGCCACCTATTCTGGATATGTTGCTGTATTGAACCAGGGCTATCCCGAATGGGCAGCTGTGCTCGGCTCTATTCTTGCATCGCTCTCTATAGTGTGGCTGCCGTTTATTATAATGATTCTGATATCACACTATCTGATGAATCATAAGGACTCGAAAATTGTGAAGGACATCTTTGCCGGTTTGCGCCCTGCCATCATCGGACTAATTGCCGCAGCCGCTGTGCTGCTTATGAATAAGGAGAACTTTGGCGACTGGCATACAGAGCCAATGACGTTTGGCATTAGCGTGGCTCTATTTGCTGCCACATTCTACTTTACAAGGTTCAGAAAGACTAATCCTATATTGGTAATGCTGATTTGCGGAGTGGCGGGATTGCTGATATTCTAAAAAAACAACGACAATTATACGGACCCAAACGTTGTATATCCGTATAATTGTCGTTTATTGTTTTGAGGCTATTCCAAATAACAGAGTGGCAATTGTCACCCTTTTATCCTTGATTCATATTGCGCCCTTTTATCCTTGGTTCATATTGCGCCCCGCATCTATCCTAAGGAATATAAACATAAGTAAGGTAAATCCCCACAACGACGAACCGCCATAACTGAAGAACGGCAACGGTATGCCGATAACCGGCGTAAGACCCAACACCATGCCCACATTGATAAACACATGGAACAAGAATATCGATGCCACACTATAGCCATACACTCTACCAAACGTAAATGGTTGGCGCTCGGCAAGCTTCATAAGTCTTAATATCAGGGCAAGAAACAGCAGAAGCACACTTGCCGAACCTACAAAACCTTCCTCCTCGCCTACGGTACAGAATATGAAGTCGGTATCCTGTTCGGGCACAAACTTAAGCTTGGTTTGTGTGCCATTGAGGAATCCCTTGCCTTTAAGACCACCCGAACCAATGGCTATCTCGCTCTGATGTACATTGTATCCAGCACCTGCAAGGTCCTCGTCAAGTCCTAACAGCACATTGATACGCACACGTTGGTGTGGTTCCATTACATTGTTTAGCACGTAGTCGGCAGAATAGAAGAACACTACCGAGCCTATGGCAAATGTAAGAATCATATAATAGCTCATCAGACGGGTGCGCAGCGCATTGAGCAGCAAATAAACAAACATTGCCACACACACACCAAGCTGCACCCATGTTACGTCGAAACGTATAACGTAGAGCGAGAAGAGCATTGCCACAAGCGTAATACCTACACTATAACCTATAATGCTCATAGCCTGTTTGCGCTCATGAGTGTACACATAAACCATACAGGCCGTGAATATCTGCACAAGCAAAAGCACCACAAACCTACCTACAGAGGTTGGCGTATCGAGCAACAATACATTCTCGTACTTGATACCTACTACAAAGTAGAACACCATTGCTACACCCGTAAAGAGTATACTGCCTGGCATTCCCTCGCGATAAAGCACAAGGAAGAAGGTAAGGTATACCAAGGCCGAACCAGTCTCGCGCTGTCCTACAATGCAAAGCATTGGAATAAAGATTACGGCACATGCTGCGGCAAAGTCCTTGAGGCGATGTATGGAGAAGCCATAGGCACTCATAAGCTTGGCAAGGGCAAGGGCTGTAGCAAACTTACCAAACTCGGCAGGCTGTATACGTATAGGTCCAAGGACAAGCCAAGAGTGGGAGCCCTTGATGTCGTGCGGATTAAAAATGGTGGCAAAGAGCAACAACAGCAGCACACCATATATTATATAGGAGAATGTGTCGAAGAATCTGGTATCCATCATCAGTATTACAAATCCTAGACAGATACTGGTTCCTATCCACACTATCTGCATGCCCGAGCGTGTGCCGAGGCTGAAGATATCGTTGTCGCCAAACGTATAGCTGGCACCGCAGATGCTTATCCATCCGAATATCATCAGCGCTATATAGATGCCTATAGTTATCCAGTCGACTTGCGACCAAATGCTTTGCGGTTTATTGGTTGGCATAATAATCTTAGTTATTCTTTAGCCGGAGCTTCTTGGGCCTCCGGCATAATCTTATCAACAATCTTATTCTTCTTGGCTGGCTTCTTTGTAGCAGTTGCCTTTTTTCCTTTCTCCTGTCCGGGGAATCGCGAACCGTAGCCTATACGACGATGTTGCATAGCTTCGGCCTGTATCTCAGACGATGGTGAGAGTTTGCCCATAATGTATTGTTCCATCATCAATCCGCCAATAGGCACACCAAAGTCGGCACCCCATCCACCATTCTCCACATATACGGCAATGGCTATCTTTGGATTGTTCATAGGGGCAAAGCCCATAAATACAGAGTGGTCGCGTCCATGGTTCTGAGCAGTACCAGTCTTGCCACATGCCTCGAATGGCAAACGCGAAAGCATCTTACATGTTCCTTTCAAAGCCGACGACCTCATACCAGCCACAACATAATCGTAGGAACGGCGCGAAGCCTTGGTATAATGGCGATGTCGGTAGAGAGTGTCAAGAGGCAATCCCTCTACCTTGCGCACAACATGAGGCACATAGTAGTAGCCACGGTTGGCTATGGTTGCTCCAAGATTGGCTATCTGTAATGGTGTTAGCGTAACCTCGCCCTGACCAATGGAGATAGAGATAATGGTTAGTCCGTTCCACGAACCACGATAGTTGCGGTCGTAATAGTCGGCATTAGGTATCATGCCACGCTTCTCGCCCGGAAGGTCGATGCCAAGGCGATAGCCGAATCCCATACTAACCATATAATCGCGCCATACATTCATTGCCTCATAAGGGTTTTTGTATTTTGTGCGGTTGCCCATCATATAATACAAGCCCCAACAGAAGTAGGCATTGCACGATGTGGATATGGCATCAACTAATGCTATAGGCGCCGCATGCGAGTGACATCCCACGTGCAAACCACGACAGTAGAAGCCATGACTGCAAGGAAAAGCTGTTGAGGGCGTGATAATACCCTCGGTCATATAGGTAAGCGCTTGCGATGTCTTGAAGGTTGAGCCAGGAGGATACATACCCATAATTGAACGGTTGAGCAATGGTTTCCAAGCGTCTCTCGACAGCAGACGATGGTTCTTAGAACGCGAACGGCCAACCATTATGCGAGGATCATAACTTGGCGAGCTTACCATAGCGAGCACCTCGCCAGTCTGAGGGTCAAGAGCAACGATAGAACCTATCTTTCCTTCCATAAGTCTCTCGCCCAAAGCCTGCAGTTTTTCGTCGATACCTAAGGTAAGATCGCGTCCTGCCACTGGCTTGCGGTCGTATTTGCCATTCATATAATTGCCCTGAATGCGTCCACGAGCATCGCGAAGTAGTATTTGTACTCCTTTCTCGCCACGCAGTTCCTTCTCGTACGACTTCTCCACACCAAGCTTTCCTATATAATCGCCAGGCTTGTAGTAGTCGTCATCCTCAATGTCAGAAGGCGACACCTCGGCAACATCACCAAGCACATGAGCAGCTACACCCGTCTGATATTGGCGTATGCTACGGTGTTGAACATAGAATCCGGGGAAACGGAACATCTTCTCCTGAAATATGGAGAAGTCCTCGTTGCTGAGCTGACTCATAAACATTTGCTGCGTGAAGCGCGAATAGCCAGGATTCTTAGAGTAATCCTTAATGTCGTTCATACGTTTTATGAAGAACTCCTTTGTTATGCCGAGCGCTTGGCAAAATTCGGTTGTGTCGATACGTCCCTTTGCCTCGTTCATAACAACCATAATGTCGTAGGCAGGCTGATTGTACACCATAAGTCGACCATTGCGGTCGTATATGGCACCACGCGACGGAAACTCCACTTTCTTCAAGAAAGCGTTGGAGTCGGCATTTTTCTTATAGTCATCGCTCATGAGCTGCAAGGTGAAGAGGCGTATTATATATACTGTAATGATAGCTATAGCCACTCCACCTAAAACATAGCGACGTTTTTCGAGATTGAAATCTGTCATCTTCTATTTCGAACGTTTTCTATTACCAATATCAATATGGCGGTAAGCACGGTACTGCCCAATATGCTTGTAACCAACTGCATCCAGTTGTAAAGGTTGAATGCCTCAAGCGAGAAGAAAGCAAGGCACATTAAGAAAACCAGTATGACTGTATAGCTGACATACTTGGACACGCCTAATGTTCGGAACGATGGGGTAAGGTCTTCGGCGCTGTCGCGTGGCACAAAAAGCTCAAGCAGATATGGCTGCAACATACCCACAAATGTCATTGAGGCAGAAGCCACACCCGGCGTATTTGAGAATATGTCGATAGCAAGTCCCATGGCAAAACACCACAACAGCGTAGCCCACTTGCCTTGTCCACGCTGCATAGGCAGCACAAAGTAGGCATACAGCAATGGGGTGGCACAGCCAAACAAGCGTATGTGATTAAGTACAAGCGCCTGTATCACGACCAATATGATGAAGAAAACTATGTTTCTGATGAAGTTCAAGTTCATATATATATTTGAATAGGATGAGACATTTGCGGCATAAGCCTTATGGTTATTGCCGTGGCTATACTCTACTGACGAGCCTTGAGCGAGTCTTCGGCAGCACGCAGAATCTCAAGTTTCTTGTCCATCTCGGTGTCGTTGATTACGCAAACATCACGCAGACGTGCAAAGTCGGTAGATAGCGATATCTTGAGTCGATACGACATACCATTGTCTGAATTGTAGACATGCTTGATGCGTCCTACTACAATGCCGGCAGGAAATACCGATGAGTAGCCAGAGGTAATAATATAGTCGCCAAGCTTGAAGTGAGCATGACGTGGAATGTCGTCTATGTAGGCATATTCGGGCGATCCGCCTGTCCAATGAAGATAGCCAAAGTAGCCACGTCCCTTTATAGAGCAGCTTATGTTAGACTGCTGACTAAGCACAGGAATCACTACCGAATAGTGTTCGCTTGTAAGATATACTATGCCCACAACACCCGTTCCACTAACTACGCCCATATCCTTCTTTACACCATCGGCAGAACCTCGGTTTATGGTTATGAAGTTGTTGGCCTTGTCAAGCGACGAGCTTACCACTTGTGCAGGTATTGTCTGGAAACCTTGCATCACATTGTGTTGCATACGCTCTATCAGCGTGGTGTCCTTGCTGGTCTTGCGCACTTGTTCTGTAAGCATTGCCACTTCTCGTTCCAGGTAGAGATTGCGCTGGGTAAGTTGTCGGTTAACGTCGGTAAGCTGGAAATATTGCGTTACAGCAGAGTTCCACTCAAACACCTTGCCACTAACGGCATTAGCCGACGAAAACCATACACTGCCCTGATAGCTATTGTAATGGAAAAGCAAAGCAAAGCTTGCCACTTCGAGCAGTAGGAAGACAAACCAATGGTTATGGCGTGCAAGAAAATCTAATAGGTTGCGCATTTTTTAAAAGTAAAAGGGTAAAAAAGTAAAAAAGTAAAAAGGTAAAAGAGAAAACAAGTAAGGCTACAACCTAAAGGTCTATCGCCAAGCAAGACCACTAAGCCTCGCAAAGCAACAGCATAAGCTATCACCAAGCAAGACCACAAGCCTCGCAAAGCAACAGCATAAGCCATCACCAAGCAAGACCACTAAGCCTCACAAAGCAACAGCATAAGCTATCACCAAGCAAGACCACAAGCCCAGCCTTTTTACTTTTTTACTTTTTTACTTTTATATTTATCTCATCAAGAATGAGAAACGGTCGATGTTCTTCAGAGCCACACCTGCTCCCTTTGCCACACTGTGCAATGGATCCTCGGCGATGTGGAACGGAATATTGATCTTGTCGGCAAGGCGCTTGTCAAGACCACGCAACAAGGCACCGCCACCCGAGAGGTAGATACCATTCTTAACGATGTCGGCATAAAGCTCTGGCGGTGTATTCTCGAGAGCCGAGAGTACAGCGTTCTCAATCTTGGCTACGGTTTTGTCTATGCAGTGAGCTATCTCCTGATAGCATACAGGCACCTCCATAGGCAATGCCGTGATGCGGTTAGGACCATGTACTACAAAGTCTTCTGGAGCCTCGTCGCCAAGTTCGGTAAGGGCAGAGCCTACATGTATCTTTATACGCTCGGCCATACGCTCTGATACCTTTACGTTGTGCTGACGTGACATATACTCTTGAATATCAGCAGTAAGGTCGTCGCCTGCGGTACGTATTGAGTTGTTTGATACGATGCCGCCCAATGAAATAACGGCAATCTCGGTAGAGCCACCACCTATATCAACAATCATATTGCCCTCTGGAGCCTCAACATCAATACCGATACCAATAGCAGCTGCCATAGGCTCAAAGATAAGATATACATCACGTCCATCTGCATGCTCGGCACTATCACGCACAGCGCGAAGCTCAACCTCTGTAGAACCAGAAGGAACACCAATAACCATACGGAGTGACGGTGAGAAGAAGCGGCTTCCGGTGTGAACCATCTTTATAAGGCCGCGCATCATTTGTTCGCAAGCAGTAAAGTCGGCAATCACTCCATCGCGGAGTGGTCGTATGGTGCGGATGTTGTCATGAGTCTTCTCATACATCATCTTTGCCTTTGAGCCGACAGCAATCATTTTGTCAGTACGACGGTCAAGTGCCACTACCGAAGGTTCATCAACAACAATCTTGTCGTCGCTGATAATAATGGTGTTGGCAGTACCAAGGTCCATCGCAATGTCCTGTACGAAAGAAAAAAATCCCATTTAATGAATTTTGAATTGTGAGTTTTGATTTTTTTAATTCCTAATTCTACTTAGCAAACCACTCATGAATAGCTGTATCGTAGTGGCTGCTTACACCGAAGGCACGCTCAGCAAACATCTTGCGATCGGCAAGGTCGGTAGTAGCACCCTTCTTGTTGAGGATGTCGAGCAACACAGGATACTCGGCTTTGCTCGGAACAATAACAACATCCTTGAAGTTCTTTGCTCCGGCACGGATGAGCGAAATACCACCTATATCAATCTTCTCTATGATGTCGGCTTCGCTTGCTCCGCTTGCCACGGTCTGCTCGAATGGATAGAGGTCTACTATAACTAGGTCGATTTCAGGAATGGCATACTCAGCCATCTGCTGAAGATCGCTCTCGTTGTCGCGGCGTGCAAGTATACCACCAAAGATACGTGGATGAAGTGTCTTGACACGACCGCCAAGAATTGACGGATAAGATGTGACACTCTCTACAGCCTGACACTCATAGCCAAGCGACTCGATGAAAGTCTGTGTGCCACCAGTTGAGAGAAATTTAACTCCTTCTTCGTTGAGCTTCTTCAAGAGCTCGTCGAGGCCGTCCTTGTGGAATACCGATACAAGCGCGGTCTTGATTTTCTTTGTTTCAGCCATAAAACTTTTACTATAATCTTTTACCTTTAAACAAGTTTCATTATTTTAAAGTGCAAAGATAGCAAAAACAACGGATATTACATATTAATTAAAGTGAAAATAATTAGGGTAAGCCTTTTTGTTGACATAAAATACCCTAATAGCTAATAGACAATACTTATTTTTCATTTTTTTGTTGTATCTTTGCAAAATTCGATAACTTTTTCATCAGAATACAAAGACAATGGCAGAATCAAATTTCGTTGACTATGTGAAGATATATTGCCGCTCTGGCAAGGGCGGCCGTGGCTCTATGCACTTGCGCCACGTTAAGTATAACCCTAACGGAGGTCCAGATGGTGGCGACGGTGGACATGGTGGTAGCATATACTTACGCGGAAACCATAACTACTGGACTTTACTGCATCTTAAGTTCCAGCGACATGTCTTTGCCGAACATGGAGGCAACGGCGGACGCGACAAGTGTCATGGCAAGGACGGCAAAGATATATACATCGATGTGCCATGCGGTACAGTGGTGTACAATGCCGAGACAGGCAAGTACGTATGTGACGTTACATACGACGGACAAGAAGTATTGCTTCTTAAAGGAGGCCGTGGCGGATTGGGCAACTTCCAGTTCCGTTCGGCTACCAACCAAACTCCACGCTATGCACAACCTGGCGAACCTATGGAGGAAATGACTATTATTCTCGAACTTAAGCTTCTTGCCGACGTTGGTCTTGTTGGTTTGCCTAATGCAGGCAAGTCAACATTACTTTCCGCTGTATCGAGCGCACGTCCAAAAATTGCTAATTATCCGTTTACCACTCTTGAGCCATCACTTGGCATTGTAGACTACCGCGACCACAAGTCGTTCGTAATGGCCGACATCCCAGGTATTATTGAAGGTGCAAGCGAAGGCAAGGGACTCGGACTGCGATTCTTACGACACATCGAGCGCAACTCGCTATTGCTCTTCATGGTACCTGGCGATACCGACGATATAAAGCGTGAATACGAACTGCTACTTAACGAGCTACAACAATTCAATCCTGATATGCTGAGCAAACACCGTGTATTGGCTATCACAAAGTGCGACTTGCTTGACGAGGAGCTTATAGAAATGCTTAAGGAAACATTGCCCAACGACCTGCCTGTGGTCTTTATTTCTTCTATAACAGGCTTGGGCATACAGGAACTGAAGGATGTGCTGTGGCGCGAGCTCAACTCTGAGAGCAATAAGTTACAGATTATAACATCCGAAGAGTCGCTTGTTCACCGCGACAAGGACATGACACGATTTGCCGAGGAACTTATGGCTGAGGGCGAGGACGATATTATCTACCTCGAAGACGAAGACATTGAGGACATCGACGATATTGAATACCTTGACGACTTTGAGTACGAGGAGGACCCTAAGAATGAGTAACAAGCAGCCTGTTCTCAACTATTACGAGCTGTCAAGTGATGTTACTGCATTCTCTACAACCCGTCATGGAGGTGTGAGCGATGGCAATTATGCCTCGCTCAACATCAATGAGTATTGTGGCGATAGCAAGGACAACACCGACACCAACCGACAACTGCTCGCCACCGAACTTGACATAGATGCCAACCACATCATAATGCCACACCAAACACATGGTGTGGAAACTCGCATCATTGGCAAAGAGTTTCTCTCCCTACCCGAAAGTGTAAAGAAAATGTTACTTGAGGGTGTAGACGCTGTAATGACAGATATTCAGGGCATATGCATTGGCGTGTCTACAGCCGATTGTATACCAGTGCTCTTATACGACGAGGAACATCATGCAGCAGCAGCCATACACGCTGGTTGGCGCGGTACACTTGCCCGCATTGTACACAAGACAATACAGGAAATGCGCATAGCATATCAAACCGAACCCACTAAACTAAAGGCCGTCATCGGTCCTGGTATATCGATAGAAAACTTTGAAGTGGGCGATGAGGTATACAATGCGTTTGACCAAGCTGCGTTCGACATGAACTCTATTGCCGAAGAACGCATCAAGCGCAACCCAAATGCCGATGATCCTTCAAAGCTGTTTGAGAAGAAATGGCACATCAACCTGCCACTTGCCAACCTCCAACTGCTAACACACAACGGTGTGAACGAGGCTAATATCATCAACACCGACATCTGCACATACGACAATGCCAACAACTACTTCTCGGCACGACGCCTTGGCATCGAGTCGGGACGCATTTATACTGGTATAATAATAAGATAAGAATAAAACAGGAGAATGAAAATACGCAAACTACTATTAATGCTTGCCCTTCCTGTGGTGCTAACCACAACAGCATCGGCTCCCGTAAAGCAGCAGTTTACAGCCTCCGAACAACAGCAAATAAGCATTGCAACACCAGGATTGTTCACACGTTCGGATGCCTTCAACGTAGACTTTAGTTTATTGAAGGCTTCCGAATACTCGTTTCCGCTACCAGTAGGCAAAGCTGTTATGCGCAAGAACAACTATATGGAGATTACAACCACTGAGGGTGATGCTGTAAAGGCTATGTTTGACGGCACCGTACGTCTTGCCCGTAAACAGTCTGAATTGGGCAATGTCATCGTTATCCGACACCGCAACGGCCTAGAGACTGTATATGGCAGCAATGCTCAAAACCTTGTAAACGTTGGCGACCATGTGCGTGCCGGACAAACAGTTGCTATTGCCGGAAGCAGAGATGGAAAGATTTTATGCGACTTTGCCATAATGGTGAACGGTTGCAGAATTAATCCTTCTACTATTATCGATATAAAGAGCCATCGCCTGCGCCGTCAAACCCTATTGTGCGAGAAAAATGGCGAGTATGTTAACGTGAGCATCCTAGGTGACAAAACTGATATCGAGGAGAGTAAAAGCGATATGAAACTTGACGATGCTTTTGCCAAATCGGCCACATTCAAGTGGAATCTTGAGAAGATGGAAAAGGAACGTTGGGCTTATCCATTACCTGGCGCAAAGGTTATAAGTCCATATGGAGGCAAACGACGCCATGCTGGTGTAGACCTCAAGACCAAACCTAACGACGAGATTGTAGCTGCCTTCGATGGTGTGGTTACACGCTCTTCACCTTACTCTGCTTACGGCAACTGCATAGTGATACATCATGCCAATGGACTTGAGACGCTATACTCACACCAGTCTAAGAACCTTGTAAAGGTAGGCGATAAGGTGAAGGCGGGTCAGGTTATCGGACTTACTGGACGTACTGGACGTGCCACAACAGAACACTTACACTTTGAGACTCACTTCAAAGGACGCCGATTCAATCCCAACCTAATCTTCGACCACACATCGCGCAAGCTACAGCAGTCTACCATTACGTTGACAAAGAATGGCGGCATAACATCGAAAAAGAATAAATAATTTACTTCAGGCGTATAGACACAAAAAGGGACTCTGCACAATACAGAGTCCCTTTTTATGTCTTTTACTTTTGGTTCTACACAAGCAAGTATTAGTCGTTGTTAACAACACGACGCTCAGCGATACGAGCCTTCTTACCTGTAAGATTACGGAGGTAGTAAAGCTTAGCGCGACGTACCTTACCATGCTTGTTAACCTCGATGCTGTCGATGTTCGGCGACTCAATTGGGAAGATACGCTCTACACCTACAGTTCCAGACATCTTGCGAACGGTGAAGCGCTTCTTGTCTCCGTGACCAGAGATCTTGATTACAACACCACGGTAGAGCTGGATACGCTCCTTAGAACCCTCGATAATTTTGTAAGCGACTGTGATTGTGTCACCAGAACGGAACTCTGGGAACTTCTTGCCGGTTGCAAATGCTTCCTCAGCAACTTTAATTAAATCCATTGTTAATCTGATAATTAAATTTGTTTATCGTTCTCGCGCAACATAACTGGGCAACACTTCTTCCCGTCATCGGTTACGCCGAAAAGCGGGTGCAAAGTTACCACTTTTTTGTATAACCGACAAATATTTAACGAGTTAAGTGACATTGAAACATAAAAATAATCTCCATTCTGTGCTTATGAGCAAAAAATTAATACCTTTGCAGTTAAAATTAATAATACAAACAATGAACAAACAATTTGTTATACTATCGCTTGCCACTGCCGCGCTCTTAGCTACATCATGCGCGCAGCACCAATACTCGATGGCAGACGTACAGCGTTCACGCATCGTTATCGACCAACGCTACGATGCCAACCCTGATAAGGAGGCTACAGCTTTCCTTGCGCCTTACAAACAGAAGGTAGACGAGATAATGTCGCCCGTTATGGGTGTGGCTGCATGCGATATGCCACGATTCCGACCAGAGAGTCCTTTGTCCAATCTACTTGCCGACATCCTTGTATATAGCAGTACAAGGTTTGGCGAGAAACCCGACTTTGCCGTTTACAATATGGGAGGCATACGCGCCTCGCTTAGCAAAGGCAATGTAACACGTGGCGATATTCTTGACATTGCTCCGTTTGAGAACAAGATTTGTTTCCTTACACTTAGCGGCACCGACGTTATGGAATTGTTTGGCCAAATGGCTATGGTTGGAGGCGAAGGCGTTAGCCACAGCATACGTCTTGAGATTAGCAAAGACGGCAAGTTGTTGTCGGCATCCATCAACGGCAAGCCTGTAGACCCTAATGCCTCTTACCGCATTACCACTATTGACTATCTGGCACAAGGCAACGACCACCTCGAGGCTTTCAAGAAGAAAACCAACTTTGTGTCGCCACAGAACGAGGAGAATAATGCACGTTTCCTTATCGAAGAATATTTTAAAGATATGCACGCCGAAGGCAAAGCTGTTGAGGCTAAGGTTGAGGGACGTGTAAGTGTCAAGAAATAAGATGTTTGAATTTATATGAAAAAGCTATTACTTATAATTTCGCTCTTCTGTATTGCCACTACAATGTCGGCTCAGAAGACCAAGACGTTGGAGATTCTTCACACCAACGATACGCACAGTTGCATATTGCCTCTCAACCCTAACCTTGCCGATACTGTTGTGGCAGGACGAGGTGGTTTCTTACGCCGCATTGCTATGCTCAAAGAGGAACGCAAACAGAATCCTGACTTGTTGCTGTTCGATTCGGGCGACTTCTCTCAGGGCTCACCTTTCTATACTATGTTTAAGGGCGATGTTGAGATAGGACTTATGAACCGCATGAAATATGATGCCGTGACAATAGGCAACCACGAGTTCGACTTCGGTATGGAGAATATGGCTCGCTTGTTCCGTATGGCTGAGTTTCCTATCGTATGCGCCAACTACGACTTCACTGGCACACCTGTCGAGGGTACCGTTAAGCCTTACATTATCATCAAACGTAACGGATTGCACATAGGTGTATTTGGTATCTGTCCTCAATTGGATGGCCTGGTAGATGCTACTAAATGCGAGGGCGTGAAATATCTCGACCCTATAAAGACAGCCAACGATGTTGCTCATATGCTCAAGCATAAGGAGAAGTGCGACCTCGTGATATGCCTGTCGCATCTTGGTTGGATTATGAACCAGAACGTGGATGACCATAAGATGATTGCAGCCAACCACGACATCGACATTGTTCTTGGAGGACACTCGCACACATTCTTCCAAACTCTGCAATATATAGAAAATGCCGATGGTAAGAAGATTCCCGACGACCAGAATGGCAAGAGTGCCATATTCGTGGGCAAATTGCTGGTTAAGTTGGCCAAATAACAAATAAGGGAAAGCTATTATAAAGATATCATAAACTTATCACAAAAGAAACGTGCCAGAGACATGAAGTTATAATCTCTGACACGTTTTTTGCGTGTCTTGTAATAGTCATTATCCTGCTTTAGTTATTTACACCGTGGCGGTATAGGAATATAAGAAGACAGCACAATACGTAGGCCTAAATCATCATCATACCAAAAAGGACCACGTCTATCCCGAAACGACAAACGACAATTCCAAGCTCCCTGACGCCAACTGCCACCACGAAAAACACGTTCATTTCCATGGGTCGCACCATAAGGATTGGTTTGACATTCTTGAGTATAATCACCAAATCTATCATTACACCATTCAAAAACATTACCACTCATATCGTATAGTCCAAGTTCGTTAGGCAGCCTGGTCGCAACATCATAAGTTCCTAAAAGAAGAAGATTATCATAGTCCTCATCATGCATAGAAACTTTACTTAAATCATTACTACCACTGTATTGATAGCCTCCACTTTTGTCACCTCCACGAGCAGCAAACTCCCATTCGGCCTCAGTAGGCAGTCGGAATAAGTATCCTCCATAGACATATAATTGTCCATGAAGTTTACTATTCAATTCCCTTACAAAAATTCTACATTCATCCCAGCAGACACTCTCCACGGGTTTATTATCTCCTTTATATTTTGAAGGATTTTTCTTCATGACAGTTTTCCATAATGCTTGAGTAACTGGAGTCTCTCCTATATAAAAATCATATGTCAAAGTAACTTTATGAACCGGAAGTTCTTCGTCAGATGGATATTGCTGCTCAGAAGTCGCACCCATATTAAACGTTCCGTGTTCAACAAGAATCATATTAAAGCTGACATTATTGATTATAAAGTTTAACTTTTTAGGATGTTCATTATCAACAACTGATTTATAGGCATCAGAATGTTCAACATTCGTATCTGTTTCTATCTCAATACGGGGGATATTATTTATATTGTACTTCTGTTTATCAATAGTTGTATTACTGTCTTCCAACCTCGTACCACATCTAGGACAAAACTTTGCTTCCCAAGGAAGTATATTCTTTCCGAAATCAGAACATTCTTTATTGGGGCATGCCTTATTCTGAGGTTCTAACTTTTGGCCAGTCTCCATACAAAACTTAGCATTGTTAGGATGTTCCTGACCACAAAACGGACATTTCATAAGATTATATTTATCTAACAAACATAGATTCAATTCAATAAAATATTAATTCTCAGAAAGAACTAAACGCAATCCGACCATACCTATAGTATCTTGACCAAGACAAAGACGATTAGCCGGAAGAGAGCCTTCTTCTCCTAGAAAATATGTTCCTCCACGACAAACATGCATATCGCCATGCTTAGCTCCTTTTGGATCCGTTTGAGGAACAGACGAATATTCACTATACCAATCCTCACACATTTCCCAAACATTGCCACTCATATCATAAAGACCAAGCTCATTGGGACATTTGGTTCCAACCTCATCTGGACCATATTTATATTTTCCACCATACCAAGCTACATCATCTATATTATTACTACCACTATACCGATAGCCGCGAGTTTTACTTCCGCCACGAGCAGCAAACTCCCACTCCGCCTCAGTTGGCAATCTAAAAGACCAGCCATTAAGTTGCGAATGAAGCATTGTGTTCAATTTCTTTATAAAAACTTGACTATCATTCCATTTAACATGTTCTACTGGATTATTATCATGTATGAAATCTGAAGGATTAACCTCCATAAGTTCGTTCCACAGAAGTTGAACAACAGTAGTCTCACCTATATAATAATCCCTTGTCAAAGTTACTTTATGTACAGGTCGAGCATTATCAGGAAAGTCATCAAGAGCTGCAAACATCTTTGAAAAAAAGGATCTTTTTATCTGTTGCCCTTCAGGTTCACCCATCCTAAACGTCCCATGCTCAACGAGTATCATATTGAACACAACATCATTGATATAGAAACTCAATTTATTAGGACGTTTTTCGTTAAGAACGACATTTGGCTTCATGGAAGCTTTAATAGGAACAACCGACTCTATTTTGTTGACTAAGGCCTCATTCTTCTCTGATTTATAGCTGTCTACTTTTACATCACTCTTATCCAACTTTGAATCGAGCTTATCCAACTTTGAATCACTCTTATCCAACTTTGAATCACTCTTATCCAACTTCGAATCGCTCTTGTCCAACTTCGAATCGCTCTTGTCCAACTTTGCTCCACATCTTGGACAGAACTTTGCCACAATAGGGAGGATATTCTTTCCGAAATCGGGGCATAATTTATTAGAACAAGCCTTCTTCTGAGGTTCTAACCGTTGGCCTGTCTCCATACAAAACTTAGCAGTGTCAGGATGTTCCTGACCACAAAAAGGACATTTCATACTGAATCTTATGAATTTAATATATTGTTTATGTCATTCTCTATATCATTAGCCTGGTTCTCCCACATCGTTGCAGCTGTATACATTCCATTATCCATACACTGCTGAGCATGTTCATGGGCAAAATTCAAGTTTTCCTGCATTTTATCAATTGTTGTCTGCTGTTGATAATCCATATTATCATTCAAGAAATCTATCTCAGGATTAGCAAAAGGAGAATTGAGCCAATCTGTATCGCACAAATTTGTGTAGTCAAAAGAAAAAGAATCAACACACGTTGTAGACGGTGTCATCCAATCTGGGTCAAAAGGAGGCATATCATATTGAGTTAAAACATCATAAATAGAGTTATTATCAGATATCAATGGATAATTCTGGAAGATATCATATAGTTGAGTTCCATACTCTGTGTAGTCAATATGATGACTGTAATCCTGAAACTGCGTGAACGTGTCATAATCGACTCCTGCAATCTGCTCAAGATGACCTTCCACAAGACCATTCGACATCATCTGCTCTGTTTGTGCAGGAGCAGCTACATCAGTTGAAACCATATAACAATTCGAATCCGACCACGCATCCAGAAACTGTTCCATCGGATAAGCCTTAGTACAATCACCCGTACCGGGATCTGTCACTACAACCATTGGATTATTAGGGTCAGTCATGTCTATACCGGCAACAATGAGTGCATGGTCAGGAGTATCGCCAACAAATAAATCCTTAAGCCAATCCACTAAGCCATCATTCCATAGTTCACCACTATCTACTCCCACTATCACCTTATGTCCTTGTGCCAATTCGTTAGCAAGATCGTATACATTGGCGTCACACCGCTGAGTACAAGGTATGCCAGAATTCACCAAGAGTTTTCCAACATCTTCACATTGCGTACCCGAACCATCACCCGAATACCATCCATGTTGTATAGAATACTCCACGCATTGATCTTCCGACACTGGTATACCAAAATCATTCATTATCAACTGCTGCGATTTGATAGCACAGGTGTCTGGATACGTCTGTTGGTAAGGATTGGTGAAATCCCCTACAGTATTAATAGTAAGTTTCTCGTCCATAGTCTAAGAATTATTGTTTTTATGTATATATTATTGATAATTACTTAAGATTTACTTTAGCCCGAACAAAGACACGGTCTTCAAGCATCACGCCAGATGAGACAATATCTTGAATTTCAGCACCTTCCTTTGCATCGTTTTTGTTGAGCGCAATATGCCTAACAATATCAAAATACATATCGTCATCTATCGCCTTTCCCCCTGAAAGCAAAAGAGCTGAAACGATTTTGTCTTTAACCATTTCAAGCAAGAACTGTTCCCTGTCTGACTTAAAATCTTTTGACAACAAATCTAACTCCTTCAGCAAATCTGTACATTCACTAAAAAGCTTAACAAGTGGTTTGTTTTCAAGTAAAGACGAAGTAGTATCAGCTGTATAATTGCCCATTGCATTATCCTGTTTAAATGTGCGAGCCGTATTCTTACAGTTTGTCATTCTGTATTCGGTTTCTACATCCTCCAAATTCTGCTTATCAACAAGGCTATTATCGTCAGTAGGAAAATTCCATACTGGACCTTCTGTTTCACCATACTCTTCTTGAAGCTCTTTTGGTACTTCACAGTCTATTCCTATTTGTTCTTCTTTCTGTGTTTGCTCTTCTACAACTGGCAAATTACAGACTGATTGTTCCTTGTCTTCCTTGTGATTGTGGACATTTATCCAAGCTAATATCACATCAAAAAATTTCGAGATATCCATATCAATTATTTTTTAAGAGTTTACCATAACAATCACATACAATAGAAAGTATTTTCTTCATCTCAGCATTATTCGTTTGCTGCTTTCTTGCATTCCATATTCTCTGTCGCTTATTGCAATAGTCGATAGGCAATGCTTGCAACTTTTCGTGGTCTTGATCAAGCAGCATTTTAAGCTCATAATATTCTTTTTCTCCATGCAGTAAATTCTTAACCCTATTCAAGAGTAGCAAACCGTCATTATTTTTCTCCACATCATCCATTGACTTCAATAAACCTTCTATTTTTGCGAGCAAAGCATCAATGCTATTTTGAAACATATTTAAATCAGAAGCATCTGAGAGATTACGCTTTACAAAAGCAGAAAAAGCTTCAAGCAGATGGCTGTCATACCGCCCTGTATTGTCGTCTATAATCTTTAAAAAAGACTTACGGCTTTGCACTTCTGTTAGTTTTCGGGGCAGTTCAATATTCTTTATGTATACGAGCTGCTGCTGAGCATCACGCAGCACTCTACAACATCGTATGCTTCTCGAACGTTTGAAGAAATGGTCATTCAGTACACTCTTCACCTTCTCCATTCCTGAAAAATCAAGAAGAAACACTTTTGCTTCATCCAACGTCTTGTAGTATAAAGCAACAGCAATTATGCAAAAAACCATCCAAGGCATATCCCCTACCATAGATTGACGCACTGAAAAAGCTAAACCACATTTCTCAAAAAATGAGTTGTAAGGACCTTCTTGCGCAAACCAATGCTCCGAATTTTTATCAAAACGCTTGTCAAACTTATCTGATGGGATTTCTCTTATCAACCGTTGTAGTTCAGAAACTCTGTCCGTCTGCCACAGTTTGTTGACACAATGGTACAAACTTGCAGACACAGGCAATACAGAATGTAAATCATGTTCAAACGTTTCAGCCAAAAAATCAGCCAATTCCACAGCCTCCTTCTTTACTGTATTTATTTCCTCTAACTTGTCGGTATTCATACCTATAGGAGGATTTATCATATCTATTTTAGCCATTACACCTACAGCATTGAATGGTGAAATGTGGGGAATGCGCTCAGAAAAGAAACGTTGGGCATTGGCTTTAGCTACAGGTCCACTGAGAAAGATAACAGCATCTGCCTTTTCAGTAAGGTTGCCAGACTTTTCTATTTGTTTATTACGTAATTTTTCGCGTCTCTCGCTGAAATAATCAGCCATTCGTTCCTCATGTTTATCCACCACAGAAGCAAAACCTGGAGTATCCACAAGGGTTATCTCCTCCAATTTATCATCTTCAATGATATACTCCAGGTGGTCAATATTTTCTGCCTTTTCAAGTACTGACTCCGTAAATCCCTGCAAAGAATCAATAAAAGCCTTTGTCTGCGATTCAGGATTACGCCCATCATTCCAATAGACCATAACAGGTCTATTGGGGTCTTTAACCCTGCCGTACTTGAAAACATTTATTGTCGCAGTTGTTTCGGTTGTTCCAACGGCGGCAAGATCTAACCCAAGCAGAGCATTCAAGAAAGAACTCTTGCCAGCCTTCACCTGCCCAGCAATAGCCAATACACATGGTTTTTCAGCCGAATCATAAAACCGTTCAAAACGATTTTGATACTCAGCTCGCCAAGGTGTCATTTTAACGAAATCAATAATTTCGGACAGTAAATGTTGTGTTTGTCTTACTTCGTTCATGACATTTATGTTTGCTATACGTCATCAAAACAATGGTTATACCTATAATTTGCCTTACCACAGTTTGTGCAATAACGATATTTATTAGTAATCTTGTCTCCACAATAAATGCAAAAACATGGTTCTTCACCTATTTCATCTTTTGAGGCAAAGATTGCAGCCCCATTAGCTACAGCGACATCTACCTCTGGAACATGGGTAGGAGTGACTGGACATATTTCTTTTAATTTCTCATAAACCATAGGTAGCCGCGAACTGCCACCAATAAGAATAACCTTATCTATACTGAATCTCGCCCCATCTTCCTTATTGTGATTATCGATTGTTTCTAACATCTGCCTTGTTTTGGCTATAGTCTTGTCAACCCAAGGCTCTACAATATCATTCCATTCCTGCATAGATAAAGCCTTTAATCTAACTAAAACAGAAGCAGCGGGAGGCAATGGTAGATATTCTGGGCCAAACATTCCATTAGACATCTTTTCCTTTTGCTTGACACAATTACTCTTAAGAATGGGCAGAAACACCTCATTTTCATACATTGATATATCGCGCTGCTTTTCTTTTCTTATTTTCCTGTTCCAATTGTCATACAAGGCCATATCTATATTTTGGCCGCCACATTCACCATCACCTACTGGAGGTAGCATCTGTTTCTGCCCCATATAATCGAACATCATGTATGCTACGTCAAAAGTGCCACCGCCAAAATCATATATCAGCACGCCTTCGTTCTTTATATCGTGCCTATTCTCATACCCCATCAATGCAGCCACTGGCTCTTTAAGAAGTCGGACATTCTTAAAACCAGCCTTAATTGCCGATTTTTGCAATATGTCTTTCTTCTCAGGCTGCCAGTCAAACGACACCGGATATGTCATACACACATCCGTAATGGCTTCGCCACTAAATTCATACTCCTCTGCATATTTTTTAAGATAAGCCAAGAAGATGGCTATCACTTCTACATAACTTTTATTTCCGTATGGCGTTGCAACATAGCTGTCATGCGACATTTCATGCTTCAGCCCTGTTATAATACCGCCCAAGATTGCATCTATACAATCTTGGTCTTCAACATCCATACAATCTTGATACTTATTGTATGCAGCCTCACCAATAAGCGGCTCGCTTCCATCTTCGGGGAAATAGAGCATTGTAGGTATTTTTTCCTTACCATGCACACGTATTGGTGTTGCAACCCCTTGCTGGTTTACGTACGACATAGTAGTAAACGATGAACCGAAATCTATACCAATCTTTGCCATACTCTATTGCACAATTTGTTCTTCTATGTTTTTTTTCAAAACGCCCAATGTTTTGGTTTTTGCTACAAGTTCATTACACTGTCTCAAATCTACTTGCAGAGAGATACATTCCTTACGTTTTTCAGCAAGTCCTTTCTTGGCTTGTTCCTCAAGCATCTTCAATTGATGTAGTATTTCCTTTCTCTTCAAATCTACAGCATTTTGTATTGACTCTTCAGCATTATGCTTAAGACTATTCACAAATTCTCCTACAACAGACAATTTGTTACCATCCCTTGCATCCTTTAAACTGCCATACAACTTATCCATAAGTTCGTTCAATCTCTGCTTAAGATTTGCCTTGTTACGCTGTATTTCATTTTGTTTTCCAGCAACCCAAGCCCATATTGCAGCTCCTATGCCTACAACAATAGCTATCGGCGGAAAGACAACCGAACCAACTAATACTCCCATAGAACCGGTACCGATAACGTTTCTTATTGTATTGAGTCGCTGAGAAGATGTTATCTCAAGCATATCTACTGATGCCAAATCACATTTTGTATCAATAGTTGATCTGTCTATGCATGAAACAGCCGTCTGAAGCACAGCTGATGTTTCATTTACGGCATCACGCATTATAGATTCCCACTGTTGCGCCACATCATGACTAACAACTGACGGCATGTCATTGCACATACATCTAATCTCGTCCATACTTGTGATAGCATCGATGCGTGAAATATACTGCTGACGTATTGTACTGCTCATTCTGAACATCTGGTCAACTCTATTATTTACAATATTGCAGATATTACCTATAGCAGAGAGCGTATCTTTCGTTTTTTTACTATTATTACCCCAATCTTCCTGAAGTTCTTGCTGCTTGGCTTGTTTGTCGTTTCTCAACTGTTGATCAAATTTTTTACCTTCCTCTGCAGTCACCTTCAAAAGTTCAGAAATAGATGCATGTAATTTTAGTACTTGTCCCTGAGCTTCGTACAAACCTACAGACGAATAGTTCAACGCTACGGCACGTACAATCATAGCCATAAGTTCTTCTTTCAAAATCGGAAACATACTTGAACGTATGTTTTCTAATTTGAAATCTTCTTCATCCTCTATTGCCGCATCCATTAGAGCCTTGCTTGATATAGGGAACACCTTAGGCAACGGAAGATTTCTTTCTCTAAATATTTCGGTCAAGCTATCTTCTAAACGCTGCTTTTGTTTTGTCCATTCACTTGCTGCAACAAGATCTATCTTTGTCATCACAAACATAATATTAGGTGTGATATCAAGTATCTTCTTTATAAATGTCCTTTCTATATCCATCATTGGCTGAGTAGCCTCAAAAACAAATAAAACAGCTGCGGCATTCTTAACATAATTTTGCGTTAGCCATTCATGTGACTTGTAGACAGCTCCCAATCCTGGAGTATCCACAAGATTTACATGCTCCGGCAAGAACTGGGCTGGAATTTCAACTTGTATATACGAAAGGATTTTGTCTTCCAAGTCCATTTCCCCATCACGATTTACATTAACCTGCGAACCGAACGAAGCTATTTGTTCTCGAGTTATCTCGCGTTTCGACCCATCGGTAAAAACCAAAGAGAATACTTCATGCTTGCTATTACAAATGCGAAACACCTGCGACGTTGCTACATTAACATCTACCGGCAGCACATTCTGCCCAATAATGGCATTTAGCAGTGAGCTCTTGCCTTTCTTTACCTCCCCGCAAACTACAATATCATAAGATGGATTCATAAGATTGTCCAATGAAGTTTTGAACAATTCACTTGGATTGGGATATCTATTGTCTTTCTCAGACAGAATCTTAACACTATCCATCAAGTCCAACAATCCCTTATTAAGATTCTGAATATGCGGTTCTATTTCATTGTATTCCATAACTTAGAGTTTAGTTTTATATCAAGTAATAGTTTATAACGTTTACGCAAAGATAGCTATTATTTTTGGTAGTACAAAAATAATAGCGTTTTTTTTCAAACGCAGCAAACAATTAAACACATAACATTGTTTATCAGTTAGTTACAAGAGGTCGATTATTTAAATATAAGAATTAAATAAGAATATCGACTAAAGTTAGGAACAAATTCATTCATCATTGTTGAATGAAAGGGAACATCAGAAAAAACTTTTTACTTTTATCGCCCTATTGTAGACAAAGTGCATCATGCTATACTTTTTCCACAATAAGGCGATATGTATGTTTACTAAGGCAAGCGGCAAAGCCGAGCGCAGCCCGCATAGTATGCGCTATCGGCTCCTATTCCACCTCAATAGGCAATGTTGCCGTTGGCAAACCATCTGCCGATACACTAAGCATAGCTGTACCATGTCTTAATCCTTCTACAACCACAACCAATTCGCCACTGAATAGAGGCATCTCTGTAGAATTGAAAGCTACAAGCGAGGTTGCGTCACCATTGCAGGCTGCACGGAATTTGCCCGCTCCCGACACATTGAACTTCATATTGTTGGTTGCCGTAGGACACGGTGTGCCATTCTTGTCAACCACCGATACTGTTACAAACGAGAGGTCTTCACCTTTTGAAGATATGCTGTTGCGGTCGGCTTTCAGCACGATACGGGCAGGAGCGCCAGCTGTGCGTATTATCTTCTCGCCCTTGGCGGTTCCGTCATAGTCGTAAGCCACCACCTTTATCTCGCCCGGCTCATACTTCACATTGTTCCAACGCAAGCGATAGCGGTCGAGACGTGTGTTAGGATTCTTCAATATCCTGCCCTGACTCTTGCCATTTACAAACAGCTCTGCCGATGGCCATGACGTATAGCAGTAAACTGGAGTTGTCTCTCCCTCTCTGCCCGGGAATGTCCAATGTGGCAATACATGCAGTGTTGCGTCGTCCTTGCGCCAATGAGAGCGATACAAATAATAGCGGTCCTTAGGCAATCCGGCAAGGTCGCAGATGCCGAAATAGCTTGAACGCGAAGGCCAATACTCGTCATATGGCGAAGGCTCACCAAGATAGTCGTAGCCTGTCCATACAAACTCTCCTATGGTATAATCGCGGTCGTCTTGCATTCGCCAATCATCATCTGGCAGATTGCTCCATGGACAATATTCCACATCATAGCTTGAGCATTGTCCGTCGGTATATGTCTTCGAGTCGGAAGCCTCAACAGGGAACTTATACACACCACGCGAACTTACAGTCGAGGCAGTCTCCGAACCAAGAAGGAAACCCTTGGGCAACTGCTTGATGTTATTATCATACTTATGCACACGATAGTTGAAGCCCGGAACATCCATCACTTGGGCAAAGCCCGACTTCAAGGCATCCTCGGCACGATCCATACCTTGTGTCACCGGACGTGTAGGGTCGAACTTATGGCAAAGGTCCTGCAAGTGTTTCGAGATGTTTCTGCCTTCCTCGCTCCACTGCTCTGGTATCTCGTTGCCAATACTCCACATCACTATTGACGGATGGTTGCGGTGGTTGAGCACAAGATTCTCGATGTCCTTGTCTGCCCAATCCTTGAAGTTGAGCGCATATCCGTTCTTGCATTTAGGATAGATCCACATGTCGAAACTCTCTGCCATCACCATCATTCCCATTGAGTCGCATACTTCCATCTGCCATGTTGAAGGCATGTTGTGAGCCGTGCGAATGGCATCGCAACCCATATCCTTCATCGTGCGAATCTGACGGATGAGTGCTGCCTTGTTTACTGCTGCGCCAAGCGGACCAAGGTCGTGATGCAGACAAACACCCTTTATCTTGCGTGAGACTCCATTCAACTGAAAGCCGTCATACTGTGCCACACGCACTGTACGTATGCCCACCTTCTGCTGTGTTTGGTCTATAAGTTTTTTGTTGCGATAAAGACGTGTGACGAGCTTATATAAATAAGGTGTCTCTGGCGACCAAAGATGTGCATCGTCCACAGTAAGCGTCTTCACTACATTTCCTTGAGCGTCGAAGTCATCATACTTAAACTGTGCCACAACCTTGCCAGCAGCATCAACAAGCTGGTTTTCTATTGACAGAGTCTTGTCCACATTATTTATATTAGTACAGATGCTCACCTCAGCCTTTCCGTTGCCTATCGACTCCGTGCGGAAATAGCATCCCCATGGATTGATTGTTGCGGCATCGGCATTGGTTACAAATTGCACCGGACGATATAAGCCACCGCCTGGATACCAACGCGAACTCTCCTCGCGGTTGTTAAGGCTTACGCTTATCTCGTTCTTTCCTTTCTTCAGATATGGCGCAGCATCCACACGAAAGGCATTATAGCCATAAACCCAATGTCCAGCAAGCCTACCGTTGATATACACATGAGGATCGGCCATGGCACCGTCAAACTCAAGAACTGCTGTCTTAGGCAACTTCTTCAAGTCAACAGTAGTCTTATAAAAGCCACGTCCTATCCAAGGCAGAGCACCCGAACGTCCCGACTTTTCTGTCTTCTCGGTCTCACCATTCTGCTCTATAGCAACAAACTGCAAGTCCCATTTCTTGTCGAAAGGTCCGTTGATAGCCCAATCATGTGGAATACTCACGGGCTTATAATTTACGCTGTCGCGCGAGAACTGCCATGTCTTCAGATTTATTGTGTTGCGCTGGGCCGAGGCAGTAAGAGCCGATGTGGCAAGCGCAAGGGTTAGGAATGTCAATTTATTCATATCTGGATTTTGTTTGTCACATTATTAATCGTTATTGCTTCGATAGTCGGCAAAGTTTTTCATTGCCTTTACCACCTTTCCCGTGTGGTTGTTGAAGAGTCCACGGTTTATCCAACTGCCAATGACTTTCTTTCCGCTTTCGTTCTCTTCGGGGAACCACCAGTATAGACCCGTTACTTTAGGATGTTTCTTAAGCATATCCACAAGTTCCTTCGTGAATTGCGCCTGACCATCTTCTGATATAGCATACAGATCGGAGTGCTCATCTTTTGACTTTGCCCATCTGTCGTTGTCGTGAGAATAATAGAATGCAGTCTCTACTATCATAATGTCCTTCTTAGGGAAATCAACAGCAAGTGAGTCGAGTGTTCGCGATAGGTTGGGTATGTCTTTATGCCACATAGGATAGTAAGACAATCCTATTATGTCGTAGTCCACATTATGGTTGCGCAGGCGCATATAATAGTTCTTTGTAGCGTCCCAATCTCCCGCATGTTCTGTGTGGACGATGAGGCGTGCATTAGGACACACCTCGCGACAAGCACGCACACCACTCTTCAGCAAATCAGCAAGCACATCCCAGTTCTTTTCGTTAAACGGGTCGGTCTTTGCCGTAGGCCAAAGCATACCGAAGGTTATCTCGTTGCCCACTTGTATCAAGTCTGGGGCACAACCGTTCTTCTTAAGATGTCTCAAAGCATTTGCTGTATGCTCGTAAACAGAATCACACAATTGGCCTGGTGAGCATTTAATCCATGCTTTAGGAGTGAACTGCTTGCCAGGGTCTGCCCATGTTTCGGAATAGTGAAAATCGAGCATCAGGTTCATACCTGCTTTCTTAATCTGCTTGCATAGCGGAGTGATATAGTCGAGGTCTTGGCAAACACCCTCGTCTTTATTTTCTGTTGGAGCATCTGCGGGGTTGACAAAGAGGCGTACACGAGCCGCGTTCCATTTATTGTCTTTCGCAATATCAAGCAATGGTCGAGCCTTGCCATTTGCGTCAATAAACTTTGTTCCTGCCTTTTCGTAGGTAGGCAGAAGTGAGATGTCACCACCAAGCAGACGAGTCTGGGCTTGGGTTGTCGAGAATGACAATAGGAATAAAAATGATAGAATAAACTTCATTGTTTTATTGTTAGGTATTTATTAGGTGGCTACGACAGTTGTCTGCCGCAGCCACCAGTAGCAACTCTTATATTCTTTTATTTCACCACATTGCTGCCGAACGCGTCCAATACAGCGGTGGGTTTGCCGTTAGAGTCGAACGCTCCCTTATTGTATCCGTTCCATCCTCCGTAACATTCCGGTTCCCAGTAGAATATGCCCAGGCACTCTGTCTTTGCCTTGCATCCATCTACCATTTTCTTCATCATTACATCAGCATTATCCGAGTCCCAAGGCATGCCTATCTCACATATCATAACCTTAGTGTTATAGCGTGAGGCGAGAGTTGATATGTTTGCAAGACAATCGTCGGTTGCCTTCTGCCAGTTGTCGTCCTCTGGATAGAGCGACATGCCTATAACGTCCCACTTTGCTCCAGCTGCCTTCAATCCGTCAAACATCCAAGTGAAGGCACCAATCTCATTGCCCTTATCTATATGTATGATGCATTGTGCTTCGGGATAAACCGACTTGGCAGCATCATATCCGGCATTGTTGAGGGCAGCATAATTGTCAAACTTATTGTTGCTCACAAGACCGAGCGGCCAAAGCATGCCCACACGTGTCTCGTTGCCTATCTGTATCCACTCCACGTCAATGCCGTTGTCCTTAAGATACTTAAGCACGTCCTTAGTATGGTCAGCCACGGCTGTCTTCATCTTCTCAAGATCGTCCTTATAGTCGTTCCAAGCAGCAGGTATATTCTGCTGTCCTGGGTCTGCCCATGAGTCTGAGTAGTGGAAGTCAACCATTATACGCTGACCCAGATTCTTGGCACGCCATGCCTTTAACAGCACATCTTTCTTGTTGCACCATCCATCTGATGGGTCTACCCATACACGAAGACGGATAGAGTTGACACCGAGGTCGCGCAACAGAGCCATACAGTCTTGCTCGGTACCCTTGGCATTATAGAACTTCTTGCCTGATGCCTCCATCTGTGTTAGCCAACTTACGTCGGCACCCTTGGCAAAACCTGTCATGTCGTAGGTTGGTTCTGTCTGTGGAATTGTATCGTTGTCGTCGCTGCACGAAGCGAACGTGATAAACGCGAGAGCAGCGAGGAGAAACGGTTTAAGGAATGATTTCTTCATAATTTTTT
>ERZ1035006.402-NODE-402-length-34659-cov-9.459745_pt1 | contig 34659 bp, 35 predicted proteins | sample MGYA00520694_ERZ1035006 | MGnify/ENA primary metagenome ERZ1035006 (study PRJEB33766, sample SAMN09781746) | gut metagenome | biome: gut microbiome | host: Homo sapiens | place: Madagascar | study: EMG produced TPA metagenomics assembly of the PRJNA485056 data set... | reverse complement strand
ATGATTCTCGGCAGCTTTTTTCAGCAGGTATACAATATGGCTGACTCCATTATCGTTGGTCAGTTTGTTGGTTCCTCTGCACTGGCAGCGGTCGGCGCCTGTGCAGCCCTGACGAATGTCTTCATTTGTGTGGCTCTGGGAGCCGGTGTTGGTGCGGGTGTGCTTGTGAGCCGCTATTTCGGTGCCAAAGAGTATGGCAAAATGAAAACCATTGTGTCTACATCGCTGATCAGCTTTTTGATTCTGAGCATCATCCTTGGTGTCTTTGGCTTTTGCTTTTCGCATGCGATGATGAGCGGATTACAGACTCCTTCCGATATTCTGGAGGAAGCGGTACTGTACTTGCGGGTCTATTTTGCGGGTTTTCCGTTTTTGTTCATGTACAATATTCTTTCTACTATGTTCACTTCCATCGGTGAATCAAAAATTCCGCTAGGGCTGCTGATTTTTTCATCAATACTGAATATTGTGATGGATCTTTGGATGGTAGCCGGTCTGGGACTTGGCGTGTTCGGTGCGGCGCTTGCAACTTTGATCGCACAGGGTATTTCGGCTGTGTTTTCACTTTTGATTTTCTTTTACCGGATGCGGCGGTATAAGAGTACCTTTGCCTGGTTCGACGGGCAGGAGCTGCGCTCCATGCTTCAGATTGCTGTGCCGTCAGTTTTGCAGCAGTCTACGGTGTCTATCGGTATGATGATCGTACAGGCGGTGGTAAATACCTTCGGCACACAGGCACTCGCCGGGTACGCGGCAACCATGCGGGTGGAGAATGTTTTTTCCCTGATTTTTGTGTCCATCGGCAATGCAGTTTCTCCATATGTTTCCCAGAATCTTGGTGCAAACAAAACGCAGCGTATTAAAAAAGGTTATCATGCGGCATTGGTGTTGGACGTATGTTTTGCGGTGCTTGCCTTCCTTGTCATTGAAACGATGCACACGCAGATTTCCTCGCTGTTCCTGGGGAAAGACGGAACCGCCCTGGCGTATCAGGTGTCCGGGGCTTATATGAGATGGCTTGGTTACTTCTTTATTTTTATGGGAATTAAAATGGCGACCGATGGCGTTCTTCGCGGACTCGGAATCATGCGGCCATTCCTCATTGCCAACATGGTAAACCTTGCAATTCGCCTGTCTGTGGCGTTGATCTGTGCACCGCGTTTTGGCATTGATTTTGTTTGGCTTGCCGTGCCGGCAGGCTGGCTGGCCAACTTTCTGGTTTCCTATACGGCGCTCAGAAAATCCTGGCCGACTGAGAAGGTGGAGCCAACACAACCAGCAGGAGCATGAAGAAGTTCAAGGAACTGTTCCCTGATCAGGTCAAGCTCCGCATCCGTTTCTCATTGGACAATCTTGACGGAGTTGTGGAGGATGCGCAATGCAAAATATAAATAATTTTTCTTTTTTTGCAACATTTCACGAAGCTGGGCTGTATATAAGGTGAAAGGGTAAAGAAGTAATAAAAAATACCCCCAAAAACAAAGCGAAAAGGAGAAAAAACCATGATGAACAAAAAATTTACCGTACTTTTATCACTGCTGTTAGCAGCGACACTCACAATCCCGACATTTGCAGGAACGACCGCATTGGCAGCCAAGGCAAATAAAAAGTTCGATACCGTCGGACAGTATACCGTCGTTGTCGATGACAAGGACACTGGCGTCGAAATACCTGTGATGGTGCCGCTGCGCAAGATGGCAAAGGCGACTGGCATGAAAGTCACGAAAAAGGGCAATCAGGTGCGTCTCGACACGGGAGAGATGCACGCAGACTTCACGGTCGGAAAAGATGCGTATTCTCTGACGACCAGCATGAAAGGCGCAGCTGGCGCGACCGGACAGTTTTCACTCGGCAGCGCACCATATGTTGTGAAAAAGACCATCTATGTACCGATGTCCCTGTTCTGGGTGATTGAGGGAAATGATGCTTCGGTTTTAAGTATCAATGGACAGAAGATCAATTTTTCAACGAAAGGCAGTGATCAGACACAGATCCCGAATCCGTTTGTCGATTATCAGACACTGGCAGAGGCAGAGAAGGCAGCCGGATACACGATCAAGCTGCCGGAGCAGATAGAAGGTTACAAGCAGACTGCATACAGCGTTAGGAGTGCACAGATGCTGCAGGTCGTATATGAAAAGGAAGCGTCACAGATCACGATCCGCAAAGAGGCGGGCACAGATGATATCAGCGGCGTGTACATCGATTATGCGAAAAAAGAGGCACAGACGATCGGTGGACATCAGACCGAGCTTCGTGGTGACGGCACACATGTATATGTAGCTGTATGGAACCAGAACGGATATACCTATTCCGTGTATGCGGATGCAGGTGTGACGGCAGCGCAGATGACAGCGATCGTAGAGAGCATTCAGTAAACGCAGGTTACAGTGAACTGACGGCAGGCGATGCAGGTGGCCGGACTTTTACAGGTGAACAGGAGGAATTATGTCTGCGATAGGATATTATGTCATGAGGGATCGCGTGGGTGTCTATGTGTGGACACCGGGATGGAGCGGTCATCTGACACGATTTTTGAAGAACCGCATGCGGACGATTGCTGATACAGCGATCCGTTTTGCGGAAACGGTCAGAACCGCAGTTAAAGTTGAAAAAGAAAATAGCGTAAGTGTAAGGAAAGAGGAAGTGAACCGTCAGGCAGAGCGGATGCTGACGGAATATGGAAACAGTATCCTGCGGCTGGCATATACCTACCTGCATAATTACAGTGACGCGGAGGAGGTCGTGCAGGATACGCTGATACAGTTTCTGCGGACAATGCCGCAGCTGACTGGAACAGAACATGAAAAAGCATGGCTGCTGCATGTAGCTGCCAATCTGAGCAAAAACCGCATTGCATATAATAAAGTACGTGCTGCTGATGAACTGAGCGAAACCTTGGCAGCAGAAGAGCGGGAAGATCTGTCTTTTGTATGGGATGCAGTGAAACAATTGCCACAGGTGTATCGGGAGACGGTACACCTGTATTATGAAGAAGGCTACGCGACAGCAGAGATTGCGCGTATTTTAGGCAGAAAGGAATCTACCGTGCGTTCCGATCTGTGGCGGGCGCGTGCACAGTTGAAAGACATGCTAAAGGAGGTGTATGATTTTGAGTAATCATTATCATGAGGTTATGGAACATATAGAACTCACCCCCGAGATGCGTGCGCGCATACTGGAGCATGTACAGCAGGCGGATCTCTCACCGGATCAGGCTGCAAAGGAGCCGAAAAAGGTGACAACATTTGCAAACCTCCGAAAATATGCCGGTATGGCGGCAGGACTGGTCGTTCTGATCGCTGCCTGTGCTGTGCTGCCGAATGTGCTGACAAAAAATGGTGATCAGAATCAGGATCAGACACCGGAAGAAGATACACAGGTGACCTGGGATTATCAGGAGTATGACAGCGCACAGGCACTGTCGGAAAAGATGGGCTATGAGGTCAGCGATATACAGGGACTGCCGTTTGAACCGCAGACGACTGTGTACGCATCGATCGGTACGAATCTCGCACAGATCGAGTATCAGAATGGTAATACATCTGTCTGTTATCGCAAATCACCGGGAACGGAGGATAATTCTGGTGATTATAATCAGTATGGGAACATCGATACCGTATTGGTCGAAGATATTCAGGTAGAGCTGCGCGGAACGGGTGATGGCTATGTGCTCGCAGTATGGACAGATGGAACGTATGCATACAGCCTGTCATTTTCACAGGCACAGCCGGAGGAAGTATGGATGCAGCTATTAGAGACAAATATCATATCGGATGAAAAAAATAGGCAAAATTAGAAAAAATCAGAAAGAAACCAGTGAGGAAACAGAGAATGGAACGGATGTTATATAAACAAAACGATCTTGTGCGAGTAGACTGCCATGACTGCCACGGCTGCAGCTCCTGCTGTCGGGACATGGGCGACTCGATCAAACTCGACCCCTACGATGCATGGCAGCTGCAGCGTGAGGAAAAACCGATCGCTAGTCTGCTTCAGGACGGTACGGTCGCGCTTACCGTGTGGGAGGGAATGATCCTGCCACATCTGCAAATGAATGCACAGACCGGTGGATGTTCTTTTCTCAGTGGTGAGGGGCGCTGTACGATCCATGCGTACCGGCCGGGAATCTGCCGTTTGTTTCCACTCGGCCGGAATTTTACGGAGACGGAGATGACATATTTTCTGCTGGAGGATGCATGCGGGAATCATCAGCGTTCTAAAGTGCGTGTCAGCAAATGGATCGGGATCGAGCCGGCAGCGGTTTACCATGATTTTGTGAAAGAATGGCATGATTTCCGAAAGGAGATGCTGGAGCTGCTCGCCGGAGCAGAGGAAGAACCGGCAAAACAACTGAATCTGTACCTGTTACAGACCTTTTATCTCAATCCGTATGATCCGATGCAGGATTTCTACGGACAGTTTGCACAGCGTATGGAACGGATACGGTCAGCGTTTGCGTAAACTCTTGTATGCCCCCAAAAGCTGTGCTAAGATGGATGAGGCGATGGCAGAGCTGGCAGACGCGGCAAAGCCGTTGTAGTTGATACAGATACAGGAATAGGAGAAAAGCAGACAGATGAAAAACGAGATATGGGATATTTATGATGTGAATAAGCAGTTAACCGGCAGAACGATGAAGCGCAATGACTGGAATATGCAGCCGGGGGACTACCATCTGACGGTGTTGGGAGTCATCCGGCATACGGACGGGCGCTATTTGATTACGAAACGGGTACAGACAAAATCATGGGCAGCAGGCTGGTGGGAAGTATCCGGCGGCGGCGTCATGGCGGGAGAGACTTCGCAGCAGGCAGTACTTCGCGAGGTGCGTGAGGAGACGGGACTTGATGTATCCGGCTGGGAAGGTGGGTATGAATTTTCTTATCGCAGGGATAATCCGCAGGAAAAGGATAACTATTTCGTGGATGTGTACCGTTTTACTGGTATGTTCACTGAGACAGATCTGCATTTGCAGGAGGAGGAAACAGACGGCTGGATGCTGGCGACCGCGGATGAGATCCGGTCGTTTGCACAGCAGGGAATTTTTCTGCACTATGACAGTATCAGACAGATCTTTGAATAGCATACAGAAAAAAAGCAGGCGCGATCGTGATCGCGCCTGCTTTTTATGGAAAAGGACATATAGATATATTAGTGGATCAGATCCGGTTTGTCGCTGTTGTATTTATCGGCTTCGGCAGTGGATTGTTCAGGGCTGACATAGGCAAACTGCAGTGCTTTCTGGCTGTCAGTCACCATCGTACTGATGATAATGTTGCCGTCCTCCCGATACCATACATCGCCGTAGTTGGTTTCCTTGTCGGTATTGTAGCCGCTGTCACCGTAGGTGTCGACCAGATCATTGTGAATAGCTTCATATAACCCATATAATTCATCGGTATCCTCGGAACCGTATGCCCAGGCAATACCCGCGAGTTGTTTCTTGTCATCAAACATATATTTTACAGTTCCAGTAGAACCCTTGAATTCCTTCGGATAGGTATATGTCGTACCGCCATATACGGAATCGTAAGTCTCGTAGTCTGAACCTTCTATTTTTTCCATATCTTTGACGCTGCTTGACCATTTCAACTCGGAAAACGGACAATCAGGCTGGCTGTCGCTGCCTTTGCTGCCGCATCCGGCAAACAGGCTGGCTGTCAGGGCTGCCACGAGGCAGAGCGACAAGATTTTCTTTTTCATACTGGTAAATCCTCCTTAAAACTCTGACGTTGTAAACTGTTTGGGTGTGATGCCCTTGTATTTATGGAACGTCTTGATAAAATAGCTTTCATCGTTGAAACCGCAGGACAGCGCTACTTCCTTGATAGAGATGTCTTTGGTGGATAGCATCTCACACGCACATTCAATCCGGTAATAGTTCAGATAATCAATCGGAGTGCGCTCGGTCATACTCCGGAAATAGCGGCAGAAATATTTTTCATTCATGCCGGCGATCTTGGCGAGGTGTTCAAGCTTGATGCTATTATAATAATTCTCAGAGATATAGGCAAGCACATTCTTAATCGAGTTGAGACGCTCGTTGGAAGCGGCATCGTCTTTATTCTGCTCATACAGATGTTTTTCCAGGATGATTCCGATGAGTTCATAGAGGTAGCCCTGTACCCTGAATTCGTATCCGGTTGACCGTGAGGAGAGCGCATGGCTGAGCCGGTGAACCAGATCCTGAATGGAATCGTCATGTGCCGAGAGCAGCGTATGTATCAAAATCTTGTGATCAGTGATATCCTGAATGATCTTTGTACATGCATGGTTGTTATGCATGAGAATCTGCAGGTCAAATACGATGCACTCATAGACGCAGTCGATGGGGGTGCCCCCATGGAGAACGCCATCTGTGATAAAAATGACGTCTCCTGCATGGTAGACCAGAGTTTCATTATTGATTGTCAGATGGAAACTGCCGGAAATGATCCGGATAATCTCATACTCTGTATGCCAGTGATAGGTCATATGATAACGCGGGCTGCGTGGTTGTTCATGGTAAAAAGCGATCGGAAAATTAAATGTACCATGTTTGCGCTGCTCTTTATAGTCTATGTATTTCATGAAAGCTCCTTGTCGAATGAGTGAATATTTTACAATGTTTTTTACTATTATATCACTTTTCAAACCATTTTCCAATGTTATAATAAAAAACGAACAAGAGCGTACCGTTTCGCGGTAGCGTTCGACACATGGAGCAGAAAGGACAGCATATGGCGGCGACAATACGTGATATCAGAAATCAGACGGGACTGTCACTGGCGACGATTTCAAAATACCTGAATGGGAAAAATGTGCTACCGGAGAATAAGGAAAAGATCGAGGCAGCCATCAAAGACCTGCATTACGAGGTGAATGAGATAGCCAGGGGATTGGTCACGAACAAGACGAATACAATCGGGATGATTGTATATGATATTGAGAGTATGTTTTCTGGCGTATTGATCCGGCACGTGGGTGAATGCCTGCGCAGAGCGGGCTATGCGTTGCTCGTCTGCGATTCCTGCAATGATGAGAAGGTCGAAGCGGATAATGTGCGGTTCCTTCTAAATAAGAAGGTAGAGGGGATTATCATTATTCCGGTGTCCCGCAAGGAGGAGTTCCTGCTTCCTGCCAAGGAGAAGAAGATCCCGGTTGTATTGATGGACCGGTCGTTTGCGGTATCGGATTTTGATTGTGTCAAGATCGACAACCGTATGGCTGGATTTCGCGCGACCAATCATCTGATCTCCTGTGGGCACAGAAAGATCGCGATCATTGCTTCACGCGTGGAATATACGGGCTGGGAGCGCTATAAGGGCTATCTGGAAGCGATGGATCAGGTGGGATTCGATGTGCCAAAGGAGTATTGCATGGTGGGCACCCATACGATTGAGTTCGGGTATGAGAGCATGGAGAAGCTGCTGGCGCTGAGCAACCGGCCGACAGCAGTGCTCATGACGAACTACGAGACATCGCTTGGAGCTGTCATGGCCGTAAACGAATCGTCCTATGATTGCCCGGAGGATATTTCCATGATGGGCTTTGATGACCTGATCATGTCCCATGTTGTCAAACCAAAACTGTGTATGGTTGTACAGCCGATGCGGGAGATCTGTGAACAGGCAGTAGAACTGGTGCTTGGGCAGATTACAGCCCCGGAGGAACGACCGCCGATCGAACTCAGTATGGGAACAACGCTGCGCGAGGGAAACTCAATCAAGCCGTTGCAGGGAAAATAACGGATTGACTGGCAGGGTGACTATTGTACTATCTTTTTCTTGAAACGTTCCATTCATAATAATTGACAATGAAACGTTTTGGGTGGATAATAAGGTTACTCAAAGGGTGAAGCGTTTCACCCTGATTACGCCAACACAAAAAACAATAGTTGGGAGGAAGAAAATTGGAAAAGATTAAACAAAATCCAATCGTGAAAAAAATCGGATTTAACAGAATCGTGCTATGTGGTGTACTGATCCTCATGTACATACTCTTTAGCGTGACATCGAAAGGATTTGCGGGTCTACCCCGTATCCTGAGTGCATTAAACTATGCATACTTTTTAGGATTTTTAGCACTGGGTGTTACCTTTGTTATCGCGACCGGAGGCATCGACTTCTCGATCGGACCGGTAATGTTCTGTGCAGCGTTGATCGCAGGCTATTGTCTGACAGGTCACGGATTGTCCACAGCAGTCTGTCTGGTCATCAGTATTCTGGTAGGTTTCCTGTTTGGATGCTTCAACGGATATCTGGTAGCGTACTGGACGGTGCCGCCGTTCATTGTATCCATGGCGAGCATGAATATCGCAAAAGGTCTTGCTTCTGTATTTACCAAGACACAGTCAGTGAGCTGGCCGCAGGCGGCTGAAGCAGCCGGATGGTTCAGAAAGCTCGTAAAAGTAGGCAGCTTTCCGGTAGGACTTGTGATTTTCCTCGCAGCGGCAGTGATCTGCTCGCTGATCCTGAATAATACAAAGGCTGGACGTTATATCCTGAGTCTTGGAAGCAATAAGGAAGCGGTTCGTCTTTCCGGCGTAAACGTAAAGAAGTGGGAGATGCTCGCATATGTGATCTGCGGAATACTGGTAGGTATCGCAGCGATCTTCTTCGTAGGAGCATACACCACCGTACAGCCCGGTTATGGCGATCAGTATAATAACGAAGCAATCGCAGGTTGCGTAATGGGAGGAACTTCCATGGCAGGTGGTCTGGCGTCCATCGGCGGAACCGTGATCGGTGTATTCATTATCTCACTTTTACAGGAAGGTATTCTGGCACTTGGTATCAATAAGAACTACCAGTTGATCATCACAGGTCTGATCGTTATTGTAGCGGTATACGCAGACGTTGTGGCAAGACGCAGAAAGAATTAATTGTAAAAATTATTCGTAGAGCAGATACATACAGAAAGGTAAAGGTAAGACAATGGGTGAAGTAATCTTAACGATGAAAGATATTGATAAGTCTTTCCCCGGTGTTCATGCACTTGATCATGTAAACTTTGAAGTGAAACGCGGAGAAGTACATGCGCTTATGGGAGAGAACGGAGCAGGTAAATCTACTTTGATGAAGGTGCTGACAGGTATCTACACAAAGGATTCCGGCACTATTACATTTGAAGGGAAAGAAACAGAGTTCCATAATACAAGAGAAGCACAGGATGCTGGTGTGGTTATCGTGCATCAGGAGCTGAATATGCTCGGTCATCTGACCGTAGCACAGAATATCTTCATTGGACGTGAGTTCAAAAAAGGTGTCAAGATCGATGACAAGAAGATGAATGAAGAAGCAAAGAAGCTGTTTGACAGACTTCACATTGATATTGATCCGTCAGATACAATGTCAGATCTGACTGTCGGTAAGCAGCAGATGTGCGAGATCGCAAAGGCAATCTCACATGAGGCAAAGGTAATTATCTTTGATGAGCCGTCAGCAGCGCTGACAGAGTCAGAGATCGAGGAGCTGTTCAAGATCATCCGTGATCTGCGTGAACAGGATCTGGGTATTGTATATATCTCACACCGTATGGATGAGATCAAGGTCATCACAGATCGTGTAACAGTCATGAGAGATGGTACATATGTAGGTACTTTGATCACGAAAGACAGTACAAAGGATGACATCATCAACATGATGGTTGGCCGTGTCATCTATGAAGACCCGAAGACAGAGAGCATGGTTGCACCTGATGCACCGGTTGTGTTAAAGGTAGATCATCTGAACGCAGGAAAGATGGTACAGGATGTCAGCTTTGAACTTCGTAAGGGTGAGATCTTAGGTTTCTCCGGTTTGATGGGAGCAGGACGTACAGAGACCGCACGTGCGATCTTCGGTGCAGATCCGAAAGAGAGCGGAGATATCTATATCAATGGCGAGAAAGTAACGATTAATTCTCCGCAGGATGCGGTTAGATGTGGTATCGGTTATCTGTCCGAGGATCGTAAGCGTTACGGAATCGTTGTACAGAAAACAGTTGCTGAGAACTCTACGATGGCATGTCTGGAGAACTTTATGTCAGGAATTTTCATCAACAAGAAAAAAGAGAAAAAGGTTGCACAAGATTATGTAGAATCATTGGCAACAAAGACACCGAGTGTAGATCAGCTGGTAGTAAATCTGTCAGGTGGTAACCAGCAGAAGGTCGTTATCGCCAAGTGGCTGATCAATGACTGCGATATTCTGATCTTTGATGAGCCGACCCGTGGTATTGATGTCGGAGCGAAAAACGAGATTTACAAATTGATGAACAAGCTGGCAAGCGAAGGAAAGTCCATCATTATGATCTCCTCAGAAATGACTGAGATTTTACGAATGAGTGATCGTATTGTGGTAATGTGTGAAGGAAGAAAGACCGGAGAGGTCAGGATCGAAGAAGCAACACAGGAAGTTATCATGAATATGGCAACACGAGAGATTGGTTAAGGAGGAGAGAGGACAATGAAAAAGAAATCATCTATTTTTACGAGTCAGAAGTTCATCGTACTCCTGGTAGTAATCGTATTATTTGCATTTTTTAGTATTATTAGTGAGAATTTCAGACAGTACTCAACACTTATGAGTATTCTGGATTATTCCTATTACATCATTTTGATGTCAATCGGTGTAACCTTCCCGTTGATCACCGGTGGTGTTGACCTTTCTATCGGTACAGGTCTGATCTGTTATTCACTGGCTGGTGGATACCTGATCACCCAGAAGGGAATGCCTGTAGCAGTAGGACTTTTAGTAACAATTTTAATCGGTATTCTGATCGGATTATTGAACGGTGTACTGGTAGCAGTCATGGATCTGCCGCCGTTTTTGACAACATTGTGTACCTGCATGATCACACGTGGTCTCGGATCTATCTTCTCAAAGGGATTCGGTATCTCATGGCCGGCAGCTGGAGCTGATGGTGGCTGGTTCAGAAGTATCTTCAAGATCACTACGGCAAGCGGAACCAAGATCCCGATCGGTTTCCTCTGGATGCTGATCATCGTAGCAATCATGGCATTCGTGCTGAATCATACGAAGATGGGTCGTTATACGATCGCGATCGGAAGTAATAAAGAAGCAACCAGATTATCTGGTGTAAACGTAAAGTTCTACCATGTAATGGCATATGTAATCTCCGGATTTTTTGCAGCATTGGCTGCGATCGCTTACTCAGCGGTATTCGCGACCGTACAGCCCGGTACCGGAGCAGGCTTCGAGCTGGAGGCGATCGGTGGTGCGATCATCGGTGGTGTATCTGCATCCGGTGGTATTGGTTCTGTAGAAGGCTCACTGGTCGGTGTATTCGTTATCTGTCTGTTAAAGACTGGACTTCCTTACATCGGACTTCAGGCAAACTGGCAGCAGATCATTACCGGACTTGTACTGATCGGTGCGGTTATGGTAGATATCATTAAAAAGAAGAGAGCAGAGGTTCACTAAGAGAGTGTCTTTGCACACAGGATGTTCACAATTTTATGTTACACTAAAACGATATAAGACCAGAGGGGTTTTATATACATACCACAAATGGTACAAAAGGAGGACAAAAAATGAAAAAGAAAGTTTTAGCAAGCTTATTGTGTGTAGCAATGGCAGCAACAATGGTAGTTGGATGTGGATCTAAGACAGATGCGCCTGCAGATGCTCCCGCAGCAGATGACGCAGCAGCAGACGATGCAGCTACAGATGACGCAGCAGCAGATGATGCAGCTACAGATGACGCAGCAACAACAGATGATGCAGCAGCAGGTGGAGATTATCACTTCGAGATCATCGTTAAGTCTTACCAGTCATCTTACTGGCAGGCAGCTGTTAAGGGTGTTGAGCAGGAAGCAGCTAAGCTTGGTGTAAGCTACAACTGTACAGGACCGAACGCTGAGTCAGATATCGCTGATCAGGTTAACATGCTGAACAACGCAATCAATGCTGACGGTGTAGATGGTATCGGTCTTGCAGCTTGTGATCAGTCTGCATGCTTAGACGCTTTACAGACAGCTATGGACAAGGGAATTCCGGTAGTATGTTTCGACTCTGGTATCCCGGATGCTCCTGAAGGATCTGTATTATCAACTGTTGCAACAGACAACTATGGCGCTGGTGCTACCGCTGCTGAGAATCTGTATGCTGCATTAAAGGATAAGATCGCTGCAGCTACCGCTCCGGTTCGTGTCGGTGAGGTAAACCAGGAGGCTACTTCTGAGTCTATTATCAACCGTGGTCTTGGATTCATCGATAAGTTTGCTGAGTTAGCAAAGGCTGATGGCAAGAGTGTTGCAGTTATCGGAAATGACAAGTATGTAAACGATGCAAAGGCTGAGACCGTTGCAGAGGCAGATGCTGATATCATCATCGAAGTAGCAGTTCCCGCACAGACAACTGTAGAGTTATGTGCAACTGAGGCTTCAGCTATCATGAACAAGAAGGATACAATCGGTATGTTCGGTTCTAACCAGGTAGCAGCTGAAGGTGTCTTAACAGCAAACGACAACCTGAACGTATTAGGAACAGATCCTGAGACCTCTATCTTAGCAGCTGGTTTCGATGCTGGTTCAGTTATCAAGGGCGCTATCACAGATGGTAAGATGTACGGTGCAGTTACCCAGTCTCCTTTAGCAATGGGTATCACCACAATCGACACTCTGTACGCAATCGCTTCTGGTCAGACAGTATCTGATGTTCCTACCGAGGGATATTGGTACAATGCAGACAACATGAACGATGAGTCTATCGCTCCCAACCTGTATGACTAATCTTTGAATTAGATTGTGAGTTTCTAATTTAATAACAACAAAAGGCTTCGTGCTATTGCACGAAGCCTTTTGTTATGCACACCATTTGTCTGCTGCGACATATAGTATAGTATCCTGACTGTGAAGCTGCTGAACAGTTAGCGATTCTAAAAGAATAAAAATAGCAGGAGGCAGATAGAATGGCAACATTTTATAATCAGGCGACGCTTTCCTATGGTGGAAATACGACGACATCTAACATTACAACAGGAGAATTGCTGGATGCATTGACTGCAGTAAAGACCGCACTTCGCGGGACTTATACAGCGAATGATACAATCACCTATGTACTCAGTCTGGTAAATACGAGTGCAGGCGCATTGACCAATCTTACGATCACAGATGATCTCGGTGCATTTGCATATAATACGCAGACACTTTATCCGTTGACCTATGTGGCTGGTTCACTTCGTTATCTGGTGAATGGTGTGCTGCAGACACAGCCGGTAGTCGCAGCGGGACCGCCATTGACAGTCACCGGAATTAATATACCGGCAGGCGCAAACGCAACCATTATTTATGAGGCAGCGGTGAACCAGTTTGCACCACTGACAGAAGGTTCAACTATTACCAATACGGCGACGATCAGTGGCGGTGGGTTGACTGCAAGTGTAGATGCGACGGCGGTACTGACAACGCAGAACAGACCGGCATTGACGATCAATAAATCTCTATCGCCGACGACGGTGACAGAAAATGGTCAGATCACCTATACGTTTACGATTCAGAATACGGGAAGTGCACCGGCTACAGCGACAGATGATGCAACTGTGACAGATACGTTCAATCCTGTTTTAAAGGGAATTGCGGTTAACTTCAATAATACGGCATGGACAGAACCTGCAAATTATAGCTATAACACGGAGACAGGCGTATTTACGACATTGCCCGGACAGATCACCGTTCCGGCGGCTGTTTATACGCGGGATCCTGCAACAGGTGCATGGATCGTGACACCCGGAGTCAGCACGCTGGTAGTAACAGGTACTGTATAAGACAACAATGGCTGTGGCATTCTTGCCCCAGCCATTGTTCCTGTTTTATGCTAATTCAGCGATGACCTCGATCTCGGCCAGGACATTTTTCGGTAATGCTTTGACTGCGACACAGGAACGCGCAGGTTTGCTCGTGAAATATGCACCATACACTTCGTTGAATGCTGCAAAATCGGACATTTCAGCGAGAAAACAGGTCGTTTTTACGACGGAGTCATACGTGCAGCCGGCTTCTGCGAGTAATGCACCGATATTCTCACAGATGCATTTGGTCTGATCTTCAATGGTAGATCCGTTTACTTCACCGGTTGCCGGATCGAGTGCGATCTGACCTGAGAAAAAGACGAGGTTTCCGACGATCTTGCCTTGTGAATAAGGACCAATGGCAGCGGGTGTGTTGCTAGTTGCGATTGTTTTCATGTGATTACCTTCTTTCGATTAAATAAAAATATAATGAAGAGGTCTGCTTGTGATGCAGACCTCTCGGGTTATGCGTTACAACGTGTCAGGAGTTCTTCCCAACGGCGGTCTGTCTCAGTCTGGAATGCCTCGATCAGATGCTCGTTTCCTGACTTGAACAGATGCTTGAAACGTCCCTGCTTGCGCAGAAAATCTTCGAGCGGGAGCTTCTTTTTTGGCTCATAGTTCAAGATCCACTTTCCATCTACGACCTCAAATAAAGGCCAGTAGCAGGTCTCTACGCCCAGTTTACAGATCTCAATGATATCTGGGGCATCATATTTCCAGCCACGCGGACAGGGAGCCATGATATTCAAGAATGCTGCGCCCGGGGTATAGATTGCTTTCTCGGACTTGATGTACAGATCCTTCATGTTGCCAATGAAGGTCGTCTGTGCAACATACGGAATGTTGTGTGCAGCGATGATTGCAGCCAGATCCTTGCGTCCCTGCGGCTTTCCATCAGAGTGAGTACCGTTCGGGGTGGTCGTCGTATCTGCAAAATGCGGGGTCGCAGAACTGCGTTGGATACCGGTATTCATGTAGGCACCGTTATCGTAGCAGACATAGACGAGGTCGTGTCCGCGCTCCATGGCACCGGAGAGGGACTGCAGGCCGATGTCATAAGTACCGCCGTCGCCTCCGAATGTGATAAATTTGTAATCTTCCTTGATTTTTCCACGCTTCTTCAGTGCGTGATATGCAGTCTCCACACCGGAAAGCGTAGCTCCGGCATTCTCAAATGCATTGTGGATATAGCTATCCTCATAGGCTGTATATGGATACATGTAGGAGGATACCTCCAGACAGCCAGTGGCATTGCCGATGACAGCTTTATCTCCGGGATGTAGTGCTTTTAGGACGTTGCGCACAGCGATCGTTCCGCCGCAGCCGGCACACATACGGTGTCCGGGTGCCAGACGCTCCTGCCGTCCCTGTATTTCTTTATAATGAAATGCTTTCTGTTCCATGATTCACCTACTCTCTCAGACCCAGATACGGGCAGGTCTCATGATATACCTGTTCGCCGTCACCGAGTTTTACCAGATTGTCAAATAACTGCTCCATATCTTCGACACGCACATCACGGCCAGACAGACCGTACATGATGTTAATCACCTCTGCGTGGGATTTTGCACGGTAAAGTGCTGCGGTCACTTCTGCGCCGAGCGGTCCGCCGACAGCGTTGTAGCCCTCGGAACGATCCATGATGGCGATTGCGTGGCAGTCCTTTAATGCTGCTGCGATTTCTTCAGCAGGGAACGGACGGAATACACGGATCTTTAACAGTCCGGCACGCAGACCGCGTTCACGCATAGCATCGACAGCATCTTTGGCTGTACCACAGACAGAGCCGATCGCAACGACCGCATACTCAGCATCATCGAGCCGGTAACCTTCAAAAAATCCATAGGATTGTCCGGTCAGTGCTTCGAATTCCTTTGCTACATCTAAAATGACCCTTTTCGCTCGTTTCATTGCTTCGGTCTGCGCTTTTTTGGCTTCCATGCAATAATTGGAAGCAGCATAAGGACCGACAGCCATTGGCTCATTGGCATTGAGCAGATAGTGATCCGGGTGATATTCTCCGACAAATTTTTTCATCGCGGCATCATCCCACAGTGTAATGTTTTCAACTGCATGGCTTGTAATAAAGCCATCCTGACAGATCATGATCGGGAGCTTGACATCCGGGTGTTCTGCGATGCGATAAGCCTGTAAAAAGTTGTCATAGACTTCCTGATTGTTTTCCGCATAGATCTGCAGCCAGCCGGAATCGCGTGCCCCCATACTGTCAGAATGCTCTGCGTTGATATTCAGAGGACCGGTCAGACCACGGTTGACGACAGCCATCGCAATCGGCAGACGGTTGGAGGCTGCGACATACAACACTTCCCACATAAATGCAAGTCCGCAGGAAGAAGTAGCGGTCAGTGTGCGGGCACCGGCTGCGGATGATCCGATCGCAGCACTCATGGAACTATGCTCACTCTCAACCGGGATAAATTCTGTGTCGATCTCTCCGTTTGCGATCATACCAGCAACAAACTGCGGGATCTCAGTGGAAGGTGTGATCGGAAACGCAGGCATGACATCAGGGTTGATCTGTTTGATCGCATGTGCCACGGCTTCATTTCCGGACATACGTGTTTTTAACATGTTATTTGCCCTCCTTCATAGATATTGCGTGAAAGGGACATGCCTTTGCACAGATACCACAGCCTTTGCAATGGTTCAGGTCGAAGTCCTGACGTTTTTCATTCACGACAGGGATGGAACTATCCGGACAATAAGGGACACATAACAGGCATTGTTTGCATTTTTCTGTATCCCAGACCGGTGTATTGGTGCGCCATTCGCCGGTGAAAAACTGGCGGGAAGTCGCAGGCTCATAGATCTGCAGACCGTCTGTCAGCTGATGCCAGGGGGTCATCTCATTGATGAATTCGGCGCGTTCATGCTGTTTTAGATTACTCATTCGTGCACCTCCTCGAATGCCATGCGAAGTGCGGCAAGATTGCCTGCCAGAACTTCCGGTTTTCTTGCAAATTTGTGTTGGAGAGAGCCCTCCATCTCTTTCAGGAAGATCTCTTTTTCCATGACACCGGATATCTTAACCATAGCGGCTAACATAGGTGTATTCGGAAAGTACTTGCCCAGTGTCTGCATACATATATGGTGTGCATCGATCACATAGACTTTACCTTTATATCCGTTTAATAAGGGCAGTAACTGCTCCCTGGTGCGCTGTGAATTAATGAGAATCGCGCCATCCTCCTTCAGACCTTTGGTCACATCTACCGAATGCAGCAAGGTGTCATCAACGACTGCTACAAAATCAGGATCATAGATGTTGGAGTGTACACGGATCTCTTTTGCGCTGATCCGGTCATAGGCAGTGATAGGTGCGCCCATGCGCTCCGGACCGTATTCGGGAAAGCCCTGTACGTGCATACCGATATTGAATGCGACGTCCGCCAACAGCAATGCTGCCGTTTTGGCTCCCTGCCCGCCCCTGCCGTGCCAGCGGATCTCTGTCATTTCTCTCATGATATTATCCTACTTTCTATCGTTCTGTTTCTATGTATTTCACTCACGGACAAATAGAATATGACGTCCGCGAAGAAAAGACATGTGTGTGTTTGTGGTGGACACAGTGCTCTTAGTATACGCTAAAACCATTGGTTTGTAAAGGTTTTTCGCGAAAGAGCGCATTCACCGCGGAATGGTATTCTGTGAGGCGGTTCGCTTTTTTGATGCGCTTGATGTATTTTTCTGAATCAGGAAAAAGAACCGCCAGATAGACCCACAATTCCTTGAGTTTGTACAAGGTGTTCCGGTCGCCACCGCCCATTTCCGTGAGATAGCGGTCGCAGATATCAGACAGAAAACTTTGCAGCCGTACTTTGTCACAGGCCGGTTCGCCGCGCAGTGCTTCGAGTAGTTCCGGGTTGGCAATGATGCCGCGCCCGATCATGATTCGGTCAATGGACGGATCGACGGACAGCACATGCTGCAATGCCGCCGGGGAGTTGACATCGCCGTTGTAGGAGAGTGGAATATTCAGACGTTTTGCTGCCAGATAGGTATGCGGACGTGTCGGCAATTTGTAAAAATCCTTTTGCAGGCGTGTGTGTATGATCAATTCCTCAATCGGGTATTTTTCGTAAATATGCAGAATATCCTCCCACTCGGATTCGTCACTGATACCGATTCTTGTTTTAATAGAAATCTTCAGTGGACAGGCAGAGAATATCTCATCCAGAAAGTGATCCAGTTCATCCGGGACAGCCAGAAAACCTGCGCCCCGGTGTTTGGACACGACAGTTCCGGACGGACATCCGAGGTTGAGATTGACGATGCCGTAACCATAGGTTTGCAGCTCTTTTGTGATGGACAGAAATTCATCTGCACGATTGGACAGGATCTGTGGGATCACGGTGATACCGGCATTGTGTTCCGGAAGTACTTCATTCTTTTCGCGTGTTGACAGATGCATACTGGCGAGAAATGGCGTGTAGTAGCGGGCGATGCCGCCGTAATACTTTGCGTAGGTTGTTCTATAAATATAGGTAGTAATACCTTCCATTGGTGCTAAATCGTAGGTCATGGATTGTCCTCCTGCACATTATTTCCTGTTCAGTATAAACTAATCATATATCAAAGTTCAATAAAAAGGAGGATTTCTTATGTACAAACAGGATCGCTGCGGCTGCCAGTGCCAGAAGTATGCAATGGCAGAAGTACCCATGCAGCAATGGGGCGATTTGTATGACTGGTATACGGCGCTGTGCAATGGTACCATTTTTCCTGATTTAAACCTGGAATTCTGGTCAACCGTGAATATGGCTTGCCAACCCAAAAACTGTAATTCAAAACAGGAAGCATTGATGATGGAGATCAATCAGGTCAGCTTTGCAGTCAATGATCTGACCCTGTATCTGGATACACATCCGGACTGCATGCAGGGAATGGAATTATTTAGCAAACTGCAGGAACGACGCGTGCAATTGCTCGAGGAATACGCCAGACTGTACTACCCGCTGACGATTGATACCATGCTTGGCCGTACAGCAGGCAGTACCGGAGAATTCAGTTGGGGCGATTGCCCCGCACCGTGGGAAGGAGGCACGTGTAAATGTGGAACTATGAGAAACGCTTACAATTTCCAGTAAAGATCAGCAAATGCAATCCTAAAATTGCCCAGCAGATCATCAGTCAATACGGCGGTCCCGATGGCGAATTATCAGCCTCTATGAGATACCTTGCACAGCGCTACACAATGCCTGTGAAACGTGTCGGAGGATTACTAACTGATATAGGGACAGAAGAACTCAATCACATGGAGATGATCTGCGCCATGGTGTACCAGCTGACCAAGAATCTGACACCGGAGCAGGTCAAAGCATCGGGATTTGATGCATATTATATCGACCATACGACCGGACTGTGGCCGCAGGCAGCAAGTGGATTGCCACAGAATGCGATCGAATATCAGTCAAAGGGTGACGCACTGACGGATCTGTACGAGGATCTGGCAGCCGAACAGAAAGCACGTACTGTTTATGATAACCTGCTGCGTATCATTGATGATCCGGATGTCAGAGAACCGTTAAAGTTCCTGCGGGCACGTGAGATTGTGCATTTTCAGCGTTTCGGTGAAGCGTTGGAGATGACCAAGGATAGTCTGAATTGCAAGAATTATTATTTCTTCAATCCGGAATTTGATAAACAGATGATGGGAAAATCATAAAACCTGCAGAAACCGGCACTGGCAGATGTTGGTGTATATGAGATGCATGGAAACGAAAAAGCTCCCGACGCACATGTTTTGTGCTGCCGGGAGGCGCATACATATTTATTTTGCAGGATCGGCCGGTTTGTGATCCGGATCCGGGTTTTCGTCGAAATACTGCAGAAGACGTAACACCAATGCCTGTTCATGGTCGCTGTACGTATCCAGACAGATGGTATGTTCATTTTCACAGTCCAACAGGTAATCCGTAGATGCGTGGAACAACCTGGAAAGTGCAACTATTTTATCTGTACAGGGGCAGGAGTGTCCGCTTTCCCACGATTGAACCGTAGAGCGGCTAACGTGCAGCCGCTTGGCAAGCTCTGTCTGGGACAGGCCAGCCTGTTCACGTAGGCGTGTAATACGGGCACCTAGTGTATCGATCATTATTGGTACCTCCAAAAAGAATGCTTTGCGCGTGTAAATGATGTATGCAGCAGATGCGAAGCATACAACTGACAATAAAGATAGTATCAATTTGATGTATGGTTTCACCGACATAAAAGATGGTAATAACTGACAACGCGCAGTCGGCTTGATAAATGTTATTTTGACAGATTATAATAACGAATATAAGTAACTGTTGGGGGAATCGGAGTCAATGGGGGATGTTAAATGAGACGGTTGGAGGTAGTCATTGCTGCAGGGGATGGAGAGATCTGCCGCACACTGACAGAAGCAGTGAGCCGGATGCCGGAGATGAGTGTTGCCTTTTGTACAGGCAGTGAGAGCTGTGCGATAGAGTATATGCAGATGCACAGGACGGATATCCTGTTTTTGGAGATGGATCTGGCAGAAGGGAATGGGATGTCCCTGTTGGAACAGATAGAGTGTACGGTACAGCCACGCCCGTTGATGATTGTTATGATGGAGTCCGGTCAGACGGCAGTGTTGGAGTATCTGCATAGTCATGGGATCGATTATATCTGTCAAAAGGGAAAGAATGATGATTCACCACAGCGCCTGACAGACATCGCCTACAGACTGTATCCATATAGCTGTTTTTCAATGATTTCAGATTCAGGATATACATATCATAAGCTGACGGGTGGACAGGCGGATGTAGTTACGAGAGATTATATTGAGCGGGAACTTCTGCGCATGGGGTTCAGACAGAAATATGTCGGTTTTTCTTATATCGCAGAGGGAATTGAATTGCTGATACATTGGGATGAGAATGAACAGGTGCAGATCACACGGGATCTCTATCCGTTGATTGCACAGCGGTATCATGCGACAAAAGCGGGTGTTGAGCGGGCAATCCGCATATCCCTTCAGGCAGCATTTACGTCGATGTCGGATGAAGAGATATCGCGTCATTATCCGTATCCGTTTGACCGGGCCAGGAAACGGCCAAGCAATGCAGACTTTCTGGTCAACATGTCCAAACGGTTGACATTGGATTGACTGATAGAACAAATGTAACAGTTCAGCCCGCGCCATTCGCAAAGACGCCTGACGGCGTTTTCCCACTGCTTCGCAGTTAACTTTGCTCATAATCCGGCGCTCACCTCATGGCTTATCAAACGAATCCATTCATGCAAGCATGATGTATTCGTTTTTTAAGCCATGGCTGAACTGTTACAAAAAAATGCGTATTTTTTTCATTTTCCGTACATTTGCGGCAGACCTTGTGCTATACTAACCACGTTGAGCTTATATAGCTTGCGAACGACAGAGAATAAAGAGAGGACTAGCACAATGGGTGGATTTTTTGGAGTAGCGTCACAGGAAGACTGCGTATTTGATCTGTTTTTTGGAATTGATTATCATTCACATCTTGGAACAAGGCGGGGCGGAATGACTGTTTATGGACCGCATGGTTTTAACCGTGCGATCCATAATATAGAGAATGCACCGTTCCGGACAAAGTTCGACAAGGATGTGCAGGAGATGCAGGGAAAATATGGAATTGGCTGTATATCGGATTATGAACCGCAGCCGCTGATCATTCGTTCACATCACGGTACTTATGCAATCACGACAGTCGGCAAGATCAACAATCAGGATGAACTGATTCAGATGCTGTTTGATCAGGGACATGCACATTTTCAGGAGATGAGTACCGGAGAGGTCAATGCGACAGAGTTGGTGGCAGCTCTCATCAATACAAGGGCGAATCTTATTGAAGGTATCCGGTTTGTACAGGATATTATAGAAGGATCCATGTCGATTTTGCTGCTGAATCAGGCGGGCATCTACGCGGCGCGTGACAGAATGGGACGCACACCGCTTGTCATCGGCAGAAAAGAAGAGGGCTTTTGTGCTTCCTTTGAGAATTATGCATATAAAAATCTCGGCTATCATGACTACAAGGAGCTCGGACCGGGTGAGATTGTCGTGATCACTGAAAAAAACTGTATTACATTGTCAGATCCACAAAAAGATATGAAGATCTGTACCTTCCTCTGGGTATATTACGGTTATCCGGCCAGCTCTTACGAAGGTATCAGTGTGGAGCAGATGCGCTATAACTGTGGTGCCAAGATGGCACAGAGGGATCATGTAAAGCCGGATATCGTAGCAGGTGTGCCTGATTCCGGAACTGCCCATGCAGTCGGTTATGCCAATGAATCAGGAATCCCGTTCTCGCGTCCGTTTATCAAATATACACCGACCTGGCCGCGGTCATTTATGCCGACAATCCAGAGCAAGCGTAATCTCATTGCGAAGATGAAGATGCTGGCAGTCAATGACCTGATTGAAGGAAAGAGCATACTGCTCATCGACGATTCGATTGTGCGTGGTACACAGCTGCGTGAGACAACCGAATATCTGTATGAGAGCGGTGCAAAAGAGGTACATATCAGACCGGCATGTCCGCCCTTGCTGTACGGTTGTAAATATCTGAATTTCTCGCGTTCCAACTCAGAGATGGATCTGATTGCGCGACGTGTGATTGAGCGGCTTGAAAACGGAAATGTCACAGAGGAAGTATTGCAGGAATATGCAGATCCGGAGTCTGAAAAGTATGAGCAGATGGTGGCAGAGATCTGTAAAGAACTGAAATTTACTTCACTTCGGTTTAACCGTCTGGATGATATGCTGGAGGCAACCGGTGTAGAGCCTTGCAAGCTGTGTACTTATTGCTGGGACGGAAAAGAATAGGATAAGAAAAGAATATAAGAAAAAGATATAAGTATAAGAAAACCGGTTATGGAAACACAACAGCTTCCATAGCCGGTTTTTGGTATGTAACCGATTGATGTCTCGTTGTCCGTGAGCCGGACAGTGGCTTTTAGTAACGATAATAGTAAATGTATGAGCCATCCATGGCGATTGCTCTTGCATTCCTAAGGTCTGCATTCTTCTGCTTTAATGCAGACTTCTGAATGGTGAATGTATAGCTCTGTGAAGAACCGTTTGCCTGACCGACATTCTTTTTGCTCTGCTTGTAAACCCCGATGGTCTTTCCCTTGGCATCTGTTACAGTGATCTTGATGTTCTCAAATCTGGTGATCTTGTAACCGCTCTTGTTTACGCACTGTGCTTTGATGACGAGGTTTCCGCTCTTGTCATATTCTGCGCTGTAGGCTGACATGTAAACTTTTCCGTAAGGGCAGCTTGCGGTTGTGATCTTGGTATCTGTGTACTTGTTAGCAACGACCTTTATCTTGCAGGTTAACTTCTTGCCTGTCTTTAAGGTAGCGGTGATAACGGTGCTTCCGGGCTTCTTTGCAGTAACCTTACCCTTTTTGTCAACAGCAGCGATAGCTTTATTCTTTGAGCTCCAGCTCTTGACAGAACCGCCGCTTACAGACAGCTTCTGAGTAAAGCCCTGTGTGATGGTAGCTGACTTCTGGCTGATTGTAGGCGTGATATTCTCCTGACGGACAGCTGCTGTATATAAGCTGGCATCAGAAAATGTGAGACCGATCGAATAGTCGCCGGGCTTTAATCCGCCTGTCCATCCGTAAACAAAGCCGTAAACGGTTGTTCCGCTGATGGTGGTCTGCTGATAGTCGCTGGCATATACTGTCGTGCCGCTGATCTCTGACATTGCGCTGTCATATAATTTTAAAACTGTGTTACTGGGAGCGGCGGTCATGACTGTCAGTTCGACATCCTGATTCTGTGTTACCGTAAAGCTGAAAGTAGCTTCTTCTCCTGCAACAGTTTCCACCCAGTCCTGTGATGCATAGACTGTCTTTGTGTCAGCGGCTTTTGCCTCTGCTGCTCCTGCGAATACGGTAGTCAGAACGATCGCAAACGCAAGCATGAGACCGCTGATTTTCTTTGTAATATTCATCTTAAGTTCTTCTCCTCTTATAGGTTAATCGGTCACAACGAACAGTACATCATACAAACGAAAATTAGTCAAGCGTCAAATTTTCAGTTTTGTCATATTTTCTGTGCACTTGTAGGAATCTTTGTGCTATACTTATCACATTGGACAAGAGGACAAAGGAGAGAGCATATGCCAGTATTTGATTTTACAAATGCGCCAGCGGACAAAAAGCAGGCGGAATGTACCTATGAGACCATCCGCTCCAATGAGGCGCAGCCGACAGCGGAGCAGCCGATTATGCTATTGGATAACGCTGCACGCGCCTGGAAGCATCATTCCTGCGGAGTGTTTACCAATCCTTCCAAGCGTACTTCTTTTGAATTTCAGGAGGAGGATGGTACATTCAGTGCAGATATCAGAAGGATCGATGCGAGATTTGTCGGTCTGTTGAAATGGCTGGGTGAAAATCATATTAATGTGCGCCTTTCCGGAGAGAACCGCCCGGAAGGCTATGCAGTATACAAGATCCGCGAGATCGCATTCGGTGGTGGAACAAAGCTGTCAGCCGAGGATGGATTTTTACAGTTTATGATCGACCGTCTGCTTGCGAGCAATGCACCGGAGGAAGAAGCCGAAGATGAGGATGATAAGGAAGAAGTGGGCGACAGCATGAAGCTCACAAGCATCCAGAGCATTACGGATTTCATGAACTGTGCGGGCCGCACACTGCCGGATAATATCCGGCTGTGGGCGCGCAGAAATCTGGCGGTCGCCCGTTCGCATGAAGTATCTCCGGAGGAGCGTAGACATGCGCAGCGCGCGTTGTCCATTATGATGAATGTGCAGTGGAAGAGTGATTATTTCGAGGCGATTGATCCGGATGAGGCCAGACGCATTCTGGATGAAGAATTATATGGAATGGAGCGTGTGAAACAGCGTATCATTGAGACGATCATCCAGATCAACCGGACACATACGCTGCCGGCATACGGTCTGCTGTTGGTTGGACCAGCGGGCACCGGAAAATCTCAGATTGCCTATGCGGTGGCACGCATTTTAAAACTGCCGTGGACGACGCTCGATATGAGTTCGATCAATGATCCGGAGCAGTTGACAGGTAGTTCCAGAATCTATGCGAATGCCAAGCCGGGAATCATCATGGATGCATTTTCCATGGCGGGAGAATCCAATCTGGTATTTATCATCAACGAGTTGGACAAGGCAGCAGCCGGAAAAGGCAACGGTAATCCGGCGGATGTATTGCTGACACTTCTGGACAATCTTGGATTTACGGATAATTATATGGAATGTATGATACCTACGTTTGGTGTATATCCGATCGCGACGGCAAATGATAAGTCGCAGATCAGCGCACCGCTCATGTCGCGGTTCGCGGTGATCGATATTCCGGATTATACGGCAGAAGAGAAAAAGATCATCTTTTCACGGTTTTCACTTCCGAAGGTATTGCGGCGGATGAGCCTGCGTGATGATGAATGTATCATGACGGATGAAGCATTGGATGCGGTCGTTGCGCGCTATGCGGATACGAGCGGTATCCGCGATCTCGAACAGGCGGCAGAACATATCGCTGCGAATGCATTGTACCGGATCGAAGTAGAACATGTAAAATGTGTGACATTTGATGCACAGATGGTAAGAGAGCTGCTTGACTAGCAGCTCTCTGTGACTATAATCTGTAATTGTAACAGGATCGGTGTCTGGACTTAAATGAATCAGATAAAACGGTATATGAGAATGGCGAGGATAATACCCAGGATCGTAGCGATGCTGAAATGGATCGTAAATCCAAAGGTGAGGGTCAATACTGCCAGATCGAGTACAAGCGGGCTTGTCAGTCCGAATGTTTTTCCATAATTGAGCCATGAGAATGCTCCGGATGAGGCGAGATTGCCGATAAAGCTGCCGAGCACGGCGCCGATCAATACAAGCATGAGGAGCACCCAGGTGCTCTTTGATGCGATACCTTTACTCATATGAAATACTCCTTTGTATATGTGTATAGTTGGCAGGAAAAAGCCACTGTATGTAGTTTAACATATGCAAAGGGGACAAACAACCGGAAAATGCCGTATGATACAGTGATGGTAGCAGATTTTGCCGATTTGGAATGCGAAGCATCGGCAAAATCCGTTACTGGAACGAGGTACGAGTGAACAGTAACAGTACGAGGAGATCAGAATATGGAACAGAATTTTAGCAAGGGACTCCGTGACGGTATACCGATTTGTCTGGGATACCTGTCGGTGTCCTTTACATTTGGTCTGCTGGGTGTCGGCATGGGATTGTCCTGGTGGCAGGCGACATTTATATCTCTCACAAATGTGACATCAGCCGGGCAGTTTGCCGGACTGACACTGATGATGGAGGGTGGTGCGCTCATCGAGATGGTGATTGCGCAGTTTTTTATTAATTTAAGGTATCTTCTGATGTCGATCTCGCTGACACAGAAGGTAGATGACAGATTTCGTGGAATCGCGCGCTGGATTCTCGCAATGTGTGTCACGGACGAGATATTTGCAGTGGCGATGTCACAGGAAAAACCGGTCAGCAAGGGGTATTTTGCCGGATTATCGCTCACACCTTATCTGGGCTGGGCAGTCGGAACTCTGGCAGGCGCGTTGCTCGGGGAAGTTGTGCCCGCACAGGTAGCAGAAGTGTTCGGGATCGCGATCTATGGCATGTTTCTGGCGATCATCATACCAAAAGCCAGGGATAGCCGGCCGGTGTTAGAGGTCGTATTATTAGCGGCAGTACTGAGCTGTGTCATTCATTATGTGCCGTTTATCAAGCTGTCAAGTGGTATGTCTGTGACCTTGTGCGCAGTCATCGCAGCAGCCTGCGGTGCATGGAGACATCCGCTCGCTGCGGGTGAGGACAATGCCGTAGGTGAGACAGGTTGTGAGGAGGTGTCACATGCTTAGTCTGTCGATGTATTTCAAATATGTGGCAGTGATGGCGATCGTTACCTATCTGTTACGTGCATTGCCGTTTGTGCTGGTAAAGAAGAAGATCACGAACATTTATATCCGCTCGTTTCTCGAATACATACCATATGGCGTGTTGGCGGCAATGACATTTCCGGCAGTATTTACCTCTGCAGGTGCATGGATTCCATCATTGGGAGGAATGACCGTGGCATTGATACTCGCCTATCGCAGAAAAGGGCTGCTCACAGTGGCGATCGGGGCAGTGGCCGCAGCCGCAATTCTGACGATCGTTATATAACTTGATTTAGCTAGAAAATGTTTTAACGCGATAATGCGGTGCTGCGGCAGCACGGGAAAGCCCTATAAAATAGGCAGTTGACAGGGTTTTACACGTTCGTTATAATAAAAAGGCACTGTCTTATATTTGGAATTTCTGATGCTGCTTGAAATGAAAAATGTAAGATAAAAAAATACAAAGGGGATTAGATAGTATGTCTAACGAAAAAGAATTTAAGCCGTACATCCCTGCGGACAAGGTGTTACCTGAGTTATCTGTTGTATCAGTGATTCTCGGTATCCTTCTTGCCGTATTGTTTGGCGGCGCTAATGCGTACCTAGGACTGCGTGTCGGAATGACCGTATCCGCATCGATTCCTGCCGCAGTTATTTCAATGGGTGTGATCCGCTTCATTTTACGTCGTGATTCCATTCTGGAAAATAATATAGTACAGACGATCGGTTCTGCCGGGGAGTCCGTAGCAGCAGGAGCAATCTTTACGTTACCCGCGATCTTCATGTGGGCTGATGAGGGCGGCGTAGCTTATCCTTCGCTGGCTGAGATCGCGCTGATTACTCTGGTCGGTGGTATTCTCGGAGTCTTATTCATGATTCCGCTGCGGACTGCATTGATCGTAAAAGAGCATGGTACACTGCCTTATCCTGAGGGAACGGCATGTGCTGAGGTGCTGCTCGCCGGTGAGTCTGGCGGAGCAAAGGCAAGTACTGTATTTACAGGACTTGGTATCGCAGCAGTGTACAAGTTTATCGCAGATGGTCTGAAAGCATTCCCGAGTGAGGTTGCTTTTGAGATCAAAGCATACAAGGGTTCCGGTATCGGTATGGATACATTGCCCGCATTGCTCGGTGTCGGATATATCTGTGGACCAAAGATCTCTTCTTACCTGTTAGCGGGTGGTACGGTCGCATGGTTCGCACTGATGCCTCTGATCGCGCTGTTTGGTGGCGATATGGTGATGTTCCCCGGAACAGAGCCGATCTCTACCTTTAGCCCGGATGCGATTTGGAGTACCTATATCCGTTATATCGGTGCAGGTGCTGTTGCATGTGGCGGTATTCTGAGTCTGATCAAGTCTCTGCCGATGATCGTCCGCACGTTCCGTGATGCGATGAAGGGACTCAAAGGTGGCAGCGCTAACGATAACAGTCGTACCGCACAGGATCTGAGCATGAACATCGTTCTCATCGGAATCGGTGTCATAGCGATTGCTATGTGGCTGATCCCGGCGATCCCGGTGAACCTGATCGGAGCGATCATCATCGTTATCTGTGGATTCTTCTTTGCGACTGTATCTTCACGTATGGTAGGTATCGTCGGAAGTTCGAATAACCCGGTATCAGGTATGGCGATCGCAACACTGCTGATCGCTACGATGCTGCTCAAGGCGAGCGGAATGATCGGATATCCCGGTATGGTATCCGCAATCGCGATCGGTACAGTCATCTGTATTATCGCAGCCGTGGCAGGTGATACTTCACAGGATTTAAAGACCGGTTATATTGTCGGTGCTACACCGAAGAAGCAGCAGATCGGTGAGTTGATCGGTGTCGTTGTATCTGCACTGGCGATCGGTGGCATTTTATACCTGTTTAACAATGCATGGAGTTATGGTACATCGGAACTCCCTGCACCGCAGGCGATGCTGATGAAGATGGTCGTAGAGGGTGTTATGGGTGGCAACCTGCCCTGGAACCTCGTATTTGTCGGTGTCGGTATTGCGATCGTAGTAGAGATCCTCGGTATTCCGGTTCTGCCGTTTGCGGTAGGTCTGTATCTGCCGATCTACCTGAGTACACCGATGATGGTCGGTGGAGCTGTCCGCTGGTTCTTCGAGCGTAAAGGTAACAACAAAGAGGGCATCGACCGTGGTGTTCTGTATTGTTCCGGCCTGATCGCAGGAGAGGGACTCGTAGGTATCCTGCTGGCAGTATTTGCTGTCATCAAGGTTGGTGGTACATCCCTTGGTGATATCATTGGAAACTGCCTGCCGTTTAGTCTCGGCAACTGGGGCGGTCTGGTTATTTTTGCAGCACTGACCGCTACATTGTTTGCAGTAGTTTCAAAAAAGTCAAAAAAGAACTAATCATACGTTCGTATGAGGGGGCTGCCATTCCGGGAATGACCGGGATGTGCAGCCCCTAAATGTAAGGAGTATTCATGGCAAAGAAAAAAGCTGACAATTTTTTGGATTATATTCCCAAACACAACGCACTTTATGAATATCGAACCAACGAAAAAGGCATGATAGAGGTTGGTATGTTAAACAGAGGTCTGTTTAACCGGATTGCACAGATTTTTTTCAAGCGTCCGAAGATCAGTTGGATCGAGCTGGAAGGCATGGGATCATTTATCTGGAATCAGATTGATGGGAAACGAAATGTCTATGAGATCGGAAAATTAGTAAAAGAAAAATATGGACAGGAAGCTGAGCCGCTCTATGAGCGCCTGAGCACATATATCAAAACATTGCATAATTCCTGTTTTATCGTATATGAGAATAAAAAGTAACTACCCGGAACCCTGAAAATAAGAAAATAAATCGTAACTGTGAGGGCACCAAACAATTACAATAAAAAAAAGAAAGAAAGAAGGCATCAGCATGCGTGTATTGGAACAATTAGAGCCAAACAAAGTATTCCACTATTTTGAGGATATCTGTAGTATCCCGCATCCCTCTTACAAGGAGAAAAAGATCAGTGATTATTTGGTAAATTTTGCAAAGGAGCACGGTCTCGAGCATTATCAGGATGATCTGTATAATGTAGTCATGATCGCACCCGCGACAGCAGGTTATGAGAATGAGGAACCCATTATCATACAGGGTCATATGGATATGGTATGTGAAAAAGAGCCGGGCGTGGAGATTGATTTTGAGAATGACGGCTTAAAGCTCATGATCGATGGCGATTATGTGACCGCGCAGGGGACGACTCTCGGAGGAGATGACGGTATCGCAGTCGCATATGCACTGGCGATTCTTGATTCACCGGAGATCGCACATCCGCGTCTGGAGATCGTGATCACTGTGTCCGAGGAAGTCGGCATGGAGGGAGCATCCGGCATAGATCTGTCTATGCTGCATGGACACAAGCTGCTCAATATCGATTCTGAGGTAGAAGGTGTAATGACTGTCAGCTGCGCAGGCGGCAACAGCAGTATCTGCCATCTGCCGGTTGGATATGAACAGACAGACGGCATTGCAGTGAACGTGGCAGTGAAAGGCTTAAAGGGCGGACATTCCGGTGTTGAGATCGATAAGGGCAGAGCAAATGCCAACCTCGTGGCAGGACGCCTGCTGCTTGCACTGGAGCGAAAAGGAATCGCGTTTGGCATCGCAGCACTCGCCGGAGGCGCGAAGCAGAATGCGATCCCGCGTGAGTCTGCGGTATGTCTTGTATGTGCAGCGGAAATGAAGGATGCATTACTGTCATGTCTGCATGAGACGATGGAGCATCTGCAGCACGAGTATGCTGTGACAGATCCCGATCTGCATATGGAGCTGACAGAGAAGACGGTCACAGGTGTTCCCGTGCTGATACAGGAGAGTGCGCGTGCAGTCTCATTGCTGGTCAACAATCTGCCGGGTGGCATCCAGTCCATGAGCGCCAATATCACAGGACTGGTAGAGACTTCCTTAAACATGGGCATTATGGAGCTGAACGAGAAGGAACTGCATCTGGAGTTTGCCGTGCGCAGCTCTGTGATCAGCGCGCGTGATACTCTCACCGAGCGAATCAAACAGATGGTAGAGTATGTCGGCGGCAGTGTCGATGTGATCGGTGTCTATCCGGCATGGGAGTATAAGCAGGATTCTGTGATGAGGGAGGATGCAGTCCGCATCTATGAGAAGATGTACGGCAAGGAGCCAACCGTCGAGGCGATCCATGCAGGACTCGAGTGCGGTATACTGGCAGGCAAGATTAAGGATCTCGATGGAATCTCCATCGGACCAGATATGATCGGCATTCACACGTTCGAGGAAAAACTGTCGATCGCATCTACACAGCGGGTCTATGAATACATCATCGAACTGCTGAAATGTAAGCATAAATAACAGGAGGCCACAGCCGTGGGCTCTTCAAATAGGAGATGACACAAATGAGTATAAAAGCAGCCATATTTGATCTGGATGGCACATTGCTGAACACATTGGAGGATTTGTGTGACAGCACCAATGCGGCGCTGGCACAGTATGGGTATCCGACACGCACGATCGATGAAGTACGCCGGTTTGTCGGTAACGGAGTCAAGCTGTTGATGCTGCGCGCATTAGGCATCGAGAAGCCGGAAGACAACGCGGATTTCGAGAACGTATTTGCAGCGTTCCGCGCGCATTATGCTCAACATAGTAACGACCATACCCGCCCTTATGATGGAGTCATGGATCTGATGAAACAGCTACAGGAGACTGGTATCGGGATAGCGATTGTATCGAACAAACTGGATGCAGCCGTCAAACAACTGAATGAGATCTATTTCAAGCAGTATATCAATGTCGCGATCGGTGAGAATGAGGCGGCAGGAGTGAGAAAAAAACCGGCACCTGACACGGTGTACACAGCTCTGCGGGAGCTGGGTGCCAAAGCAGAAGATGCCATTTATATCGGAGATTCTGAGGTGGATCTGGCGACTGCAAGGAATGTCGGACTGCCGTGTATCAGTGTGACATGGGGTTTTCGTGACCGTGCATGCCTCACGGAGCATGGAGCAGAGATCTTTTGCGATACACCCGAAGAAGTATGGGAGACAATAAAAAATCGTTAAGAAATCAGAATTTCAGAATTAAGGATAAAAAATAGCGGCTTGTTTTTTGGTGGTCAGACCATTTCGTTGACAGCCGCTGTTTTTTATGTTAAAATACTTTAACGATTAAAAGCGTTAAACCGCAACGCTTTAATGCGACAAAACAAAGACGCTGACCGGGTTTATCGGGCGACAAATCAAAGGCGCGACCGGGTTTATAGGGCGGGAAATCAAAAGAAAAGAGGAAATAGTTATGATTGCAAAAATTTGTATGCTCGTGATCTTCTTTGGGGTGATGATTGCGATTGGTCTGTATTGCAGAAAGCATGCAACAGACGTAAACGGATTCGTATTGGGAGGCCGTAGTGTCGGACCGTGGCTGACAGCGTTTGCATATGGGACATCTTATTTTTCAGCGGTTGTATTTATCGGTTATGCCGGACAGTTTGGCTGGAAGTACGGTATCGCAGCATCGTGGATCGGGCTTGGTAATGCGGTGATCGGTTCCCTGCTTGCATGGGTCGTACTCGGACGCAGAACACGCGTCATGACACAGCATCTGGATTCAGCGACGATGCCGGAGTTTTTTGGAAAAAGATTTGACAGCCCGGCACTCAAGATCTGTGCATCTGTCATAGTGTTTATTTTCCTGATTCCGTATACTGCTTCGCTCTATAACGGACTCTCACGTCTGTTCGGGATGGCATTTCATATTGATTTTAAACTGTGTATCGTGATCATGGCAGTGTTGACTGGTATCTATGTCATCGCCGGTGGATATATGGCGACAGCTATCAATGATTTCATTCAGGGCTGTGTCATGCTCGTCGGCATCTGCGCTGTCATCGGTGCTGTGCTCAAAATGAATGGTGGACTGATGAATGCGCTGGATGGACTGGCACGTATTCAGGATACGACCGTATCGACGACGCCGGGTGTATTTAATTCTTTCCTCGGACCGGATCCGCTCAATCTGCTCGGTGTTGTAATACTGACATCGCTCGGTACATGGGGACTTCCGCAGATGGTGCAGAAGTTCTATGCAATTAAAAGTGAGAATCAGATCCGCAAGGGAGCCGTGATCTCAACGTTCTTTGCCTTGGTTGTATCGGGTGGATGTTATTTTCTGGGTGGTTTCGGACGTCTGTTTTCAGATCAGATCGATATCGCGGCAAACGGCTATGATTCCGTTATTCCCACGATGCTGTCGGGACTGCCGGATCTGCTCATCGGACTTGTAGTAATTTTGGTGCTTTCCGCATCCATGTCGACGCTGTCATCACTTGTCATTGCATCCAGCTCGACGTTGACGATCGATGTGATCAAAAACCATATTGTGAAGAAAATGGATGAGAAAAAGCAGTTGTTATGTATCCGTATACTAATTGTCGTATTTATCGCGATCTCCGTTGTGATTGCGATCGTACAGTATACGAATAATGTGACATTTATTGCACAGTTGATGGGTGTTTCATGGGGAGCGCTCGCGGGTGCATTTCTGGCGCCGTTTTTATATGGTTTGTACTGGAAGAGGACGACCAGATTATCGGTGTGGGTGAGCTTTATCTTTGGAGCTGGTATTATGGTATTGAATATGCTTGTGCGCAGCGCGTTTCCGGCATTTTTACAGTCACCGATCAATTGCGGCGCATTCGCGATGCTGGCAGGACTGGTGATCGTTCCGGTTGTGAGTCTCATCTCACCGAAGCAGGATGTGGGACAGGTAGAGCAGATCTTCTCCTGCTATGATAAGACAACATCCGTGCGTCGATCACAGTCATTAGGAAATGAATAGCAGATCACACCGATCACCGGCCGCGTTCAGCGGTCGGTGATTTTGCACAACCTGGATAAGTCCTGTAACTGATAGGTGGCGCATCGTTTGCCGGGCGATGATAATGTGCGGTACAATTCGAGGAAAGACTGTTCATCTTCGGAGAGTACGAGAGGGGTTTTCCGGTCTGACAGACCGATGACATAATCGGATGATATATTTAATGACTGGCAGATTCTGCGCAGCAGGGGCAGGTTGATCCATCTGTTTGCGTGCAGATAATTACACAGGGAGGAGTTAGAGACATGCAGTTCAGCCGCAAGTCTCTTTTGTGTCATATGCTGTTCGTCCATAAGGATGCGAATGCGTTCTGACGTAGCTTCCATTTATGCTTGCCAGCCTCCGTCGAGCGATATGATCTGGCCTGTAAGGTAGGAGGGGGCAGTGACAAGCTGCCAGGCAAGATCAGCTACTTCGTTGGGGGTTCCGTAGCGGCCCATAGGTATTTCTTCTTCGAGTGCGGCACGTTCATCGGCATCAAAACAGCCGTTCATACGAGTATCGATGACACCACAGGCGATGGCATTGACACGTATGCTGCTGGGGGCGAGCTCTCTGGCGAGCGCTTTTGTAAACGTATTGACACCGCCTTTGGAAGCAGAATAAGCGACTTCGCAGGAGGCACCGACCGAACCCCATACAGAAGATATATTAATGATGCAGCCGGACTTTTGATGTACCATATATGGGATCGCTTCGTGGCAGCAGGAAAATACACTGGAGAGGTTTGTGGCGATCACGCGGTTCCAGTCATCGATGGATAGATCTGTGAGGAGACCGATCCTGGAAATGCCTGCATTATTGATGAGAATATCGACCCCGGCGTCGCTATAACTATAAGTGGAACGGATCTGTGCAAACATATCGCAGACAGCCGCATGGTCGCTCACATCACAGGGAATGACTGTGGTACGGATACCATAGGCATCGGATAGTTCGCGTGCGGATTGCTGCAGGCGTTCATAATCCGTTTTACAATTTAAGATCAGGTCGCATCCTTCAGAGGCAAAACGTGCGGCGATAGCTTTGCCGATGCCATGGGATGCGCCGGTGATAAGTGCTGTTTTTTGTTTCATGATTTTCCCCCATAGTTTATAT
>ERZ1035006.398-NODE-398-length-34807-cov-14.590757_pt1 | contig 34807 bp, 21 predicted proteins | sample MGYA00520694_ERZ1035006 | MGnify/ENA primary metagenome ERZ1035006 (study PRJEB33766, sample SAMN09781746) | gut metagenome | biome: gut microbiome | host: Homo sapiens | place: Madagascar | study: EMG produced TPA metagenomics assembly of the PRJNA485056 data... | reverse complement strand
CAGACACAGGTAACGGAATGAGGAGTAAAAGCATACACATCACACTGGCCATACATATATATTTTCGTTTACGTTTCATGATTCTGCTCATGTTTTTTCTCCTTCCTGCGTTTATGTAACTTAATGCTCACCCATATGATGATGAAAGCAACAATTCCAGCAATCAATAGAATCAAATTGAATGGGATTGTACGCTGGAGGCCAACTTCCTCATCTATCTTCTGTGCCTCTTCATACGGAATTCTGATGCCACGTACAAGCAGTCTGTGCGTGTTAACTGCATAAGGAGTGCATGTGACCAGTGTTACATAATCCTTGCCTTTTTCAATCTGTAAAGCATCTGTATCGGATGGCAATACTGTCAGAATCTGATCTACCTGATAGGCAAAGGTATGGTGAAGTACTTTAATATAAAATACATCTCCAACCGCCATCTTGTTCAGGTCAGTGAATATTTTTGCATTTGCCAGTCCCCTGTGTCCGGATAATACTGCATGACAGCTCTCGCCACCTACCGGAAGTGAAGTGTTTTTCAGATGTCCAACACCTGACTGCAGTACTTTTTCGGATGTTCCATGATAAACCGGAAGGACAACATCAAGTTTTGGAATATCAATATATCCCATCATTCCAGTATCATCAATTTTCAAAAGATTGTTATACTCATCATCTTCTGTCTGGTTTTCATTGCTTTCTGAAAATGGATCTGCTATGGAACCAATTCCGATCAGGCTTTCGTTGTAGTCCTGTGCCTGCTTGATCATTGCATTTTCCTGTTCTTCCGACAAATGAGAAACTTCCTGTTCATAATCTGTAGCAATGGTTGTGCTGTTCATCTGATTGATGTAATTGCTCACTACCGGATACAGGATTAAAGAAAATGCCGCCAGATATCCAATTCCTCTTAGTATTTTCACTACTTTCTTCATAATACCTTTCACCTTTTCGTCTGTTTCTTCTGAAATACCCAGTCCACACTGGACATTTCAGAAAAAGCAGACATCCTCCCGGTGCAATACCGGGAAGATGAACTGTCTTTTTGTCCATTCTTAAACTTCAGAATGTCTTAGTTGTTTGCTTTCTTTTTGCCAAAAGCTTTGCTTGCTGTTAATGCACCGAAAAGAACGATACCAGCCAGTGTTACCATAAGGGCACCCTTGCTACCAGTAGATGGAAGCTGTGCACCTGTTTTGTTTTCTACAGCTACTTCTGGAGAAGTTTTTGTATCTTTAATTTCTTTACCTGTTGTTGTAGTTCCATTGTATGTGTAATCAACTGAATAGCTTGTCAGTTTGCCAGTTGTTTTATCATATACTGGTTTGATCTCAACCTTGATGTCGCTGAGAAGTTTGTTGTATCCGTCCGGAGCTTTTGTCTCTCTTAAGTAGTAAGTTCCAGCATCAAGACCTTTTACAAGAACTTTACCATCAGCATCAGATACAATTTTTGCAGAAGTAAAGTCTGTTGCTTTAGCTTCATCAGCTGTTGCCTGACGGTATACGCCGTTTCCTTCGTCTACAATATTAATCTTAGCATTTGTATCTGCTGCATCGCCTGCTTCGTTTGCCTTGTAAAGCTCGAATTCTGCATTTGCAAGTCCAGTCTGAGTCTCACCTTTTAAATAATATTTGAAGATTGTAAAATTGAAAGTATGTACATCTACGATGCTTGGTTCGGATGTACCTGTTCCATCTGACTTCGGATCATTACTGTACTCAACGACCGCCTTGTTGGTATTTGGATTCATACCGATAACAGCATCTTTGTTTAAGGTTGCAGTATAAACGACTGTGATTGTCTCGCCTGTACGATTCTTATATAAATTATAGAAATCATTAAAATTAAGAGTTAACGTATGTGTTCCATCGTTATTTGTTGTATAAGTCGGTAAGTATGTATTTGCTTCTGTTTTACCTGCTTTAAGTACTGTATCTCCAACTTTTACAGACAGTACTTCTTTTAAATCCAGTCCTTTGGATAAGGTATCGCTAAATTTAAAGGTATAAGAATTATATCCTGTCATATCCGGTACTTTAGAAGTCAGCTGGTAAGTAACGGTGTCACCAATCGCAAAATCCTCAGCTTTCTTTTCATCTACTGCACCATGTGGTGCAATGGTATCCTCAGGAGCGTTCTCATCATCTTCACCTAAGACTCCCTGATGAATACCTTCCCATGAAGGATTCACAATAGCACCAACTGTAAGTCCACTTCCACTCTGTGCTGGAATAATTTTCTTGTCTACTGTCGGGTAATTACTCTTCATATTAACTGTAGCATCATTACCTGTAACACTGACTAAAGAAGCTACGGATTTTACTGCTTCATTTCCAGGTGCTGTAGATGTATCTGTTGCACCTAATGGATAAACTACATAGTATCCATAATCCAGGTTACTAATTACTGTAGTAGTATCGGTTGTAATTGCAGTTGTATGAGTAGCCTCTACAGTTGCAGTATTTCCAAGAATCCATCCCATGATATCTTTTGCAAACGCTGCGCCATTACTTCCATCTGGTCCAACCTGTGTTTTAACATATTCATAAGCTTTTTCACTTAATGCTTCGCCTGTTAATGTAGAAGCACCAGAAATTTTGCTCTGGAAGAATCCCTCATATGCACTGTTCAGTGTATAAGCTACATTATCGCCGTTTTTTGTTGCTGTAAAAATCTGATACAGATCCAGAGTCTTTCCTGCTACTGTATTGTTGACTGTCAGAGTGCCTTTTGGAGCTTCTGCTGCAAATGCAGTCATGCTCATGGACAGTATCATGGTCATTGCCATCAGAACTGCCATAAATCTTGATACTAATTTCTTCATGTTCCTCTTCTCACTTTCTTTTGATTTTTTATTGGTTCGCTTGGGATTCTTTCAGCCTTTACGGTGGAAGTTCCCCACGCAGCCATATCTCTCTCATGCCCCTGCTCCCCCTTTCCTACATCGCCTGTTTCCGTTTCCTTCTGCGTCCGGTATAAAGCAGGAACGCTAACAACAGGCCACCTGCTATGATAAACATCATAATGCCCTCGCCGCCGGTATCCGGAAGCAGTGCAAAATGCCGGTTGATAATCGTGAAGGTAAATCCATCTTTAGAAGTTTCGATTGTAGTTGTATATCCTTTTATTTCCGTTTCCGTAACAGAATATTCATAATAATGCGGTTTTTCAGCATCATCTTTTATGTAGGCTGGAAGAGTTTCAACCACTTTCTGCCATGTAGATTTTGAGATATCACCTTTTATTTCATAGTTTTCATATCCCGGCACAACTTCTGTATGTTTTGTTCCTTCCGCATCCGTCCAGCTTCTGGAAATTGTAACCTTAATAGTGTCTGGTCTGATGTTGTCCATATTCCGGAAATCTTTCCATACCTTATTAATGGTCAGATTTATATATTCATCACATGGATCCTGTGCATCTGATGGTTCCGGTGATGTGCCGTCACCTGTATTGACTGTCGTTTTGGTATCTGACATCAGAACGGCTTTTGCATCTGATACATAAGCATTCAGATCTGCTGTTTCAGAAGAATCTTTTGTTGCCATAACTGCATTCTGCAAGGTGTTATACTCATCTACCTGCACTACATGTTTTACCGAGAAGATGCTCCATCCATTTTCCTGACTGAACGTATCTGTCAGAAGTTTAGAATTCTTTTTGATCTCATCAAAAGTGATCGCCGGTTTTCGGTAGATACGATAATTGTTATTCTCACCTTCTACACCTGCTTTTGTATTAAAGTCATATGCAGAGTCCAGATCACTTTTTCCGCTGAATGGTCCCACCAGCTTAGATGTTCCACGGACCACGTCGCAGTAATACATGTTGTTATTTTTCAGCAGACCTTCGTCGTTGTAGCCAACAAAACCTCCGCTTCGTCCATCTGTTGCAGTACCATCTGCTTCATTTCCGGCACCGCCGGCATAAACATCGTATCCCGCACTGATTCCATATACATTGCTGTCTGTAATTTTTGTCCTGTTTGCCTTAATCAGATTGACACTGATATTGGACTTTACATCATTATCTTTCGTTATGATTCCATTCTTATCACATGGAAGCTTGATAGAAGAATCTCCAATCTTAATGATTGCAAAATCAGTCTGCTGGTCATTATCTGCCGACATTTTAGACAACCCTACGGAAATATCCAGTCCCAGAAGATTCACATGGAGAAGATTTCCTTCATACAGCGCATCAACCTTCACAATTCCAAGATTAATATGCAACAAGTCGGAATCCTGGATCTTATCCAAATACAATGCCCTTACAAGCTGATCCAGAACTACGAATAATGCGTCCACCACTGTGGAATCCAGTTTTACATCTGCAAGATAGGCAAAGCTTGTTCTTCCGGCAAAGCCACCAGCTGTTCCACCGGATTCTACCAGTTTCAGACTATTTTCCTGATTTTGATCATCTCCTGCATTGCATCCTGACATTCTGGCAAGATTTGCGTAGCCGATAAATCCTCCGGCGATCTGCTCCTTTCCGCCTTTACTCTGAACCGTATAACCACCAGGCACTCCTGTCACTCTACTGTCATCTATGTGGGAACCAAAAATATCCAGAACGCCGAGGGCACCGCCCAGAAGCTGTCCAAATTTATCTCCCAGCACATCCAGCTTCTCCATTTTTACAACTCCGCTTTTTCCGGAGTATCCTACAAAGCCACCTACGCTGTTCAGGCCTGTTACATAATTTAATCCTGTTACGCTGCTGTTTTTGACAGATCCATTTAACAGTGAACCACCAAATCCGCCAGCTGTTCCGCTGTATGTAACCTGATTATTCTGTCCTGCATCTGTTGCTGTGTTAGCACTGACGCCAAGCCCTGCATCTGGACTTCCTGTGACATTTCCGTAATATACATAGCTTCGGAACGCATCCAACACATCGGTTTTTCCAAGTTTTAAAAGATACTGTAATACCGAGGTCTCATTACCTGCACTAATGTTTGCGGCACCGGAAACATCCGCAATACCGAAGCATCCACCGGCATATTCACCGGCTACTACGGAACGGATCTTGTCTGCACGGATTCCGCTTCCCGGCGTATCCTTCTCGCCGAGGACCGCTCCGCAGAGACTTCCTGCAAATCCTCCTGCTGCTTTTGCGTACCCGGTATTGCTTCCATTTTGATAAGTTCCGTTTACAATCACGCCCCAGTCATCCCAGGCTGACACAGATGCACAACGAATAGTGGAAACAGTTGCATTCAAAACCTTAATCAGCTCTGCCGGAGCATTTACCATAAGAACATCCAGAAGCTTATTCAAAAGTCCCTGCTTTGTAGCTGTATCAATAGCTGCCACACTACCCGGATCTACTTTTCCGGCAAAACCGCCTACATAGGAAGTTCCATCTACACGCCTTAAATTTGTGATACTGCAGGAGGTAGTTTCATCTCCCCAGATCTGGCCACCGATCATCCTTCCCACATAACCTCCGGCAAATCCTGCCGGGTCTTTGTCTGCAATACCGGTTGCTTTAATCCTTGCTCCGGAACGATAGCCTTTCACATGGGACTGTTTTACAACCGGAACAAAGGTTTTTAATGCTGCCAGACTGTCGGCACCGATAATCTTAAGACCTGCCAGTGAAACGTCACCTGTATTTGCCACAGAACCGGTAAGCATCTCACCAGCAAAACCACCACTGCTTCTATAAGCCTCTGCTAACTGAAGATCTGTTGCAGTTCCATTTGTAACGGTACCACCTTCCATCCGTCCTACATAGCCTCCGGCAGAACCGCCCTGTGTTGCTTTATTTGCCAGAGTACTCCGGCCTGCTGTGACTGCGTATCCGTATGCATACTGGGAAATGATCTCATTTAACTGATTCTGATCCGTTACTTCCCCAAGTGCCTTTAGCTTATCACCATAGTTTCCGTAAGAACCGACTGCGCCAACCCATCCGTTCCATGTGCCGGTATCCAGTCCACGAAGCGGTCCATAGACGGCTGTATTCTTTTCTGTCGGATACACTGCCTGAAGAAGCGTCAGCGGATTACTCAGTTTAATAAGACCGAATAAAACTTTTAAGTTTCCTGTATCTGCAACATTTGCACACCGCATCAGTCCTGTATAACCTCCGGCATATTCCGTTCCATATACGGAACGGATACGATAGGCCGCACATTCTCTTACGGTTCCTGTATATGCAGCACCTTTCCAGTTATCCGTATTCTTTCCCCAGATCTGACCGCCGTAGTTGTAACCTGCATAGCCTCCGGCAAGCCCACGGTAAATGCCGTCATCACTCTCAGCCTGAGCCCTCACAGCACCTCCACAAGGTACACAGGTTGTTTCGCTGTTTTTGATTACAGGAACAAATGCCTGTAAAACGCCAAGAAGATTATCTGCCTTGATCAGTCCTCCAAGAGCACTTAATCCATCTACCACATCTGCCGCATTCCCCGGCTCCATAGTTCCAACATATCCACCGGCACTTTCACGCCCTATGATATGTGCAAAATTATAAGAATTACTATTCTGAATCTGAACTCCAAGAAGTTCTCCTGCATATCCACCGGCTTTTCCGGTATCACCGTCTCCGTCTGTTGCAAGAACATGAAATCCGCCTATCGCTCCGTAAACATCTGAACTGTCTATGATAGATGCAACTACGGTCAATGCTGATAACAGATTTGTAGCAGAAAGTACATGATCCAGAACGCTTGCACCTCCGATAGCCGCCGTACTTCCCATAGCAGCTTTCCCAATATAGCCGCCGGCATAACGATAAGCACTTACCGCATATGCACTGTCATTTCCGTAATAACTGCTGCCATCTTCCTGCTGCAGATTCTTTGGCTCACTGACACGGGTATGCCTCAGTTTATCTACATCAGAATTACTGATCTGCACACCGGTTCCGCAGCCAATAAAGCCTCCGGCACTTCCGGCATCCGCATCGTTGGTGCTGTCTTTTTCAAGAGTACCTGTAACGGTAACGGTAAACCCTTTTTCTACAGAATTAACACTGGCATTACTGATCACCGGAACAAAAGCATTGACCAGGGATAGTAATCCTGTCAGATCAACCACTTTTGTAAGAATTGATGATTTAGCTCCAATCTCTGCAACTGCTCCAGCTTTTACAAGACCTCCGAATCCTCCGGCATAACGAAGTCCTTCTACTTTCAGAAGATTTTCCACTGCCGTGCCTTTTCCGGAATCAACAGCATTTGCTGAATTATCTACATGACCGCTCTGCATCTCTCCAACATAGCCACCCGCATAACCTTCTGCGTTTTCAAATCCGCTGTCAGCCGTAACAGTCAAACCATCTGCGGTACCAGCAACTTTACAATTTGTAATTTTGCTGGATGCAGCCTGCAAGACACTCGCCAACTCTTTCAGACTCAGGATTTTACCAAGGACACTGTTTAAAAGCTCTCCTGTGGCATCTCCTGCCTCCGCCGCACTTCCGGAACGCATGATTCCGATATAACCCCCGGCATGATACGGTGCAGTGACTTCTTTTACATTGGTCACATCAGAGTTCTTCACCATGACTGCTTTTCCATTACCGATATATCCTCCGGCATCTCCAAGCGCCACATCATCATTTTTTCCAGATGCTGTTACAACTAAGCTGTCTCCCTCGATAGAAGAGTCGGAAATTCTCGGATACGCCACATCCATGACACTGAGAAGCTGATTTACATTTAAGAGACCCAGTAACTTAATAGAACCTGTCTGTGCCACATCACCAGGCATCAGCCTTCCTGCAAAACCACCGGCGTAGCTGGTTCCCTTTATATAAGAGAGTCCGGTAATATTGGTGTCTGTGTCTGCTTTGAATCCGGAATTGTTGTTTCCATAGTTGATATCTACTGCCTGTCCGTCACCCACAAAACCGCCCGCCATATCAGCGGATACCTGAGGATCATTTCCATTTGAAACATAGGCAATGGAAGTATTATTGAACTCCGGTCTCAGGGCACTGACAACTCCAAGCAGATTCTCTAATTCAATTCCTGTCAGTTTTGATGTAGTGGAATCTCCGGCACTTAATGCATCTCCGGCTTTAGCAAAACCTGCAAAGCCGCCGGCTTTTCCGGATGTTGCAGATGCAGTAACCGTTTTCAGGTTGCTGATTTTTGTGTCCCTTGCTCGTCCACTAATGCATTCTCCAATAAAGCCACCGCTGTAACCTTTCTCATTTTGGGTAGACACACTATAGCCTGATGTGACACCTGAAACAGTGCTGTCAACTGTAAACGTCTCAATCATTTGTCCTACAGAAAGAAGGCTGTCAATTTTCAAAAGCGGTAATCCTAGAAGTTTAATACCTCCAACATTGGCAAGGGTGCCGCTTCCGAAATATCCGGCAAATCCTCCTGCACACTTTCCAGCCTTTACAGAATTCAGATTTGTGACGGATGTTTTCCTTACTTCTCCACCTGTTCCATAACCGATAGCACCCCCAGCACGACCATTCTCCTGATCTGACGCAGTAACTGTAAGTCCAGAAGAACCTCCGTTTACGGAACAGTCTTTACATTCAAAACGCATGTAATCCGCTGCTTTAACTGTTCCACCAAGGACATCACCGACACTGGTCATCTTCGCATAACCTAAGATTCCTCCGGCATTCTCTGCTGCTGAAACGGACATGCTTTCTGATGCAGTAATACTATTAGACTGATTATTAAAGCTATAAGAAATACTATTTTTGGCAAGTACACGATCCAAGGCTTTTGTAGTTGATTTTGAACCGTCTGCAAGTTCCGAAGTATTAGAAACCTGAACAGCTCCGGCATATCCTACAAGTCCTCCGGCATATTTGCCACTGGCATCTAGGGATATCGTACTTCCGCCAATGGTACATCCACTTATAACAGAAGGTCGAAGTCCCACCAGGTTCAAAATATCCATATCCGTAATATTACCGTTCAACAAACCTGTAAGAAGTTTTTTCACAAGATCAAGAAGACCTTTATTTTCATCAATAGATGTAACAGCACCAAGGGTTGCTAAGCCGGCAAATCCTCCGGTATAATCTTTTCCGGATACTGTACCAAGAGAAGAAATACTGCAGTCCACGGCATAACTGTTACGCATTTCTCCTATAAATCCACCTGCATAACCACTTTCCTTACCAGAGCTTCCTGTCGCAGATACATTTGCACTGCCATTAATGCTACATCCAAGCATTACTGTATTGACCGGGAAATCAGCTATTTGGATTCCCAGATGATCCAGTGCACCTGCAACAACTGCATTGGAAGCACGTCCAATAAATCCTCCAGAGTAATCTGTACCATTAACATTTTCAGTACCATTCACTGAACATCCGTTCATTACAACACCGATTGTTTCACCTGCAAATCCACCTGTATAGTTCTGCCCAGATATCATATCATTGCCAGATACTGAACAATTACTGAACACCGGATTCACATAACCAATCGGGATCAGGTTTCCAACACTTAGAACGCCTCCATTCAAAAGCGTTGTAATCAGATCCCCAAGACCTAATACTGGAATCAAGTTTAATAAAGTACTAAGTGCGTCCGTTACTCCTTTAAGCACTCCTGAAAGAGCTTCATATTTTGTAATACCCGAACTGTACCCGACAAAACCACCTGTCCAGCTGTTTGCATTAGATACTCCTGATAATCCTTCTACATGACAGTCTAATATCTGTACATTTCCTTTTACAACGCCGGCAAAAGCTCCTGTTGAAAAAGATTTTGGATCCTTTTCCAACCCACTTGATAATCCCAGGACTTTTAAAACTCCGGTCAACACTACACCAAGCAAACTAAAATCTTTTTTAATAGAATTCGTTGTCGTTGATACAGAAACTCCTGATAAGGTAAGATTTTTTACGATAACCTGTTTTGATGAAATCTGTAATGAACTGTCATATGGAGTCGATAAACTTCTGAAAAATCCAACACCATATTCCGTGTCCGAGCTACTTCCATTTGAATAAGCACTCTGATTAATTGCTGTGTCCTGTACAATCTTTACATTACTGATTTTGACATTAGCACCTTCTGTCATTCCCTTGCGGCCTTCCATATTTCCCTGGAAGTTCTTTATAGGAGTCCAGTTATCATCTTTCCCATTAGAATTTGTCCCTTCTTTGGAAAGATCAATATCACGAAAGATAATATAATTCGCATCCTTACTGTATTTATATCCAGATCCTGCAATATTGGTATTGCTACTTTTGGATGTATCATAGGTAAGGATGTAAGTTTTATTCTCGTCAACCGTTATACTTTCCGGAGTTGTATCATCAGTAAAATCACTTTCGTCACCATCACTTGTAAAAGCGTCTATATCATCACTTTCTGGCTCAGCTACTTCCTCACTTTCTGCCGGAATCATATCAATCGAATCACTGTCTTTTACAGTTTCATCTGCTTCAAAGTATGCTGCTTCGGAATCACTGGCAGTACTTTCTGTTGCAGTTACTGTCATATCGGCTGATTCCTGAATCGTACTACTCACATAGTGATATCGTTTTGTGGCACCAATTCCAAGTACACCATCCTGCTCATCTGTTTCTCCCAGCTTGTGCTCACCTTTTTTATTTCCATACAATTCCTTGCCTGACCAGTTATATGTATCATTAAACTTTACAATATCCGCATCACCCGGATAATACAGTTCTGTTTTGTATGTCTGTGTATCAGCTGCTGGTTTCCAGTCTGTATATCCTCCTAACAATCCCGACTTTTTCTCTCTTGTTTCATATACTCGCCAGATTGGCTCTGTCACATCCGTATCTGTTCCGATTGCCCGAAGCTGTGTTTCATTTCCAATCAGAATGTAATTTTTATCACCGATCTTTTTTACCACCTGACCGAAATAGTTTCTTCCTTCATAGTCGGACGGATATGCGCTAGTAATATCCTGAGTTGTCTCCTCTGTTCCAGCCTTGTTGGCAAGAAGCTCCGGTGTTTCTGTTGTAAATGAAGAAGCAAGCACATAATTATGTGTTTTGCTGTAAGTAAGATACGAGCCATCTTCCAAAGTGAAAACCTGTCCCATTCCAACCTTTTCAGCAATATAATCCTCGCTCATTACAGGTTCGCTGTCTGAAGATTCCCCTTTCATCAATTCCAGCTGGTAGCGGTTATACACATAAATCGTATCTGTCGCTGAATCATATACCATATTGTCAGTGTGCTCAGATGATGAAGTGATGCTGCCTGTAAAATCAGACGGGAAGTTCCAGATATTTTCATTATCTATTGAAATATCATTCATCAGACAATAGGAAGCATCCGCCGCATAGGTAAGTTCTGTACCATCTGCAAGAACCTTATCCCCTTCACCAACTTTTCCGTCTTTGTCTCCGGAAAACATCTGTGTTCCTGTACCTATCTGCAGAAGTTGCTGATAATTGTAGATACATATTTTTCCATCTACATAATCTGGATTTACTTCTTCCAATGTGTCCGATGTGTTTTCGTCATCCATAATTGTTTCTTCTTCATCTGTAAATCCCTGATCTTCAGAATTGTCGAATTTTTCTGTCACCTCAGAACTAATATCTGTATTTGGCTCTGATTCGCCTTCAAAGGAATCAGGAATATCACTTTCTGTGATATCAGATGTTTCAGATGTATCACTGCTGAAACCATCCTGCTCCGATATATCTGTAATTTCACTATTGGTCTGCACATCCATTCTTTCTGAATCTTCATCATTCGCAACTACGACTTGCGAAGATAATAATGTAACACATAGAACGATTGCTGTAATTCGTCTTAAAACACTCAATTTCTTGTTCATAAAAATCGCCTCAAATTTTCTGTCATGGTTAACTTTTTGTTACTTTTAACCACTCTGGCTGCTTTGCTGCCGCCGTCAAGCACTGGATCAGTTTTTTAGAAAACGCCTCACATTCGCCATTTGAAATCATCCGTATTGCCTCTTCAGGTTCATATTTTCTGCGACAATTCTGATGTAGATACCATCCGTTCTTGTGCTGCTAAGTAACATACAATTCTAATTGCGTAATCTGTCGAATTTTTCAGTTGCATCGTTATCCCTCTAATCTAAACCCTGCGAGGTCTTAGTTTATATCAAAAAAAATATCAAAAATTGATATCTTCATTGTTTTTCGCTGATAATCTTTCTTATCAGGTATCTTATCAGGTACAACATTATACGCTATTAAACTTAAAAATATAATGCGCAACGGATGAAAAATTTTTATCGTTTTTTTGTTCAAAGTGTTCCATTTAAGACTAATATGCAAAAAAACGAACCACACTAACCATGTGATTCGTTATCTTTTATAATAATTTCAATATTTTTAATATTATGAATCTCATCTTTGCCTCTCTGAAAACTCCATAAAAATTCTACATTACTTCAAGAGCTCGAAGTGCTATCAATCCATTTCGAACACTAAGCACTTCTGCTGCATTATTAAAATCTATATTCGTTATTTCTATTATTTTCTGCAAACGATATGAGGCAGTTCGATAATGAATAAACATTAATTCAGAAGTCTTTTTTAAGCTTTGGTTGACATTCAGATAACACTCCAATGTATCAACCAGCTCTCCATTTTTCTGAATATCGTACTGGCGAAGTTCATTCAATGACTCCGGTATAAACGCCTGCAACTGATTTATATTTTTCATCTTTTCCATTACATGATAAAAGAATCCTATCTTTGTACTATCTATAACTGACTTATCCTCGTCTCCGATTATTCGTCTAATAACTTTAATATATTTAAGTGCAATTTTAGAAGATTTAAAAGACTCCTTCAATTCATGGTATCCTGTGACAGTTTTACCTATACCAATCAGAAAATCTATTTCAACTCCCTTATTAACTAGAAATTCTTGTATCGTTTGCTGCAGTTTCTCCAGTTTTTTACGAAACTCCAATCCTGTTTCCTGTTCCGTTTCTCTGTGGATATATACAATCTGGTTGGTTTGCGAAAAAATATGTTCCCTCGGTAAATAACGTATAATTTCGTTTTCGACCAATTCTATTTCTTTTATCTGGGCATTGGTAAATTTTTCCATATTCTTCATTGTATCCATACGGAAAGTTACAACCCGATATATCTCTGCATCATTAAGCCCAAGCATACCTGCAACTTCATTTTCTTCATCATTTGACAGAGAACCATTCAGCAAACGATATTCCAAATCTCTTAGATATCGTTTTTCAAGATTCTCTTCCATTACATGTCTGATCAAACTAAACTGTAATGTAATGATAATATTCTCTAATGCGACAAAATCCAATTCCCTTAATGGTTCATTCTGTTCTGAAACAACAAAATACATTTCCTGCCTTTTAAAAATATCGAGTTTTATAATGTATTCAACATACTTCGTATTTTTTCTTTTTTGACACAAATATTGATATCTGGTTATAATTCCAGGCTTATATTCCGTAATATTTTTTTCCATTCTAAAATCCTGTGTTTCCGAATTACTTGGAAAAAAGCAAGTTCCATCTGCGTTGTATATTCCGACCGGATTCCCGAGCATGGTACTGATCAAGAAAAGAATTCTCTCTATGGATTCCCTTGAATCTATCACGTTCAGTAAAATATTACTCAAATTATCATGTGTCATCTTAAAATATTTCAGTTTTGCAGTTTCTATATCACATAACTGAAGTACTATATACTTAATAATTTCCCAAAAATACAGATTCTCAGGAATTTCTATCACAGATAAATGATGCTCCTGCGAAAATTCCATTAAAATATCAAACAATCTTTTCAGGTGTTCCGTTCTCTGACAGCACTTTACTATAAATCCACTTACCTGCTTTTTATCAAATTCTTTTAAATGATACAAAAAAGCATCTTCCTCTGTGGCTTCATAGGCTCTCATACTCGTCAGGAGCAGTTCACCCCCCCCCCAGAAATTTTTCCATTTCTGGCACTTCAATGATTCGAACTCCTTTAATTTCACGATCAATTCCGGAATGATCATTTATCAGCTGCATTTCCGGGAATTTGTTCGATTCAAGCAAGTCCTTTACTGTATACCCCATTTGTACTCCTTTCCTTTTACAATTGAATTGATTCATCTTTATTTCACCTTATTAGGCTATATCTATTTTAATATATTTGGGGAGTCATTTCTATAATTGTTTTTCGTATTCTCTAGTTTGTTTTTCTTAGCTATTCTGATAGCTCATCGGCATCTGGTTTTATAATCTCCGAGACCTTTATGCCCTTTAGTAGATTGTCATAAGTTTGCTGCACATCCAGCAATATTTTATGTACTTTACAATACTCTGTTGCATTTCTGGAACAAAACCCATCCTCTTCTAAACAACGATTTAATTTCATGGTTACTTCCGTGGAAGATATTATGTCAAACAGAGAAATATCTTCTGTTTTTTTCACAAGTGAATACCCACCTTTTATTCCTTCGCAGGCTGTAATTATATTCGCTTCTTTTAATTTTTTTGTGATCTTTGGAATATAGCTTTCTGGAATCTTTAATTCATAAGCTAACTCAGACGCAGTGATTACTTCACCACGACAAGCCAGATAATATACTATTCTGATTGCATAATCCGTTGTGATTTTTAATTGCATAATTGCTCCTCTCCAAAACAGGAAAATCCCGAATTATTATCCTTGCGCTTCATCTTTTATCGCCTCAAGTCTAGTAAATTCGGGATATTGTATAACCTTTCCTCTTTATCTCATTATCAGCTTTTTCAGTTCTTCTTATTTATTCCTTTAAAGAATACCAAACCAACCATGCTGACCGCAAGAACAAAAAACATCAAAACCATCAGGCCATTGTTTGCAAGTGTTCGTCCTGTTACAGGCGGTTCCATTGTTGATTTATTAATAAATTCAATGTCTGTTTCTTTGTCCATCTTGAAAGATGCATCTCTTCCATCTGTGGCAGAACCATTGTTTATTTTATATGTTGTCTTATAATTCTTACCCGGATCAACTTCGGACACCTTATATGACCAGCCTGTCGGCAGACACTTAATCTGTACCGATTCGCCTTGTTTTAATGTAAAAGTCGCCTGGTTATTTGCAAAAGAAAGGGGTATTGCTTTCGCCTTAGACCCTTTTGTAATATAAATCTGTCCATCCTTAATCTGCGATGTATCCGGATCTGCTCCTGCAGGCGGAGTTGCTGTAAGTGTAAAGGTAAATTCTTTATTTGGCTCCTGATTATACCCTTCCACTGTTTTACGGACATGCAAGACAGTGGGTTTATAATACAGTTTTAATATGACAGGCTCTGATAAAGCATTGTTTGTCACATCCTTTTCTAATGTATTTTGATCATCACTTTCATCAAATACATAACCAGGAAATGTTCCATCCGGCTCAGGGTTCGCAAACGCCTTAACAGTCTCGCCGTCAGCAGAAAATGAAATGGTTCCTGAAGTTGTCTTCTTCAGCTTTTCCGTTCCATCCGGTATCTTGAGATAATGCTCAACCTTTATTTCTTTTTTGGCTGTTTTTTTCCACTGTGCAACAATCTGATAGCCTGTATAATTTGTAGATGCGAATACCGGCAGATCCGTATTATTTGCATATCCGTAATTCTCATCAGAAATCGTAAAGAGTTCACCGTTACTATATGTCTCTTGACTTAACTTACCTGCCCTGTTTTTCAGCTTCCATCCTATAAATTCATAGCCTTCGCAAGTGGGTTCTGCCCAACCTTCACCCATAATAAAGGTAGTACCTATAGTTCTTATTCCCTTTCCAGTTTCCAGATCCTTTCCATAAGAATGCATAGGAGTGTTGTTATAACTCCTTGTCTTCGGATTATCCGGAATGTTCTTTACATCTGCATTTTTAGGAAGTACTCCCATACCAGCACCGGAATTATAATGTACATAAATACCACTGGATACAACCATAAAAGTGGCATCGTATAAATACCAGTCATTATCTAATGGTTTTGCTCCTCCCCACGCTATATATCGGGTATATCCCTCTTTTATCGCAGCCTCTTTCGCAGCCTTCCATTGTTCATCATATATTTTAAAGGAATTATTCCCTCTTATAAGTGACGTAGCTGTCATTGCATCTATGGTACCAGCATTAGCAGTCTTCTCCATTCTCGGCAACCGCCAGTAATTCTTCCTCCAGACTCTGTACAGACATTTGTTCCGGTGCATCCAGATCTGTTATCTGGTCTGCGGAATCCTCTATTTCAACCGGATTTTCTGGTTCCACTGGGGTCTCTGTTTTTATCGGAACCTCTGATTCCGTCGGTTCTTCTGGTTCCACTGGGGTCTCTGTTTCCGGTTCTGTCTCCTGATTTTCAATGTCACTGATAAAGTCCACCGTCTCCTGTGATTCCCTTTCCATTTCCACACCGGCACCAGATGCTTCGCTTACATTTAAGGATAAACAGCATATGGAAAAAATCAAAATCCAAGAACAGATGATTTTCAAGTATTTTTTCCATATATTATGCCTCATCTTGTGATTCTCCCTTATTTCTTCTCTGGCTTTCATATGTTAAAATGCTTAGACAAATCAGCGAACCAAACAGCAATAAGAAATATCCCATAACAGGACTGTCATCTCCGGTCTTTACGCTATTGGTTTTTCCTGATCCATCTGAATGGGACGGTCTAGATGACTGTGACGGATTTGAGGGCTGTGTTGGATTTGGTTTCTCTTCTCCCATATAACTGTTTTTAAAAGAGATCGTTTCTATTTTCTCCCCCTTCTCATTAGCTACAATCGTAACAACTTTTAATTGATTTGATTCATTATAGTAAGCCTCAACAGTTACATGGTATTTATTTTGATCATATTTGTAATTATCTTTTTTCTCAGTTGTCTGACAAAGGGTATAGTGATACTGTCCTGCTGTCTTCACATTCAGCGTAATCTCAGTAGCTGCATTCTTTTTCATTGTCCAGGAATACTGCATGTTGCGGCCTCCCGCGGGCATCGGGGCATCGCTTTGATCGGTTGTCATAATATAAGAGAATTCATCTGCAATACCTTCCACTTCATTGTCAAAGAGCTGTTTCACTGGAATTTTTACTACAGTACAGTTATCAGATGCAAACACTGATATCTGCATGCTCAGAAAAAGGAGCATAGTCACCAATATGATAGTTACTTTTTTTAAATCAAGGATTTTCATGTTTTTTCTTTCCCTTCTTTTTTAATTTTCTATCTATCAGCAATAGAACGATAATTAGCAAAAGTATCCAGTAGATAACCGGCACCTGAATCATCTTTTCTTTTAATTTATCAATTCCAGTTCCCAGATTCTTGGCTTTCTCTTTCTCAGGATAGACCTGATCCGTAAGCCTTCCTACTAATATATTTCTTCCATTTGTCATGTCTGAGGTACATGTTATCAGAAGAACCAAATGGTCATTTTCCGTAAGTTCAAAGTTTCTTTTATGTAAAGCATTGTCTGATATTTCCTGCAGATACGCCTGTTTTGCTGCCGGTTCCTCTGAACTGACACTGAACAGCCGCTCATTATAAGCATCTGCCTGAATCAATGCATAAAATTCAATTCCATGATCTTTTCCATCAAAAAAAAGATTGCCGTATGGATGTTCGTCAAAATACTCCTTATCTGCGAATAGCCCCACATCTCCAAACATCATGTGTTTTTCCATATGGTGTCCATAAATCATATTGTTAAAATCGGAAAAATCCGGTTTGTTTGCACAGTGTAAAAATATGGAACCACTTAAAGAATATTTGCCTTCGGCATCCGTATTCATATAGGTATCATCATCATCTGTCTGAAGCAGCGGATAATTAACGTTTGTTTCATTTATTCGAATCCAGCCAATAATGTCTGGATTGATTTTCTGCAATTCTTCAAAAGATTTCGTATGTTTTTCTGTTGGAATATAGGCTTCGTAGTTCTTCGCATCAGCCGCCTGATATACCTGATTGGAATCCCATAACATATAGCATGACAGGAACATTATCATAAGAATCAGCAATAACGCTATAAAATTCACCATATGATCGACTATTTTGACTAAAAACTTTGCTGCTTTTTTCATATGAAATATTCCTGGAGTTTCCTTTCTTATTGCAAAAGGGAATGCGACGGAGTATCGCCGCACGCATTCCCTTTGTTGTTACTTTTATGATTTTATGTAATTATTTCTGTACTTTTTTGCGTTTGAAAGCAACGAATCCAAACAGTGCTGCAGCACAAAGAGCAACCATCAGAACGTATGGAAGAGTGTTCATGATAATACCTGTTGTTGGTACATAATTGTATGTATTGGTTACAGCAACTTTATTCTGTTTCTGTCCAAGTGTATTTGTAACTGTAATAGCCTCATCGTACTTAGTAGCCTCAATTTTAGTCTGTGCTACTCCATTAAATGTTCTCTCTGCACTTCCTTTATAGTTTGGTGTAGCAGACTCTGTTACGGAAATCTCTGTACCTACTGGAAGTCCTGTAAATTTTACATTTTGATTATGTTTTAATTTAAATGTATAGCTTGTACCTGTAATATCTGTTGCAGTACTCTCAATAGTTGCTTTTGCTCTAAGTGTAGATGCATCTGTTCCTGTTGGGAAAATAAATGTTGCTGTGAAATCGAACTTTTTCTCTGCATCTACTGTTCCACCATTTGCATTGATTGCCTTAGTTACCTTTAAAGAACCATCGTCAGTATAAGTCGGATCTGGGTTTATCGGATCAGTACCGGTACCGGCTTCCTGTACATAGGTGTTAGTAAAGTTAAATCTATTGTCGTCCGTATCACTGATGTCTACTTTACCTTCTGCTACTTCTCCCTTATCGTCTTTTTTCTTATTAACGATAATGTTAGAAATCTCAAATCCATTGTCACCATTTGAAACATATACATCCATTGTATATTCAGCCTGTGACATAATCATTTTCTGATGCTCCTCATTAGTAATTGCAGGGGTCGCTGCTGTCTCTTTTACTGTATATTCGTATTTGCCAGCATCTGTCCAATTTGTTGGAAATGAAACTTGAGTTCTTTTTGTTGTACTTCCTGTTTCATCGGCTGTAAACGTAATATCCGGAATAGTAACTTCATTAGTATTACCTGCCACCGGTGTAGCTTTAAAAGAAAATGTCTCGTCCTTTCCAACCTCTGTATTAAAGGTTTTACTGATGTAGGCTTTTGTTACCTTGGTTGTCGTGTCCCCTTTTGCTGCAAATACCGATGTCGGCATTGCAAGTCCCATTGTCATAGCACCTGCTGCGACAATTGCTAGCATTTTCTTAGTGAATTTTTTCATGCTCATTTTAGTTCCTCCCTTGTGAATTCTTTTGTTTTTTTATTTGATTAACGGATCCGGTAATTAAATTCCCCTGCTCCGAATAATCGCGATGACTTTTCCTTTGACATCTTTTATATCAATGCAGCCATAGATTCGGCTGTCCGATGCCTGAGGCCTGTTATCTCCAAGTATAAATACCTGGCCATTCCCGACTGTGACCGGGAAATCCACTCCATCTTTAAATTGGGTGGTATCAAAGTAAATGTCCTGAGATATCTGTTCTGCACCATTTATCTTCAGTCCGTTTTTCGTAATGTCAACGGTGTCTCCTGCTACCGCCACAACACGTCCGGTCGTGGTTCTGCCGTCATCTTCAAACACTGCAACGTCACCGGAAATAAACCTTTTATCCAATCGGTAATACATGACCAGATCACCGTCTTTGATTGCCGGTTTCATGGAGACATCATTTATTCTTACGATTCCATAGAGAAATGTAAAAATAAGAAATACTGCTAAGACAATAAATGCAATCTTCAATAACAACTGAACAATATCCTGTGCTACAGATGTTTCCTGTACTATATTGTTGTTTTTATTTGACAGTTCAGTTTCGTTCTTCATCCTATCCTTCCATAAAAATGGATGCCCATACCCTTCTAAGGGATTTATTTGTTCTAGCTTAACTCGGACATCCAAGGCATTAGTTTATATCCCTTATTATAGTGGTTTATTTTTTTATTCCAATGCAACAAACATGTAAAAAGGCAGATGTGTTTTTGCAACTTTTGTTCCATAGCAGTATCTATCTTATTTCCCGTCTTCTCCTGAAAAACAGAACCATGATAATACTTATGGCGAATAGTAACCATACATGCCTGCTTGTTCTCAGACGAACCCCTGTTTCCGGTATTAATTGTGTGTTTTCGTTTGTGATTTTTAACTCAATCACATCCCCATGCCCACCTTTAATCGTCTGTCTCAAAATGGCTGTATTTCCGTTTTGACTAGCCTGCACTGGCTCTGAATACTTATCATTTTGTTCTTTTTTTGAAATCCAGACATTATATTTTGATGTATCAACAGTTTCTGTTATTATGATATCCGAAGATATATCTACATTTTGTAATGTAACTTTATCTCCATGTTTCAAAGAAGTTCTAATTGTCTTGCTACGCAGCTTTTGACCATCTTCCCAATAGAGAATTTCCATATCAAATGGCTTCTTGCGGTTTCCAAGCGGACCAGTGACTTCCTTTGTAATCTCAACGGTCAAGCCACCTTTTACCGGATGGTTCACAATATGTCTGTCCGAAAGAGCTTTCCAGGTGTTTGTATTCAGATCTTTTTCATATAAGAACAAGATCTCAGATTCCACATCCATCATATACATAGTCAGGTTATCCTGATACTGCGTCTTGCTTTTATCTGCTTTATTCGGAGTAACTGATTCTACCATCCAGTATCTGCCGTTCTCAAAGTCCTCCGGTAATTGAAGCATTCCATTTTCATCTGTTTTTAAAGAACGATACAGCGTACACGTTTTTCCATCCTTTTTCAGAACGATGGGATCCGTGCTATTGCCATCTTCATATTCTACGGAATAACCTGCATCATCTTCATATTCAGATGTACCTTCCTTATACGGCACCTTATAGAACAGGAATTTTGCACCGGCAAGCCGCTTGCTTGGCACATCATCGGTCTTAAGGAAGCTTCGCTCAGCCAGGTTAAAGTGTAAATTCTTCACTTCCAGTTCTATTGTGGAAACCGCCTGGAATTCCTTATCATTCTTTGGCGACAGCTGCTGCCCTGTTGAATCCTTATACTGAACCTCCGGGTAAATGACCTCATAATATAGGAAACCATCCCTGTATTCCGAAGAATAATGTGTCTTTCCAATCTCAATTTCTTCCACCTTATATTCTACCGGATTTCTGTCCTGGAATAGCGGAACATTATCGACTGTGTGTTCCCATCCGTTCTCTTCATTCAACAGGAATTCCTGTCCTGTAGAAATTCCATTCTGATACAATCTGATTTTCACCTGTTTTTCCGTCAGTGCATCATTTGGATTTTCCCATGTCTTTTTGATATGCAGAGTGCCTGTTTTAGCAAAATTTCGGATATTAAGGCTGGTATCTCCTCGCTGAAGCAGAACAGATTTTCCGTTTATCTTACCATCAACTGGTGCCTTGACAGCCTCCCTATCCACCAATTTTGCATCAATGATTTTAAATGTTCCATTGGCAATCTCAACTGTGATCTGTATATCTCCTGTGTCTATATATCCCGTCGGTAAGTTTGTCTCTCGCAACAAATACGTCTCAGTTGCTGTTCGATTCTGTTTGTTCTCATCTTGTAACGGAATATGAAGTTGTGCGATTCCGTATTTATCAGTTGTTACCGCTTCCTCCTCAACACCGTTCTTACTAACAGCAAAATTGATCTTCTCCATTCCCTGTCCGGTAGACTCATCAAATTTGTTCAGTGTGAGTATTCCCTCTTTCTGATAACGGTTCTCCAATTCAATAGTAAGAGTTTCACCACCGCGTCCAATTCCACGTCCTGTGAATTTAATTCCACTTTCTGGATATGCTTCCCATGAATTTACATTATCTCCTTGTTCATGAGAATTGCGGACATTGTACCAACCTGAAAATTTCACATTCGAATCTTTTGGCTTATAGTTGTACTCTTTTAATGTGTATTTCCAGAATGAGTCCGCCTTAACGATCCACGTACAACTTGTATGTGTATCATCTGTCCATGTACCTACAACTTCTATCGGAGCATCCTCCGCTTGCGGAGCTTCTGTGTCCGGCGTCTGATTATCTTCAGAAGGAAGCACAAGTTTCATGTGCTGATGAAATGCAGGTGGCTGAGGTTTTCCATCTGAAAGCTTTTCATCCATATCTACCTGGATATAATAATCTTTCTTGACTTCCTCTATTGCTTCCGGCATTCCGACAAAATCTTTCTTTACTGTCAGGTAACCATTTTTTGCTACAATACGTCCGTCAATATGCCACCCATCGGACATTTCACTTTTGAAAGAATACCAATAAATGGTGAAGAATTCGGTATCTAATTTCGATGGCGGAATCTCCCTGTCTCCGATACGAATCATACGTCCGCTTTCACGAATTGTCTGGAATACCTCTTCATCGGAAGGAATTCTATCTATCTTGTAGATATAGTCTCCATTTCCAATATATCCCTCATCTGGTTTAGTTCCCTGCAAAAGTTCTTGCACTCTCTTATTTCCATCCGCATACTGTTCCCACGTAGATGGATTCTTATTTCCAAGAACTGGAACATCATGCAATATACTTGCCTTCACATTACAGTTTGCCACGGCAACCGCACTTGTATAATCGTCTACATTCGTGGTTGGTAATGCTACCGAACCATCTTCCGGCATCGCTGACTTACAGATATAAAACTGTACCTGTTTTCGATTTTGGTTACTCACCTTGCGCCACGCTGCATAGAGGGTGATTGGCTGTCTTGCATTATTATTTATAAGATCAGAAATAGAATCCCCTGCACCGCATTCCTGCCACTTTCCGTCTTTGTTTCTGTAATCCCAATGATCGAATTCATACTGTTCCAACTCTTTGCTGTCATTATCTTCATGATCATAAACCAGAGGATATGGTGACTTAACGTTATGTTTTCCAGCTTCTATTTCATTCTCATAATCATCTGTATGTCTTGTCTTATTCTCAACCTGAGGGGTCAACTTAGCTTCCTTAGGAAGTTTCTTCATATAACGAGTTGTATTATAGATAACCCTGACTGCCCCAGACTCCAGCGGTTTGTCTGCGATCACCTCATAAGATGAGTTAACATTCGGAATTTCAAATTTTACCTTATCATCTCCGGACGGTTCCGGAAGAACCTCATTTTCGTCCCTGTCATTAGATGTACAACTCCAGACAATCTCCTTGCCATAATACTCACCTTCTAAACTTGCCCTCTTTGGTACTTCCACAGTATATGCTTCCCCATGGCCTACATACTGTCTCTTAATCGCCTCTCTTTTGGTCAGGTTCAGTGGATCCAACACTTCAATCAGATGAAAACTTCCCTCTACACTGAAATGTCTTCCTGCCAGCCCAACCTGAGAAGAAAGTCCTGTCAAACGATCAAAATAATTTTCGATTCTGTCTGGATTCAGTGGGTTTGGCTGTGAGAAATAATAGACAGATACATCTCTCCCGTTTTTCAGGACAGGAATATACCATGTACCATCGTTGTCCTTATAAGGGTGCTGTACAAACACACGGCTGTCTGTCGCATAACCAAACAGAATCTTCTCTTTCTGATCTGCGCCGGGCTCCAGCTTGCTCGGAGTGAAACCAAACTCACTGTAAATTTTAGAAATCGTATCATCTGGTTTAGCTCGCAAATAATAACGACTGGCTCGGCCACTGTTTGCTTTGATTATGTAATGCTGCTCAGCATTGAGGTTCTTTATCAGCTTATAATGTCCATCGATAAATACATAAAAACTGATATTTGCTTCTTTTGTTGCTGCCGGTTTTTCTGTATTATCAGGAACAATCACATATGGACGTACTGCATCATCTGGCTGAATAGTAAAGCTCATGGTATGCTCTGCTTCATTTTTACTCCATGTAACTGCTGAAAGAGTACCATCTTCCTTTCTGCATTCCCAGTTTATATCCTGCGTTTGTTCTTCTACACGCGGCTTTGTACTAACAGTTCTTGTAAGTGTTGACTTTCTTGCAACAAAATCAATTGCCGGAAGATCACGCAAAGCTGTTTGGCTGTAAACCTGTCCATCTTCATCCTGTACTGTCACACTGTAAAAACCATTATATCTATCACCGTCGTGTTCGAATAAGGTCTTTGCACTCATGGTATCAATTTTTTCTCCATTTGGCAGGTAATACACATCCATCGGCTCTCCGGACTTTCCTATATAAATACATTCATGACCTTCTATCGTGTATTTCCCTGCATTATGGATTGTATCGTAATCTCTCTTGGAATAATAAAAACGCTCTTTTGCTCCATTTTGAATAGAACCATCGTAATGAAATTTTTCAAAATGCTTTTTTAACTCATCATTAGAAATATAATAATAAACTGTTCCCGGCTTTGTTGTAGTATCTTTTATAACAGGAATTTCTTCGTTTAGAACATTATATCTCTCATTATTTACAAAAGTATAGAATTTAATGTTCAAGGTTGCTGGTGCAAAAGTGTTGCATGCAACCGTATATGGTTGCTCTATCTTTCCAATAGAAAAGGTTAGTTTATCGCCCTGTTTCACCGGAGAAATTGTTTTATTTTCATCCTCACTGGCACAAAGCCAGTCGCTTTCCTTCGTATCTCCAGGATCAACGGAAATTGTGACCGCAGAATCTTTCTTATAGTAACTCACAGTTCGATTTCCATCCGGATTGATCACTGTAACCGAATAGAAACTGTTCTTATTCTGCTTAATCTGGTCTGAATTATTATCCGGAATTTTTTCGCCATCAGATGCTCCTTTTGGCATATAATAAACGTCTGTTGGTACAGTTGCTTCCTGCTTGTCCAGGTTATAAGATACATATTGCTGTCCTTTATAAGTTACCACTGTCGCCTGTGCTAATGTCTTCTCACCACGGACTGTATATGGAAAATAATTTCCGGACTGTGTTTCCTCTGCATTCAAGCCGAACTCTCTATAAATCTCAGCAAGATCACTGACAGATAAATAGCATCTGCCCTGACGGTTCCATTTATACACCTTTTTCAGAGAATCAGCCGGCAGCTTTCGAACCTCATTGTCCACATATATATAAAACTGAATATCAAAGGCTGTCTGGTCCGCTCTCTGGATCACATAAGACTGTGTGATTTTTCCAATTGCGAATCTCGTCTGGTTCCCCGATTCCCGTATACCATCTATCACCTTATCGTCTGTTCCCATACAGGTCCATTCGATCTGGTCTGTCTGGTCTGGCAATTTGGGATTAAAGTCAGCCACAGCTTCTTCCACTACAGTTCCTGTTAATGCATAACGGATCCGATCCTGCCCTTCGCCCTTTACCTCTACGGAATAAAACGAATTGTCCTTTTTTACAGAATCTTTTAAATTTAATGCAAGGCCTTTTCCATTTGGAAGGTAGTAAACATCTATCGCTTCCCCTTGTTTATTCTGTCCATAATTGTAAGAAACATATGTCTTTCCGGATTCTGTGTCTGTATAAACTTTTCCGTATTCTATCCCGCTTTTTCCCCGGTATGCAGATACAAACTTTTTTATCGCATCCGGATTCTGACTCTCGCTGTTTTTCACAAATCCAAATTCTTCATATATCCGGAGCAGGTCCTCAATGGAAACACCATGATAGGTAGTTCTTCCGTCTTTCCATGTTGCAATGCCGGTAATGTCATTATGCTGAAGCTTTACCTTATTTCCATCGATAATGACATAGAAATCAATATCAAATCCTTCGGAAATTTCCTGAAGTTTTGGTGATTCCTCTTGTGCAATCTGCTCCTCAAAGGCTTTTTCTTCTTCTCTAACCTCGCCTGTGGATGGAGTAATTTCTTCCTCTGGAATCTCTTCTGATGGGGGAATGATTTCTTCTCCCGGGATCTCTTCTGACGGCGGCGTAATTTCTTTTCCCGGACTCTCTTCTGACGGTGGCGTAAGTTCCTCGCCCGGGGTCTCTTCTGACGGTGGTGTAATTTCTTCTCCCGAAGTTTCTTCTGATGGGGGAGTAAGTTCCTCTCCCGGAGTTTCTTCTGATGGGGGAGTAAGTTCCTCTCCCGGAGTTTCTTCCGACGGCGGTGTAATTTCTTCTTTCGGAGTCTCTTCCGCCGATGATGTGCTTTCCTCCTCTGAGATAAATTCTTCTGAAAGCATTTCTTCCTCCAGAGAACCATTTATATTCAGAATACTCTCCTCATTTGCAGAAACTGCCAAAGCTGTCGTTCCTGCACTATTCATACACAAAACCAATAAAAGTATCCAGGCTATCCATCTTATCCATATCTTTTTTCTCTTCACACAAATTCCTCCTCAAAATATATTTTCCTATTTCTCAGCTATCTGCCTTTTTTATCCATTCCTTCTGCATTGCCGCTTCCAGAAAACAATGAAGCAGCGGTTGGGAGAATGAGCCACATTCCCCGTTCAGGATCATTTGCAACGCTTCTCCATGGCTCAGTTTTCTTTTATATGGACGAGGACTAACTAAGGCATCATATGCATCAGCCAGTCCCACAACCTGTGCACAAAGAGGAATTTCTTCTCCTTGCAAACCATCCGGATACCCTGCCCCGTCATATCATTCATGATGATGTCTGCAGATTTCATAACTAAGTGCATTTAACTTGTCTATAGTAAGACCTTTTGAATGCTTTTTCTTATCGCTCTCGTTCTTCTGGAGTTCTCGTTTCATTTCCATTACTGATCTATAGGTTCTTTTTACATTATGTAATATGATCATTGCTATATTATCTTTTATATCCACATATTTTTTAGCCCTCATCTTTATATAAGATTTTTCACTCTCTATTCTGCGGTATACAATATCCTGCTCTGCATAGCCATAAACCAGATTTTCTGTTAGCTTTTCGCTTAACAGGAAATCGTGCAACTTTGATTTATCAGCATCATGAATAAATCTCTCTATATACATCTGAATAAACGTATCATAATCTTCTGTCTTTTTTTGCTATTTCATAAACCTCTTGATTATGTGAGTAAATGCATTCATAACCATTTGTCTTTAGATTTAATTTTAATACTACATAAAACCTGCCAAAGTCCTTATTTGTGCAATCTATTGTTTTTTCCTGTTCCATACCCCTACCTCTTACAAAACTCAGCCCTTAAAGGTACTAGTTCATGTCAAAAAAATATTCCTTAATATTATAATAGTATATCGTTCTTTCTGTTTTTTATAATGTACAAAAATTGTAAATATGGTGTGTGTATTTTGCAAGAAGTGTTCCATTTTGGATTTTTCCAAACTTCTGGTAACAGAATCCAAGAAAGTCTTTCATAACACTCCTCTCCCTCTACACCGAAGGGTTCTTCAATGCTGTACTCCAGTATCTCCACATCTTTCATAGTCTTCGTCAGAAAGTCAGTGACTTGACTCTCTCTTGTCCCCTTACAGGGCTAACGTAACGATGCTACAGGATTCACTTTATGTTACGGACTGTTATTTTTCACCTGTTTCTCACAGGCATACCTCGCTTCAACATGATCAGTCACCAAAAAGCATTGAAGGCTCGCTACAAGGATCACTGGCGACTACCCTGACCAGACTTTCACTGGCAAGCTGATAACAGCTTGCAGAACACGATTTACACCCGTTAGAGCGAACCTCTGGTGCATAAAACAAAAAAACGAACCACACTAACCATGTGATTCGTTATCTTTTATAACAATTCCAATATTTTTAATATAATAATTCCATTTCGGACAGCTAACATCTCAGCTATATTATCAAAGTCCATCCTCGTTAGTTTTACTATTTTTTGCAAACGATACGAAACTGTCCGGGCATGCACGCCCATTAGTTCAGAAGTTTTCCGAATACTCTGTTTATGGTTCAGATAGCATTCCAGCGTATCAATCAGTTCTCCATTTTTCTGAATATCATACTGATGAATTTCATGCACTGTATGTCCTAAGGATAACGCCTATTTGCTAATAGCAGTCACACTAACACTATTATGATAAGAAAAAATTCCCTGTTTTGCAAGTTAACTCGTATAAAATCTTCTTCTAAATCACTGTTTGATTCTTTTATGGCTGGATTCCGCCCTGAAATGGAATCCTGTCCTGTTTGTGGAGCCTCTCATTCTTGCACCACTCATGCTTCTTACGAGCGAAATCTAATTGATTTCATCCAGGGACGCCCTGTTTATCATACAATCAAAGTCATTCGGGTTATCTGCAGTTGTGGACACACCCACGCGCTCCTCCCGGATCTGATCATTCCTTACAATACCTACGGTGTCTTCTTTTGCTTCTGGCTTTGTACTTAAGACCTCCGTCTCTTTTCTTCAGTCTCATGCCAATCCGGCGTCTTACCGGCAGACCGTTTTCTGACCATTCTGTTCTTTTTGCATTCCACACGACACGGGCATTCTATCTCCATTCCGTATGTTTTACCATGAGTTCACAGGAGGTAATCATACTATGAACAATCAAAAGGAAGATATCAAAAGAGCTGCCGAAGTAGCCCAGTTCCGCTTCGGTGTCATAGCACCTGTCGTTCAGGATCTCTATCCTGATCCATCCCGAACTGCTTACTACAAAAGAGTCGCCAGTTCTCCTTTCACTCTGCCCGATGGTTCTGTCGTAGAGTACAATTACAAAACTATAGAAAAGTGGGTCTCCATGTATCAGCGTGGCGGACTCGAAGCACTTATGCCGCATATGTATTCTGTTTTTAAGGCGTGACCACTTCGTGCTCATGGCCTTATCTTATAAGAGCAGTATGCTCCCAGATAAAACGACGAGATTGTGCCGTTCTTCTGCTCAGAAAATGCTTTTTTCAGATAATCTGTGCAGTCAGGAAGGGAAAACTGCCGATTTTATCGTGCAGTTTCCTCCGCTGACAATTCGCCGCTTCACAATAAATGAGCATTTTCATGTAAATCAAACACTCTTCTGCTGAAAGTCTACCCTCTGAAATTTGCTCATCAAACAGGTATGACAGGTATTTTTCGGATATAATTTTATCCATAGATACTACACTTATATCTAACTGCTGCTTTTAAAATTTAAGTGCTGGTATTATGAAACAGCAATGAAAGATGGTAACGAAGATGCTATAAATGCCATGTTACCTGACAAACTTCCAAAAAATATACAGAAACTATATGACAAAGGACATGAATGATTTTTGTTTTCTTCATCAAAACTGAGTCTCTGATAATCTTTTGGTCTTGTTTCAGCAACTAATTTTTTTATTTCGTAAATTTGTTTGTCGCTAACACAACCGAATTGTTCTTACTCATTAAACATCGCCTTTTTCAAAAGCAGTTGTTGCTTAGAAGCCATCATCATCTCAAACATATGATCAACACCTGCTTTTTCTTCTTTAGACATACTTGAACTACAATATGTAGTATATACTGTTGGTTTATTTTCATAAATCAGGGACAGCTTGGATAGTCATCCTGAAACACACAATACCTATGAAGCCAATGCATCAAGATCAAATGCCGTATTCATTGTCTTTGCTAATAGATCCGGCCAAGCGGACACTTTTGTATGCTCTCCAACAAATACCATCTCACCGCAAAGCTGAAAGAATGGTCTTCTTAAGCTTTTCTGCATCAACAGGCTTTGCAATATGTCCGTTCATTCCTTCTGCCAATGCCTTTTTTCTGTCTTCCTCAAATGCATTGGCTGTCATAGCTATGATTGGAATAGAGGCTTTCTTCTCATCTGCCAGTTTTCTGATTATCTGAGTTGCCTTATATCCATCCATGTTCGGCATCTGAATATCCATAAGGATCAGATCATAGGTTCCTGCCGGTTTCTGTTCCATCCTTGCCACACACTGAATTCCATCCTCAACACGATCAACTATAAGTCCTATATCCTCCAGGATAAACTCTGCGATTTCCGCATTCAGCTCATTATCCTCAGCCAGCAGAACATGTTTTCCGCTAATCCAGTCTGTTTCCTCTGTATCCGGGGACGGATCTGTAACCTGCTCGTAGTAACCCTTATCCGCAATCCTGTATTCCATGATAACTGTAAATTTGCTTCCTTCTCCCAGCTTACTTTCTGCTTTAATGGTTCCGCCCATCATATCAACATATTTCTTTATGATCGGCATTCCCAGACCTGTTCCTGCAACCTTTGCGGCTGTTGTATTGCGTTCCCGGGCAAAAGCCTCAAACAGGGATGGCAGGAATTCTTCACTCATTCCAATACCGGTATCAATTAGCTGAGTCTGTATCCTCACATAGTCTTTCCTGTCACAGTCAAGCTCTGTAATCCTTATGGTAACTGCTCCCCCTGAAGCTGTATATTTTACCGCATTGCTGATCAGATTGAGGAAAATTTCCCTGTTCTTTGTCTCATCGCAGATTACATGTTCATGCTGCACCTCATATTCCATCTCAAGGTGAATACCCTTTTTCTCCGCTTCTGCCTGGAAAATTTTGTAAACTCCATGATAAATATCTCTGATCTGCACATAATTCTCATCCAGTTCCATCTTACCGCTTTCAATTTTGGCCATGTCCAGCACATTATTGATAATAGACAGCAGCAGATTTCCGGACTGTTCCATCTTCTCCTGATAATCCAGAAGCTTCGGATCTGTCAGTTCCCTTTTCATCAACTCGCTGTATCCCAACAGGGCATTCATCGGTGTACGGATATCATGTGACATATTGAAAAGAAAATCCGATTTGGCAGCATTGGCCTTTTCTGCCTGAATCTGGGCTTTTCTTGCTTTTATCATCAGGTAACCTATAATCAGTATAATAATCAGGGCCACGCTTACAAAGCCAATGGAAACTACCCGCAGATTATCCTTTATGTATTCTGCCAGAGTCACCTTTCCCGGTGTGTTTTCATATACGGAAAACAGGCTTGAAAGTCTTGAATCAGGCAGAGTCTGAATGGTTTTATTCAGGATATTCATTAATGTTGTATTTTCCCTGGTGACTGCAAAGCAGGAATCGCCGGATTTTGTAAGAAAAACGCTGTGCATTTTACTGTTTGCCAGCGTCTTTAATGACTGTCCTGCCTTCACAACAAAGCAGTCTGCCTCACCACTGTGAACTGCTTTCTCAACCTCAGCAGATGAGTCATATTCCTTTATTTTCCAGGAAGGATAATTAAAAGAAATATACCACTTTCCCAACAGGTTATTTCTGCTCACTGCCACTGTGTTTTCCCCGTTTTCATCAAACTTCGCAACGCCGGTGAGCACTGCAACATGGACTTCAAAAACAGTATTTGACAATATAATATCGTTCTGCTCAGCTTCATATGGGTTCTGATTCATATGAAAAATCATATCGATCCTGTTATCCTTTAATGCCTGCAGCTCTTCCTCCTGAGAATCAAAGCCTGTCGTCTGAAATTCTATACTTTTTTCTCCCATACAATTGGAAGCCAGACTGATATAATCGTTAAGAATTCCTGTCGGTTCCCCTGACTCTGCATTCGCAAGACTGACACCCACATCCTTTTTCAGATATCCAATCCTGACCGCCCCATGCTGTTCCAGCCAGTTCTGCTCCTCATCCGTAAGAGTTTCAATAGAATTTGCGGAGAGATATCTCTTATAAAGATCTTCTTCATAAAAAGGATTCTCTTTTTCTATCTTCTGCATTGCCTGATCCAGCTCCTCTTTCAGATCCGGGCGTTTTTTGCTGACTGCAAAATAATTATAGGAGCCGCCGATCAGAAGAACAGGAGAAATGTTGTCTCTTTCCCACTGTGGAGACTCATTTAAAACAAATCCGTCAATTTCCTGATTTTGTAGTTTCTGACGGGCATCATCTGTGCTGGTAATATCAACCTGCTGCGTGTCTACTCCATGGCTTTTCTCCCACTCACAGAACCGTCTGGCAGAAAGTGTATCCGGCAGCACCCCGATTCTCTTCCCATTCAATGTAGTCAGATCTGAAGCTGAAATATCCGTATCAGAAGGATTTACATAAAGGTAATACTTATCCTCGCCCATAGGCAGTTCTGAAAAGAGCATGGAAGTGGAACGTTCCTCTGCATAGGAAACACCTCCCATCAGATCGATTTCTCCACTCTTCAGCATGTTCATCAATTCTGTCCAGCTTCCCTCCACATATTCATACTTCCATCCTGTATGCGCAGCTACTGCCTGCTGATATTCGTAACTGTAGCCTCTCTTCTTACCGTCTGGTCCTGTGGTATTATAAGTTCCTTCATACCAGCCTACTCTGACTGTTCGGTTTTTTGCTTCCTCTGCCGATACAGAAAGGGGAAGCACAGTAATATATAAAACAAGGCATAATAAAATGCAGATATATCTTTTGAAAACCCTTGATCTTAAAAATTTGTAAATTACTTTTTCATCTTCGGTCACAGGCATTTTACCCCCTTATACTCCCAGGTTACGGTATCAAGCAGCAAAAATTCCTGTGTTCCGATCGGTCTGCCGTCCCGGTAAGTGGAAAATACATCCGTACTGATCAGATTCTTTTCTCTTGTTATTTTATCCATCGGTGTGTGTCCTACCACCTGGAGCAGTTTCCGCGGCTTATACAGACGTATGCCGGGACGCTGCGGACGCAGCCAGACAGGTGACATGTCATTCCACATCTCTAAGCGTCCCAATTTGTTGATTTCTTCCACAACGGCATCTACATCGTGGTATTTTGATTTTGGAACATATTCCTCAACAAAATAGTTCAGCACTCCGCCATGGGAAAACAGCACATTGTCAATTTTCTGAACAAATTGGATCGGATGATCTTCCGGAACCGTCCTGCGAAGTTCCAGAAGCTTTCTCTGTACCGTTGCGGATGCCATGGAACTGTATCCGCTCTCAAGGCAGTGCCAGAAGTAGCTGAGGTCATGATTTCCGTAACACCAGGCGGTATCCGGAAATCTTGCAGCAAATCTTATCGCTTCGTCGTATGTTTCTTCATAAAGTGCAATGTCATATTCTCTGTCCCAGTCATCCGGAATATCCATCAGACATACTGCACGATCTGCCGCCCTTGTATTCATAATAGCTGCTGCCTGCCGAAACATCTGCGGTTTCAGATGTACATCAGGAATTACCAAAACTTTCATCTATCTCTCCCTCTCTTTCTCATCTGCAATATTTTTTAACTTTCCAACTGCTTCTTTTATAATCGCTTTATCTCAATATCTTCTCCATCTGCTCTATGATCTCCTGTACTTCATAATTGATCAGGCAGTTCATAAGATCAAAGGATATTTCTTTTCCTTCTCCGCCGTACTGTTTTTCGAAAGCTGCCGCCTTTTCTTCATCGTGATCTTTGTATCTGGCTTTTCCGATCCGATAGGCATCGGAATTTGCATGATCCGGATAATCTTTTGCTTTCTGGATAAAAAAGCTCTCTCTTTTCTGCAAAAGATCGCGTTTCAGTCTGCTTACGTTTTCCAGAAACGAGGCCGTCACTTCCGGATAATGTTCTTTGATATAGACGAGATTCCGATGCAGGCAGGTCGCACTTTTTTCCATCAGTCTGCGTTCTTTTTCATTTGGAAAATCTTTGTATTCGTCCGGCTGGACAGGCTTTCCTTCGATGGATCTTTGCAGTTCACCGAACCAGTAGTTGTGCCTTGACAGGTTATCCGGAAACATAAAACAGGTGGAAAATTCGTGGTCGATCATCGGTGCCAGCCTCAGAATCTGCCCGGATGCGTCACATACAAACGCAATATTTTCATAATGGTAATTCTGATCGCCTTTCAGAACCGAGATCAGAATCTGCATTGCCAGATCTTCTGCGATTCCCCGGTGTGTCTGAAAGTAATCTGCCTCCAGGATTTCGGTGTAATCATAAAACATCTGACAATAATTTAAGTAATCGTCAATCTGAACTTTTTCATCCGGGTACGTTCGAAAGAACTCCAGTAAGTTCAGAAGATGTTCTCCTTCTTCATAGATCATCGGCGATACGGTTCCGTAATCATAATATTTCTCACATTCTGCCTCATATCCTCTGCAGAAGGCAAGCTGATACAAAGGTGCCAGGACAAAATAAGTATCGATCACCCAGGACCAGAATACTTCTGCACAGGCAAACAATGGGGTAGAGAATGGCTTTGATTTTGTGAGTGGTTTAAACACCATCTGGTCTTCAAACACCGGGAAATGTTTTTCTCCGCTGACCACACCGACGGCTTCTGCTTTCAGATTGCCCGTTCTTTCTGTATAATTATAAACCTTCGGAATCCAGGTTAATTTTGTGGGATTCTCACGGAAATTTTCTTTTTTATTCTCCTGCTGTCTCATGCTGACTTTCCTCCATCTGCTCCATGACTGCATCATAAATTTCTTTGGCAACTGCCAGCTTATAGGCCCGTCTTGTCGGCTGCGGCTTAAGTTCCACATAATAGGATCTGACTTTGCCGTCCATTGCAACTGCAAAATAAACCTGTCCCGGAATGGATGCTTCCGGATTTGCCGGATCGACATTTCCCATGGTTCCGGTCACTCCGATGCCGATATCTGCACGGTAGGCTTTTGTGCAGGCTTTTGCCATCGCTTCCGCCGTCTGTGTGGAATAGACCGTGTATTTGTCAATAACTTCTGCCGGAACGCCCTGCATAATTTTCGCTTCGTTGCAGTAAGTAACAAACGCACCTTTTAGAACCGCCGATGAGCCTTCTGTATCTGTGATCAGAGAAGCGATCTGCCCGGATGTTGCCGATTCCATCGTGGTGATCGTCAGCTTTTTTTCGATCAGCAGTTTTGTAAGCCTGCGGTAATCTGCTCTTATTTCTTTTTCATCATATTTTTTTGTCATGTTTATTTCCTTCCTGCTGAATTCCATATTTTGTGAACTACTCGGTAACTGAGTTACCAGAGCATCTGAAATCTGGCGGGATACCGCCTTTTTTCAGGGTGCGTCC
>ERZ1035006.395-NODE-395-length-35077-cov-15.504740_pt1 | contig 35077 bp, 25 predicted proteins | sample MGYA00520694_ERZ1035006 | MGnify/ENA primary metagenome ERZ1035006 (study PRJEB33766, sample SAMN09781746) | gut metagenome | biome: gut microbiome | host: Homo sapiens | place: Madagascar | study: EMG produced TPA metagenomics assembly of the PRJNA485056 data... | reverse complement strand
CCAAAAAAGTCATCAAATAAATTTTCTCCAAAAATACTCGGCATCAACATAAGTCATCTCTCCTTTTTCTAATTGCAGTAACCTTTTCGCATTCCGGGTACTTCGACCTGTACCGAACAGTTACATTTACTTTTCATTTCGCTTATCAGGACTCAGGAGGTTTTGGATTTTCGGGAACCTCTTTTTCTTATTTCCTGTTCCCTTTCTTCTCTTCCTTTGTTCTATCTGTACTATAGCACGCAATGTTAGCACTGTCAAGAGGTGAGTGCTAATTATTTTGTGAAGATTTTGTGAACGCTACGAGCCATGCAAATTTGCAGGGAAAAACCTCCTTCAAGCTTGCTTGAAAAGGAGGTTTCTTGATTTGACCACATTTTTACGACAAATTCTTGGAAAAATATATTCGTCTGATGTCCATGCTTTGTGTTAAAGATAAATCCACTGCGTCCACCAATCTCCACATTACTCTGCAAACCAAGCATCAGGTTCAACTCTCTCTGTTTACGGAACGCATCATATAGCATCTGTGTGATCAGTAGATTATAATTTCTTCTATAAAGGAATCTGCACTGAAATAATATCCGTCATCTTCCTGCACCAGACAAAGTGCCTGATAACCTGACATCACAATATTCAACGCTATATCCTGATTGTTCACCAGAAAGATATAGGTCTGTGCCGTCCCCTCCGGGGTGGTTTCCATATAATGCTTCAAAAACTTCTTGTTCAAACTCATCACTTCCTTTCAGGCAAAGAAAAAGACGCAAGCCACATTTCTATGACTCACGCCTTTCTCTGCACTTCATTATTAAATTGAAAATTTTTATTCTTCTTTCCTTTGTTCTAACAATTCTCTCGCATTTGCAATAGCAAGGGATAACTTCTGTTCTAAAAGTTCTTTTGGAGGCATTTTGGTCATATACTGTCCCACATGAATATTTCCATGATCCAATTGCATTAATTCTATGGTTTCCTGTGATTTTTCTGCACATAATATAAGTGCAACCGGACTTTCTTCACCTTCCACTCTTTCATTCTTTTCCAGCCATCGCAAATACAGTTCGACTTGTCCTTTATCCTGCGGTTCAAACTCCCCAAGCTTTAGTTCAACAAGAACCAACCTTCTCAAGCCTCTATGATAGAATAATAAATCCATATAGTAGTCCTTGCCATCCAGTACAAAATGTTTCTGTCTTGCTAAAAATGCAAAATCCGATCCCATTTCCAGAATAAATTTTTCTAATTCTACAAGAATAGCATTTTCTAAATCTTTTTCACTATAAGTATCACGTAAACCGAGAAAATCAAGCATATATGGATCTCTGTAAAAAAGATCCAGACTCATTTTTCCATCATCTCGTAATTCCGCAATTTCATTTTTAATCGTTTCTTCTGGCTTCTTTGATATTGCAGTACGTTCATAAAGCATAGATTTTTTTCTTTCACGCAATGTTCGCACTGACCAGTTTTCCTGCATACACATTGCTGCATAAAAATCTCTTTTTAACTCATCTTGTATTGGCAGAATCTCTACAAAATGCGACCAGGTCAATTGTTGCGACAGTGTCGCAACTTTTTCGAAGTCAGGAAATTCCTGATAAAACTTAATCATTCTTGAAATTGATGTTTTATCAAATCCCGAACCATACTCCTGTTCCAGCCGTTTACTGACTTCTGCAACAACCTTTTTTCCATACTCAGGCTTATTATTTCCAGTTAACTCCACACTAAGTCTTTTTCCAATTCCCCAATTAAGAGAAATAATGGCATCATTCACAACTTTTTTTACATTAGTTTTCTTTTCCCTGATCAACGCATTTATTTCATCATAAATGTTATCAATATTATCTGCTATTAATATCTCTTTTTTCATTATCGATTCCCTTCTATAACTTGAAATGCCAAATTGGCATTTCAAAACTGTCCCAACTGCTTACTGTTATATTACCCTATTTTTCTCATTATGCCTACTGCTATTTCATGTTCACATATAATAATGAGGCCGCAATCCACGACCTCATCACCTTCATTTAAACATAAATCAATTCCTTGAGAATAATCTCTTCCGCAATCGCTCTGTGTTGGTTAACTGCTCCATCTGTTCACCGGATTTATAGGTAAAGTTCGGAATCAGGTATCCATTTACATTCGTATACATTATATAAATAGGACATTCGCAATCCGCTTTCGCTACTTGCTCATGAACGCAGTTGCTTCGCTGCCTGCGTTCATTTTATTAGCACTCTCCATTTCTCATCATTTTTTGACCACAAATTTACGACATTTACGACAAATCTGACACTGCTTTACAATACCAGACAAAATGACTGATGCCCTGTGAAGCCTGTAAAAACAGGCACTTCCGGGATACACAAGGCAGGACAAAAAGCGGCGATTTCTCCTCAGGGAAAACGATGGTCCATATTTACATTTATTTCTCATAAATAATAAGAAGAAACCCTCCCAATATTAACAGCAATGAGAAAACAACTGAAAAGATTTGGGACCCTACACCTGGAGTACTGCCCTGTTTGATTGCTTCATCACGGTCAAGCTTATTTTTTATCAGATTTTTTGTGATTCCGGGGGCGGATTTGAGAGTCTGTCCGTCCTGTATGCCGATAGCGGTTACGGTTTGTCCTGTTTCGAAATCAGCAGCAGAATAATAATAACGAACATCATATTCTTTATGTGAACGTGTCGTCTGGTTCGATGGTTCTATAAAATGCTTCTGTGTATAGGTGTTATCCGGTACATATGTATAACCGGCAGATGATAATGCTGCCTTGTCGTAATCTTTCCAGGTTTTGGTCAGCATAATGTCATCAATAAAATCCTGCGAAAGTTCATAATTTCCAATTTTACCCTGGCCTGATACTGGCATGCTGCTGTAAGATGACTTCCATTCCAGAACACCATATTTCTTTTCTTCGTCAGTCATTGCCTTCTTCTTTTTGGAAGAAGATTTTGTTAATTTCATTGTCTGTTTTGAACTCGAAATGCGGATGCTGTCAAAGTCCAGTCCAAGTTCATCATCATGTGCCGGTTCAGTCAGCTCAAATGTGCCGCTTACAATGATTGTCTTTCCATCGTTTTTCGGGTCAATCGTATCTGCTGCATCAACGTAAACTGCATCTTTCAGAGCTGCTTTTGTTTTGGGGTTATCCACAAAGATCATCTTCAAAGCAGATACAAAAAAGAATATTCCAATCATTACAAGGAGAACCCCTCCTGCTTTCTTTAATATCTTCATATAATATAATCACCTTCCCTTTCTGTTAATATTTTCTGCAAGTATCTCAATCATATGATCCGGCTCTTATCTTTTCGTCACAACAGCTTTGCCTTTTGACCAACTTGAGTAAATCTTATTTTTTTTACCATTTGCCTTCACTGTTTTATATGTGCGGATCCTTACATAATACCTTGATCTGCCTTTCAGTTTTGAAACTTTATTCTTTGTGTTCTTACTCGTTGATACTGTCATGCTCTTTGCATTTTTAAACTTTGAAGAAACGCTGTATTGAATCTGATAACCCGTTGTCTGCACCGGCTGCCTGATCCATGCCACTGTAAATCCTTTTGATTTTGCTGTTACTTTTGATACAGTGGTGCCCTTTGGCCTGATTGTAAAATCGAGTATTTTCTTTCCACCGTACTGCCCTTTAAAAGAAATCTGAACTTTATATTTTCCAACTTTTTTTCTTCCTGACTGATAGCTCGCAATATAGTCTTTTCCCTCTTCAAGTTTTTCACCCTTACTGGTTTTGACAATAACGGACGGTTTTTGTTTTTTGCCGTTATAGACACAGGATTCCCTTAAGAGCCTGACGGAAGAAATCTTATAAATTGGAGTGGTTTTTCTTACCTTACCACATTCTGTACAGAAAGAAACTATTTCACCATCCTTTGCTGTTGTAGCTTTTTTTGTCGTTGTTTTATAATTATGAGCAAGTGCAGGGGTCAGATTGTCACGATATTTTGCCCCACAGGCACAGATATGCTCGGTATAGCCACCTTCCTTGCATGTAGCATAGACGGTTTGCATACAGTAATCATAATCGTGGACATGTCCGCTTTCATTTTCTTCATGCCATGTAAAAGTACAGCGGCGGCAATAGTACCGCGTCATACCTGTATAGGCTGAACCCGGATATTCTTCGAGGGCTATCACCCAGTCATGGCCTAATGCAGGAGTTTTCTGCGGATCGGTAATCGTCTTTCCACAGAAAATACAATGCGTTCCACCGGTATATCCGCTGCCGGTACAGGTTGCCTCTATCTTATCGTTGCCGACAGCCTTGTGGACGACTACGGCTGTTTTTTCCGACTCCGTCACTGTGCCGCATACGGCACAAACGGTACGGGTAAATCCTCCGGTCTGGCAGGTTGCATCGACTGTCTCCGTTACAGGCTGGTGTGCTGTACATACGGAGGTTTCAAAGTCAAATTCGTTCGTTTCAGCATATGACTGTGCCACACTGCCAGGCTCTCCTCCAACAACAAAACCGTCAATCTTCTTCGTACCTGCAAGTGGATTATCCGGAATAACCGGACAATATCCAATGGCTTGTGGACCGATGTATTCAACGCTGGCAGGAACCTTTACACCTTTACCTGCTCCATATGAGAAGAATGCCCCTTCATCTAATGCCTGCAAGCCTTCGTTGAGGTGCACTGCCTTGATATTTGCTGCTGAGAAAGCATTGTTGCCAACAAAACGGACAGAATCCGGCAAAACAATCGTTTCACAGGCATTGTCATTAAATGCACTGTCTCCGATGTAAATAGCACCGCCCAGATCTGTGAATTTCATATTCCCGGCACCTGCAAAGGCATAGCCATCAATATACTTACAGCTTTGAGGAAGAATGATGCCTGCAAGATTCGGCTGATCGAAGTTCGGGTTCAGTTCTTTCTGTCCTGCAAGAAACTCGTAGGATACAAAGACCGTCCCTTCCTTAATGTTTAAAACAGTGTCCTTTGCCATAGTGCCTTTGTATGCATATGCCGCTTTGCCGAAATATACCACTCCGTTAGGCTGATCGTGAAACCAGTCAGTGTCCAGAAATGCCAGTGAACCAACATTCCTTACACTCTTCTCCAAATCACCGAAATCATCCAGCTCAGAGCAATCAGCGAAACAGAGGATGCCTATCTGGCGAACATTTCCGCCTCCTTCGATGCTGCGAAGCTTCCTGCAATTTCGAAACGCATTCAAGCCAAGGGTAATCAGCGAATCCGGTAAAGTGACCTTATCCAGCACTATGCAGTCTGCCAGTGCACCATTTGTAAGAATTCGAACATTTTTAAGGTCTATTGACTTCAGAGTCGAGTTGCCGCTGCTTATATCATCCCAGCCGTGTCTTCCGTTTGAAATCGGACCGTTCACCTCTAATACATCATCCGGCAAAACTACATTGGCCGTCCGTCCGACGTTCACCCCATTTAGAGTTATGTTTCCACGTGGTATGACAAGATTTTTGATTTTATAGCAGCCTGCAAAACAATCATTTGCTAAAACTGCTGTCTCAGGCAGTTTTATATCCGTCAGCTCAGGCATATTATTCAGGTCAATGTAATTAACACTCTCAGGAACCGTGAGGCTGGTGACGCTGCAGCTATCTGTACCGGCATCCGGTATGATAAGTGATTCCAGTCCATCCGGCAAATTCAATTCTTTCACACCGTTCAGGGAATTCTCGATACGCACCATCTTTGTCCCCGGACGAACAGTTAATTTTTCTGGATATCCTGCGTTCTTGCAGCCAAGAAATACGCTTCCACAATAAAGTTCTGCACCGTCAGGAAGATTTTCATACCATTTCGAAGTATATATGCTTGAGCATTCCATATCGTCCAGCGATGCAGGAAAAGTGAAATCTTCAATATTTATACAATCATAAAATGCTGCGTCCTCCAGCGTTGTGAGACCTTCAGGAAGATCCAGTCGATTCAGGCTTTCACACTCACGGAAGCTTCCGTCACCAATGACTTCCAGACCCTCGTGGAACGTAACAGACTTCATGCTGCTACAACCGGAGAAAGCACTGTCATCTATGCGTTTAACGCTGCCCGGAATATCCACGGCAGACAATGAAGTACAGTTATAAAAAGCAGCATCGCCTATTTCCTGGACGCTCGACGGAATCGTTACTTTGGTAATATCTCTTTCCTGAAATACACCGGCTCCGATTACTGAAACAGTATCCGGAATGACAGGTGTTTTTCCCGTACCTTTGTAAGCGAGAAGCTGTCCCTGCCAGATAAAGAAATCATCGGAGCTGTTGTCATAAAGCCAGTCTTCATACATCTTTCTGATTTTTCCTGTGCTGATGTTAAATGCTCCTCCGTGCAGAAACGTATTACTTCCCTTAAAAGTAATGTCAGAAAGATCTGAACAGGAAGCGAAAGCATCCTTTCCGATTTCTGTCACACTGGACGGGATTTCGATTTTTTCAGGTATGAATTATTATAAAATGCACGTTCCCCTATCGTTTTCAGACCTTCATTCAAAACAATTTCACGCAGTTCAGAATGAACCTGTGCACTCCAGTCCTTTTCATCGTAAAATGCATCATCTGCAATATAGGTCACTGTTTCAGGCAAAATAACCTTCTGCACAAATGCATTTGGCTTTGCATATCCTGTACGGAAATTTTGGATACCAACTACGGTATATCCATCAATAGCTGCCGGAATATTAACTTCTCTCTCGTAACCATCATAAGATGTGATTTCAATAGTTGTGGGTGATACAAATGCATAAGTAAATCCGAACCCTGCATCTCCTGGTACCTTTTCTTCTCCCGCAATCCCTGCGGCCTCTGCCGAAAGTGTTGCTGCACCCAACAGCAGCAGCAACATCAGGCAGATTGTGAGCAGCTTACTTATCATGTTCTTTAATCTTGTTTTCATAGGATACCCTCCTCTCTGTAAGCGTCTTTCTTTGTCCGGCCAGCTATGATAATTATAGCATAGATTATGCATAACCTGGAGAGGAATTCTTTATAGTTTCCGATGTGTCAATTGACTTTTCGGGAATCTCGGCTCCTGCTTTTTATAAATTACTTTCCTGTTTATTTAATTTTTTTCTGATACAGTCTCCAATACTGGTAATACACAATAATGTCACAACAAGAAAAACACCGGGAATCAGGATAATCCACCAGGCACCTGTAAGCAGTGCCTTTTCTGACAGTGACAGCATACTTCCCCAGGAAATAACTTCCAGCGGAAGTCCTATCCCGATGAAACTTAATGTTGACTCTTCCACAATAGCACTTCGGATGTTCATGACAACCATAAACATGATGGAAGATAAAAAATTAGGTGCAAGATGTTTATAAAGAATATAAAAAAATCCTCCCCCCATGCACCTGGCCGCAATTACATATTCATTGTTCCGCAGCTGCCGCACTTCAGTTCTGATAATTTTGGCTATACTCATCCAACTCGTAATCCCTATCACAAAAGACAGACTGAATACATTTGCCTTTCCAAGAATGGCCTGCAGAAAAATAACCGTTAAAAGATTCGGAATGCTCAGCAGAATCTCTGTTGCCCTCATGAGCAGCATATCCAGCCAATCCGGTGCCATGCCGCTTACCGTACCAAATACGATTGCAATACCGGTAGATATGACAGTTGCTGCAATTCCGATAAACAGAGACTGTCGTCCGCCGTACCAGATCATGGAAAAAATATCACGCCCCATAGTATCTGTTCCAAACAAAAATTCTTTACATGGAGCAATTGTATAATTTTTCAGATCCATGTAAGACGGATCTTTTGTCATGATTCGATTGCAGAACAGACAGCCACCCACGATCAGTATCAGAATGATGACAGACAACCATGGAATCGTATCATACCATCTGTTTTCTTTTTTCGGTACCTGATGTTCTGCAAGCTCTGGTTTTACTCCAACAATTTCAAACAGGTCACTCATATTTATCCACCTCCTGCATTTCCGACTGCCTGCTGATACGCATTCTCGGATCGATCCTCTCATTAAGAATCTGTGCAGCCATATTACAGGCAATGATTATGATCCCTGACATCAGACTGATGATCATCAGCAAATTATAGTCTTTATAACGGGCACTTTCATATGCCAGTGTCCCTATTCCGGGATAAGAAAAAACGGTCTCTGCCACATAAGTTCCTCCCATGATATGCGTTACCGAAATCGCCATAATACTCAGATATGATGGCATGATATTTCTCATACAATGTACCAGCATAATACGGGATTTTTTTATTCCTTTTGCTTTCGCCAGCAGCACATAATCTGCACGGATTTCATCCAACATTTTATTCCGGACCATATAGCCATAATACCAGAGATGTTCTGTCACGATCACGATCAAAGGCAGGATCATATGTAAGATTCGATCGGAAATGTTTTTTTCCTGCCCGACTGCATATGCCCCGGAACTTGGCAGCCATCGCAGCGAAACAGAAAATACAAGAATCAGCACCAGTGCCAGCCAGAACTCCGGGACACAGCTTATGATCGTCCCTGCTTTACAGATGATTTTATCCAGCCATCCGCCTTCTTTCCATGCACATATGACTCCCAGCAGCAATGCACCTGCAAATATAATCAAAAAGCCAGTACCGCCAAGAAGCAGGGTATTGCCAAGTCTGCTTTTCAGCACATCCAGCACATCCATCTTATATTTATAAGAACGTCCGAAATTTCCATGAAAGACCTGATTCATCCACCTGCTATACTGTACAGAAATTTTATCATTCAGACCAAGTTTTTCTTCTGCCCACTCTCTTTCTTCAGGACTCATCTTTTCCACTCGTTCTCCGTAGTAAGAAAACAGTGGATCTCCCGGTGCAAGTCTGGAAACATAAAATGTCACAAGAGAGAGCAGTCCTACACTGATCATAAAAATCACCAGTTTTTTTCCATAATACAGCATTCGTTCGCCTCTCATAACACTTCACCTTTCTGTCTTTCTATTCGTGGATCCGGTATCGGGACTGCCGCTAACAGTGCTTTGGTGTATTCATGTTCCGGATGGGCGAAAATATCTTTTGTTTTCCCTTCTTCCACCAGTTTCCCGTGATACATAACACCTGTCCGGTCACAAAGAAACTCCACCATCGAAAGATCATGAGCAATAAAAAGAAATGAAAAACCCTGTTCTTTCTGTAATTTCCGAAACAGATTTACCATCTGTGCCTGAATGGACACATCAAGCGATGCAATCGGTTCATCTGCCACGATCAGTTCCGGTTTTGTGGAGAGTGCCCGTGCAATCGCTACTCTCTGCCGCTGTCCACCGGATAATTCACAGGGATATTTTTCCATATAGCTGCGATCCAGCCCAACAAGCTCTAGCTGGTTTTCTATCTCTTTTTTACCTGGCCTGCCCTTTCCTGAATAAATACGCAGCGGTTCTGCTACAATATCCTCGATTTTCATTCTCGGATTCAGACTGGATGCGGAATCCTGAAAAATCATTTGCCGTGTCATCTGCAGCATTTTCCGGTTTTTTCGAAACTCTTTGTTTTTACAGATTGGGATCCCTTTGTAAAATATTTCTCCTTCAGAAGGTTTATATATATTCATAATACAGCGTGCCACTGTAGATTTTCCTGATCCAGATTCCCCTACCAGTCCGTAAATTTCCCCTTTTTTTATTTGAAAAGATACATCATCTATCGCTTTTACTGTTATTTTTCTCTTCAGGTGAAACATATGCGAAAGATGCTGCACATCCAGTAAACTGTTATTTTCCATATCTTCGTTCTCCAATCGGAGCCTTTACTTTCGGGGCTCGTCCATCCAGCAGCCAGGTAGCTGCATAGTGTGTGTCCGTAACCTGAAACACAGGGGGCTCTTTTTCATAATCTATCCTCATCGCATACGCATTTCTCTCTGCAAATGCATCACCTTTTGGCGGATGGATCAGGGTTGGAGGCATTCCCGGTAATGTCGGAAGCCATTCTTTCCCCCTGGACAAAATCGGAAGAGACTGCAGCAGCCCCCATGTATACGGATGCCTTGGATCATAAAAAATCTCTTCCGCTGTTCCGATTTCCACAATTTTTCCTGCATACATAACCGCTACACGATCTGCCACCCCTGCTACAACCCCAAGATCATGGCTGATAAAAACGGTTGCCATCCCGAGTTTTTTCTGGATTCTCCGAAAAACATCAAGAATCTGAGCCTGGATCGTCACATCCAGTGCCGTGGTCGGCTCATCCGCAAACAGAATTTTGGGATTGCCTGCAAGTGCGATTGCCATGACTGCCCTCTGACGCATTCCACCTGAAAATTCATGTGGATACTGCGAAATTCTCACTTCCGGCTCATCCATTTCCACCAGCTGCATCAATTCAAGAACTTTCTTTTTCACCTGCTTTTTGGGCATTTTTTTATTATGTATCCGCACAGCTTCTTCGATCTGTTTCCCGATGGTCATTGTCGGATTGAGGGATGTCATCGGATCCTGAAATATCATGGAAAAAAGGTCTCCCCGCAGCCGTGACATATTTCTCTGCGTATAATCCGTGATGTCTATACCATCTGCCAGGATCTTCCCGGATTTAATTTTTGCCGTCTTCGGAAGCAATTTCATAATACTTTTACATAATGCACTTTTCCCACAGCCGGATTCTCCTACGATAGCCAGGACTTCCCCTTCCTCTACGGTCAGGCTGACATCTCGAACTGCCTCCACTTCACCGGCTTTTGTAAAAAAACTTACTGATAAATGCTCTGTCCTCAGTAACTCTTTCATAATGAACCTCTTATAACTGCATAAAGAGACTGTTCCCAGTCTCTTTGCAGCTCTCTTTTATTCTTGTACTATTTCCCAATCCTGAATATTCCAGAAGATACCTACTCCATGATGTCCAAGGACTGTATTTTCAGAGATTCCCTGTATATCTGAATCTGCCACATAATTAGCATCAATATAGCAGATAAATGCATATGGCGGATCCTGCTGCAGCTCTTCCTGGAAAAGATCATAATATTTTGCACGGGTTTCCTGATCTTCATACTGTCTTGCCAGAGTCAGATATTCATCCACTTTCTCATTAGAGTAGGAAGAATAATTTGCACCCTTATCTGTGCCAAAAACTTTATAGGTATGATCATCTGCATCAAACGGGCTTCCCCAGCCGATCAGACATGCCATCTGTCCGCCCCAGTCAATCTGTGCCGGAATATCTACCGTACAGTTAATGCCTGTTTCCTGTAACTGCTGAGCTGCTGCCTGTGCGATATCAATTCGGTCCTGCTCTCCGGACATAACGCTGAGGACGAAACCGATTTCTTCCCCGTTTCTTTCATAAAAGCCATTTTTTCCCATCTTGCATCCTGCATCTTCAAGGATCTTTCTGGCTTTTTCCGGATTATAATCATAATGCTCTGCCTTTTCATTGTTATATATATTTCTCTGTAACGGACCATAAGCCGGCATTCCCTGTCCAAGAAGTACTGCATCTATAATTGCCTGGCGGTCAATTGCATAACAGATTGCCGGAATAAGATCTTTGTTTTCCTTCCAGTAATCATTTGCGAAATTAAACATAATACCACGATAATCGGAAGTAGTCATATCGTAACAGCTGTATCCATCCATATTTTTGAAATTCTCTGCATTTTTCGGATCCAGCAAAGCCATATCAATCTCACCGGACTGCAGCTGGACTGCCTGTGTATTATCGTCCTCTACAATTTTAAAAATCACCTTATCGATTTTGGGACTGCCAAGATAGTAATCTTCATTTTTTGTCATTACAATAGACTGCCCTGCATCCCAGCTTTCCAGTTTATAAGGGCCTGTACCTACAGGATGCCGGAAAAAGTCTGATTCCTGCATATCTTCCCCTTCCAGAAGATGCTTTGGCAAAATCGCTGTCGTCATATATTCCAGAAATGCCACATTTGGTTCTGCCAGTTTAAAGGCAATCGTCTGGTCATCCATTACTTTTATTTCCTGAACATCTTCATAGTTTGGTGCATTTTCTGATCCATTCTCCGGATCCATAATAGCCTCGATGGTAAATTTTACATCATCTGCAGTAAAAGCTTCCCCGTCATGCCATTTGATCCCGTCACGGATATGGAACGTATAAGTATAGCTGTCCTCATCATATTCCCATTTTTCTGCAAGACCCGGAATCACCTGGTCATCTGCATCATGAGCAGTCAGACCGCTAAATAACAGCACATTAATCTCACAGTGTTCATCCATCGCCGGATTGATTCTTGTGTAATCACCGGATCCATATACCAGCGTTGATTCTTCGGCTTTTTCTGTATTTTCTGATCCTTTCGTTGTTTCCTCCTGTTTTGCCGTCTCTTCTGCAGTACTTCCTGTTTTGGATGCATTCCCACAGGCCGCCAGAGACATTGCCATGGCCGCTGTAAGCAGCAATGCAATCACTTTCTTTTTCATCTATTTCCCCTTTCCGCTGTTCTGCTTCCTTTTGTTTTGAAAAGAGCCGCTGCTTTTGAATAAACGAACTGCTCTTCTTCGCAGTGCATTTATCATAATCTGTTTCTTTTTTCCCCACAAGCCCCCCGTCTGGTTATCTTTTTGCTTTCTTTTTATACGATATTTCTGTACTTTTTCCCACTTTTTTCACTTTCGCATCCTCATCCGGGGGATAGCTGAATCAAAAAAAGACGCAAGCCACACTTCCGTGACTTGCGTCCCTTACGAATCTCTTTAAAAACTGCAATGTCTTTTTTTCTCAACTTCTTCCAATGTCGGCATTGCCGGTATTGCCCCTTTCTTCTCTACACAAAGACTTGCCACTGCATTTCCGAACCGCACATATTCTTTCAGTTCTTCTATGCCAAACATCTCCGGGCTTTTTCCGGCTTTGCTGATGCAGTATAAAAATCCGCCCCAGAAGGAATCGCCTGCACCATTGGTGTCAACCGCCCTGCTTGCAAAGCCAGGAACCTGTATCCCGCCTTCCTTGCAGTAAAGATACGCTCCTTCACTTCCCAGTGTGACGGCAACGATTTTAACACCTTTCTGAAATAAAATTTCTGCTGCTTCCTCTGGTTTTTCTTTGCCTGTCAGCAGTTCTGTCTCCTCATCTGAAATTTTCATAATATCAACATAAGGGATCAGGCTTCGCATCTGTTCTTTTGCCGTCTCTTCATTTTTCCATAAAGAAGCTCTGTAATTTGGATCATAGGATATCATGCTTCCATTTTTTTTTGCTCTTTTAACTGCATAAAATGTAGTATCTCTTGCCGGCTGATCGGTCAGCGAAAGCGAACCTACATGAAAGATCCTGGTCTGATCAAGAATCGCAGTATTAATCTCGTTTTTCTCGATCCTGGTATCTGCTCCCGGTTTTCTTGCAAAAGAGAACGATCTCTCTCCATTTTCCGCTGTTTTTACGAACGCAAGTGTCGTAAAAAATTTCTCATCCAGAAGCATTCCTTCTGTCCCGACGTTTTCTTTTTGCAGCACTTCTTTCAGAAATTCTCCGTGCATATCTTTTCCGGCTTTTCCAAGAAAAGCAGTATGAGCACCAAGCTTTGCCGCCGCAACCGCCACATTCGCCGGAGCACCTCCCGGATTCTGTGCGAATACTGCCTGCCCTTCTTTGTTGATTCCCTGCCAGGTAAAATCAATCAGAATCTCACCAAATGTTGTAATATCATAACAAAATTTTTTTGTCATTATTTTATTCCTCCTAAGCAAACAGACTGATCACGAAAGCACAGATCAAACCGGTAAAACCAATGATCGTCTCCATCATGGTCCATGATTTCAGCGTTGTTTTTTCATCAATTTCAAGCAGTGAGCTTACCAGCCAGAACCCAGAATCATTTACATGACTAAAAGCCGTTGCTCCACCCGTGATCGCACAGACCATTGCTGCCAGATAAAGCGGTGAAAGACTTGCAACTTCCGGCATGGATGCCATGATTCCTGCCGCCATCGTCATTGCAACCACCGCTGCACCTACCGAAGCACGAACCAGTGCAGCAATCAGAAAGGCTGCCAGAATCAGTGGCAGACCGCTCTGTTCAAGTGCCGGGCCGATAATATCTCCCATTCCACACTCCTGAAGTACCCAGCGGATAATACCTCCGCCTGTGATCACCAGCAGAATCTGCCCGGTCGGACGCAGGGAACGATCCATAATTTTCTTTAACTGTTCTCCGTCATAACCCTGTTTCTTTCCAAGAAAATACATTGCACAGAGAATTGCTATGATCAGTGCTACAAACGGAGTTCCCACAAACTGAAGTACCGGTCGGATTGTTTCCAGTGATGGTATGTATTCCGAAAGCGTACTGCATAAAATAAGTACCAGCGGTACAAGAATGATCAGGATCACCGTTGAAAATTTCGGAAGCTTTGCCTCCTCCTCTTCTCCTATCTCAGAAACGGATATCGGAAGATCTGTATGGATTTTTGTCCCGATAAATTTTGACCACAGAATTCCTGCAAAAATCAGCGAGAGAATACCGGTCGGCACACCGACTGCAATCATAATCCCAAGATCAACACCAAGCATATTCGCAACCAATACGGAACCGGCTGACGGCGGTATAAATGCAAACCCGGTCGCCAGTCCTGCCAGAAGCGGAATTACATAATATAAGGTTGATTTTTTTGTCTTTTTTGCCAGTCCAAAGGCAAGCGGAATCAGAATAACAACACCTGCTTCAAAGAAAACCGTCGTACCGACGATTAGTCCTGTGATTCCAAGGGCAATGCCTGCCTTTTTTTCGCCAAACCGATTGATCAGCGTCTGTGCAACACACTGAGCACCGCCTGATACTTCCAGTATGCCTCCAAACAGCGAACCAAGGCCGATCAGCAAAACGATCCCCTGAAGTGTTTCCCCCGCACCTTTTTCTACCGTATTTACCAGAGTCGGAACCGGCATTCCGGCTCCAAGTCCGATCACTAACGCAGAAATCAGCAGAGACAGTACCGGATGAATTTTAAATTTTATGATCAATAACAACAATAACACAATTCCTGCAGCTGCCGCAATCAACAGTCTTACCGGATCTGCTGCAAATACCGCTTCTGTCATTTTCCTGTTCCTCCTGTTTATTTCTGCATATATTTATGAAGCGTTGCCTTTACCGCACCTTTTCCTGCGATCATTTCACAAAACATCTCTTCAATCTTTTCACCCACTCCGGCTTTATAAAGATCTGTAAAAAACAGACGTTCATTGGATAAGATCGGTTTCAGCTGATCTTTCAGTGTCTCTGGCTTTCCAATTACAATATCACCAAGCTGTTCCTGAAGTTCTTCATTCATCGGATCCGGTGCAAGCTCATAATCTCTGCCTTCGTCATCAACTGCCAGCATATACCGAAGCCATCCGGCGATTCCAAGCGGAATTGCGGTGAGTCTGGAGGCATCGCCATATTTTGCAACGTGTGCCTTGATCGTCTCACCAAAACGGATACCTACCATCTGTGATACATCAACTGCCAGACGCAGGTTCGTATCTCCCAGATATTCATTTGGGAAACGGTCGTTGAAAAGTTCATCCACAAATGCCTGCGGAGAAAGAATGCCAGGATCTTCCACTACCGGAAGACCTTCATCGTAAGCCACCATACGTGCCATCTTCATCATGTCTTCATTTGTATTTAACATATGGGCAAACAGATCATATCCAAGCACCACGCCCAGAGGACCTGTAGCAGAATGCACCGGATTCAGACATACCGTTACCTTCATTCTTTCAGAAAGGTTGACCGTGTTTCTGTCTGCAAGATAAACACCAAATCCTTTCTCAAGAGCCGGGCGGCCGTTTGGAAAATGGTCTTCGATCACAAGATACTGTGGTTTTTCTGCATTTACAAACGGTGCGATATAAGTTTTCTTTCCGGTAATGACCGGCTGCATATTTTCAACACCAAGTTTCTCCAGGTCTGCTGCGATCTGTTCACTCGGACGCGGTGTAATTTTATCGATCATCGTCCACGGAAATGCCACCGTCTTTTCATCACTGACGTAAGCTGTGAAACCAGCATCAACAAATCCTTTTTTCTCCCATTCTTTTGCCATGATAAGTACGGATTCTCTCAGCTTTGCACCATTTCTGGAACAGTTATCCATAGATACCAGGGCAAGCGGATATTTTCCAGCCTGATATCTTTCAAAAAGCATAGCCACCAGCACTGCCATTGCACCCTTTGCCCGCTCCGGACCATTCTCAATATCTGCCTTTACATATGGAAGCCATGTTCCATCTGCTTTCTGGAGTGCATATCCCTTTTCTGTAATTGTAAAAGATACCATCTGTAAGGATGTACTTCTGAAAATTTCTTTCAGTCGATTCCACTGTTCCGAATCAGATGACTGTGCTTTTACCGCCTCTGCAAGGGAACCAAGCACTTTATATTCACGCACACCGTCTCCATGCAGAATGACACTCAGACCAAGATTGTCATACGGATCATAAATTTTATCTACAACATCATAATCAAACGTTTCCACACAGGTAATGCCTCTGTCCAGGACACCTTCCTCCAGCAGACCATCCGCAATGCCTCCAATAAAAATGCGGAAAATATTTCCGATTCCAAAGTGAACCCATTCCGGCTCTTTTCTTGCTTTTTCTGATACTTTTTCCACATCATATCCAGGAAGTGTGATTCCTGCCTTTTCCCATGCTTCACGATTTTTTATTCCTTCCAGTGTCAGTTTCATGATGTTTCCTCCTCGTTTTCTTTTTTCGTTGATTTTTCACGTTCAAGTCGAACGCACGTGAGACCTGGCACGCGATTCTGGTCAGCTTTGCTGACATTTACCTAACAGAATCGCTGTACTGTCTTTCTTGCGTTTGTTACTTACGTTTATATCTTAACTGTAAGTAGAGTGTATAACTCGTTCTGCAAATTGTCTATTGACAAAAAATACAATCTTTTTCATTATTTTTTGTCACTTTTTCACAAATGATGTTTGGAATCTTGTTTTGAAATGTGATTTGTATTAAAATAATTGCAAATCTTGTGCGTATGATCCACACATAAGTAAGGAGAATTTTATGAAAGAAAAAAGAATGACTACCATTACTTTAAAAAAAATGAATCGTAATAAAGTTTACCAGTATATCTATCAGCAAAAAGAAACTTCCAAACTTCAGATTGTTCAGGATCTTCAGATGGGACTTTCCACCGTAAGTCAGAATTTAAATGATCTGGAAAGCAGCGGACTGATCAGCCGCAATGGATATTTCGAGTCGACCGGTGGGCGGAAGGCTCAGATCATACGAATTGTTGACGATTTCCGCATCTCCATCGGTCTTGGAATTTTAAAAGATATGTTTCACATTGTCGCTGTTAATTTATATGGTGATGCGATCGCCACAGAAACGATTTCATTGCCTTATAAAAACAGCGATGCTTATTATAACGAACTGGCCGAAAATGTAGAACAGTTCATTTCAAATCATCAGTATCCTTCTGAAAAAATCAAAGGAATTTCCATTGCCACTCAGGGCATTATTTCGCCGGATGGAACGTCTGTCACTTATGGTGCCATCATGGGAAACACCCATATGCAGCTTTCTGATTTTTCATCCAGACTGCCATATCCATGCCATCTGGAACACGATTCCAAATCAGCTGCCGAACTGGAATTGTGGAATCATCCGCAATTTGACAGTGCATTGATTTTTCTTCTTAATCCTAACCTCGGAGGTGCGATCATCACAAATCATACCGTGCACCAGGGAAACCATATGAGAAGCGGATTATTCGAACATATCTGCATTGATCCGCATGGTCTGAAATGTTACTGTGGTAAACACGGATGCCTTGAAACCTGCTGCTCCGCAAATGCATTAATATCTGCCTCCGGAATGCCGGTCAAAGATTTTTTCTACAGACTACACACGGAACCATCCCCTGAAATTCAGCAAATCTGGAAAGATTATCTGGATCACCTTGCATTTGCCATCCGCAACCTGAATCTGATCATCGACAGCCCTGTGATCATCAGCGGTTATCTCGCACCTTATTTCCGGCAGTCAGACATATTATATCTGCTTGAAAAAATCAATGAACACTCTGTTTTCCAGATGACGGAAGATCAGCTTCTGGTCGGCAACCATGGACAATATACTCCTGCCATCGGAGCTGCCCTTTATTATATCCAGAAATTTTTAGATAGCGATATGAAATGAGGTACTCTATGAAATATGATTTTACAACCATCATGATTCATTTTCAATCATAACTGACGCTTCTGCTTTCTTCTCTCTTTTCTTAAAAAGACAGACACACAAAACAGCAAAAGCAATTGTTGCAGCGAGCAGTACCGGCAGCACCGGGATCGGACAGACATCTGCGTTTATAAGGTCAAGTCCCTGATAAAGTGTGTATACACCAAACACGGAGAATATTATAAATGCCAGTGTATTCAGCAATCCTTCCGGAGTCTTGCTCTTTAACAGGTAACCGACTAACATTCCAAGAATATCTGCCACAAAAAGTCCAAGTGAACATGCAAGCCATACAAGAACTGCAGCACTCATTCCTTCATTGGCACCAAACGTGATGGCGGTAAGCTGTGTCTTATCACCAAGCTCCGCTACGAAAAAGGTACAGAAAACTGCGAGCGGTGCAAACTTAATCTTTGTCTTTCTGCCCTCTTCCTCCTCATCGTCATCATCATCGGCAATCGTTGATGCCGCAAAGTAAAGAAATGCAAGTGCTGCAACTGTCTTAATGAACCATGCAGGAATGATTGCACTGACAAGTCCTCCTGCAAGAACAGCCAGTCCATTCAGTACAAGAATCGCTGCCGCAGTTCCGAGTATAATATCTTTTAGCTTGTACTTGGAAGTAAGTGCAATGAGCATGAGCTGGGTTTTATCTCCCATCTCTGCTATGAATTCGGTAAAAAATACCTTTAAAAATAATAGCATATGTCCTCTCCTTTTCATTCTCCACAGAAGTATCATCAGCCAAAACGCATGCGACCGCCGCAGTGTGCATCCCCGCGGAGCGTTTTTTACTTTACTGGAAAGCAATTTCCTGTAAAGTAAAAAAGACTCATGTATACCAACTGCCGCCCATGCACCATACACAGGCTGTTCAGCGATATACATGAGTCTCATTATTTAAGATTTGCCAGATTATACTCTTTGCTATAATCAGAATGTTGACAAATCACACTTTCGTGCTAACTACTCCCTCATGGAATATTATTATTTTTTAAATTACTTGATAAATATTATCAAATGTATGCAGGCTTGTCAATAAAATTTAATATTTTTTACACGCATCCCAAAAACTGATCTACGATTTTCAGGATCTTATCACTCCAGAATTCACTTCCGCCATGATCGGCACCCTCCATCAAATACAGCTGCACTTCTTTCTTGCATTTCTTCAGGTGCTGATAAACACTTACACTGACACGCGGATTGATCGTACGATCCTTCGTTCCGTGGAACATTAAGATCGGCGGCAGCTCGGTAGTTTCATCGATATTGCACTCTACGGACAGCTTACGGCACAGCTCCGGATGCTCGCGTAAATTGATGCCGCCCATCTCCTTTCCCTCCGGACTTTCCGGCAGATGATGGTTTATTGTGCTTGGCATGCCATCTTCTGTCATTACGCTTAACGCTCCATAAAAAGAAACAATACCTTTTACATCCGCAGTCATCCCCGCTTGTCGCAATCCTTACCACTCCATCGACCGGTTCTGTGAAAGCAGGATATTCTTCATATGTCCAATTTTTTACTTCCATAAAATTTCACCTCTGAAATCATTTCTATGTTTTAGGTATAATCATACTTCTTAATTATAACATATTCTTTTTGACTTTCCCGGAAATTTATGCTAGTGTTTAGTTAGTATTATCTAACTATCAAATTCATATTAAGGGGAGATTTCTATGACACCGGAAAAATATAAACAGCTCTCTATCAAAGAATTTACACAGGCAGCCAAAATCTATGACAGCGGACATGCCGGTATTTATGAAATGTGCAAAGATGACTACCCGCCGATCCTTGCCGAACTGGAAAAGGAACCTTTTCACGATGTACTGGACTGCGGATGCGGAACCGGACCTATGATCCAGCTGCTCCACGAAAAATACCCGGACAAACACTATGTGGGCCTCGACCTCACTCCGGAGATGATCCATGTCGCCCAGACAAAAAAACTTTCTAACACGGAATTTCTTGTCGGTGACAGTGAAAATCTGCCTTTTGCAGAAAATTCTTTTGATGCAGTCATCTGCTCGAACAGTTTCCATCACTATCCGAATCCTCAGGACTTTTTCAACAGTACCTATCGCGTTCTTCGAAAGGGCGGCCGCCTGATCCTGCGGGATTATACATCTTCTGATTTTATCGTCTGGCTGATGAATCACCTGGAAATGCCGCTGGCAAATCTTTTCGGTCACGGAGACGTAAAAATACACAAACCGGCGGAATTCATCGCCATGGCAGAAAAAGCCGGATTCACGGTACTGACTATGGAAAAACAGAAAAGTTTCCGTGCACATCTTGTTGCACGGAAATAAGAATTTCGGCGGAAGTTTTAGCATGTGCAAATGGACAAATTCCCCGAAGGGCACGTAAAAGTGCCTTCTTGGGAATTGTTCATTTTGCACATTGCCAAAAGCTGCAACTTTCGTTTAATCTGCATTCAAAATATGTATCTGTTTTTTCAGCCACCAAATTACAATTCCTATATACGGTGTTTTTGGATCTGTTTCATTCTCCCAAATATGTAATTGCTCTATGCAGTTCTGTCGAAAATCTCCTTCCTGATTCGCTAAATCTTCCTGAATCATATCTAATACTGCTTTTCTATTCTTCGGAAGTGTCACCGCATCTGTATCACAATTTAAATTCAGTCTTATATTGATGTCTTCATCTATAACCACATCTGTAGATTTCATCGTTCCATCTGTCAGATAATATATGGTTTCCAGCGTTTCTTCATCCAACGGATTGATTTTAAGAGGTGCATTTTCTCTCTTTTTATCGCAAGTAAGAAAACGCCTTTTATGCTTTCCATTTGCTTCAGGTGCTTTTTCATTTCCCGAACATACAGCAAGCATATTTCTATAATCCAGTCCTTTATTTTCTGTTGTATCACCTACTGCACTTCTTGCCTGCCAGTGTTCAATATAAACATCACTTAAATCTACATCTTCTTCTAAAATGCGTATATCCGGAATACGTCGCATACAATAGGCACACAAATGTCCCTGTTCCTGCATCAGCAAATTTCTGACCTGTGTTTTTAATGGATTTCTAAGTTTAGCATACCCATCTTTATCTGATAATCCCTGTTCTTCTGCTTCTTTTTTTAATGTTTCCAAGTCAGAAGGTGCCGGGAATTTTTTTATAAGAATCATTGTTTTCTCCTGACCTTCAATAACTTTAATTTCACATTGCACCCTGCAATTTCAGAATCATCATCGCCGATTTTTTCCTTTAATTGATTCAAAACCTTTTCTGCATTTTCTATCTCTTCACAGTCTACAAAATGATAAAATTTTTGAAATAATGCCTTTATTTTCATTGGTCGCTCTGATGAATGCATAATACCACTTATAATAGTATTTGTATCTTTTCCATGAACCTCTCCTGATGGTTCATAAGCCATACCATCATCAAGTAAAATAATATTTTCACTTTTTACGGTATTAATCACGGCAGGTGCATGTGTGCTGACAATAAACTGAACTTTAGGAAAGATCTCTGTCAAGTCCCCTAAGATCCTTTGCTGCCAGGTCGGGTGCAAATGCAAATCGACTTCATCAATCAGTACAACACCATCTGTCTCTCTGCATACGTTACCTAAAAGCTGTGGATTAAGTGCCGCCATGCGGTACGCTATATCTGCCACCAGACTAATCGTACTTTTATATCCATCACTCAATTGATTGATTGGAATTCTCATGAGTTCACCTGACTCATCTCTGTAAGCCACTTCTAATTCCTTTGTTCCAACATTGTACTGCATTTTAACTTCATCATTTCCGGTAATTTTTTTATAGCAAGTTTCCATGGCAGCATAAACTGCTTCTAATTCTGGAATGCCTTCTAATCCCAGCTCCTGATTCTGGTATTTCCGTACCGTCATTTTCGCAAACCAGTTCATCATCAGCTTAATGTTAGCTGTTCCATCTACACAATCCATATAACCGTTCATTCGGTTATTTGTCTCAAAAACATCGCTTTGCTTTTCTCGATGATAATCCCATAAACGCCCGGTTCCATAATAAGCAATAACCGGAAGTATCAGTTTTGTATCACCTTCTCTTAAATGTTTCTGAAACTGAATACCAAGATCAATCATCTCTTTTGCATTACTGATTGTCGTACTTCCATTTAATTTATTAAGACTTCTTTCCCATTTTTTCACTCCGGACTTTGTCATTGCCTCTGCCTGTACCGTAACCGGATATTGCGGCTGGACATCCTTTGTACTTCCAACCGAAAAAGCTTTCAATCGAACCTGATTTTTATCAATTCTGCGACTATACAATCCATCCATTTTTACAAAAATCGTACTGACTGCAATTGCTGCTCCCTCCATAATGGATGTTTTTCCAGAGCCATTTGCACCTACAATCACTGCCAAATTTGGATGTAATTTTATATCAAGATTTTCAAAACATCTGAAATTTTTAAGTACCAATTTTTGAATATGCATTTTTTTCACCGCTTTCTTTTTATTCTAATTTATCATTTATTGCTTCTTTTATTCATTCTGTCCATTTCTTACAGCCTGATACATTTTGTAACCCCTGGCACTGATGAACTCTTATAAGCTTGTGAAAATATAAAATATCAAAAGAGCCACGGTCTCCCATGGCTCCATTGTATCACAAATCAAAAAATCTGTCTTCTGAATCAAGTGCACGAATCTGTTCCATATACATAGAAAGTTGGCGGCAGATTTCCATCTTTAAGCCATTCTTGATCCATATTTCCCACACTCAGTCTTCCATAAAAGGAATAGATTATTCCATCTCATAGTCAGCCGCTCCTTTCTTTTCAAAGTACTTTCTGACTGGTATTATAACAAAACGAGACTCCTTTTGAAGTCTCGCTTTGTTATGCAATATAAACCTTTTGGTTATACCGATATAAATCAGATCCTGCACACGATATGCTGTTCCATCTGATGCGGAAGTGCTATTCCCAGTTCATACGGCCGTATCGGGTAGTCATACGGCAGATTTCTTTTTGGAGCTTTTTGGTCAGCTGCGTCTTTTTCAGACGCCATCTCCAGTTCTCACCAACCGTAGAAGGTTTGTTGATGCGGGCAGAATTGTCCAGTCCCAGCCAGTCCTGCATCGGAATGATGCAGGTGGCAGCCGCACTTCGCAGAACCAGTGCGATCATGCTCTTATAGAGCTGTTCTTCCGGGGTGGCATAGTCGTACAGATAATCACGCACCATAGCACGTTCGGCAGCCGTGATGGTCTGATACCAGGACACCAGTGTTTCATTGTCATGCGTTCCGGTGTAGGCCACACTGTTCACGGAATAGTTATGCGGCAGATAATCGCTGGCACTGCCGGTATCACGGGAATCAAAAGCAAATTCCAGTACCTTCATTCCCGGGAATCCACTGTCACGCACCAGCTTACGCACGGTGTCGCTCATATAGCCAAGGTCTTCCGCAATGATTTCCCGTTTGCCCAATGCCTGCTCCACCGCACGGAACAGCTCGATGCCTGGTCCTTTTTCCCAGTGTCCTGATGCAGCCGTTTCACTGCCATAAGGGATTGAAAAATACTCATCAAACCCACGGAAGTGATCGATACGTACCACATCATACAGTTCGAAGCAGTACCACAGGCGAGTGATCCACCACTGATAACCGGTATCGCGGTGCACTTCCCAGCGATAGAGCGGATTACCCCAGAGCTGACCGGTTGCTGAAAATCCATCTGGCGGAACACCTGCCACTGCAGTCGGAATGTTCTCCTCATCCAGCTGAAACAGACCAGGATTTGCCCATGCGTCCGCAGAATCCAATGCTACATAGATCGGAATATCTCCAATGATCTGTATTCCTTCGCTGTTTGCATAAGCTTTCAGTTTACTCCATTGTTCATCAAACTTGAACTGGAGATATTTATAATACTCCACCTCATAATACAGTTCCCGGCGATAGTAATCCATCGCATTCTGCCACCGCAGACGGATATCTTCCGCCCACTCGATCCATGGTCTGCCCTCAAAACGATCCTTCACTGCCATGAACAGTGCAAAATCATCCAGCCACCACTGATTTTTCTCGCAGAATCTCAGAAACGCTTCGTTGTGGCCGATATCACTGCGGGAATATGCCAGCCGCAGCAGACGGTTTCTTTCTATATAAAGACAACTGTAATCAATGTCATCTGCCTTACGTCCAAAGTTTGCCTTTTTGCACTCGGCAGTCGTCAGCACACCCTCTTTTACCAGTTCATCCAGACTGATAAAATACGGATTTCCTGCAAAAGCAGAAAAGCTCTGATAAGGACTGTCGCCGTAACTGGTCACACCCAGCGGCAAAATCTGCCAGTATGTTTGCCCGGCTTCTTTGAGCCAGTCCACAAAATCATACGCTTCCTGTGAAAAACAGCCGATACCGTAGGGGGACGGCAGACTGCTGATTGGCAGCAAAATACCTGCACTTCTCTTCATCTTTTTTACCTTCCTTTATAATTCGATCAGAATACCTGCATGGTCAGACACCTGTGGTTCCTGTGTTCCGCGAAATACAACTCGGCTGCTCTTTACCGGAATAACTTTTGAGCACCAGATCTGATCGATACGTTTTTTCTCTGCTGCATCCGGAGTATCTCTCCAGCCGTCAATGGCCTGCACCACCGTATAACCATCATCCTTATGCTGTGCCAGACAGTAGGTATCCTGCCAGCCGTCCCGGGCGATCAGATCATAACCTTCTCCTCGAACCGCTGCTTCACTGTTGAAATCACCCAGCAGAAATGCCATCTGTTTTCCGGATGCTGCATGGGACATCTTTTCCCACTGATCGAGAAAAGGCTCTTCTTCATCCTTCCACCAACCCATGTGTACCGCATAGTACCAGACATCTCCTGCACAGATACCAAGTGCACGACGCGTTTTCCAGTAATGATAATCGTCTGTCCTGCTCAGCAGCAGATTTTCTGTTGCAGTGATTGGCATACGACTGAAAATTGCCATACCTTCATCATACTTGTCGTAGCCGATTTTTGCCGGAAGCCAGCTCCAGTAATAATGTACGCCCTCTTCCTTTAGCATCTGTGCAACAGCTGCCGCATGGTTGTCCTCTTTCAGCAATATCCCGTTGCCGGAACATGGACAATAATCTGCCAGAGGGATGGGCATCGCCGGAGCAGATGCCGTCTGGTTCACTTCCTGCAAAGCGAAAACATCCGGCTGCTCCTTTGCGATAAAATCTACAAAAAATTTTCTTTTCGCCTCATAGTCCGGCTCGACGAGGCTGTGTGTATTCAATGTTAATAATCTCATAATTTTTATAAAATGGTGTTAAAATTAAAAGTCCAAAACTATGATGCCTACGGATTGTTCCGTGCGTCGCACTCCCACAATCCTCTCCAGTATTCGCATATCGTGGGATTATCATCCCACTTTTATGCTCATATCTGGGCGGGTCCCAAGGTCTTTCATCCACCTATGAGCAAGCTCATGTGAATTTAGACCTTTTGACCCTGGCATCATAAAATATCGTTAATATCAGATTTCAGAACGTCTGCCTTTGGACCATACACTGCCTGGATGCCATCTCCTTTGATCAGCAGACTCAGTGCACCTTCTGCCTTCCATGCCGGAAGATCGGCGACCTTTGTCGGGTCTTTCACCGTGACACGTAAACGGGTCATACATGCATCTACCAGTACAATGTTTTCGCGGCCGCCCAGCAGAGCAATGATACGCTCTGCCTGACTGTTTCCGTTTCCGGCAGAAGCACCTGTATTCTCTGCGGTATTCTCATCGGCATTGTCATCGGTATAGTTGCCCAGACGACCCGGAGTTGCCAGTTTGAACTTACCGATCATAAAATATGCTACAAAGTAACCGATTGCAAAAAATACTATCACACAGATCACAAAGTTGATAATATCGCCGCCCAGACCGGCCTGAAGCGACATCGGAATTCGGGTGATGAATTCCAGATTGCCGAAGGAATGTAAACGCAGGTGTATGATTCCTGCCATTGCAAAAGCACATCCCTGAAGAATCGCATAAACTACGTACAGCGGCATTGCACAGAACATAAACATGAATTCCAGAGGCTCGGTAACACCGGTAAGGAACACAGCCAGTACTGTGGAAATGAACATGGATTTATACTTTGCACGCTTGTCAGCATCGACACGGCGGTACATAGCCAGTGCAATACCCAGCAGCAAACCGGTAGCACCGATCATCTGACCTACCTTGAATCTGGCTGGAGTAACCGTAGTCAGCAGATTATTGTAAGCAGCCATATCGCCTGATTTTTTAAAGTTAATAAGGTCATTTGCCCATGCCAGCCACAGTGGATCCTGACCAAACACCTGGCTGCCTGCGTTGACACCGGTAGCGATGGTGTAAGTACCTCCGAAAGAGGTGTAGTTCATAGGAATCGTCAACATATGGTGCAGACCGAAAGGCAGCAGCAGTCGCTCGAGTGTACCATAGACGAATGGAGCCAGTACCGGAGAAGTTGCAGAGGAATTGGCGATCCAGATACCAAAACTGTTGATACCGGTCTGGACTAAAGGCCAGAACAATGCCAGCACCAGAGAAATAACCACGGAGTAAACAATAACCATCATAGGTACGAAACGTTTTCCATTAAAGAATGCCAGTGCATCCGGCAGCTTACGGAAGTTATAGTACTTATTGTATGCCACACCGCCCACAAAACCGGCGATGATGCCCACGAATACACCCATATTCAGAGCCGGGGCACCGAGTACGGAAGTGAAGTAACCATTGACAGCAATCTCCTGTCCGAACAGCGTATGGGTCACAGCACTGGAATCTGCCAGCATGGCACTGGTAACACCAAAAATATTACCGGTGATGACGTTGATAAGAGCAAACGCCAGCACTGCTGCAAATGCACCGCCGGCACGTTCTTTTGCCCAGCCGCCGCCAATGGCAACTGCAAACAGGATGTGCAGGTTATTGATCACAGCCCAGCCAATGTTCTCCATGGTAGTACCGATGGTCATAACAACTGCCATATCCGCACCTGCCATCTGCACCAGCTTACCAAGGCTGATCATCAGACCGGCCGCCGGCATAACAGCGATGACCTGCATCAGTACTTTGCCCAGCTTCTGCAGGAAATCAAAGTTAATCATGCCTTTTTTCTTCGGTTTCTTCTCTGCTTTTGTTTTCCCGGTCGGCTGAGCATCTGTTCTGGCTGCACTGGCCGGCTGCTCTTTTGTATTCAGTGTCAGAATCGATGTCTTACCTGCTTCAGCAGTTCCGCTTGCACAATGCAGCTCCATATCTTCTGTGCCGCCCGTCAGAACAACAGACGTAATCGTTTTCAGCCCCCGCTCACGAATAAGATCAAGATCTACTTTTGCTACAGGCTGACCTTTTCTGACTTTGTCACCCTTTTTAACCAGAATCTCAAAGCCCTCGCCATTAAGACTGACTGTTTCCAGACCCACATGAACCAGAATTTCCAGCCCGCCATCTGCCACAAAGCCAATGGCATGTTTTGTTCCGGCAATCGTTTCCACCGTACCGTTTACAGGACTGCAAAACAACCCGTCAGACGGTTCAATGGCGATGCCTTCACCCAAAACACCGCTTGCAAAGGTTTCATCCGGGACTTTGTTCAGCGGAACAATGTTTCCGCTGAAGGGTGCTGTCACAACGGTTGAATGTTTCGTTGCTGTCATGATATTCCTCCTTATATTTTTGCATTGTTTCACGCAAGTATTGCACTGTATTTGCGTAACTTTATGCAACCAGAATAATCCCATTACGCAACTTTTACAAGAGTTTTCTAATCAAAAAACAAACTTTCTACTTTTTTCACAATTATTTATAAGGTTTTTTGTGGAAATTGAATATATGAATCGGTTTGTTGCATGCAATGAGCATGCAAACCGCCCCTTATGCCAGCGTTGACATTGCATAAAAATAGCTTTACAATAGACACAATGAAAACCAAGGAGGAACAGACTATGGCAGTTACCATTAAAGATGTCGCAGCAGCAGCCGGTGTTTCACCTTCCACGGTGTCACGCACCTGCAAGGACAGCCCTTCCATCAGCCGGGAAACCAAGGAACGGGTACGCCGCATTATGGCACAGCTGGGCTATGTACCCAATTTTGAGACAGAACCGGTAGAGGCATTTTCCAAGACGATCGGCATTATCCTGCCCTCTTCTCAGCGTGATGTCTATGAAAACGCATTCCATCTGGAGATCATCCGCGGCATCGGGCAGTTCTGCAACCAGCGACGCTATGTGAATACGGTCATCACCGGGCAGGATGATGCAGAAGTGCTGGATGCGATACAGAGCATGGTATCCAATTCCCAGGAAGATGGCTTTATCCTGCTCTATTCTAAAAAAAACTGTCCAGTAGCATCCTATCTGCGAAATGAGGGTCTGCTTCATGTCATTGTCGGCAAAGCAGTGCAATCCGCCAACCAGACCATCTACATTGACAACGACAATGCCCTTGCCGGAGAAGAAGCCACCGATTATCTTTATGAACTGGGACACCGCCGCATTGCTTATTTCGGTGTCAGCAACGCCATGCTGTTTTCTGCGGAACGCAAACGCGGCTACCAGATGTCTTTGCTGAAACATGGGATCACACCGCGTGAAGAAGACTGTGTGGAGATCAACTCTCTGAACGATTCCTATGAGGATGCACTGGAAACGCTCCTCACATCTGCGGACCGTCCTACAGCCGTGCTAATCAGCGATGACATTCTGGCTGTGGTATTGGAACAGTTCTGCGGTAAGATTGGATTCAGCATCCCGAAAGATCTTTCGATCATTTCGTTCAACAATTCACTGTTTTCCCGCATCACCAGTCCAAGGCTGACAACGATCGATGTCAATCCCTACCAGCTTGGCATGGAAGCCGCCAGCCAGACCATTAACCATATCGAAAACCCGAATCTTCTGGCAACAAAAATCATTGTGCCACACCAGCTAATCCCCCGCGAAAGCTGCTGCCCTCCTCCGAAGATCTGACAGAAACAGACACGATCGTTCCTCTCCATACAGTAAACGGTCGTGTCTGTTTATTTTTTCCGGTAATCCCGCGGTGTTATTCCAAAATGTGCTTTAAATATTCGATTAAAATAGGACAGATTCTCAAACCCGCACCGTGAAGCGATCGTCAGGACCGTTTCATCCGTGGTCTGTAATGCCTCAGCAGCCGTATTCAAACGGTATTCATTCAGAAAAGCGATAAAGCTCTGCCCCGTCATCTGCCGGAACCACCGCATGAAATGGCTGGAGCTAAAAGAACATACTTCTGCTGCATCGGCAACGCAAATCTTTTGGGCATAATGTTCCGAAATCCATTGCAGGAAGGTTTTCAGTCGTCTGGTATCCGCCGTTTCCGCCGGAAGCTGCTGTTTTCCATGCAGAATGAGCAGAGCCAGAAAACGCAGCAGTCCGCTCTTGATGACCAGTTCATAGCCTGGAAGTTTGGAGCTGTTGGCATCTTCGATTTCCTTCAGACAGTTCGCCGCCTGAGGATAATACAGATCATCCGGCGTCAGATGTACGTTCAGTGCCAGACGCCCGCTTTGCAGCGGAAGAATATACTTTTCGGCACACAGATCTCCTGCACCACCCAGAAGTTCCGGATCAAAAATAATATTCTCATACTCCATATACTGACCCTCTGTCTGCCTGAGTGCATGGAGCGTACCCGGTGTAAAAATGAAAATATCTCCCATATAAGCCGGATGCGTCACAGCACCTGCCTGAACCAGCCCGGCTCCCCGCTTTACAAAGATCAGCTCCATACTTTCCTGCCAGTGGAGTGCCACCTGCGGGAAATCTCCCGGAATGGTGCAGGGATAAATATTGAACGGAAAACGCACAGCCCCATGCTGTTTTGTTTCCCGCAAGGAAACCTGTTTTTGCATCGCTATACCTCCTAATGATAGGATTGTACCATATTTTGCACTTTTCAGGCAAGATTTTGATTGTTTTATGTGGTATATCTTGAAACACAGACATCAAAACTCGTTTTCCATATCAACGACATCAAAAGGAGGATTTGTTTATGAATTTCACTGAAATATTACAGAATCTCACAAAAAAGCCGCTGGCTGACTGTACAGATCAGGAGCTGTACCTGGCTCTGCTGGAACTCGTACGACAGAAAAGTGCCGACCGTGTACAGAGCGTCACCGGCCGCAAGCTTTACTACATCAGTGCCGAATTTCTTATCGGCAAACTGTTATCCAATAACCTGATCAATCTCGGTCTGTACGAGGAGGCCCGCGAGGCTCTGGCTGCTGCCGGAAAGAATCTCTCAGACATTGAGGAAGTAGAACCGGAACCTTCTCTTGGCAACGGCGGTCTGGGACGTCTGGCTGCCTGCTTTCTGGACTCGCTGGCAACACTGAACCTGCCAGGTGACGGCGTTGGTCTGCGATATCACTTCGGACTTTTCCATCAGTCCTTTGAAAATGATATCCAGAACGAAAAACCAGATCCATGGCTGACTGCACACAGCTGGGCAGAAAAAACCGATATAACCTATCCGGTAGAACTGGCAGGCAAAGAATACACTGCCAGACTGTACAAACTGGCAGTTACCGGCTACGAAGGCCGCACCAACACCCTGAACCTGTTTGACCTCGACACCATCGACGAAAGCATCGTTCATGATGGTATCGCCTTTGACAAAACTGCCATCGACAAAAACCTGACACTGTTTCTCTACCCGGATGATTCGGATGAAGCCGGCCGCCGCCTGCGTGTATATCAGCAATACCTGATGGTTTCTGCCGGTGCACAGCTGATCCTTGCTGAATGTGCTGCCCGTGGCTGCAATTATCATAATCTTGCCGATTATGCTGCCATCCAGATCAATGATACACACCCGAGTATGGTCATTCCGGAACTCATCCGCCTGCTTGGTAAAAAGGGCATTGCGTTTGAAGAAGCTGTTGAAATTGTCACCAGAACCTGTGCTTACACCAACCATACCATTCTGGCAGAAGCACTGGAAAAATGGCCTCGTGCCTATCTGGATGCCGTTGTGCCACAGCTGATGCCTGTTATCGAAAAGCTGGATGCACTGGCCCGTACCCGCACTGCAGACGAAAGTCTTGCCATCATCGACCAGGACAGTCTGGTACACATGGCTAACATGGACATCCACTTCACTCACTCAACCAACGGTGTGGCAGCCCTGCATACGGAAATCCTGAAAAATTCAGAACTGCACGGCTTTTATAAACTGTACCCGGAGAAATTCAACAACAAGACCAACGGTATTACATTCCGCCGCTGGCTGCTGGAATGTGATCCGCGACTGACTGCCAGACTGGAACAGTACATCGGCTCCGGTTTCCGCAAGGATGCGTCCGAACTGGAAAAACTGTTGACCTTTGCGGACGACGAAACAGTTCTGAATGAACTGACCGCCGTAAAAAAAGCTAACAAAGAAGATCTGGCCGACTGGCTTCTGAAAACTCAGAATGTGAAAGTCAACACCAATGCTGTGTTTGATATCCAGTCCAAGCGTCTGCATGAATACAAACGTCAGCAGCTGAATCTGCTGTACCTCATCCATCAGTATCATGAGATCAAAGCCGGTCATCAGCCTGCCGTTCCACTGGTAAGCATCTTCGGTGCGAAAGCCGCTCCGGCCTACACCATCGCAAAGGACATTATCCATGCCCTGCTGACTCTCTCAAAAGTGATTGCAGCAGATCCGGAAGTATCCAAATGGCTGCAGATCGTATTCATTGAGAACTACAACGTTACCGCTGCCGAAAAACTGATCCCGGCCTGCGATCTGTCCGAACAGATCAGTCTCGCTTCCAAAGAAGCATCCGGTACCGGCAATATGAAATTCATGCTGAACGGTGCACTGACACTGGGTACTATGGACGGTGCCAACGTGGAAATTTGCCAGCAGGTCGGAGAAGAGAACATTTACATCTTCGGCCAGAGCTCCGATCAGGTCATCCATCGCTATGCTGCCAATGATTACGTTGCCGCTCAGTGGTATGAAAACGATGCCAACATCCGCCGTGCCATTGATTTCCTCAACGGTCCGGAAATGCTGGCAGTCGGTCATTCTGAAAGCCTGAACCGTCTGCATCATGAGCTGATCCACAAGGACTGGTTCCAGACCCTGCCGGACTTCAACGCATATGTTGTACGCAAAGGACAGGCTCTCAGTGATTATGCCTGCGATCCGATGGGATGGAGACGCAAATGTCTGGTGAACATTGCCAAAGCCGGTCTGTTCTCCTCCGACCGCACCATTGCTGAGTATGACCACGATATCTGGCATCTTGGTAAATAAAAATCTACCATTTTATGCCATCGACAGCCGGAACTTTTTCTGATACGGATCTTCAAAGATCTGATCATCCAGAGAAATTTCGATGCCGTACTGTCCGGCAATCTGACTGACCGGAGAAATCTTGTTTCTGCTCTGCAATCTTTCCGTCTTCCACCCGGTAAACTCTCCGGCACAGTCTCAGAACCCCCGGGCGATGCGTTGTCACGATACAGGTTTTTTCCGGTGCTTTTTCCAGTATATTTTTCAGAAGTTTTTTCTCTGTTTCTTCATCAAGTGCGGAAGTTGCTTCATCCAGAAGGATCACCGGTGCATTGCGAAGCAATGCCCGTGCGATGGCAATCCGCTGCGACTGTCCTTCGGAAAGCCCTTTTCCGCGTTCACCCAGTTTTGTCTCCAGTCCTTCCGGCAGTTTTTTGACAAATTCCCACGCACATGCCATCTCAAGAGCCGTCTTCATTTCTTCCCTGGATGCTCCTTCTTTGGCGATACTCAGATTCTCGGCGATACTCCCGGCAAGAAGTGTATTGCCCTGCGGAACATATGAAAAGCATACTCTTGTGTCTGCATTTAACTTCTGCTCCGTTCCGTCCTGTGCCTTTAAGATTGCCCTTCCTGTATCCGGCTCGATCAGGCCGAGGATCAAACGCAGCAGCGTTGTCTTCCCTTCTCCGGATGTCCCGACAAGTGCCACGATTTCTCCCGGGCAGGCACAAAAATCAGACTCCCGAAACACCTGTTTTCCTTTTGTATACGAAAATGTCACATTTTCCAGACGAACTTCCAGTCCGCCCTTTGTCAAAAACAGATCCTTTTGATTTTGCATGCTATGTATTTCTTTGGGAAGCTCTGTCAGTTCCCGGAGGCGATGTGCAGAAACCGAACTGTTCAGAAAAGACGGAATGATCGACACGAGATTCTGAAATGCCCCAGACAGGCTGTTTCTCTGCTGCAAAAATAAAGTCATCGTGCCATAAGTGATCGCATGTGTCCATAAGCGGAACAGACAATACCCAAATGCAGTAAACTGAACTGCCATTCCAAGCACCGACAAAACTGCCTTTGTTTTGATGCTGAACAAATTGTAATCCAGAGTTATTTTTTTATACTGTTCCTGCAATTTTTTCAGACAAGTGCTGCAGTGCAAAGAAATGCCAAGCGATTTGATCATATCCATATTGTAAAAAGTTTCTGCCTCAAACGTCATCATCCGACTGCTCATTTCACGCACTTTCTTCTGGCAGTCCCGCTGTTTTTTCATCATAAACTGCGACATCAGAACAACAAACGGAGCACTTCCAAGTGCAATCCCTGCCATGACCTTATCGTAATAAAAAAGCACAAGAAATGTTGCCAGAAAATGATAGAATGCGATCACGACCGCCGGAAGCCAGCTGACGGCATTGCTGCCCACTGTTTCAATATCCTGATTGAAACGGCTGAGCATATCGCCGTTTTGATACTTGCTCAGTTCCAGCCAGCTGACATCCAGAATCTGTTCAAAAAGGTCTGCCCGAATATCATTGCTGATATTCACATTTAATTTTTCCAGAATACGACTGATACTGCCATTCAGAATCAGGCTGACTGCAAAACTTCCTGCCATAACTCCAAAAATCATGCCCACTTTGTTCATCTGATATCCGGTAACAATATCAATCAGATATTTTCCTGCAATGCTGCTGAGAAGTCCAAGAGAGGTACTTACCATTCCGAGAAATGTATAAAAAAAGATGGTCCATCGATATCTGACACTGTAATGCAAAATCCATTTCCAGTCATCAAAGATTTCCTGAAATGTCCCATCTTTCCATTTTCCTGCTGCTCTTACTGTTTCGTTATGTATTTCCTTACTGCTTTTTTTTAAATTCTGCACCTTTGAAGAAAAAGAAAGCCCAAGTTTCCTGATACCACAAAAACGAATCCAGATATGTTCAAAAAATCTCCACCGAAAATTTTCTGATCCGATCCATTTTCCCCGCACCTGTACTTTGGTGATTCTGGCAAAAATCTGCTCCTGACGAATTCCTGATTCCGGTACAATCTGACCGTCGCCAAGCAACGTATAACTTTGATCCCCGCATTTTAAAATCCGGTGCATTACATACTGCCCATTTTCACGGCGATAAAATACGATATCGCCTTTTCTTAGTTTCCGGTCTGTTTTTTTCATGCAGATTTTGTCCCGTCCATGTTTCAAAAACGGACGCATGCTGTTTCCCGTGACGATCATGCTGACTTCCTGTCCATCTTCCAGGAGTGCCCGTATCATTTCCATATATTCCTGCGTATCGACCAGCCTGACCGGTTTCTTTTCTTCAAAATATTTTTCACTGTCTTGTTTCCGAAATTTTTTCATAGTTTTATGCTCTGTTGGTTTCTCCTGGTGGCATATCAGATAAATGTTGTCGGACAATGTCCTCAAATAGAATCTTATGATTTTAATCCTATGCGAAAAATTTCGAATTTATGACTATTTCTCTTTTACATTATTTCTCTGATCTGGAATATTTGTGAACTACCCATTGTCTAAAGCCAATGGGCTTCCTGCTTCGCAGACCTCGC
>ERZ1035006.394-NODE-394-length-35173-cov-11.754884_pt1 | contig 35173 bp, 28 predicted proteins | sample MGYA00520694_ERZ1035006 | MGnify/ENA primary metagenome ERZ1035006 (study PRJEB33766, sample SAMN09781746) | gut metagenome | biome: gut microbiome | host: Homo sapiens | place: Madagascar | study: EMG produced TPA metagenomics assembly of the PRJNA485056 data... | reverse complement strand
ACCGACGCAGATGTCCGTATCGACCGACGCAGATGTCCGTATCGACCGACGCAGACGTCCGTATCGACCGACGCAGATGCTCGTATCGACCGACGCGGATGCTCGTCGTTTTGCTTAGAATATACTCCGCAGCAATGTTTTATGTGTTCCGTGCGTTCGGTGGAATTGCTGTTCTTCCACAGATATCTCCCTCACGAAGCGTTGCGCCTTCAAGCGCATCTTCCTTGCTGAGTGGCAGCATCTCGTCGTCGAACTCGGGGGGCGAGCACATGCTCAGCATCTTTTAGATGATTGTATATTATCAATTTTATTCAGTGCTGTTACGATCTTTTCTCGTTCACCGCTGCCTTTTGTTGAGAGACGTAGTAGATGTAGACCATACTTTGATAGAATATGGTCTTTCATTATATCACGATGATGCTGTATTGTTTTTTCATTGTGGTACGAATATCCATCTGTTTCTATGGCAAGTAAGGGTTGCTTCCCTATACGGTTGATTATAAGAAAATCAAGATGTGTGTTATAGTTTGCAGCATATTTTAATTCTTCTGCCGACATCAGTGATGTATTTTTTATAACTTGTCGTAAAGGAATATGGCACAACACCTTCATACAACTATAATCAGGATTAGATGCCAACACCTCGCATATCAGTGAATATGTAAGATTTTCCGACGCATAATCAGAAATTTGTGGATGATTTTTGAGGAAGTTTATTCTTTGTTCTGTATATTGGTCATATAGATAGTCGAAAATAGATGCCAGTTTGCTTTCTGTCACAGTACAGTTGTTGTAGGCAATATAGTCCAACAAATCCATGATGTTGCGGTGCTTTGCTTGCTCATTTCCGGTCATAACGAGGCAGAAATGCTTTTGTGCTCTTGATACTGCTACATTTAACATTTTTGCGTCATCGGCAAACTCAGAAATCTGATTGTCTACAACGCTCATGATAATAGTGTCTTCTTCACGACCTTGGTATTTGTGTATTGTTCCGATCTTTATATCATTCAGCTGTTGGCGGAAAGCGTCCACTTGATTATTGTATGGAGTTACAATACCGATACTGCTGCAATCTTTCAAAGTCGGTAATAGTTCGTTCTTCACCACATCTATCTCTCGCTGGTTAAGATGATTAATAGCATGATTACCCTTAACGGTTCTTATGGCTGTTAATACATTTTCTTCACCTTTATCCTCTGTCATGATAAGCAGGTTGCCACCATAAAACTTTTGATTGCAAAAGTTGATTATACGCGGATGGCAACGATAGTGTTCTCGAAGCATTGTTTCTGTTATATCGGGTATAACTTTTAGTATTGATTCTAAAAAACTATACTTTGAACAGTCGTAGCCATCTGATATGTTATAAGGTTTAGCAATAATCTGCAACTTTTTTCTATCCTCTTCTGTTTCCACATTAGGCAATTGCTTCGTATCTCCTACGATAACGGCATTCTTTGCGCAGGTAAGAGCTAAAGTTCCTGTTTCTGATGAAACTTGCGATGCTTCATCCATAATGATATAATCGTATGGTTCATCTGCAAATACACATGAACGTGCAGACATAGTGGTGCTGAGTATTACAGGATATTCATTCTTCATCATCACACCTTGTCTTTTAATGTCCTTGGTATCGGTGAAAACTACTCTCTCTCGGTCTTTATAATGGTCGTATAATGACGATTTTAAGAGTGTCATGGAATCTTTGACTAAACTATTAGTCAATGCTTTTGCATCATATAAAGCCATTTCTTGATTGATTGTTTCTATACGTTGCTCGATTTCCAGAATCTTATTTTTGTAGTATAAAGTTTGAAGTTCTAAGATAAGTGGTGCCAAATTGTTCTTGTCAATTTTGTTTTGTATATGAAGTCTGTTGATACATGTCCATTTCATCCACCACCATTTGATTTGTTCTTTTAATTTGCCAATTCCGTGAGTATGTTTTACATACTTATCATCTGTCCATATTTGGCAACTTAGCCAAATGGATAAGATACGCTTTGAATTGATATGGTTTTCTAATTCTATATTTTCATCAATACCATTGTTCTTACAGAAGTGTTTCCACTCCAATCCTATCGTTTGTTGCTCTTGCAATAGTAATGCACGTTCATTCTGTAATTCATAAACCTTGTCTAAGTGTTGCGAGGTTGTATGTAAGTGCTGTCTCACTTTAAAATAGGTTGTGAGTTCTAACCCCCACGTATTAAGATCTGTGGGTATTATGGGTTGATTAGCAATGAATGCAGTTTTATTGTCTTTGTTACCAAGTGAGGCTGCTATAAAGCCAATACCATATTTTTCCAGTTTCTCAAACACATTTGCTGTAGCAGAGTTGTTGTTAGAGACAACAATCACCGTTTTACCTTGTCTAATAATGTTTGCGATAATGTTCAAAATGGTTTGTGTCTTACCCGTACCAGGAGGACCTTGGATGACACTTATTTGATGTTCAAAGGCATTAGCTACAGCAATCTTTTGGCTGCTATTACATCCAAAAGGGAAAACCAAGTCGGCATGACAACGTTTCTTTGGCTTGTTGTTAGCAGGGTTGAGGTAGCAAGCAGCTGCTGTCTCTTTATCAATAAAATCTACACTGTTATAAATCTGCGATAGTGTTCCCTCATGATTCTGTTCATCTCTGCCTAAAGGATTGATAGTTGCCACGTTTTTCATGTAGGTAAGGACATCCTTTGCGGCTGTTTCTTGTAGGCAGGATTGTGCTACTGTGATTTTTCCAGAAGCATCATCCAATACAAAATTATTGTTAAAGATAATTCTCCAATAGCTATGTTCGTTATTGCCGAAGCGCCATATTTCTCTTATATTTTGTGTCAATGTTCCATTTATATATACCTTACATTGTGTTGGGTCTTTCCACTCAGGAGTACTGAGCCAAGTTACTTTGCTATAGGCATAGTTATATGTACGTCCGTTGTTTTTGAAACGCACACTATAACCTGTATTCCCATTTTTTTGTATGGTGTCTATTTGTAAGGTCTTAGGCTCCCCATTGAGTAAAACAAAGTGTTTTGATAAGTCCATTTTGTTACATTCTATTATTTATTTTTCATCTTCTGAAGCGTTCTCTTCTGAGGCTTCCTGCTTTATTTCAAGCAATGTGCGTTCATAAACCTCCTGCAACTGGTAACTTGCTACACCTAACGGAGTCGTGATGCCACGCAGAGACCATTCGACAACAGAAGAGTCTTTGTTCTTGCAAAGAAGAATGCCGATGCTCGGATAATCTCCTTCGCCTCTAAGCAATTCGTCTGCTGCCGAAACATAGAAGTTCAGTTTGCCAATGAATTCTGGCATAAAGTCAACCACTTTCAGTTCGATCACCACATAACATTTCAGACGAGTATGATAGAAAACCATGTCGGGGAAGTAAGACTTGCCACTTGGCGTGTCAAGTTCCATCTGCCGACCGACATACGCAAAGCCTTTACCCAATTCCAAGAGGAAGCGAGTAATATTGGTTGCTAACTTATTCTCCAAGTCCATTTCGTTGAACTTGCTTGGCAATGAGAAGAAATCCAACTTGTAAGGGTCTTTTATTATCTCTGTTGCCAATGCGTTTTGAGGTTGCGGCAGTGTAACATCAAAGTTATTCAAAGCTTTGCCTGTGTGCTCGTACAGTTGAGCCTTAATAACATGTTCCAATTCTGTACGGCTCATGTTGCCCTCAACGACCTTATTGAGATAAAACATCGCAGCGTTTATTGTGGCGCATTTGGAAACAATTACTGTTTGATGTCTCCAAGGCACATAAAGCAATATCTCTGGTATAGGGGTGTTGGCATCATCCACTTCCTGTAATTGTCTACCAGCCTGGTAGACAAATTCAATTTGGCTTGAATAGAATGTGAACCATCGCTTTATATGGTACAGGTTAGCTCTGGAAAATCCCTCACTCTGAGGAAATTCCGAACGCATATCAAGACTAAGTCTGTCAATAACCTTTGCGCCCCACTTGTATTGTTTCTGCTTTTCGCAAATGTCCTCGCCCAAACTCCAGTAGAATTTGAGCATTTCTGTATTCACTTTGACAGCAGCTTTGAGCTGTGCCATATGGAAGCGTTTCTTTAGGTTAGACAACCATTTTACATGGTTCTTGTCTACCATGAATGAATCGCTATTCACGAACTGCGGTATATTGTTATTTTCTGCCATAACTTTTATTCTTTTACAGGTTCAAGCAACATCACCAATTCAGACTCGGCTATGTCGCATTTCTCAAACAAAAAGCGTAAGCAACGAAGTTTACTTCTGTTGTCCATTGAAGTCCACAAGTATTTTTGTGGAGCAATCATTGTACAGTATCTTGTATCTGCTTGCTTGGCAGACCAGAAGAAACCTTCGGCATCATAGAGCGTATCGGTTTTGCGTAACCTTTCATTGCTTGTTCCTTTCTTGTTTGTTAACCAGTTATAGTTCTTTCACTTTATACTGGCATATTTATTCCAAACTGAGAAACACACCGTATAGGGGCATGTTGGTTATATTTTCCTGTTTGCGATAAGGGAGCATTGAGAAGCGTACGGCAGGTATGTCTTGATGTTGTTTTAGATAATTGTGTAGTGATGTTGCCTTTATGCTTGTTCCTCCTTTCACTTCTATTGGTACCAGTGCACCTTTCTGCTGAATAATGAAATCCATCTCCATGCGTGAGGTGTCCGAACTATAATAATAAATGTTGTTTATGTTAGATGCGAGTAGTTGCTGAAGGACATACTGTTCGGTAAATGCCCCTTTGTATTCAGTAAATACGGTATCGCTAATTAACACATTCTTAGCATCGGTGTCTGCCATAGCGCCCATCAATCCACAGTCGCATAAATAGAGTTTGAAGGCAGATATGTCTTCGTAGAACTTCAATGGCAATTCGGGTTTTGTCACCTTTGTAGTTTTATATATCAGACCTGCGTCTATCAGCCATTGTATGGCTAACTCGAATTCTTTCGCCCTACCGCCTTTTTTCAATACTCCATACACGAATTTCTTGTTCTCTTTAGACAATTGCCCAAGTATCGATTGCCACACCATGTCGATGCGTGCTACCTCTTGTGTGGGTGCGTGTTTGGAGAAATCGCCTGCATAGTTGGATAGAATTTCGTTTTGAATGGTTCGCACCTGATTGAGCAATTTGTTTTCTACGTAATGCTTTACGACCTCAGGCATTCCTCCTACATAGTAGTATTGGCGCAGATAGTCTTTTAGTTTTTCGTGGAAGGCATTCATCAGTTCGTAGTCGTGGTTATGCATGAGCTTTAGCAGTTGGTCTTCCCCCAATGCCATAAGAAACTCTTCAAAGTCCATAGGGAAAAGGCGTAGTGTCTGTACTTTTCCTACGGGGAAGGATACCCCTGCGTGTAAGGCTACACCTAACAAAGATCCTGCCACAACAATATGATATTCGGGAGCGTCTTCGCAAAAATACTTTAATGCCTCTAATGCCTGTGGAAAGGCTTGCACTTCATCTAAGAATATAAGTGTCTTGCCGGGGATGATGTCCACTCCTGTCAAAGCACTTAATCCTTGTATAATTCTAAACACATTGAAATCGCCCGCATATATGGCTTGTAGGCTTTCGTTTCTGTCGCAACTGACGTAGGCAAGGCTTGCGAATTCTTTTTTGCCGAATTCTTTAAGGATAAAAGTCTTGCCGCATTGTCTTACACCGTTGAGTATTAATGGCTTGTGCTGCTTTTGATTCTTCCACTCTACGAGCTTGTTGTATATCTTTCTTTTCATAGTTTACACTTTTAGACACATAAAAGCTCAGAAATCTTACACTTTTAGACATATGAAAACTCGGAATTCTTACACTTTTAGACACATGAAACTGCTGCAAAGCTACACTTTTTGACACATACAAACAAGTATTTGTAGTATTTTTTTTGTGAAGCATTAAGATAAATTAAGTGTATTCTCCTATTATAGCCAGCGCTTGAACACGCGGATTGTATCGGGCATCTGCTTTCTGGGTGGCGGACTGCAGCGCAGGATGGAAAAAAGAAGAGTCGTCGCAGGAAGACTTCTGATTATAAAATTTTTGTAACTTCTTTGACACACTATACTTTTACTTTTGCACCCGAAATTTTACATATAGTTGACTAAAAAAGCAAAAGAATGAAAAAGAAAGTAGTGAGAGAAAGCTGCGGCAGAAGAATGGCTGTGTGGTCATTGGCTGCAATGATGTTTTTAGGTTCTATGGGCATGCAGGCGCAGAGCGCAGACGGAGCGCAGGCGTGCTGCAAGGCGAAGGTGGCAACGGCTGCCGTAGCGCAACCGGTTGCTGACGACGTGCGTGCCGAGTGGCAGCAGCTGAGGGGCGACGTGACGCTCTATATGACCAACGACATGGGACGCAACGGCTATTACGACCAGAAGCCGATAGCCGAACTGATGGGCGAAATGGCGGGAGTGGTTGACCCTGAGTGTGTGTGTGCTGCGGGCGACATTCATCATTTCAATGGTGTTGCGTCGCTACAGGACCCGCTTTGGATGACCAACTACGAGCTGGTTTACTCGCATCCCGACCTTATGCTCGACTGGTTCCCAGTTTGCGGCAACCACGAGTATCGCGGCAATACGCAGGCTTTCATGGACTACGGCAAGGTGAGCCGCCGATGGATGATGCCTGCCAGGTATTATACTAAGGTGTTCAAGCACGGCAACACTTCCGTGCGCATTGTGATGCTCGACACAACACCGCTCATCGACTCTTATCGTAAGAATTCTAGCGTCTATCCCGACGCCTGTAAGCAGGACGCTGAGGCGCAGCTGGCGTGGCTCGACGAGACGCTGCGCAACGCCAAGGAAGACTGGGTGGTTGTGATGGGTCATCACCCGATATATGCCGACACCAACAAGAAGGAGAGCGAGCGTCTCGACATGCAGAAGCGTCTGCTGCCCGTGCTTCACAAATATAACAACGTGGCTATATACGCCTGCGGACACATCCACAACTTCCAGCACATACAGAAGAAGGGTGACAATATCGACTACGTAGTCAACTCGTCGTCGTCGTTGGCGCGTCACGTGAAGCCTATCGACGGCACGGTGTTCTGCAGCTCTGCCGACGGCTTCTCTGTGTTCACCGTAGACAAGAAGCAGTTGAAGATGTCGATGATAGACAAGGACGGAAAGATTATTCACACGATAACAAAGTCGAAATAGCATGAAGAGATTCTTATTCACAGCGGCACTCCTCACGGCTGCTACCTCTGCCATAACAGCGCACACGCTCGACGGCATCGTCAAGGACCACAAGACCGGCGAGCTGCTTATCGGCACCGTTATCAGAGTGAAGGAGCTGCCAAGCGTCAGCACCACAACCGGTCTCGACGGCACCTTCACGCTGCGCGAGCTGCCCGACCGCGGTCGCTACACGCTTGTTGTCTCGTACATGGCGTACAAGACAAGAGAGATGGTGGTCGACGTGGCGAAAGACTATGACAAAGGCTCGGAGAAAGGAAAGGACGGACAACTCATTATTGCCTTGGACGAGGACTTGCAGCAGTTGGGCGAGGTGGTTGTAACCGGACACCGCGAGTATCGCTCCGACCGCAGCGCCGTCGAGACGGTGAAGAATGCGGCGAGCGTGCTCAACGTGATGAGCCAGCAGAGCATACAGCTCTCGCCCGACGTGAATGTGGCGAGCGTGCTTCAGCGCGTGTCGGGCGTGACCATGGAGCGCGACGCTTCGGGCGAGGCTTCGTACGCCATACTCCGAGGCATGGACAAGCGCTACAACTATACGCTCGTGAACGGTGTGAAGATACCGAGCCCCGACGACAAGAACCGCTACGTTCCGCTCAACATCTTCCCGTCTGACCTGATGGACCGCCTCGTGGTTTCGAAGTCGCTTACTGCCGACATGGAGGGCGACGCCGCAGGTGGAGTGGTCGACATGGTGATGAAGGATGCGCCCGCACGCTTCCAGTTGCAGGCTAATGCCGCCGTAGGCATGAGCGACTACTTCTGGAGCGGCGCAAGAGACTATCTCACGACCAACCGCTCCGACTATACTCACCGTTCGCCCTACGAGGCGTTCGGCTCAGACTATAAGGCTTCGGCTTCCGACTTCAGGAACGGACCGGTGCAGCTGAAGAGCCATGCTACGCCGGTGCCCAACTTCATCGGCGGTCTCAGCGTAGGCGACCGTTTCTGGAACAACCGTATCGGCGTGATGCTTGCCGGAAGTGTGCAGAACACCTTCCGTGGCACGGAGCGTACATACAACTCGGTGAAGATGGCGTCGGGCGAACAGGCTATGTATATCTCTACGCTTAACCACCGCTACTACAGCGTACACGACTTCACGGCGGGGCTGCACGCAAAGCTCGACCTCTCGCTCTCGAACCACAAGCTCGAATGGTACAACATGTACGTGCGTACCAACTCGAAGGGCGTGCGCTACAACAACGGTGTGAACACCGAGTATATCAGTGCCGACTCGTACACGCAGGACGACGAGCTGCGCTCCATTTCTTCCACGCAGAGCATCTTCGCCACCAACCTCAAGGGCACGCACCATCTGACCGACCGCTTCACGGTCGACTGGTCGGGCGTGTTCTCGCAGGCAAGAGCCGAAGACCCCGACCGCACATACGTGACGCTTACCAACACCGTTGGCCGTAGTGCCGGCGCTGAGGGCGACGCCGTGTCGGGCGATATATGGAGCCAGGAGAAGAACATCCTGAAGACGCTGCCCAAGAGTGCCGAACGCCGCTTTCAGCACAACAAGGATACCGACTGGGCGGGCTACATCAACCTCGCTTACGACACACGCTTCGGCGACAAGCTGGACGCTTTGTGGAAGGTTGGCGCGCAGTATCGCCGCAAGGAGCGCAGCAACCGCTACTACTCGTACGTCTTCAACCCGGCTGACATATCGCAGCAGCTCGACGGCAACGGATACGAGCAGTTCGCCAACGTCGATTGGGTATGCAAGACGCCTTACTCGCAGGCGTCTCAGCTCAACTACGACTCGAAGGAGCACATCGGCGGAGTCTACGCTATGGCTACGCTGAGCAGCGCTCTCGGAGAGCTGAACGTTGGCTTACGCGCCGAACATACCAACCAGATATACACCATGCTGCAGCACTTCCGCAACATGGGGCAGGTGGGCGAGCAGAGCTATTGGGACTATCTGCCGTCGGCTTCAGTGAAGTGGACACCGACAAAGAAGATGAACGTGCGCCTCTCTTACTACCGTTCTATCAACCGACCTGGATTCTACGAGATTGTACCCTACCAGATACAGGGCGAGGAGTATCAGGAGAAGGGAAACCCCGAACTGAAACGCGCCCGCATCGACAATATCGACCTACGCTGGGAGTGGTTCCCGTCGAGCACAGAGCAGATTCTCGCAGGCGTCTTCTATAAGTATCTGAAGAACCCGATAGAACAGGTGTTCGTTACGTCGGACGGCAAAATCGGCGCCGGAACAGACGCCTACTACATGCCAGCCAACCTGGGCAACGCGAAGAACATGGGCTTCGAGATAGACGTGATAAAGTACATACGCCACTTCGGTGTGAAGGCAAACTATACCTACACCCACTCGGAGATTACCACTTCGAAGCGCCAGTACAAGGAAGGCAGCGCAGAGTATAAGACGGGCGTTACGCAGACTCGTCCGCTCGTGAACCAGGCGCCGCACACAGCCAATCTCTCCCTGCTCTACAAGGACACCGAACATGGTTGGAACGCACAGCTTGCAGCCTCGTTCACCGGCACGAAACTCGCACTTGTGTCGCCGTTCAAGGACGCCGACCAGTGGGACAAGGCGATGTTCGGACTCGACTTCAGCGCAGAGAAGAAGTTCCACAACGGCATCTCGCTCTTCTTCAAGGCCAACAACCTGCTCGACGCAAAGCGCGAGCGATACCTCAAGACCGTCAACCAGAGCAACCTCGAGTATGAAGGACAGAAGAGCGACAAGACCATCGTTGGCACATACCGTTACGGCAGAACTTTCCTGCTCGGCGTGCGCTACAAGCTCTGATTCGCGTCATCTCACCACAACATCTCATATCTCAACACCCCACCACCTCACCATAACAACATCATACAATGAAGAAGATAAACACAATGGCCGGTATGCTGCTCGCTGCAGCAACGGCAATGTTCTCAGCGTCTTGCGAGAACGACAACATCAATCCGTACGATTATGCAGGCAACAACGGCAACGCCAACCAAGGTTCTACAAATGTCATAAAGACCGCCGTGGCAGAGTATCCTGTAGGCTCGCTCGTGTGGTCGAACGACACCACGCTGAGCGAGTGCGTAGAGATACCCGTCGGCACATCGCTCTATATAGAGCCGGGCGTGACGGTGACGTGCAAGGCTGACGTGCAGGTGCCTGTAGAAGTGGTGGTGCTGGGCAACCTCTACTGCCTCGGTACAGCCGAGAAGCCCGTCACCTTCACCTCCGACCGCAAGAAGCCCGAAGCCTGGGGCGGCATCATCTGTGGCTACAACTCGGAGGAAGTGGTGCTCAACCATGTAGACATAGCCTACGCCGGCGCCACGCCTACCGAGTCGTCGGCATCGTTCCAGAATAAGCTCTTCAAGACCACCATCGACGGCGGCGTGCCGGCCTTCCACTTCTGCAACGTCAACGGCAAGTTTGTCATCGCCAACAGCTTCTTCCACGACAACTACAACGACCAGACCTACTTCACGGGCGGCAACGGCGTGATCGCGGGCAACATCTTCGCCGATTCGGGTAACGCTGCCGACGGCGGCGAGGCTATCAACGTGAAGGCGGGCTGCAAGCTCGACGTAGCCAACAACGTAATATACAACGCCTGCACCAACGCCTTCAAACTCTCCAACGCCGGCAACAGCGAGGTGGTGCCACTCACCGACATGACTGTCTACAACAATACCATCGTCGACTGCGGTTGGCGACGCTCGAAGAATAAGAAGGGCGGTTCGGTATGGGTGGAGAAGGCTGCGCGACCGGTGTTCGTGAACAACCTCTGCTACGATTCGCGCTTCGGTCTGAAGCAGCCCAAGCAGGACGGCGCCGACATGGAGCACAGCCGTCTCACGCCCAACTACTACTACGCTTCTACCGCTACCGGCGTGGAGCAGATGGCAAAGGGCGCTTCGCTCGGCATCTGGTTCGACACAGACATAAAGAGCGCCACAGCAGGCCTGTTCAATCCGCTCTTCAAGCTCTTCAAGCAGAACGCCGGCATGGACATCAACTGCGAGGTTGACGACCCCGACAAGGGCGCTCCGCTTGCTTTCGACAAGGCGTGGAACTTCGACCTGCAGCAGGGTAGTCCCGCTCTCTCGGGCGGTGTGACCGACTTTGCGCGCATCTTCCCGAACGGCATCCCGTTCTTCGGCATGAAGAGGGTGAACTTCCTCGACAGTGCCAACGATCAGAACTACTACTTCTCGGCACCACTGCCACAGCCACGCTTCGGAGCGTGGCTGTAACCTTGTAAATGCAATAAAGAGTGTGTGCCTTCTATGTTTCTACGCGAGAAACATAGAAGGCACACTTTTTATAAAGATAATGGATTTTTAGCAGAAAACATAAAAAAGCAGTACCTTTGCAGAAAAAGTAAAAGCAAAAAGCAAAAAGGGTAGGAGGTATGGGCATCTTGCCCATACCACGCAGCCTAAAAGCCTAAAAACAAGGATATGAAAAATCTGATGGGTATTGTGCGTAAGGCAATGACTGTAGCAGCGTTCCTTACGATTTCTGTTGCAGCGGATGCTGCAGAAGTAGTGTACAAAATTGTTGAATACAACAAGCAGACGGCAGAGTTCAAGATAGCAGCATGTGGAACGGTGCCACGCAACTCGCGAGTAGACTTCGAGAACAAGTTCGGTGCTACAACAGGCAACCGCTACAACCAGATACCTCGCAACCACGAGGCAGTGCTCTATCTCGAAGGATGGCAAGGCTGCAAGGTGCGCAGCATCACGTTCTCGATGTGCTCAAACAATAAGAAAGGACAAGTGGGCGTGTCGCTCAACGATGGTGGCACAACGCTCTACTCGTTGGCACCGGTCGACTTCGCCAGCAGTGACTGGTTCGGTGAGTGGGTATCGAAAGACCTCGGCGTATATGTCGACGTGACGAAGCAGATAGACGCACCAGCCATCACCACCAACGACATGAGTATCGTTGTGGCTGGAGGCAAGAGCGAAGGCTCGGTGTATCTCGATGCCATCACTATCGAATACGATGAGGCTGATGTAGCTTTGGAGTCGCCGCTCGGCTGGCAGTATGAGAAGCTCACGAAGAAGAGCACGCTCAGCGCGGGCGACGAGGTGATGATATTCCGCAACGGATCGGCAGCTGCTGACTTTGGTGGCATGGACGAGACAAACTATCTCGATGTAGTGTCGGTGACCTCAACGGCTGACGTTACCTGCCCAGATGTGCTACGCTTCACACTGAACAAGTCTACCGACCAGCAGCACTGGACCCTCACCGACCAATTCGGTCGTCAGCTTGGTGCGACAGGCAAGCAGAAGTTGGCATGGGACGAGGGCATAACCGAGTGGAATATAGCACTTGATCACGAAGGCGCGACGCTTACTCCAACCAACGAAGCTTACGGCACAATGCGCTACAGCACTCCCGACAACAGCTACGCACGCTTCAATCTCTACACATCTAAGACCCTACCCCTGCCGTTCCTCTATCGCAAGGGTGAGCAGAAGCAGCCCGAGCTGTCGCGTTCGATCAGCTTTGCAGAGGAAGAGATGACGGTATCGTTAGATGTTGCCCACATTGGATTGCGCCCGACATTCATGCCGAAGACCACTACCGACAAACGCTTGCATTGGAAGAGCTCAAACGAGAGCGTTGCGACCGTCACAGGTGGTTACGTTACGCTCCTTAGCGTAGGCGAAACAACCATCACCGCCACCACATACGACAGTGGGGTAGAAACAACAATGCACCTTGTTGTCACCGAACCGACCGCTATCAACGGCGCAACGAATGACGCAAAGGTGCATAGTCCGCGCAAGGTGCTCGACGGCAATAAGGTTGTTATTGTGACAGAGCAGGGATGCTACGGAACAGGCGGATGGAAGGCTGGGCGCAAGTAAAGCTTGCGTCAGCATTTCTTATTTCGCATTCTCCAAAATAAATGCCAAATTCTAAATAGCGGTTCGCTTAGTGCCTCCGCAGGATAATATCTAAGCAGACGAGCGTCACGGTATAATCTTAACAGATTATGCCCCAACGCTCCGTGCTTGAAGCCGTTGTCTTTATACGCATCGTGTCCCCACGCATGACGTTTGTCGTGATGTCCGAAATTGCCACCATGCAGAATGTCGTCAAGCAACATCCGTCCACGTGTCTTGTCTATCGGTGCAATCATCAGCTCCTCCGACAATCCCATCACCTCATGCAGCACATACATCATTGCACCTGCGAAGTTCCATAAGCCGAGACGCTTTAGCGAGTTCTGAATTTTGAGTTTTGAACTTTGAATTATCGGCTTTGCCGATTTTGAATTATTCAATTTTGAGTTTTGAAATTCCAATTCACAATTCTTCAACTCCTCATCGCATAAGCGACAATTCCAAACTCCTAATTCAAAATTCAAAATTACGTAGTAATAGTCTACCACTTGGCGTAGTCCGACACCCTCATAGAAGTAATGATGATAGAGGTGGTACAACTGATAGACAGCATTGAACGCAGGAGTAGGGGAGGCAACCTCACCAGCCTCATCCGGCAACGCAATCATATTGCGACACTGCCCCTTGATGCTATCCGCAAACCATCGTTGTAAACGACGGCTATACACAAAGTTTGCCATGAACCCCGGTGTGTAATGCAGCTCAACGCATACACCATTCAGAGTGATAGCGATATGGCTGAAGCTCTCCTCGTCCACACGTCCATTTTCCTTTGCCAGCGAATGAGCCAACGCACGTATCTCCTCACGCGATGCCTTCACCCACATATCCACATCACCAGGGGTACGCGCAGCCGGATTTGGGTACATCGCAGCATTCGCTTGTCCCTTTAGTATGCAACAGTCGTAGCCCGCAGCCCTCACCTTATTATATATATCGGCGGTAGCTTCGTTTAGCATCCAATTCTGTCGACGTATACCCTGGCTCGCCATGAACCAATTCATCAGCAGTTTCTGTGTTGGTGCCACGCTTTTCGGCAGTTTCGATATGCCCTCCATGATGATGCCAACTAACGTCTGCTTCCTGGCAAAACCAAAGAAACGCTCCCAATCGAAGCCAATCAGTGCCGATCCATCAACAAACTCCCGACCATCATAAATACCAAGCGAGAATTGTATGAATTTGTAGTAAATATCCTTTACCATCTCTCGCGAAAGATAACATTGAAAAGGAACAGCGTATTGCCAATGATATACCTGCGCCACATGCGCTTCGGCTCCTTCAGCAGTCGATAAAGCCACTCCAAACCATGACGCTGCCACCATACGGGTGCACGCTCCACCGTACCGGCAAAGAAGTCGAACACAGCCCCGATGGTACCTACATGGCAGTGGATATTCAGTTCATCCCAATGCGAGAAAGTCCACTTCTCCTGCTTTGGCGCAGTCATACCAATCCATAGCAAGTCGGGATCAGCAGCATTGATTGCATCAATGATAGCCTTATTGTCCTCCTCCGAGAACTCAGGCTTATAAGGAGGCGAGTAAGTCACCACCTTTAGATGCGGATAAACCTTAGCCGCCCGCTTCACAATCAGGTCGAGCACCTTCTGCGAGCTGCCCATGAACATAACCGTGAGCGGACGCTCACGGAAAACATTCTTTACTCCACATTCTTCGAGTTTGTTCATTTCAAACTCGAACAAGTCCCATCCTGCAATACGTTCCTTCGGTAGGCTCTTCGCCTTTATCCATCGGCACGCCTTCACTATGCTCACCCCGTCAGGAATGAGCACATCACCATTTGTCAGCGCCTCAGCGAACAACCCATCCTTACGTGCAGTGTTGTACGAATGTGCATTAATTGTATTAATGAGCAATTTGCCCTCTGGCAGCGCAGCAAGCTCCGCCTTGCTACCAAGTATATTTAAATCTTTTAATCGAAACATATTAGTACTTAAATCAAACACATATTTTTAAAATCTTCGCCATCCTCTTCTCAAACACCTCCAATGTAAACTCCTTTTCAAACTTTTCTCTTCCAGCCTCGCCCATGCGTTGGCGCAAGGCAGAGTCGGTGAGGAGTGTTTCTATTTTGTTGGCTAAGATTGCAGCATTATACTTTGGGACGAGGAAGCCTGTCTTGCCTTCATCTATAATACCGGGGATTCCACCCTCTGTGGTAGAAACACACGGTAGGCGATGCTGCATAGCTTCCAATAATACCAACGGGAAGCACTCGTTATGATAGAAAGTAGGGAAGACAAAAATATCGGCGGCATTCAGAAACGCCTCCTTATCCTTTCCATATTTCCTGCCATGATACACCACCATACCCTCAAGCCCACGCTTTACGACCTCAGCCTGAAACATAGCAGCATCCATCTCCACCGTTTCACCTCCTACAAAGTCACAGGCAAAGCGGCTCCCCTTCTCCTTCAAGATCTTCAAGGCGTCAAGCAGCACAACCACACCCTTGCTTATCAGAAGATTAGAAAGGAACAGGAGATAAGGAATCTTATCTTCAGGAGATGCCGCATCAAAAGGAGCCGATACAAAACTCTCTATAGAAGCCGAAGGGATACCATTGCCACATACGAACACATCGTCCCTCTTCACATATTTCTTCACATCATCATAAAGACATTCCGAAAGCAGAATCACCTTTATGTCCTTAAAGAACCTCTTATACAAAGCATCATCAAACCATTTATCTTGATGTGTAGTCACACCTTTGTTATGATAATGCACAACCACCTGACAGCCCAAGCGCTTCAGCATCTGAACCACCACAAAGTCCTTATAGAAAGCACCGCCACAAGCATTAGGCGTAACATACACCAATTGAGGTTTGACCACCTTCACCTCATGCCGTATCTTCCTTAGGAGCTTGAAGAAATCAAAGAGTTTCCTCATCCCCACCTTCCCGATGTCCTGCAAGTTCTTCGCAGTAGTCAGGTTGATGTAATGACTCTCAAACTCCCCATTTATCAGCTTGCTATCGTGGATATACTGCCCCACCATAGCAGCACCATGCACAGGCGGTGGCATGTGCATGATAAAAAGTATCTTTGGTTTCATTGTTATTCTATTTATCTAGCATCTGTCTTTATGAAAATGTACAATAAAGATTAATTTCAAAAGACTTGAATAGATTCATCATACTGATTCTTTTCTGAGTATTCGTCACTCCATGTATAGTGTAAATCCATTGTTTCGGAATGGCCTATACATAGAGCCATATTAAACAACCTGGCATTGCCTGGGGTTAAATCTCCTATTTCTCCAAGATTAGATAATATCATGATATTGTCATCAGGATTTAACCATTCAATCTTTAAATTTTTAGCTGTGCTTTTTCCCTTATTTGATATTTTCAATATTCTACTTCCTGCTTGACGATTGATTATTTCGCTACGAATAATCGCTTTTTTCTGCTCGTCAGCTTCCTTTCTCATCTTCTCTATTTGTAGCCTTTTATATTCCTCGTCAACACTATTTGAAAGATTGTTATCATTAGAAGTAATATCAATGGAATTCACAACCTCTAAAAACTTATCACGTTTACGTTCCCATTTAACTCCACTAATATCTTTAAACGAAAAGGCTGCACATAGTTTTTCTTTCAATTCGGTCAACCTTGCTTTAGCATCATCGCTATCAACTTTAATTGCTATAGAGTTAGAGTTTACCACTCCACTCATTTCATTATAGCTCATGTCTTTTGTCAACAAAGAATAGTAGTTTGCACGCAACACCCAAGCTGCCCCCATTTCATTCATTGAGACAGTGCTATTATAATACCTTGGAGAATGAACAAACAATACATATAGTTCGTGTTCCAAAAATAAATTCTTCAATGTATTGAAAATATCTTCACCCAATCCAATTCCATAACCATCTACAGAACTGCAGAAGAGATTGTTTTCGTCAAATCCAATAGATTCTAAAAGTTCAACTAAAGCCTCTACAAAAGCCTTGTCTTTTGATGAATGGCTTATGAAAACCATTGGAGATTTCTTCATTTCCATTTGATTTTTATCATTATTATTTACTTGTGACATCATATAATTATAAATAGAATACAAGCCATCAAAATTATGTTCCAATGTATACCCATTGCCAGTATTATCAATATTTTTAAAACGAATAAAGTCTGCATCAGCATTAGAAAAATACTTTCCTAAATAAATAACAGCAGCACTATGCCATTCGTGATAAGCTTCAATAGCCATATTAGAATTCACATCTTTAGAAAGAGCTGTTTTATAAGCATTCTCTAAAGACCGTACTTTTTCTTCTTCTGAAAAGATACTTGTTTTTATCATCATTCTCATCTGTATTAGCGTAAGTTACATTTTCTTCGAGATTGTCTAATTTATTACCTTTATCCCGAATATCTGCCATTCCAACATTTACAAGCCAACGTTTAAATGCTGTAGACACAAAGAACTCAGTCCCAATAATCCTTCTATACAGATCACTTTTCAATACCAAAATCTTATCTTTGCACAGACGGCGGCATGTGCATGATAAAAAGTATCTTTGGTTTTATTACTATGTATGACATTCTTCTAAAATATCTCGTCCTCCTATCTTACAATATCTGAAAGGCATTTTAAAACCTAGTTCATCTTCAAATATATGAAGTACATCAAAAGCTTGCCCCCATCCGTTACAGTTGTACCCACATACTAAAAAATCGTCTCATCAGATAGGGCTAAAGGATATTGGCAAGCTCCTTATATTTTTCAGATAGTCGAGTATTTCCTTTACCTTCCTCATACTCCCATTTCTGCATGGCAAAAGCCTTGAGATATGGCTTGTAATCAGTGATATCAAAACTATAGAAATATTCTTTCACGTATCTCATATTATCATCTATTGCAAGCAGAAGTTGCTTCTCTGGCTCAAAAAGAATAGCAACTTGACAGATATATGTAAAAAGGTCGTAACCTAACGTACGATCTGCAGCAAGTTCCCAATCAATAAGGCGAATCTGATCGTTAGAAACAAGCACGTTCCATGGACAGAAGTCACCATGACTAAGTCCTATTTTTAAACCTTTGGAATCTGTTCTTTGCTCTGTAAGATGGTGATTAGCTAATGGAATACACAAATGAAGTACTTCATGGGTAATATGTCGTGACTTTGGTCGTATGCCATTAATGTACTCTGCTTTCAAATAAACATAGTCTTCAGTATCTACCGCTTTTAACAGCCTAGGTGTAAGACCAGTACCATCAAGCAAACGATATACGAGCACCTCATTGCGTGTCAAAGCCATAGCTCGCGGCTTTTGCGAAAACTTAGCAAAAAAAGGAATATTTAATTTATTATCATATCCCAATATCGAAATTTTCTGCTCAACACCGGGACTCCCCATATTGAAAGACATCAGCGTGTCATTTCCATCAGACGCCTTAATTTTTGAATAAGGGAACTCCAAATCTTTCTCATTCACAGATGTCAATGCCCTCACAACAGAAGAATGTTGAAACAGCCACCAATATATTTTCGACAATCGCCCTCCGTATGGACTATACAAGCCATACATATATTGTAGAGAGGAGTCCAAGTGAGGAAAATAATAGGAAGTCGTGAATGTTTTAAATCTATATAGTTTCATCATGATTTATGCTTTTCAATTACATTTTGATATATTTCATCTATCAAATTAATCTTGCTTTCCCAAGAAAAATCTTTTGCACGTTCCAACGCTCCAAGGGACAACTTCTGACGATATTTTTCGTCACCTTCTAGCTTTTCTATAGCAATAGCAAAATCACGAATAACCTGTTTATGATTTTTCAAATCTATTTTTATTCCACAAATATCTGTAATAACATTGGCAAAACCAAGATGGTTTGTTGCAACTACAGGCAAACCCATAGACAATGCTTCAAGAAGTACAGTCGATGTAGCATCACTCAAACTTGTTATCACAAAAACATCACATGCGGACATAATCTCTATAGCTTCGGTCTTTTCTACCCAACCGTGCCATGTAATGTTTTTAAGCCTAAGTTTTTTACTTAGATATTTCCATTTCTTAGTACATTCTCCTTCACCTATAATATGCAAATCCACTTTATCAGGATTCTTTAACCTAGCCATAGCCTCTAAGAGTAAGTTCAGAGATTTTCTTGGAATATGCAATCCTGACCAACATATTTTTAATTTTCCGACACGACTTTCTGTTTGATGTTTGATAGAAGTTTGAAAACCGACTTCAGGTATTACTATATTATCTTTATTCCACAATTTCAATAAGGTGTTATGGTCACCTTCTGTAGCTGTTATTATAGAATCACTTTCTTTCACGGCTTCTGCTACACGAGCAGAATGTTTCATTTGCCAAGAATTTATGATATTACGCATACCATAAAAGATCATTCCTTTCACACCCATTGACGGCAATAACTTCCATGGCGTTATATTAAAACCACCCATCGGCCCCCAAACGAAAGGTTTGTCAAGCTTGTATAAATAACCAGGCTCTCTATAACCGACCATATTTAATTGGTGTACTAAATCAAAATTGTATTTCGCATCCAATTCTTTTGCCAATTTCAATGCTTTCTTTTGCCATTGATTGTAGAACCAATAATATGATGGCGGCCATATTTTACGCAATGTTTTATGACGATTCTTTATAATAAAAAAGAAATGTTTATTACTTTTTTCGTCTGGATTAGTTTCAAAATATCTATCAAGATCTTCTTTAAATTTACTTTCTGTCAAAATATACAACTCATGATATTTCGAAAGTCCTTTTACGAAATTCCATCCCATACCAGGCTCACTCCCCTTATAGGGAGAGCAAGCATAACAATTTACCAAGATTCTCATAAGAAAGTTACGTTATTAAATCTTTTCGACAGCATATCCAATATTGCCTCTTTAGCAAGTCGTATACTTTCTTCAGGCGCAAGTGTCGTATCAACCCAAACTGCATTCTTGCGGCAACTACAAAAACTTTTTAGAACATTGGTCTGTCTTGTAACCTCATCAAGACTTGTCTCAGGCTTACGCTCATATATTTTTTTAGGGTCTCCACCTAAACACAGAATCAAATCAGGGACTGGCACGAAGATTTCCCCAAACCGAAGAACCCACCGAGGCAAGGATGTACGAGAGCGACGTTGATCTATATAATAATCATAATAGTAACGATCGAATATAAAGACCTTCGCTTTAGTTGCGATTTTAGGATATACAGATTTTGCGTACCCAAAAGTATAATCCATCATATAATATCCCCAGCGAACAATAGAACCGATAAAGCCTGATGGCTTCTGTGCATGCGGATCAGAAACCACTTTTGGTTTTTCACCATCTTTTAAAGCCTCTTTTTTTCCTAATGCAACTCCCATATCAGGCAAGACATTAGGTCTAAGGTGGTTATACACAACCCCCTTATGGAATGCCTCATCTAACCAAGGAGTAATTGCGTCTATAATAGTACTCTTACCACTTCCATCTGTTCCTTGAACAGAAATAACATATCCTGGTTTGTTCCAAAATCGTGATACTTTAGTTATTTTATGCCAAAAAATATTTTTTGTTTTCAAGGAAGAACGCCCAAGTTTTTTAAGTTTTTCAAACTTCTGAACTAATTGTTTACCTTGTATTGCTTCACACAAGACCTCAGAAAAACGAGCAGAGAACAATGTTAAAACACTTTGTATATATTCTAAAGAATATAAGTCTGCATTATCATAGAGAGGCTTGATATACTTTTCGTCACTCGTACCATTGTTTACAATTTCCTTTATGAATGCTACTAAATTGGCTAATTTATCATCTAACACATATATATCCTTGTATTTTTGTATATGTTTCTGTATCACCTCTCCCTGAATCATTTCTGTATTTTGATAAGGAATATATCCACAGAAAACATCTATTTGAATACCACATTCACTATTCATATAGCATACTTTTGGGCAAAGCGTATCTGGTAAATAAGAAACCATATGTGCATTCTGCTCTTTTGCAACATTCTCTATTATTCGAAAAAAGTTTTTTACATCTTTACGACAAACCCAAAGGTCTATATCACTACCTCCAAGACCTTCCGGCAATGTTTTATAATTTCGTAAAACAGCGTATTTAATATTTTCTTTATTTAGCCGTTTGAACAAATTTATTGATATTTGATTATCCATTATCTCACAATTATTACTTTATAAATAATCTATTCTCTTGTTTTAAGCAACCTTGCAGGTACCCCCCCCAATATGCTTCTATCTGGGAAAGAACGAGTTACTACAGCACCTGCTGCTACTATACACTGTTTGCCTATATGCACACCAGGCAATATTATTGCTCGAGTTCCAATCCAACAATCATCACCGATAACTATAGGATTTTCCTCTTTAGCCCCCTGAAGATTCATAGGAATATCCAAACGTGCAAACTCATGACTTGTAGCCATAATCACAACATCCGGTCCCATCAATACATCATTACCTATTGTGATATCTCCATTAAGCCTAGCATTGCTACCCAACTGACTTCGGTTACCTACCGAGAGACGCAAGCCATTGCCAAAGTAACAATGGTCTTTCACAATTACATCAGTACCACATTTACGCAACAATCTCCGAGCTACATAATATCTCAATTTATAACCTATACGATAGAAAGGCATAGGTTGCATTGGAATGCGCTGGAGAAGTATATAGTAAATAAACAGCAATATTCTTTTCATATCATATAATTTTAAATACTATACATTTTTACTTCCTTCCATTTAATAAAACAAAAACACTTGGAACATATTTACTCAATATAACATATCCCAATGTACAAATCAGATATGTTAACATAGGTGCTATGATATATGAAACAAATTGAGAACAACCTTCATTTGGAATCCACAGAAACAAACTCTTTGCAATTCCTGTAACACCTATTCTATGTGAAGCATAAACAAAGAAACTTGAGGCAACAAGAATCTTGCTAATATTTAGCCTGTTGTTATATAAGAATAATATAATCGCCAATACTCCAATCAACAGAAATAATGCCCAAAGATGCTCTTCTCGTTTTCCATATGTAATTATCATGAAAGCTCCTAATCCAATGGCTACAGCATAGATAATTTTCTTTATCCAGAAAGTAAAAAAACAGAAACTGAACCCATTTATGCAAAAGAAACTTCCTAATATGAAAAAGAAAAACGAACTATATGATAAAAAGCCTACTGATAACTCCGGCAAAAACAAATAAGCTATAATTATTGGAAGCATTGCAATACCATATAAATATTTACTTAAATAATAAATTACAGGAGTAAAGCATACTAACACCATCAAATCTCTAACATACCACAAAGGAAAATCTGCAGGATGCAAGAACATAAAGTCTATTTTTGCTAATAATCCCTCTTCCGATATAGGCTGATGTTTCAGCATTATAAAATATACGTAGGCTATGATATTCCACAATATGTATGGAATAAGCAAACTGTGGAAACGACTCTTTATTTTCTTACTCCATGTTCCAAAAGAGAACCTCTCAAAATTCACGAAAAATAGATAGCCCGACATAAAGAAGAAAGTAGGGACTGCTAATCTTGCTATTGTCTGTGAGATTACAATGTTAAAGTAATGATTTGACATAGTCCAAATACCCCCCCCGAATTTAGATACTTCTATAAACGATAAAGAACAATTGCTGTCGATATGTATATAAACGACAAGCAAGGCGAGTAAGAATCTCAATGCAGAGAAAGCTTGTGAAAGTTGTTTATCCATTGGCTATAATTTTTACATGTGAATCATCATGGATTGAGTAAAACCACTTCGACCGCAAGAATCTTTTTGCGGCATTCTCTGGTCTAAGATATTCCTTGACATTTTTCATGTTCCAAAGGTCTTTACTTCGATTTAACATAAGCCAGTCTATCCTACTTACCAAACTGTCATAGCCATCTTCCAAATAGCCAAACTCGCCACATACCTTAAATAATCCCGTAAAATAGTCGTTTTTGATAGCCAAGATTGGTCTTTCACAGTCTATAGCATCAAATACGGTTCCACTTGCAGTGTATTTATATACTTCTGGAGGAAAACAATATAGAATGTAATCTAATTCAGAAATACAATCATACATCAACTCTCGACTGATAAAGAAATCACCCACACCTTTGGGGATTACGACTCCTGCCTCTTCCAATTTTTCGCGTTGTCCGCTTGTATTGCCTATTATGCGAAACTCTACTTTTGGGTTATTCTTAAAGTGCCTTGCTATTCTCAAAAAAACATCACCACCTTTTGAACCCCTCAAACCTCCAACATATCCTAGTACCAATTTATCTGTGTCCACGTGGCTCTTTCTTTGAATACGGTCAAAGATTGCAGTATGGTCAAAAGACAACATTTTTTCTTTTACCTGATTTGACAGCAAAGGTTGTACATTGTCCAAAATAGCATCGCCCAACACAGCAAACCAAAGATTCTTTGCAATTTTTTCCCTTGGGTTGCTCAGCATATTGATGCTTTTCTTGAATAACCAACTAACCTTATTGACACCCTGCAACTCCTGAACATCGCTATGACATACAACTAATACTCTTCTACCCATTATACGTGCTGTCCAATTAATAGGATACAGAGCTAATGCTGTCATATAATTAATCACTACATCTGTTTCCTTAGGTGCAGCTATTATATACCAACTGTCAAGTATTGCTGCTTGTATCTGTTTAAGAAAACGTCTTAGCTTTCCATACGACTTATAAATATTAACAATATTAAGCGGTCTCGTCTTAACATTTGACGGCATTCCACCCAATAAATGTGTAACATTATCTATCGAATCTTGATTTGCACGATAGTAAACTTCATTATACATGTCGCTAAACATCCTTAAAGAAGATGCATCAAACATCTCATGCATATGTCCCGTTGAAAACGTATCTATATATAAGAGCTTTTTCATTCTTTTCTTAGTATTCTGTTTTTTATAAATCTTCCATATCCCCAAGCCAAGAATAATGGAATCATTATTCCTGCCATTGCATGGAATGGCCAAAGAAATGTATAACAATCATTGAGACCAGGAAATTCAACTAATCTTTCAATTGGATAACCTTTTATTTGCAAATAAATATAGCTAACAAACTTGAACGATAAGAAATGCCATCCAAGTATAGCCATTGTATTTTGCCCGACATAGCATAAAAACTTTGATATTTTACCCCCCCGAATTGGATTTTATTGGAAAACGAAAGACATACGTATATACCAGACAATGCCAAGAATATGAATATCAAAATAGAGGTACCTGTTATCATAAAATAATATCTGCCAAGATAGGCACTAAACAACATTAAAGGAACTATAGAACATGCTACCCCTACACTGTACATTTTCTTTACATTCTTAGCATGTGCCAATTCGCCTAAACCAAATAGAATTATACCAAGCAATGTCTGTTGAGATATTTGTAGCCATGGAATCTCTATCTTATATACACTCATTAACATTGCTCCACAAAGTATAACAAATAGAGTTGGTAGAATCATTGAAATAGTTTTGGCAATATATCGCCTGAGTATCAAATAAATGATTGATACCATAAACAATTCCTTGATAAACCAAAAGCCTCCCAACATTGCATCATGCCCTGAAAAATGCGTAGTTATTAAATATAATCGATATAGACATGTACGCATATCATAATAATCTGGCAAGACATATAATCGAACCAGTAAATTGTGGATCAAGAGAAAGAATAAAGCATATTTAAGATAAGGAAAATATAGTCCGAATATTCTTTTCTTTATGAAACAGACAGGTTCTTCTACTTTTTTTTGACTAAAGAAATATCCACTGACAAAGAAGAATAATGCCACATGGAATTGATACATGGTATTGCTTGCTGTTCCCATGGGCAAGCAATGCCCTAAAACAACCGATATAATACAGATTCCCTTGGCTATTGCTATCGTGTTATCTAGTTTCTTTTCACGATTTTCCATTTTACTATAAGAATTTTTGTTGTAAATATGCCCATACCGTTTGCTTTCCTTCAAACTTTTCTAAAGGCTTCAACCTCCATGATAATTTGAACAGATAAGTATCGCTATTTAATACGGATTCTTTTTCTTTATCAATAGGTAACGACAGCATCTTTGTCGCAAATAACACACCTATATTATTATAAGGAATTTTATCTACTTCCTTCTTTATACTATCGTCTGCATTATAAGCCATTTTCATAAAATAGTCCATCATGAAATAATCCACAAATCGAGATTCCTTTTGCAAGTATGCAAAAAAGCAGTTACGTACATAAGCGTACCAAGGACTATGAGGCTTTGCCGACAAGAAATAATTACTCCATTTACATTCTGTAATATAAAAGCCTTTATTAGGAAACTTAATTGAATAATATGAACTTTCAAAGATTTCTTCCGGCAAATCCTTCTTCACAAATATTGTTGCATCAATCCATAAACCTCCATTCTCATATAAAAGACATGTACGGATAATATCTGCAAAATGAGCAGACTTTATGATTCCATTTTTATATTTGTCTATTATATATTGAGGAATATAACAATAATTCTTGAAGTTCTGTTCGGTTATAACTATGACAGGATGATTTCTTGCATGAATACGCAATGATTTCATACATGTTTTACATAAATCTGGCATAAGCTCCTCACCTTGCAGCCAACATACCCATATAGGTGGAGAAGGGAAATGATGTTTTATTTCACATTCATTCAGCTCTATTGGGATATTATCTCCAACTATTTTACGTATGAAGCGAAATACAGCAACATGCTTCTTTTCCATAATCGAATGTCCTATACATTCTGGCAACTTTGCAATAAGGGGCCACAACATATTTGTTATAGCTATGAAAAATCCGAAATGAGGCAGCTCTTCTATAAAAACTCTTAATCTCGCTGTAATCTTGTTCATAATCTTCTTCTATCAGCCTTAGCTGGTTTAAACATCAATGCCAACATTCCTAATTTTTCCTTAAGCGTATAATAAGAAGCCAAGAATATAGGAAATTGGAAAAGAAAAACAATTCTAAAGAATAAATACACCAATGGCGAACACGTTTTCTTCATATATAGCATATAGCTATTGAAGAATGTTTGCCTATTAGAATATGAATATTTTTTGTTTTCAACCTTGCTTGATACACATTCCAAATGAACGATCAAAGGAGTTGGAACTATCATCGATGTATACCCCGATTGTCTATAACGATTCTGCATTTCACTTTCCTCATAATACATGAAGAAATCAGGATCAAACATACCACATTTTTCAACGACTTCTCGTCTGATACAGATATCAGCTCCCATCACATATTCAACATGCTTAGATTTTGCCGTATCATCATATTCTTTCTTTGGCGTAGGTCTTATTCCAAGAACACGAAGATACAAACCCAAAGAATTGTTTATCGCAGAATAAATATTAGGAATTTGTCCATAAGAGTTATTGGTACTTCCATCGGGTGAACGCAGCCATCCACCTATACAACCAACTGTAGAAGGCAGTTTGTCAAATTCATTCACGAAACACTTAATGGCATTATTCAATAAATATGTATCCGAATTTAGCAGAAGAATGTATCGTCCAGAAGAATACTTGTAACCTAAGTTATTAGCTTTACCAAAACCAAGGTTGCCACCGCTCTGCACATACTTAATATTAGGGTATGACGTAAGCATTTCCTTGCTTCCGTCATGAGAATCATTATCCACAACAATGACTTCAAATGAAACATCTTTTGTCCATTTAAAAATGGAATCAAGACATTGCTTGGTAACTACTTTTGTATTGTAATTTACTATTATGATTGATATATTCATTTCTTTGGGAATAATAAGTGACAAAATAGAAGAAAAAGGCTATTATAGCATTTCCACCTGCAGTAAGCATAAGATAAGGGTGAATGGTAGGAACACATATTATCCAGATTGCATACCATTTCATGGCAGTTGGTACCTTTTTGTCTTTTAGAGCAACATAGCAATATCGATAAATAATAAATAATGGTATGATGCCATAATAAAAGAACGTACCTAAAATACCAATGTCAGAAATATAACATCCTCTATAGGTCTGCGCCGCAACCATAAGCTTTGTATATTCTCCTGATATACTCCATACTCCATTTCCTATGAGATAATGATAAAGTTTGGTCTTCATCTCCACCAAGTAGAAACTCAAAGCTTGCCATCTGTTATAGTTATCATCATCGAGTTGTAATTGTGTTTCTTCTACAAGTGAATTATAAATAATCTGAATATACGGAAGCGCTATTATTAAGAGGATGCCAATGCAGATATAAACAAACAGTTTGTTACGAGAACGCATTCTATACATACACCAGCCAAACACAGGCAATGCACCAAGTAAGGTACTTCTGTTCTGTACAGCAATTATCACACCTAATAAAACCATCAATTCTAAAATGTCTTTTGTTCGAGGACTCTGTAACAGCTTAGCACAACAAAAGAAAAAGTACAGAACTAACAGTCCAAGCCCAGGACATCCAAAACCGATATCTGTACTATCAGTTTCCGCTCGTGAAGCAAGTACCTCTTTCACTTTTTCTGTATCAACGAACCAATCTGGTAGAAATATTCCTAAGACAAACATAATGGCGGAAAGACGAGCGCATATTTTAAATATGTACAGTAATTCTTGTTCCTTTGGACGGATAGCATATAAAACCAATGCGAAAAGAATATAATAATTAAATCTTTGAGAAATCAAAGTATTAATCAAATCCTGTCCATAATCTATCCAAGGAACAAAGGCAGAAATTACCATAACTACCATCAACAACCAAATGTAGATGGTATTTCTTCCCACATACAGAGAATCGTCACCTCTATATCTAAATCTCCCGAATGCAAAAAGCCCCAAAGCAAGATTTATACAAAAGGTAACATCACGATCTGGCATAAAAGCATTGGTCAAAGCTATGTTGAAATATCCAAAAAGAAAAAGCATCCACCAGAAAAGGAATTTTCCCTTCGATGATAGCCACGTATAGCTCATATTGTTATTACCTATATTATCCATCTAATTTTTTCGTTAAACTTATATAATCATGGAATTTCTGTACATAATATATGACCATAAAAAGTGGGAATGCCACTTTTTGTATATCGTGAATGAACCCCTTTATAAGTTAGTTTAAATATATTTGTATTAGAAACTATAGTTTTCCAAATAGTTTCATCAAACTCATTATCGAAAAGTAATCTTAACTTATGCAAGTTTGGATTTGTGAAAGGCATAGTGTCTATCGTTTCTTTTACCGATTTATCCTGTCTGTACAATATATCGAGAAAGTAATCTATCAGAAGGTAATCTATAAATAGATCATTTTCCAACATATATCGTTCAAGCATACACGATAGCTGTGAATAAATGTACCTGATATTCTTGCCACCACCTAAAACAAAAGAGCACCATCTGTACTCTGATACAGAATCATTATCGACAGGTCTAATCTTTACAGAAAAGAATTTTTGGAAGAAATCCTCATTGATGTTCGCCGTAAGCAATATTGTACTATCAAGCCATAGACCTCCATATCGTTCTAAAAGTTTTAAACGTACCAGATCTGCAAAATGGGCTAGTTTAAAAGTACCGTTCTTTAGCTTGTCTACAATTCTATAGTCTACCTGTACATAGTCTTTATAGTTATCAAATGTTATCAGCTTAACAGGATGACCATTTGAATATCTTATAATACTATTAAAACATTTCTTGACCATCTCGGGCATACTTTTTTTTCCTTGCCACCAGCACACCCATATATTATTATCTCCTACATTTTCTGTTAATGTAACATGATTTGAAGAAACAGAACAAGAAAGACCTACCCCATAACCTTTTGCACACAAGTAATTCTCTATAACTTCGTGATGTTTTGCATTAGCTTTTTCTCTACCGCTTTTGCTGTGCGAGAAATATTTGCGAACATCATTACAAAATAAGTTCCATGCGACATTCCAACCGAAATGCTTTGAAAATCGGAACATTCTAATGCAGGCTCCACCTATTACCTTACATCCAAATATTATGTTATTCATATTTATATATCGTATTTGTAATATGGATTACGTGCTTTTATTTTAATTTTTTCAAGTAATATAGCTAATACTTGATGAATTCTTTCACCAATAGAATGTTCTGGAATACAATTATGCCAAATAGTTTTTTTCTGATACTCAAAAAACTCCGACTTAAACGGACTACGGCATCTGCTATCCCAAGGCTTTTGACCGGTAAAATGACAGATAATTGGATAATATGGATAACTTTTATCCATATCCATTTTACACATAGTCATATTGAGATATGTGACATGATAATTACTCAGAAAGTTCCATCTGTTGGAAACTCGAAGCCACGAATCATGTAATACTGCGTTTAGAGCGTCTTGGTCAGGATGCGTAACTTTGTTATTCTGGATAAACTCCAAGCATCTATTGGTTATGTTTTTATTTTTCCATCTTTTCACATCTATCAGAATAACACCTGAATTGAAATACCAATCTGTTGGTTTATACCCCAATGGATAGACATAAGACAAGAAATGACTGAACACGTCCTCAACTGCCGCTACTATATTATTCTTCAAATCAACCTCCATTAGTTCCTTGATAGGACCTCTGAAAATGATGTCGCAATCGACATAAAGAACTCTGTCAACATCAGATTCAACAAGTGATGGCAACATCAAACGATAGTAAATTACTCTTGGCCATTGGTCGCTTACAGGAAATTGCTGAAACATATCGTCATTGACATCATAAAAGACCACACTGTTGCCATAGCTTGATGCTATGTCTTGCAAATCTTTTTTGTCCTTTTGTGTCAATCCATCTCCCAAAATGTGAACCTTGATAGACACATCCTTGTTATTTTCAAAGACAGACACCATTAGTACACCGCAAAAGCGAGTATACTTGGAATCTATATTGCACGCTATATGATACATACTGTTTATATTTATTGTTTTCTATTTCCTAAAGTAAAACTTAGTAACTTGGGACAAACCTTCTTGGCCCCAATATATGTAATCAACATCAATATTATAATAAAAACAGGAGTGATTACGTATAAAAATGTTTCTCGTAACAATCCACCACCAGAGACTAATCCTATCAAAAATCCACGGCAAATATCTAAAAAGAAATATTGCGCGACAAAAACGAACATGCTGAATTCTGTCATTTTTTCCAATGAATGTGATAACTTTTCGTATTGCGACAAACTAGAAAATATTGCCAGCAAAACAAAAACACCAAAAAGTCTAAATATTGGAAATATCATATCAGAATATTCTTGCATGAACAGGATTGGGATTAGCATCAATGTCAGCGCATAAGCTCCCTTGTTATGCTTTCTGGAAAAATCGACCAATTCATATTTTTTGATACCGAACAATGCTCCTAAGCTAAAAAAGAATATGGCAGTAATACTAACTCCTGGAAAAGGTAGCTGCCATTGTAAGTAATATAGACAACCCATAATCACGATAAACCACATATTTGTTTTCTTGGCAAAAAAATAAATAATAGGAGAGAACAGCATCGTGATATACAAGTCTCTCAAAAACCACAGAGGGGCATTAATCGGAAAATAGGAAATCACCGTATTTTCAAAAACATTCTTTTGAACTAACTCTTGGCAGCTCCATATCATATTACAATATCCCCCATTTTCTTGAACAAACTCCATAATTCCTTTTATATCATTACCATGAACAATCACCCCAAGTGTTTTCATAAACAACAGGAACGCTAAATAAAGAAGATTCCACAAGAGATAAGGGAGAAGAACCGATATGGAACGACTCTTGATTTTAATCCAATAAATGCTTCGAGTAAATTCATTGACATTCTTGAAAAATAAATATCCAGAAATAACGAAGAAAGTTGGAACGGCTAAATGAACTATATACTTGCTAAACAAGACTTCAAACATATTAATAAATTCTTCGGTCAAGTGCAAGATTCCTTCATTCGGATAGAAATCATGTTGGTAGTGTAAACCTAAATGTAAAACAACCACCAAATAAGCCAGCGGGAATTTTATCATTGACAATACAGGATTGTACTTTACCCCCCCCCATTTTGTTATATTTCATCGTCTATGTTTTTTCAAATATACTATAGTGTTAATTAATGGATTCATATAGAATCCCAATGAAACCAATGAACCTCTAAACCACGCTCCTTTATTCTTCGAAAAAGGATTGCCTATAAGACTATGCTCTGATTTACCATTCTCAGACAAACTCAGTTCTTTCAAAGCAGCTACATATTTATAATATGGATTTTCTGCGAACTTTGACGCAGCAAATAGAGCGTATTGTTTGACAAAAGAATTATTAAGATACAACTTGGTTTGAATATACATAGAGGTATAAGACAAATAAATTTGCAGATTTATATCAGCCATATTCTTTTTCCAATTTTGGTCTATGTCATCAAATATAGGAATTGTTTTTTCTTTATCCCTTCTATAGCCAATTGTACGATTTTGAGTAGTTAAAGAGAAGACATCTTCAAACAACAAGACCAAATCGCCTAAACATCTGTATGGAGGTTGACATAGATAGTCTGCATATATACAAGAGTGATAGTTGCCTGCTTCTCTTATACTTTTCCTGTCCTGTGAGACGAGGAAATAGTAAGCGAATATATCTTTTAGACCACATTGTTTGAAAATTCTGTTTATGGCTTCTTGGCTTGACCTCGACCCTGTCATATCTACCATAGCGACATTATCGTCCAAAACTCCTTCCTGCCTGAAATAAGCCAATAACGATTCTGTCAATTGTAGCTTCTCTTTCTTTATAAATTCCACATTGTCTCTTTCTGAGAATATTTGTTGCAACTCTTGCATTACAGATGCAGCTTTGGAATAAGAGAGCGAATTTGCATCAATATGAAACTGATCAAGGTATTCTTCTGTCGAAAGCCCTTTAACAGTTTTAAGTTCCAAGAAAGCATCCAAAGATATCGCATCAATTGATGGAAGATATAAGGTCCGTCGGCTTACATATAGATAATGCAAATCCAAATTGGGAAACATCTCTGAAAAACGTTGTGCTATTTTATATAATACATATCCGTCTCTGGAAAAGAAATATAGTCTTTTGATATTCCTCTTTATAGCATCTTCCAATAATTCGTAAACATAAGATACAAACAGAGGTGCCGATATTTCAGAAATCATATTGCTGTATGTATCTTTTCTTTCTTCACACAATATTTTTTGAATACCTTGAAATGACTGCCCCCATCCTATGGGATGGCCATATTGATAATATTGGTATTTATCTGTATAATAAGGAGCATTCGCTAAACTTACCAAATGCGCTTTGATGCCTTTTATCTTAGGCGACTTGAAATCACTTATAGGATTGTCGCCATAATGTTCCCAAGACTTAATGTCTGTATATTCATTTCTTACATAATCAAACAGTTCTCCAGAAACTTTTGTTTTTCCAATCTCAGAAGATACGAACAATTTATCCTTAGCCTGGAAAATACCATATTTATCAAGAGCTTCTTTTATTACATGGGCAGGAAGGTGCATGTCAGAAATAAAACAAATTGATGCTCCTTTTTCCCTATGTTGCTTGATTAATTTCAATGTTGATTTTCGTGGATACAATACAGCACTTTGTATCTCGTACTCCTTTAAAAGAATGGTTTCCGAAGAGACATCTGTTATGGATGAAAAATCTGCAACAGAATAAACATCTGCTGTTGTCATTTCTTTTTTATAAAGTTCTTTCTTCGCTTTGACTTCGGAGTTTTTCCTTATACGGATAAACTCCGTAATAAAGGCTTCTGATGCATCATCACCAAGAATCGAATATGCCAATATAGCAAAGACATTGTCTTCTGTATCGCATGATCGTAACAGTGTTGTATCAAATATATCAAATGAAACAAGATTCATAAATATTTTGCTTTAATAAAATTCTGTAATCTAACAGGCAAAGCAAGTGCTTCCAATATAACACCTGCAATTTTTAGCATGCCCCTGTTGTATTTTTCCAAATACAAAGTACGGATGCCAAATCTGTCTTTTGGATGGAGCAAGGTCTCATAGTCGTCTATAACTCTATCAGGAAGATATTCATGTAGAATCTCATTTCTTTCTTTAGAATAAAGAATCTCATTCGATGCAGAAAATCCCCCTAACTGATAATCTACCACAAGAAAGTCTAGTTTATGATAACAGATATTTTTCTGAATAAAGCAATACATGAACAGGTCAAAATCCCCTAACATTTTGTATTTTAGGTTATATCCTCGTTGCTTTATGATTTCTGTCGGAAAGAAACTTGCTTGATGGTTCGGTGTAGATATATAAAGACTTTTCATAGACATTTTTTGTGGAGATATCCATTGCGTCTTTCTACCAGTTTTCTCATTGATGTTGATAACGTCGCCAATTAGTACCCCCCCCCAGCCCGTCCGAAGACTGAGCTAATTTGCTTAGTACCAATGAATCATGGTATGTGTCTCCTGAATTTAAGAAATTACAATAATCACCAGTGGCTACAGCTATACCTTTGTTCATGGCATGGTAAATGCCTTTGTCTTTTTCGCTAACCCAATAATGTATATGTTGAGAGTACTTTTTTATCACATCAACACTGCCGTCTGTAGAACCACCATCTATTATTATGTATTCATACAGTTTTGGGGGTTGGGAAATAACACTCTTGATGGTTTCTTCAAGTCCGTCCTTATTATTGAAATTTACTGTTATAATGGATATTCTCATGACTATTTGGAAATTTGAGTGAGAAATGCAATAGAATCTTTACGAGCGTCATCTAGTATCTTGTTAACCTCGCTATAATCAAAGTTATACTTATCCTGTGTTGGAAATTCCCCTTCTTTCACAAATTGGCTCTCGTAATGGAATTGCTCTATTAAACTTCGATGACGTGAATTCATGTCTATTTTTGAATTTTTCCATCTTAATGTCGTAATAAAAGGAATGTTGAAATTAGTAGAGAAAGCCATTCCATGGAAAGAATTTGTAACAACAATCCTTGCGTCCATGAACAATCTTAACCATTTCTCGACAGTAATAGGACCAGAAAATGTTATACCATCCTTAGAATATTGTTTTGATGGTTCTATATGAATCAATTTTATTCCTAAGTCTTTGGCTACTTTCTCTGCCAGTTTATACATAAAATCCGTTGGCTGTAAAAAATAGGTAAGGACATAATCGCCTATTTCCGAAGACTTATCAGCTACTGTTTCCCAATCTTGTTTGTCAAGTAACAATGTCGGATCTAATACATGTTTTGCCATTCGCCCTGTCATTTGAGTTATCAACATTGCGCTTTCTTTCTCTCGCAAAGAGATATAATCCAAATTTTTAATGCCTTTCACAAAATCTTTCTGAGCATTTTGAGGAATTTCTGGCAAGCCTATACTTGACGCATAAGCCATTTTTGGAGCATTTGGATATGCAAATGTCAGAAAATAAACAGGATTGTTAAATGTTATAAAAGCATTCCAAACTTGGTCGCTTGCTACAACATATCCATCATATTTAGGAGCATGGTCATACAAATCTTCTGTTCTATACGTTTTCTGTGAAAGATGATAGTTTGTTCGGAAAGAAGTAAATTCACCGTAGTTCACTTTTTCTTTATTTTTATTGTTATATATCCATTGAATAGTTCTGAAAATCCGTGAATGATGCAAGAAGTCCAAAACTCTGCTTTTTGCAGTATTTTTTTTTCTAAATGTCTTCATGCAAAAATCATAATCGCTTGGATGCTCAAAATCATAAATTTCTTTTGAAGCATAGAACATGCCAGGAGGGCAGACATCAATAATTTCAGCCTTACACTTACACATCTTTTCCAATGCATATTGTGTAGCAAAGGCTTGCAACATTGAGCCATAATTATGATAATGATGAACTGTTACTATTCCTATTTTTTTCATACCATTTTATATTTTAATAATTTTCTAT
>ERZ1035006.393-NODE-393-length-35191-cov-5.024533_pt1 | contig 35191 bp, 32 predicted proteins | sample MGYA00520694_ERZ1035006 | MGnify/ENA primary metagenome ERZ1035006 (study PRJEB33766, sample SAMN09781746) | gut metagenome | biome: gut microbiome | host: Homo sapiens | place: Madagascar | study: EMG produced TPA metagenomics assembly of the PRJNA485056 data set... | reverse complement strand
GCTCCTCGGGTGCATTCGATGTGCGCCGTCTGAACGGTACAAAGATTTCTGCCAGCATTTCCTACAAGAAACTTTCGCTTCTTGAGAAGCGAAAGATGTTTTTAACTGAACTGAGAAAGGAGGGCCGCGATTCCTCCCGCGTCTGAAGACGCGGGTTTCCTCGCGGCATTTCTATGAGCCTGCCGTTTGAGCTCATGATCGGCCTGCGCTACATGCGCGCGGGCCGCAGAGGGCGCCGCAAAGACGGCTTTATGAGTTTTATCTCCGGGATGTCGACCGCTTCCATCGCCGTGGGCGTGATGGCACTCATCATTGTGCTTTCCGTCATGAACGGCTTTCAGAAGGAAGTCCGTGACCGCATGCTCTCGGTGCTCTCGCACGTGGAGGTGGTTAGCCTCACCGGGGCCCTGCCCGACTGGAAGGCGGAAGCGGCGGAACTTACCGAAGTTGACGGGGTTGCCGCCGCCGCACCCTTTGTTTCCGGCCAGGGGCTTTTCTCAGGCGGCCGCACGGTCAGAGCGTCACTTGTGCGCGGCATTGATCCCGCGGAAGAACCCAAGGTGAGTGAACTCGCGCAGACCGTCGGAAAAAAAGGGCTTGCCACGCTTACCAAAGGCAGCTTTAACATCGTTCTCGGCAAAGACCTCGCGCGTCTTCTCGGCGTGACGGTCGGAGATACCGTCACGCTCATCGTCCCCAAGGGCAATGTTTCGCCTGCGGGCTTTGTGCCGCGCATGAAGCAGATGAAGGTCAGTGCCCTTTTTTCCTCCGGGCACTATGAGTACGACAGCACGATGAGCCTCATGCATATCGATGACGCCGCCGTTTTGTACCGTACCGGGGGCCCTGCAGGCCTTCGCATCCGCACGGACGACATGCAGAACGCCCCGGCAATTGCCCGCGCTGTGTCGGCCAAACTCCCCCGCGGCCAGTACGCCACAGACTGGACGCAGCAAAACCGCACCTGGTTTGCCGCCGTGCAGGTTGAAAAGCGCATGATGGCCGTGATTCTTTTCCTTATTGTGCTTGTGGGCGCTTTCGGTCTTGTCTCCGCCCTTGTGATGACCGTGACGGAAAAGCAGACCGACATTGCGGTGCTGCGCACGCTCGGCGCCTCAAAGCGCTCGATCATGATGATCTTCATCATCGAGGGTGCCATGGTTGCGGCCGTGGGTGTCGCTGCGGGCGTGGCTTCCGGCCTCGCGATAGCCATGAACCTTGATGTGATCGTTCCGGCGATTGAATCGCTTTTGGGCACGCAGTTTCTGCCCAGGGAAATCTACTTCATCAGTCAGATGCCCTCTGATCCGAGAGCCTCAGACATCGTGCCCATTGCCGTGCTGAGCTTTATTCTGAGTCTTGCGGCGACGCTTTACCCCTCGTGGCGCGCGTCACGCACCCATCCGGCCGAGGCCCTGCGCTATGAATAGTCCCGTCCTGGTTTTAGAGCATGTCCGTAAAAGCTACGCCGAAAACGGCCGCGTGGTGCCAGTTCTCAAAGACGTCACCTTTTCCGTGGAGCGCGGCGAAACCATCGCGGTAATCGGAGCCTCGGGTTCCGGGAAAAGTACGCTGCTTCATGCTGCGGGCGGCCTTGACGGGTTTGACGCGGGCTCCATCCGCTTAGACGGCGAGGAACTAGCCGGACTAAACGGCGCTGCGCTTGACACCCTCAGAAACCGAAAGCTCGGCTTTATCTATCAGTTTCACCATCTGCTGCCGGAATTTACTGCCCTGGAAAATGCGGCGATGCCGCTTCTGATTGCCCGCGTGCCGCGGGAAAAGGCGTTTGCCAAGGCCAAAGCACTTTTGGAAAAAGTGGGCTTGGGCGAAAGGCTCGAGCACCTTCCGTCGGAACTCTCGGGGGGCGAGCGTCAGCGAACGGCGGTGGCCCGCGCCCTGGCTGCTGATCCCGTCTGCATCCTCGCCGATGAGCCGACCGGGAACCTTGACGCCGAAACCGCCGTCGCCGTTTTTGACATTCTTGCCGAAAGCGCCCGCGAATGCGGGGCTGCGGCCGTAATCGTCACGCACGACAACACGATTGCAGCACGCTGCGACCGCGTCCTGCGCCTTGTAGACGGCACGATCCGGGAGGAATGACCGCCGATGCCCGCAGGCCTTATTGACACGCACAGTCACCTCGACTGTCCGGCCTTTGATAAAGACCGGGCCGAGCTCGTTCATGAAGCCCGCACCGCCGGTGTCACCGACATTCTTGTGTGCGCCGGGTTTCCTGCGGGCTTTGAGGCGGCGCGCTCCGCCGCGCACACCTACGGCCTGCACTACGCCGCGGGAATTCATCCCCTTTTTCTCCCTGAAGAAGAGGAAACTGAAGCGGCACTCACGGCCCTTAAAGACTTTCTGAGTGCGCACGCGGACGACCCCCGTCTTGCCGCCGTGGGCGAAATCGGACTGGACGGCTATATCGAGACACCGACAGTGGCTGAGCAGCTCCCCATTTTTGCCGCTCAGCTTAAGCTTGCCGCGGAGTTTGATCTGCCTGTTTCCATACATGCCCGCCACGCCGTGGATGCCGTGAGCGCCGCAATCCGCAAAAGCGGTGTCAGACGCGGCGTCATTCACGCGTTTAACGGGTCATCTGAGCAGGCTAAGCGCCTCATTGATCTCGGCTTTAAGCTCGGTTTCGGCGGCGCACTCATGTACACCGGTTCCAAGCGCATCCGCCGCATTTTTGCTGAAATCGGCGACACGGACTTTGTGCTCGAAACCGACGCACCCGACATGCCCTCGCCCGGGCGCCGCGCCGACGCGGACAGCCGCACGCATCCCGCCGACATTGCCCTTTACTGTGAAGAAGCCGCCCGTATCCGCGGCGTGAGCCCGGAAAATCTGGCCCGTCTTGCCCGGGAGAGTGCCCTGGCCGTCTTTTCCCGCATGGCAGCCTGAAGCATCCGAAATATTTTCCGGCTCTAAGGCGCTTAACAGAGGGCGCGTCAGCGGGCTTGGGCTATGATGGAGAGATACATTCTCAAAATTTCCGTATTTCCTGCGGAAACCTGTCTTCGGAGGCATTACACATGCAGACAAACAACGTGATCGTTGCCGTCATCGGCCTGGATCAGCCCGGGGTTGTGGCCTGCGTTTCATCAGTGATGACGCGGCTTAACTGCAACATTGAACACATGACGCAGACGGCGCTGCACAATCAGTTTGCCGGCATCTACGTCGTGGACAAACCCGCGGACCTTTCCAACAATGCTCTGCAAGAGGCCCTCGAAAAAGAGACCGCAAAGAAGAAGATGAAGCTTTCCATCATCACGCGCGACATGGAAAAACCCGAGCACGAGGCCCCTGCCTCACAGCCTTTTGTGATCAGCGTTTACGGCAAGGACCGCAACGACATCGTGGGGACTTTTGCGCATATCTTCGGCGAGCAGGGCATCAATATTGAGGCACTGCGCGCTTTCCCGTTAGGGGACGGCTCCTCCATGCAGGTTTTTGAAGTAAGCATTCCCGATGACATTGACACCCGCAGCCTTCACCGCGTGATGCTTGAAAGAGCCAAAGCGATGAATCTCAACCTCACGATGCAGCACCGTGCGATCTTTGAAGCCGTGCACCGCATTGAAGCCATCTGACCCCATTAACGAGCCTTTTACCGGAAAAAGAACACCATGCTTAGTGAACGCGAGGTTTTATCCACCATCAATATGCTGCGGAGCGAACACCTTGATGTACGCACCGTCACGCTCGGCATCAACCTTTTTGACTGCGCCAGCCACGACTTTGACGTCTTTGAAGTCAAAGTCAGAAGCAAGATCCGCAAGTACGCCCGGCGCCTTGTGGAAACCTGCGACATGATCGGCGACCGCTACGGCATCCCCGTTGTCAACAAGCGCATTGCCGTGAGCCCCATCGGGACCGTGGGCGCGGGCTTCACCCGCGATCAGATGGTCCGTGCCTGTAAGGTTTTAGACGATGCCGCGGCCGACGTTGGCGTCAACTTTCTCGGCGGTTTCGGCGCTCTCGTTGAAAAGGGCATGACCCCGGGCGAGAAAAACCTCATTGAAGCGCTTCCTGAGGCGCTTGCCACAACCGAGCGCATCTGCTCGTCGATTAACGTGGGCAGCACCAAGGCCGGCATCAACATGGATGCCGTGGCTCTCATGGGTAAAACCGTGAAGGCCGTTGCCGAAGCCACTGCAGAGCGCGACGGCCTCGGCGCCGCCAAGCTCGTCGTGTTCTGCAACATTCCGCAGGACGTCCCCTTCATGGCGGGCGCCTATCTCGGCGTCGGTGAACCCGATGTGGTGATTGACGTCGGGGTCTCAGGCCCCGGCGTTGTCAACAAAGCCCTGCAGCGCGCCATTGAAGAAACCGGCCGGCGTCTGACGCTTTCTGAAATCGCTGAAGTCATCAAGCACACCGCCTACAAGGTAACGCGTGTGGGTGAATTGATCGGCCGCAACGTGGCCCGCGAAATGAATCTGCCGTTCGGTGTGGCGGATCTCTCGCTTGCACCCACGCCGGCCGTGGGCGACAGCGTGGGCGAAATCTTTCAGACGCTGGGGCTGTCTTCGATCGGAGCTCCGGGTTCAACCGCGATTCTTGCAATGCTCAATGACGCCGTGAAAAAGGGCGGCGTCTTTGCTTCCGGCAACGTGGGCGGCCTCTCCGGCGCCTTTATTCCGGTAAGCGAAGACAGCGCGATTGAAGCCGCTGCCCGCTCAGGCGCCCTCACGATGGAAAAACTCGAAGCGATGACGTGCGTGTGCTCCGTGGGCCTGGACATGATCGCCATTCCGGGCGACACGCCGGGCGACACCATCGCCGCCATGATTGCCGACGAAGCCGCAATCGGCATGATCAACAACAAAACGACGGCCGTGCGCGTGATTCCGGTCCCCGGCAAGAAAGTGGGCGACGTGTCGGTGTTCTTTTGGCTCTTGTGTGAATCAAGCATCATCCGCGTCCCGGGCGGCGACAGCTCAACTTTTGCAAACTTGGGCGGCCGCATCCCCGCACCGATTCACAGCCTTAAAAACTAAAACCGCAAAAGGCATGCACCAAAACCGGCGGCGCGGGATAATGCGCCTGCCGGTTTTTCCAACGACAGAGTTTTTGTTTCATGCAGATCGATTTCGCCAGATTTCCCGAGATTCCGCAGGGCTCGTACAGTCAGTCCACAGCGGACCCGGATGTGCTGTACGTCTTTTTTGATGAAAAACAGACCGACGGCACCGTCAAGCGCCTGGACGTGGGGGAAATCCGGCAGGGGGTCTTTACGTTTGCCTCTTCCTGGAAGGCCCATGCCGCACAGGCTGAAATCAGCGGCCGCATCAAGGACCTGGCCCGGGTTGACAGCACCCCTGAGGATTCGGTCGGCATTGACATGTACGACCTCTTTTCTGAGCCCATGGCGGCGGTAAAACCCGCCGTCAGTGCGCCCGCACGGACAACTGAAAACAGCCTGCTTGACCTGCGTCCCGTTTTGGCCGCACTGTGGCTTACCGCCATGGCCGGCAAACCCGGCTGCGAAGACGCCGCCCGGTTTTTGTCCGAGCAGTCGGCGTTTCTCAGCAAACTCACGCAGACAACAAACGAATCGGCCGCAACGGCTGAAACCATCCGCGAAGTCCTGATGCTCTTTAAGCCGGCGGCCTTTCAGCAGACATTGCTTAAAGTCCTGATGGACTGCATCCGCCCGGCTGACGGCAGCACAGCCGCCCCCCTCACCTGGCACGCCCGTGAGGCGGTACTTGAGACAACGCTTTCTTTGGGCGGACTTTTCGCCTCGGGCGTGTCTCTGACCGGTACGCTTCTTGCACCGCACGTCTGCTGCAGCAAAAAGGAAGCCTCTGCGGCCCTCACCGAAGGCGCCGACTGGGTTGTTTCCGTCACGGATGCCGCCAAGCAAAAGACGCTTTCCCGCGCGTTTGAAAAAACGCCGCAAAACGCCCGGATCGCGCAGACAATTGCTGCCGGAGAGGAGCACTACAGTGCCGATCTCGTGCCCGGAAGGCTTTTCACCAAAACGCTGCAAAAAGCCTGGCCGGGGCTCTCAGAAGGCAGTCTCATTCGGCTCGTGCCGGAAGCCGATTCCAATAACGCCGTCTTCTTTTTAACGTCGCTGCCCCCGACGGCAACGACACTTTTGCGCCTCAAGGCACTTGTCAGCCGGACACCGGCTCCCGATACAACCGCTTCGGTCTTTTTCCTCTCCGAAGTTGTACGGGGTACAAACTCCGCAGCGGTATTAAACGGTGAAGCGGTTGAAAAGCTTGCCGCAGCCGTCACCCGCAACGACAACAGCCGGCGCAAAAATGCCGGCAATGCGGTCTCATCTGCGGCCGATCTTGCAAGGCTTTACCGCGATCCCGCGGAAGCCCTGCGTGCCGCGGCGCTCTATCTGAACCTTGCTTAACCAAAGAAAAAACAAGACGGCCTTCGGGCTGTTTTTCGATTTTTAGAGTGCGTCTATTTCCGCCATCAGACTGAGCATAAGCCTGCAGAACATAAGGTTTTTCAGCGCGTAAGATGCCCGGCAATCCGAGACAGCATCCGAAAAGACGAGGCCGCCCGTGCGAATTCAGAGGCGCTCGGCGCTGATAAAATAAGCGGTTCCGTTCTTTTTCTGTCTCACTATTGAGGAGTAACTCAGCACCATGACCCACGTTGTCTGTGAAGCCTGCATCGGCTGCAAACGCACCGACTGCGTTGATGTCTGCCCGGTTGACTGCTTCCGGGAAGGTCCCAACTTTCTGGTGATCGATCCCGACGAATGCATCGACTGCGCCGTGTGCGTTCCGGAATGTCCGGAAGCCGCGATCTATGCCGAAGAGGATGTTCCCGCAGATCAGCAGGAATTCATTGAGCTCAACCGTGAACTCGCCCGCCAGTGGCCTTCCATCACGCACAAGAAGCCCTATCCGGACGATGCCGATCAGTGGCGCGGAGTGAAAAACAAGCTTCAGTATCTGAAGCGTTAACCGGCGTTGCCCCTTACGCGCATCCCGGCACTTTTTCTTTGGCAGAGGCTTTAGAAATGGCTGTAATGACTACCCGTGTTGCATCGGCAGAGCATGTTGCCGACAACGTCATCCAACTGCGTCTGGTGAAACCCGAAGGCTTTACCTGGAAGACCGGTGAATTTGCCCGGGTGGGCCTGAAAATCGAAGGCGATGAGGTTTTCCGCGCTTATTCGATCGGCTCGTCTCCGGCAAGCGAAACCGTGGACTTTTACATTGCGAACGTCACGGGCGGTATTCTCTCGCCGAAACTCAATCAGATTAAAACGGGCGACTCCGTTTTAATCGACACGGAAGTGGGCGGCATGCTTCTTGCGGACCGCCTGGAAGCGGGCGGCAAAGACCTCTGGATGTTTGCTTCCGGTACCGGTGTTTCGCCGTTTCTCGCCGTTCTCTCCGATGAATCGATCACATCGCGCTTTGAACGCCTGATTCTCGTACACGGCGTGCGCACCTGGAATGAAACGGGCTACGTTTCGCGCTTGGTTAAGCGCAGCCCCAAACTTACCGTTGTTGCCTGCGTGACGCGCGAAAAAGGGGCGGCGGTAAACGAACGCATTCCCGACGCTTTGGCTGACGGCTCGCTTGAAAAGCTTGCCGGCATCACCATCGAAAAAGAACACTCCCGCGTCATGCTCTGCGGCAATCCGGGCATGGTCAAGAGTGTGCGCGAAGCCATGAAGGCCCGCGGCATTGTGAGCCCGAGAGGCGGCAAACCCGGCCAGCTTCTCGCGGAAAACTTTTGGCTTTAAGTCATAACCAACCCTCTGCGGCAGAGCTCGAAAGTCTTCTGCCGCAGACGCAGTGCCGACAGTGCGGATTTGCTGGTTGCCGCGAATACGCCGAGGCGATGCTTACGGGCACGGCCCCCGACCGTTGCCCTCCGGGCGGCGATGCCGGCGTCAAAATCCTGGCTGCCGCATTACACCGCGCTGAAACAAAACTCAATCCCGAATACGGGCACGAAGCCCCCTTTGCGTTTGCGCGCATCGATGCCGGTCGCTGCATCGGGTGCCGGCTCTGCGCCAAAATCTGCCCCGTTGACTGTATTGCGGGCGCTCCCAAGCACCTCTACGCCGTCATTGAAAGCGAATGCACGGGCTGTGCGCTTTGCCTCACGGCCTGCCCCATGGACTGCATAACACTCGTTGAGTGCGGCAAAGTCTGGAGCAAAGACGACGCCCGGGCCGCCAAAGGCCGTTATGAAGCCAAAAAAGCCAGGGCCGAGCGAAAACTGAAAAAACTCACGGAAACAGCTGAGCGCCTTGCCGTCAATAAAAAATCCCTGATGGCAGATGTTTTAAAACGCGCCGCACTGCTTCAGCAAAAATAAAAAAAATGAATAAAGAAAAACGCCGCCGGATATTTGAAATTCTCTCCGCCGAGCGGCCCGACCCCAAAAGCGAACTCAATTACACGACGCCCTTTGAATTACTGATTGCCGTGATGCTTTCAGCGCAGGCAACCGACAAGAGTGTCAATATCGCCACCGCCAAACTCTTTCCGGCGGCCAATACCGCGCATGCGATTGCCGCCTTGGGCGTCGAAGGCCTTGAGCCCTATATCCGCACGATCGGTCTGTGGCGCGCCAAGGCAAAACACATTATTGACACCTGCACGATTCTGGAAAAAGACTTTAACGGCGAAGTCCCTGCCAATTTTGATGCGCTCACGAAACTGCCCGGTGTCGGCACTAAAACCGCCAATGTAGTTTTAAATGTCGCTTTCGGTAAACCCACGATTGCCGTTGACACGCATATTTTCCGCGTCGCAAACCGTACCGGTATTGCTCCGGGAAAAACGCCGCAGGACGTGATGGAAAAACTGCTGAAAACCACGCCAAAAGAGTTTCTCACCAATGCTCACCACTGGCTTTTGCTGCACGGCCGCTACTGCTGCAAGGCAAGAAAACCCGAGTGCGGCGCCTGTCCGATTTTTGATTTGTGTGAATATCCGGAAAAAACGAAAGAGTAATTTCGTTTCGCAAAAAAGAAATTAAAAAAGTGTTTCTCCGTGATTATCTGCGTCCGTATTAATTACAATGCGGATATTCACCAAACAAACACAGGGTTATTCAAATGTCCGTTGATATTCAGGAACTGCGCAAGCTGCAGCTGCAGGAAGATCAGGTCCGTGCCAAGAAGGAATCGTTCCGTAAGGACGCCATCGATACCATTAACTGTCTTATCGCCATGTTCGGCTTTAAGCCCTCTGACCTCGATTTCGAAGGCACCTATACCCCGAAGATTCTCAAGGGTACGCGCGGCCGCAAGACAAAGACCGCTGTTGCCGACAAGCCCAAGCGCACCATTAAGCCGAAGTATGTGACCCCTGACGGCGCCTGTACCTGGACGGGCCGCGGCAAGATGCCCGTGAAGATGCGTGAACTCGTGGATGCGGGCACGCCGCTTGAATCCATGCTCATTGAAAAGACGCCCGCTGAACAGCTCTGAGCCGTCTCTCAATATTGAGTTCAAAAGCCGCCCGCGATAACCATACTGCGGGCGGTTTTGTTTTACAGGCTATCCGAAACTGCCCGTATTAAGGCAGATATCCGCAATCGTTGCTCATCCGGTCTGTTTTTTGAGAAACCTCTGTTACGCTTTACCAGAATTTGAAACGCACTGCTTCAAAACGCTGCGTTATCGTTAAGCTGAGTTTGTCTGACCGATTTTTCGTGAGAAATTTTCCGCACCATGTCCGGACTTGTTGACTTCACCCGACGCCGCCTGCTGAAACTCCCCTTTGCCGCTGCCATTGCCGGCTCGGGCACGGCTGTTGCGGCAGCAACAGGTGTGCATCATGTCTCGCTTGAGCTCGGCGGCAGCTTTCACGGCGAGCGCCTTGCGCGCATGATGGCGGAGAAAAACTACCGGGACGGTGCGTTTCACAACCTCCCCGGCGGCACCCGAGGTCCGGCTGTTGCGGAATCCCGCTGGAAAAAGATCACCAAGGCCTTTGCCGAAAAACCCGAGGGCGTCAAGCCTTCGGCGCCGGTTGCGCACCAGAAAACCGACCTCAGCAGCGTCCGTAACGGCGAAATGCTCTGGCTCGGACACTCGGCGTTTTACCTCAGAGCCGAAGGGCTTTCGATTGCCGTGGATCCGGCCCTTGCGGCCGCCTGCCCGATTCCCGGCTTTTTTGAGCCCTTTAAGGGAGCAGACGTCTACCGGGCCGAAGACATTCCGCCCTTGGACGTCCTTCTCATCACGCACGACCATTACGACCACCTCGACTACCCGACGATTGCGGCGATCAGATCACGCGTTAAGCGTGTGGTCTGTCCTCTGGGGGTGGGGGCGCACTTTGAAGCCTGGGGCTACGATCCCGAGCGGATCACGGAAACCGTCTGGTATGAGTCCGTGCGTCTTGCACCCAACCTTGAACTCACCTGCCTGCCCTCGCAGCACTTCTCCGGCCGCACGATGACGATGAACACGACGCTTTGGGCGGGCTTCATGTTCGATATCGCGGGCTACAAGCTCTACCTCTCCGGCGATGGCGGTTACGGCCCGCACTTTAAGGCCGTCAGAGACATGTTCGGGCGCATTGACTTTGCCGTACTCGAAGACGGCCAGTACAACAAGGAGTGGTCTGACATCCATCTGATGCCCGCGGACTGGAAACTGGCTCTCACGGATATCGCGCCCGCCGTTGTCATGCCCTGCCATAACGCCAAATACGCCTTAAGCCGGCACGTATGGACCGAACCCCTCACTGCAGCGCTTGACAATGCCCGCTCTGTGCGGATTCCAGTCACCACGCCTCTGATCGGCTCACGCATTGCGCTTGCTGATCCCGCGGCGGCAGGTAAAATCTGGTGGCCCGAAAAACCTTGATTTCCGTCTCCCCGTGAGTTCCGATTCTTTTAACGGCGTGCGCCTTACCGTTGCTCCGATGGAAGGCCTCACCGGTTATGTGTTCCGCCGCCTCCACCAATCTTTTTTCGGCGGCGCGGATGCCTACTACATTCCCTTTGTCACGCCCACACAGGAGCCGCGCTTTACCGAGCGGCAGTTAAAGGACCTTGCGCCTTCAGTCAACAGGGGAATTCATTGCGTTCCTCAGCTTCTGACGCGCCGCCCGGAGGACTTTGTCTGGGCCGTGAGGACGCTGCTTGACATGGGCTACGATGAAGTGAACCTCAACCTGGGCTGTCCCGCCGGTACCGTCGTTGCCAAAGGGAAGGGTTCGGGATTTCTGCGAACTCCTGCGGAACTTGACACATTCTTCGGTACGGTTTTTGACACGCTCGGAGACGATATTCCCGTCACGGTCAAAACACGACTCGGCTGGAGCGAAGAGTATGAGTTTGCCGATCTTGCACGGATTTATTCGCATCACCCGATTAAACGACTGATTGTGCATGCGCGGCTTAAAACCGATCTGTATAAGGGCGATGTGAGGCTTAACGTCTTACAGGCCGCTCTGCCCCTTCTTGCGATACCCCTGGGCGTAAACGGCGACATCGTGACGGTCGCCGACCTCAAAGCCCGTCTTGCCGCCTTTCCCCGTTCCGTCGAACTCATGGTCGGGCGCTCCCTGATGGCCGATCCCGCGCTTTTCAGAAAAGCCCGCGGCGGCGAAGCGGCAACGCACGATGAGATCTTTGCCTTTACCGATGCCCTCTTAAAGGACTACACGGCGGCGTTCTCAAGCCTCAAAAACGCCGTGATGCGGTTAAAGGAGTATTGGTTTTTCCAGCAGTTTCTCTTTGAAAACCCGGAAAAGCACATCAAGCGCCTCTTTAAAGCCAGGACGCCGGACGATTTCTTTGCCGCCCTTGACGCCATGAAAAACGAACTCCAGATACGGCCGGAACCCGTTTACGGCTGGCGCAAAGCGCTTGGCTGATACCCGAAAGCAACGCTGCGGAAAAACTTTTTCGAAAATAAGCAGAAATACTCATATTTGCGGATAGAATGAAAGAAAAGGACCCGCACGGGTTCGTCTCCGTTTCACTACTGCAAAAGAGGCAAACGTATGACGCTTATTATCGGATTGACCGGCGGTATCGCCAGCGGCAAAACCACAGCCACGGATGCCTTTCGTGCACTCGGCGTCCCTGTCATTGACGCCGATGAAATTTCGCATGTCCTCACTGCCGCTCAGGGTAAAGCCCTTCCGGAAATTGCGCTTGAATTCGGCGCGGACGTGATCGGCACCAACGGCCTTAAGCGTGAACTCATGCGCGAGATCGTCTTCAGCGACCCGAAGAAAAAAGAAAAGCTTGAAGCGATTCTGCACCCGATGATCAAAAAGGAAATCTTCGAGGAACTGAAAAAGGTCAGCGGCGCAGACTATGTGATTCTGAGCATTCCGCTTTTGGTGGAAAGCGGCCGCTGGAAGGACGCCGTCGCCCGCGTCGTGGTGGTCGACGTCCCCGAAGACGAACAGATCAGCCGCCTGCGCTTTAACCGCCATATGAGCGAAGAAGAAGCACGCGCCATCATTGAGTCGCAGGCAAGCCGCAAGGAACGCCTTGCCGCTGCCGATGACGTAATCAGCAACGTGGGCACGATCGACGACCTCACCGAGGCCGTTGCCGAGCTTGACGCCAAGTACCTCGCGATGGCCCGTGCCAAAAAAGCCTAAACTGTCGGGTTTCCCATGTCCTGAGCCGGTCTTTTTAGGAAAAAGGCCGGCCCGTTTTTATCCGGAAAAAAACCGATGCTTGTGAAATGTCCCACGTGCAAAAAGATGCACGAGTATGACGTTAAAAGCCCCTGGAGGCCTTTTTGCAGCGAGCGTTGCAAATTAATTGACCTCGGCAAGTGGGCCGCGGGTGAATACCGCATTGAAGGGGCTCCGGGAACCGCTGACCCCGAAGCCCTTGCGGCCGAAGTGATGCGTCAGGCCGCCGAAGAGAAAAAAGACAAAGATTAAAACCGGCAGTACACGCCGTGAGCACCGGCCCTGAGGGACTCCGTTAGGGTTTCGGGCGACCCTTCCGCGTAAAGAGGCAGCCGGTTGCGGTGGTGGCTCACAAGGTCCGTGCCGGGATTGACGCAGAGAGCATAGGTAACGCCGTCGGCGGCCGCTTCATCGGCTTCGGCGTCGGTTGCCGCCCAGCAGCCCGTCTCACGCAGATCAACCACGGGAAGCCCCTTTTCAGCGGCAAATTGAAGGGCCGTGTCGTCCTCAGCCAAAAAGGCTGCGCCCTTGGTATGCCGGACAAAGTCCGCGGCCTTTGTAAGCCCCGCGGAGCTTTCCGGCACCGCCAGCACCGCGGGCAGCGCAATCCGGCTGATCACAAGCGCGTCCATCGGCAGCAGCTTCATTGCGGCAAGTGTCCCGGTGTCCTCTGCCGTACACCAGCAAAACGTCTGATTTTCCAGCGCCTTGGGCGTTCCGCTGAAGGCCCAGGAACGCCGGAAGTGAAGCCTCACATAGGCGTGGGGATAGTCGTGCTCCATGACAAACCAGGGGACCGAATCCGTAATCGTCAGATCCAGCTCCTCCCGGAGTTCACGCACGAGCGCCTCGTGCACGGACTCCCCCTTTTCGAGTTTTCCGCCCGGAAATTCCCAGTAACCCGCGTAGGGTTTCCCTTCCGGACGTGATCCGAGCAAAAACTTCCCGCTCTGAGGATCAATCACAACGGCAACAGCAACTTCGGTGACAGGACGATCGGACACTTTCACTTCCTCATGGCGTTGAGTTTTTCACTGCCCGCACGGTTACGGGCGTACTGCAGCGCCACGCGGCCGCTTCGGCCGCCGCGCTGCAGGGCAAACTGCAGGGCTTCAAGACGCACAGCTTCGCTTGTGACGACCGCCTCTTCAACGCCGAAACGGCGCAGAGCGGCAAAAACGGCAGCAAGGTACTTGTCCTGGCTGAAGGGATAGAAACTGAGCCACAGGCCGAAGCGCTCGGCAAGCGAGAGCTTTTCTTCAAGCACTTCCCCGGGATGCAGCTCCCCTTCATCGTCTAAAACCGCCTGTGCGTTGTCTGACACGGGTTCGGGCAGCAGATGCCGGCGGTTACTCGTGGCGTAAACGATGAGATTGTCGCCGCCCGCGGCAACCGAGCCGTCCAATGCGGCTTTAAGCGCCTTGTAGCCTCCCTCACCGAGTTCAAAGGAGAGATCATCGCAAAAGAGAATAAAGCGCTCGGGGCGGCGCGCCGTGATCCGCACGATATCGGCAAGATCTCTGAGATCATCCTTATCGATTTCAATGAGCCGCAGCCCCTCATCGTAAAAACGCGTCAGGCACCCGCGGATCAGCGAACTTTTACCCGTACCGCGTGCGCCTGTAAGTAGCACGTTGTTGGCGGGAAGCCCCTTTACAAACTGCTCGGTGTTGGCCAAAAGTTCCGCCTTCTGTCCCTCGATATAAAGCAGATCATCGAGCTCGACGCGGGCGAATTTCTCCACGGGTTCAAGCCGCCCCACCGTGGTGCCCAGGCACGTGCGGCGCACCCAGCGGAAAGCCGGTCGTGTCCAGTCGGTTTCATCTTCAGCCGCAGGGAGCACCGCCTTAAGGCGCGTGAGCACCTCGCCGAAGAGTTTTTCGTTTTCTGGCGTCATGCTTAACTGCGGTAATCGGCGTTGATCGTCACGTACTCGTGGGAGAGGTCCGTGGTCCAGACGGTTTCCGAAGCTACGCCTCTGCCCAAATCAATGCGCACCGTGATTTCAGGCTGCGCCATCACGCGCACACCGTCTTCTTCACGGTAGCCAGCTGCACGGCCCCCGTGCTCGGCAACGAGCACGTCATCGAGCCAAAGCGTCACTTTGGAGCTGTCAAGGTCCTCGACACGGCTGTTGCCCACAGCAGCAAGAATACGTCCGAGGTTGGGGTCCGAGGCAAAAAACGCGGTCTTCACCAGCGGCGAATGCGCCACGGCGTAGCAGACCTGGAGGGCTTCGGCTTCGCTTTTAGCACCCTGCACCTGCACCGTAATAAATTTCGTGGCCCCTTCACCGTCACGGATCATGGACTGGGCAAGATGCCGCGCCACCACGCAGAGTGCTTCGGTAACGGCGTCAATCCGGGGATCATCGGCACTCGTGATCGGTTCCATCTTGGCTTTGCCGGTGGCAATCACCACAAAGCTGTCGTTGGTGGAAGTGTCGCCGTCCACCGTGATGCGGTTGTAGCTCTTGTCGGCGACGCGCTTGACGATCAGGGGAAGAACCTCCGCGCTGATTGCGGCGTCGGTGGCAATGAAGCCGAGCATTGTGGCCATACGCGGCTCAATCATGCCTGCGCCTTTACTGATGCCGGTTACCGTGATGCGGGCAAATTCGAGGAACGCTTTGGTGGAAAAAGCCTTGCAGACGGTATCCGTGGTCATGATGGCTTCCGCGGCCTCAAGCCAGTTGTCCGGTGCAAGATCCGCATACGCCTCGGGTAACCCCTTGATGAGGCGCTCCACGGGAAGCTGCTCCATGATGACGCCCGTGCTGAAGGGAAGCACTGCGTCTGTGCCGCAGCCCACAAGTTCCGCGGCCTTCTCACAGGTCTTTTCAGCGTTCATAAGGCCCGTCTCACCGGTACCGGCGTTGGCGATGCCGGTATTGACGACAATGGCGCGCACGGCATTGGTTTTCGCCAGATGCGCGCGGCAAACCTGCACCGGGGCTGCCGCAAAACGGTTCCGGGTAAAGACGCCGGCGACGGTCGAACCTTCAGCAAGACGCACAAGCAGCAGATCCCGGCGGCCGGGCTTACGGATGCCGGCGCGGGCGGTACCGAGTTCCACCCCTTCCACAGGGAAAATCATCCGGGGGTCCGGGCTCTTTAAATTAACTGCCATGACTGTCTCTCCGATTCTTTTTTAACTGGCAAAAATAACGGCGCCGAAAACACCGTTGCGCAAAGGGTCATCATAACCCGATGCACGGTGTTTTTCGGCGCCGCAGACTACCGCAGCCGAAGTTTTTGGATTACTTAAGCCGCCCGTGGCAGTCCTTGTACTTCTTGCCCGAGCCACAGGGGCACGGATCGTTGCGGCCCACGTGCGAGAAGTCGATCGCTTCTTCGTGTTTGGCCGTGGCGGCTTGCGCGCGCTGCGCACCCATCTCTTCACTGCGTTCGGTCGCAGCCTGTGCTTCCTCAGGCATCTGAATCTGCACGTTCATGAGCACGCGGCAGAGCTGCTCGCGCACGTTATCCAGAAGCGACTCAAACATCGAGAAGGCTTCGCGCTTGTATTCCTGCTTGGGCTGCTTCTGGGCGTAACCGCGCAGGTAAATCCCCTGTCGCAGGGCATCGAGCGCCGTGATGTGCTGACGCCAGGTGGCGTCCAGAACCTGCAGAAGCACGTTGCGGGCAAAACCGGCCCAGGCTTCGTGGCCGACCAGCTCTTCCTTACCCTTTTCAATGGCATCGGCCGTCTCAAGGAGTTTCTTCAGAAGGTCTTCATCGGTGACGCTGTTGTCTTTTTCCAGCATCTCCTGCATCGGGATGTCAATGCCCCAGTTGGTTTTAAGCTGAGAGGTGAGTCCCTTGAGGTCCCACTGCTCTTCAACGGTATCCGCGGGCACAAAGCTTCTGAAGAGATCCGTGAAGTAGCCTTCCCGCAGGCTGTTGATCATGTCGCTGACGTCCTTACTCTCAAGGATTTCGTTTCGCAGGCGGTAGATCTCCTTGCGCTGATCGTTCTGGACGTCGTCAAATTCGAGCAGCTGCTTGCGGATATCGTAGTTGCGGCCTTCAACCTTACGCTGCGCGCTTTCAATCATGCGCGAGAGCATCTTGGATTCAATCGCCACGCCGTGCTCGAGCTTTAAGCGGTCCGCGATTGCCTTCATGCGGTCGCCGCCGAAGATTCTGAGCAACTGATCTTCCATCGAAAGATAGAAGACAGAGCTGCCCGGGTCACCCTGACGGCCCGAACGGCCGCGCAGCTGGTTGTCGATACGGCGGGATTCATGGCGTTCGCTGCCGATGATGCGCAGCCCCCCGGCCGCCACCACAGCGGCATGAAGTTTCTGCCAGTCGGCCTTAAGGGCCTCGATGCGCTTTTCCTTTTCTTCAGGCGAGAGCGTTTCGTCGGCACGGATTTCATCGATGTGCTTGTTGATGCCGCCGCCCAGAACGATATCGGTACCGCGCCCTGCCATGTTGGTGGCAATCGTCACGGCGCCGGGACGTCCGGCTTCAAGCACAACCTGTGCTTCACGTTCGTGCTGCTTGGCGTTTAATACATTGTGCGCAATACCCTCTTTGGTGAGGCGGTTGCTTAAGAGTTCCGAAATTTCAATGGAAGTCGTACCGACCAGAACCGGCTGACCGCGCTTGACGCAGTCCTTGACGTCGTCAACGATGGCCTGGTACTTCTCTTCGGTGGTGCGGAAAACCTTGTCCTGCGCATCCTGACGGATCATCTTGCGGTGCGTGGGCACCACCACGGTTTCCAGACCGTAAATATCCTGGAATTCGTAGGCTTCCGTATCGGCCGTACCCGTCATACCCGCAAGTTTCTTGTACATGCGGAAGTAGTTCTGGAACGTGATGGATGCCATCGTCTGGTTTTCCTGCTGGATCTTGACGCCTTCCTTGGCTTCCACAGCCTGATGCAGACCGTCGGACCAGCGGCGGCCGGGCATTAAGCGGCCGGTGAATTCGTCGACGATGATGACTTCGCCGTTTTGCACTACGTACTGCTGATCACGCTGGAAAAGCGTATGGGCTCTGAGCGACGCATTGAGGTGGTGCAGCAGAATAATGTTCTGGGGCGAATAAAGGCTCGTGCCGTCCTTGATGAGTCCCTTTTCGGTAAGGATCTTTTCAAGGTGCGCGTGGCCGGCTTCAGAGAGATAAACCTGATGGGCCTTTTCATCCACCCAATAGTCCCCTTCAGCCTTTTCATCGGCCTGACGCTTTAAAAGCGGCGGGATTTCGTTGATCTGACGATAGAGATCCGTGTTGTCGTCAGCTGCACCCGAAATGATGAGGGGCGTACGGGCCTCATCAATGAGAATCGAGTCGACTTCGTCGACGATCGCGTAATTGAGCCCTCTCTGACGGCGGTTGGCGACGTCATACTCCATGTTGTCGCGCAGGTAGTCAAAGCCGAACTCGTTGTTGGTGCCGTAGGCAATGTCGGCGGCGTAGGCGGCCTTTTTGTGTTCCGTATCCTGCTGCGAGAGAATCGTTCCGACGCTCATGCCGAGGAAGTTGTAAAGGCGTCCCATCCAGGCGGCGTCGCGGCTTGCGAGGTAGTCGTTCACGGTCACGACGTGAACGCCCAGCCCCGGCAGGGCGTTGAGGTACACCGCAAGCGTTGCGGTGAGAGTCTTCCCTTCACCGGTGCGCATTTCGGCAATCTTGCCGTCGTTTAACACCATGGCGCCGATCAACTGCACGTCAAAGTGGCGCATTCCGAGCACACGGGTACTTGCTTCACGCACCACGGCAAAGGCTTCAGGCAGCAGTGCCTGCAGATCCTCACCCTTAGCCAAGCGTTCGCGGAATTCAACGGTCTTGTGCTTGAGCTCATCGTCCGTGAGCTTTTCCATCTCCGGCCCGAGCTTATTGATGGCAGCGCACTTCTTGCGGTACTGCCGGATCAACCGGTCGTTGCGGCTGCCGAAAATCTTGGTGAGAATCGAATCAAACATAGTTATCCAGTCAAAGAACCCGGCGGTGTTTTTTTGGGAAGCGCCGGTTCCTTAAAAATGCGGACGGCACAAAGCCCTCCGCCCAAAAGAAATAACGGTTATTATCGCACAGCAAACCCCTTATTTTCGGACAAAAATGTGCCCGTTTCCTTCACGGAAAAGGGCTCACGAGCGCCTTATCCCCGCCATGTATTACAAAAAAGCACCGCGCCGCGGCAAATTCAGAACTTTTGCACAGATCACTTTTGCCGCCGGTGAAGAGCAAAGCGTGGCCGAACAGTTAAAAGACGCCCGCAAAGCCGCCCGCGCCGTGGCAGGCGAAACCGCCAAAATGCGGCTCGGCCTGGACTTTTCCGACATCGCCAACATCCGCGTGACGCCCGAAAAAATCACACTGCTTGTGAAAACCGCGATCCAGCAAAACCGCCTGCGGCAACTGCTGCCCCGCATTACGGCTGCTCTCGGGCGCGCGGGCTTTATTGCCCCCGTGGACATCAAAATCCGTCCGGTCACAGACCACATCCGCTTAAGAACCCGCACCGTTGAGACGAATCCCCGCACCATGTCGGAGACGGCGCTTTCAGCAGTTGAAGAAAAGGCCGGCTCGATGAACGAGTCGGCCTTAAAAGACGCCTTACTGTCGCTTGCCCGGGCCATGCGTAAAAAGCAGGCCGGCCCGGCTGCATAACGGTCTACACCGCTGTCGCGGCAGGCTCAAACGCGGAAGTCGCCACCATAAAGGGGCGGTCTTTCTCTGGCACCGTCACAAATTCCCAGGCTTCGCTGTCGGCTAAAAGCTCCCGCAACAGCCTGTTGTTGATGGCGTGGCCGGACTTATAGGCACTGTACTTTGCAAGCAGCTGATGGCCGAGCACATAAAGGTCGCCCATCGCATCGAGAATCTTGTGCTTTACAAATTCGTCGGGAGAGCGCAGTCCGCCGACGTTGAGCACCCGGAACTCATCCATCACAATTGCGTTTTCTAGCGTGCCGCCCTGCGCAAGACCCATTGAGCGGAGCATTTCAACGTCAGAAACGAAACCGAAGGTACGCGCACGGCTTACGCTCTGCTCGTAGGTTTCCTTGGAAAAGTCCACCACCGCACGCTGCACGGTGTTGTCAATCGCGGGGTGGCCGAAATGGATGCTGAAGTCGAGGATAAAGCCGTTGTGGGGCTCGAGTTTGGCCCACTTGTCGCCGTCGTGCACTTCAACCGTCTTTTTCACGCGCACAAACTTCTTGGGCGCATTCTGTTCAATCACACCCGCCGAGCGGATGAGATAAACGAAGGTGGCGCCCGAGCCGTCCATCACAGGAATCTCAGGCGCGTCCACATCCACGTAGACGTTGTCGATTCCGAGGCCGTTTAAAGCGCTCATCAGGTGTTCGATCGTCGAAATGATGATCTTGCCTTCGTTTAAGGTCGTCGCCATGCGCGTGTCGTTCACGCTTGTGGGGCGCGCAGGCAGTTCAACCGGCGGCGTCAGATCCACGCGGCGGAAGATGATACCCGTGTCAGGAGCGGCCGGCCGCATCTCGAGTTTGACACGACGCCCCGAATGCAGGCCGATGCCGACGGCCGTGACCGTGCGGCGCAGAGTGCATTGTTTGAGCATGTTTTTTAACGGTGACGGATAAAGGTCGGAACACTCACAAAGGGCGTGGCGGAAACCTCACTTTGCTGCGGCTTATCCTGCGGCGCCGTGCGGGCCCAGTCGTCCGACAGATGCTGCTGCGGCTGCGGCGCCGGCTGATGCACGGTCTGCGGCTGCTGCAGAGCCGGATCATTTGTCTGCGGTGCAAACTGCGGCTGCGCGGCGGGCGCGCTCTGGGGCTCGCGCACGGGCTGCGTGTAGCCGTAACCGAACGTCTGCTGAATCGGCGCCTGAGGCACAGCCTGCTGCGCAGGGGCCTGGCCGAACGCAGGCTGCGAGAAGACCTGGGGACCTCTGCCGTAAATGCTGCTACCCAAACCGCCCTGACCGGCTTCGGGCGTATGACGTCCCGTATCGTCGTCAAGACCCGTTGCAACCACCGTCACACGCAGCTCATCGCCCATGTCGTTATCGAAGGCCGTGCCGATAATCTGGTTGGCGTCGCGGCTCACGAAGTTCTTCATGACGCTCATCACTTCGCGGATTTCGGGATTGGTCATCGTTTCAGCCGAAGCCGTCACATAAACGAGAAGGCCGCGGGCACCCTGAAGGTTTGCTCCTTCCAGAAGCGGGCAGGCAATCGCCTTTTCCGCTGCTTCACGGGCGCGGTCCGGACCGCTTGCGGTTGCCGTACCCATCATAGCCGTGCCGCGTTCACTCATCACGGTACGCAGGTCTTCGAAGTCAACATTGATGATGCCGGGCGTATGAATGATCTCGGCAATACCGTTACAGGCCTTGTAAAGCACATCGTCTGCGGCGGCAAAGCAGTCAACCATCGTGGCCTGACCGCCCACTTCGTCTTCGAGCTTGTCGTTGAGAATCACGATGAGGCTGTCGACCTTGTCCTTAAGGTTTTCAATGCCGGCCTGCGCCTGGCGCATACGGCGGGAACCTTCAAACTCAAAGGGCTTGGTGACGACCGCAACCGTGAGAATGCCGAGCTCTTTGGCAATCTCGGCAATCACGGGAGCCGCACCGGTTCCGGTGCCGCCGCCCATACCGGCCGTGATAAAGAGAAGATGCGTACCCTCAAGCGCCTCACGGATCTTGTCGGCGGCTTCCTGTGCGGCCATAGCACCCACTTCGGGTTTGGCGCCCGCACCGAGCCCGGTCTTACCGAGCGGAATCACGATGTTGGCCCGGGAGCGGCTCAGCGCCTGCTTATCCGTGTTGGCAGCAATAAACGTAATTCCCTGAGCCTGATTGTCGATCATGTGCTCAACGGCATTGCCGCCGCCACCGCCGACACCGATGACTTTGATGCAGGCATCGAAATGATTGGGCTGTTCCGTAATGGCCTCAAACGACATGGCTATCCTTTTTACCGGCGGGCCGATATCTCGTCCCGCCCAAATATTTGACTACCGGTAGTCTGCCGCCCATTGCGCTAAAAAATCACGCATGCAGGCGGCAGTCAAAATTCGTGCGCATTATTGTAGAGCCTTTTTCCCGCTCTCCGAAAGGGTGCTCAGGCTCCCGTAGCAGAAATTTGCAATCTTTCCGGACGACTGCGTCAGAATTCAAAGCGCCAGAGCACGTCAAAGGACTGACCGGTGCCGGAAACAGCCTGAAGATAAAGTTTGGGCAGCAGCCTGTAGCGCAGCGTCAGAGTCGTTAAGGAATCAAAGATTCCCATGCCGTACTTCACCTGAAGGCCGGGCAGGACGTAACCTGAGAGCACCACCTGAGAGTCCGTGCCGCGGCCGGCGGTGTCCACGGTAAGACCTTCAATACCGGCAGCCTCCCCGATTTTGCCCACAACGCGTCCGGCCTGACTTGCGCCGAGTCCGATTAAGGCCGAGGTCATAGCGTTGCTGCCGGCTGCATCATTTTCATTATCAAGCCCGTGCCCGGTGAGAAGGTAGGAAAGTTTGTTTTCATCACTCATCTCCGGATCGGAAAAAAGTTCCACCTTGGGAGCCGATGCTGTTCCTGTCACCTGAACCCCCGCCGTGACGTCATCCTCCGTGGTTTCACTGTTTCTCACGGCCTCAATTTCAAGTGTCGGGTTGTCCGCCGGCCCGGCAAAAATGAGAAGCCCCTTGGTGATTCTCAAATCCTGACCGTAGGCGTGAAATGTCCCCTCATCAAGGCTCACGCGGCCGTCCAGAGAAAATATCCCTTGGTTCTGCCGGGCATGAAGGTCCCCTTTTAAACCGGCCTTGAGTTCAAAGACGTTGATGCGGACGTGTTCTCCGAAATGAAGGGCAATGTCAGCGGAAACTCGCGATGCGAGATCTGATTTTTCTTCTGCTTCATCCCGGTCAATCACAACCTCGTCGGATGACGTGCCTTCCGCGCCCTCCGGCAGGCTGTTGACCGCAATACGGGCCCGGGGGACAGCAACCCTTCCGGTAACGGCCAATGTTTCACCGCGGGCTCTGACGCGTAAGTCAGGCGCCACATCCACCGAAATATCCGGACTCACGTCAAGCCGAAGCCGCTCGCTTGTCATCGTGAGATCAGCCGCGGGACTGTCCATGTCGCTCCAGTCAAGGTGCGCGGCAGCCGAGGCCTTTCCCTGATTTGTCATGAGCTCAAGCGCTGCGTCAGACTGCGTCCCCGCAAAGCTGAGCGTCAGGCGGCTCGGCTGCATCTGAAAAGGCATCTGAGGCGACACGACTGAAAGGTCCGTGACGGCCGCCTCCCCCGTGAGCTCCGGCCGACGGATGCTGCCCGACACACCCACGTCTGCCGTCAATAGCCCCGTGACTTCGGTTTCAGCGGGCAAAAGCGCTCTGAGATCTTTCAGTTCCAGCCCCTGAACGGAGAGTCTTCCTGAGAGTGTGTCATTGCGGCGCCGGTCAGCGGTTACGGCTAGCGTCACAGGACGGGAACTGCCCGCCGTGTGCGTCTGCGCACTGACGGTGAAGGCGGAGGCGTCTGCCTTAAGTACCAGGCGCGTATCCGTCAGTGTGAGCCCCTCGTTTCGGGCTTTGCCGGACGTTTTCTGCTGCAGCCGTGCGGTGATCCGCGGCGCCTCAAAAAGCGCTTCGGCCGTCTGTTCTCCGTTTTCGCCGAACATCTGCCGCAGGGAAGCCCTTCCTGAAAGGGTGCCCGTAATCTGCGGCTTTTGCTCGAAAAGCGCCGCGAAGTCAGAGGGTTCAATACGGATGCCGTCGGCCTTCACGGTAAGGGCTGTCTTGTCGGCTGTAAGTTCAGTAAGACAGAACCCTGTGCGTGCTGACGCGCCGCCCGCAAAACAGGCGTTTTTCAGCTGTTGGCTTGCTGCGGAGACAGTTAAAGGCGCAGCCTTGGTGAGCGCCCAGGCACCCAACGGCGTTTTAACCGAAAGGCTTTGTGCCGCGCCGCTCCAGAGAGCCGCCTCAGTCTTCCAGCTTCCTGTCAAACGCCCGTCAAGCGCGAGCCCGTGCGTCTTTTCACGCGCCGAAAACCGCAGCGTGTGTTTTTCCGGCGTGCCCGCAAGAACCAGCCGGGCTTCAGGGACCGCGTAGTCTCCCTGCCGCAGGCCGTTTACCGTAAGCGTCACGGCGTCTGCCGCACCCCCGGATCCGAAACGCCCGGCCAGACGCGCCCGGTCAATAGCTAGATCATTAAAGCGCATACCGGAGGCCGTGAGATCGGCTGAAAGCCTGGGCTCACCAAGAGTCCCCGAAACCGCCACCGTGCCTCTTGCCTCACCCTTTAACTGCGGCAAAACTTCGGAAAGATCCGGCGCCGCAATCCGGGCTTTGAGGTTTAATGCGCCTTTGCCGGCCACGGCAACGCTGCCGTCCGCGGTCATCGTGTTGCGTCCCGCCCGCAAAGTGACGTTTCGGGCCGAAACCGTGCCGTCAGAGGCAGCACGGAGTCCGCCCGCGGCCTCAAGGGCCCGACCGGAGACAAGCCCCGTGAAATTCATGGATTTGAGTGCTGCGTCCCAGTGCCCGTCACGGTAAAACACGGAAAAATCCGTCGCTCCCTCAAGGCGCAGTTCTGTGGGCAGAAGTGGTTTTGCGGCCTGAAGGTTTACTGCCGTCAATGAGCCGCTCACACGAAGGCCGTTTGAAGCATTTATCTGCGCCCGGGCCTTAATCCGGGCGTGCTGACCTTTTTCACCTGCCGCCGCATCAAGAATCCTGACCGTGATCGCGCGAAGCCCCTTGGTATCAAGTGTGGTTTCTCCGGAAAAGGGAACGTCTGAAAGAGCTGCGGAACCCGCTGACGCTTTCCCCATCACAGAAGCCTTAATGCCGGCATTAAGAACCGTACCCTGCGCCTTTACCGTAAAGGCGGTCACTTTGACGGCGTCTTTGTCACTGATCTTTTGCTCAAAAGGCGCGGTCAAAAAAACTTCGGCTTCAAAAGGCAGTTCGGGCTTCATGAGAAAACCGGAAGCCTCGGCCCGGGCGTGAGCCATTCCTGCCGTCGATATCCGGGCCGTGAGTTTTTCCCGGAGGGCTCCCGTCACTCTGACATCGGTCTTTTGTTCGCGTCCGTCAGCCGAGAGCACCGCCGAAGCCCGCAGATCCACGGGCCAGACCCCCGCCGTCTGCGCGTTCCCGCTCACCGTCAGCTGCATCTGAGGAATGTCTGCCGTCAGCTGCCTCACGGAAAGTTCTGTCTGCGTGAGCGACAGATCCGCGGCAAATCGGGACGGTGCCAAAAGCGTTTCCTTTCCCTGCCGCACCGTCACGCCCTGAGCCGTGAAGTTCTGCAGGGTGACGTCAACCGGAAGCACGAGTTTCTCAGGAACCGCCAGCCAGGAAGCCGCACCGCTTGCGCGGATCGTGTTTTCAAGTGCTGCCCAGTCGGTGGCCTCCGGCGCTTTTTGCTGCGCAGGCAGCGTCACCGCAAGCCCCGAGAGTGCCGTCTCAGCGATCCGGATGGTTTTATCCGAAGCACTCACGGCCAAATCGGCTTTCTGAAGCTCCAGATCAAGACTGCCCGAGTGAAAAGCAATATCCCTTAATGCAATACCGGTGACTTCAACATCAACCGGCAGTCCCTCAAAGTGCGTTGTCTGCTCTGCCGGCGCCGCTTCCGGCGCACTTTCACCGGACTCAGCAACATTGACTGAGGCCTGCTCAAGCCTCACGTTGTGCAAAACGATGCGGTTTCCCTGCAAAAAAGCCATGAGGTCAAAGGCATAAGCGGCCTTTCCGACGCGCACCGCAACGCCCTCAGCGGCGTAGCTTAACCCCGTGATTTCAGGAGAAAGAAGTGTCCCTTGCGCCGATTCGAAAGAAAATCCCGGCACATGGTCGCTTGCCTCTCTGAGTACAAAGTGAAGGCCCGTTTCGGTCGCTGCCAGAAAGGCAACGGCACCGGTGGCGGCAGCGGAAAGCACGGCCGCACCCGCAACTGAATATTTAAGCCAGCGCCGCATCACCATTGCGCCCCCAGACCGATGTAAAAGTGCAGGCCGCGTTCGGACGCGTCATTAATGGGCCAGGCAAGGTCAAATTTCACCGGCCCCACGGGCGAATCCCAGCGAATACCGGCCCCTGCGCCTTTGTGCACCGTGAAATCATCCATACTGCGCACCGCATCACCGGCATCAAAAAAGGCAGCACCCCACCAGCGTCCCGTCACGTTGTACTGGTACTCAAGCGAGGCTGTCGCAAGCTTGGAGCCGCCGATAAGCCGCCCCCTGCCGTCTTCGGGCGAGACGCCCTTATAGTCAAAGCCGCGGATACTTTTGTCGCCGCCCGCAAAAAAGCGCAGATCCGGCGGCACCGCATCAATATCATCGGCAAAAACGGCGCCGAGCGAAATCCGGCCGATCACACGGTGGCGCACTTTAAACGTTCTGAGCCATGTGTTGTCAAGCCGCAGAATCACAAAGTCCACATCAGAAGCCCAGGCGCCGGACGAAACATCAATGCTGTACTTCTGGGAGTCACCCCACGAAGGACTCGTGTCTCCTCTCTGACGGATACGCGTGAGGCTTAATCCCGGATAAATGAGCTGCGTTGTCTGCGTAACGCCGCCCTGCGTGAAGTGATCCTGCGAGGCTTTCACCGATGCAACGCGCTGCCAGCCCGAAGCCGTCTGCCAATAGCGCGACAGACTTAACGTAAAGGCCGAAGACGCCGTGTCGTTGAGATCGGTGTGTTTGTAGCCCGCCGAAACAAGGTAGTACTGCTCAAGCGGATTTTCCTTTACGGGGATTTTTAGGCTCGCTTCAAAACTTTGTTCGGCCGTTGAAACACTCGTCTCTGCCGTGAGGCTGTAGCCGCGGCGGTTGATCCAGGGGCGGGTCCAGGAAACCGTCCCCGTCACACCGGTGTCCGAACTCACGCCGAGCCCGGTCTCAACAACGTTTTTCTTGCGGGGCACGAGACTTACGACAACCGGCAGCGCATCAGGCGTTCCCTTTTCAAAGTCCGGTGCCGCCGACACCAATTCAAACCACCCGGTTTGTGAAAGCCTTCGGCTTAATTCGGCAACCGCCGTCGCGCTGAAGTAGTCTCCTGCCTTATAGGGTGCCAGCGTGGCGAGCCGCTCCGGATCAATCTGGCTGCCCGCAAACACGGTTTCACCCACCCTGTAGCGCTCTCCACTTTCAAAACGGATCACCCAGCGGGCTTTAGCCCTTTTCTGCTCAACTTCCAGACGTGATACGGCAAAACGCGCGTCAAAGTAGCCTTTCTGCAACGTCAGGGTATTGAGTGACTTCTTAAAGGTTTCATACGCGGCGTGCGAAAGCGGCGTCCCGGCCTTGGGGACCGCGGCCAGAAGCTTTACAAAGTCCGGATCATTCTTGGCTGCACCGGTGATTTCAACCGCGGAATCGGTGAGCACGGTGCGCTCTCCGGGATCGACCCTGAGACTGAGCTTTTTCCCGTCGCGCGTAACGTCAATTGAGGGACTGTAGTACCCGTAGGGACGCAGAGCCCGCGCGGCCGTCTCTCGGATTGAGGAATTATCAAGCCGCCAGGGCTCAGCCTCTCCCGTCGGTTCAAGCATCAGCACAATATTTTTGGCTGCGGCTGCATCGACACCGGTGACGGCAACCGACCCGGCGGCTGCCGTACAAGCCGTCAGACAGACGGCTGTTCCGAAAAGAAGATGCTGCCAGGCCACTCTGAGCGCTCCCGAAGTCCGAAATCAGAAACAAAGGAGAGCCTGTGGCGGCACAGCATGCTCCCGATTGCGCCTCACGTAAGTCTAAAGCCTTGCGCAGACTCTGCACCCGCAGCGAACTCAAGCCAGCGAACGGGCTCGGCTCCCTGAGACTGAAGCCATTCATTGGCCTTGCGGAAGTGCCCGCAGCCGATAAAGGGCGCGGGACCGCGCAGGGCCGATAAAGGCGATGGGTGGTTGCTTGTGAGAATCAGTATGGGCCCCTTGGCATTGTGACGGATCCCGTCGGCCTTGGCCTGCGCCCAGTTCCCCCAGAGCATATAAACGCAGGGAGTTGCGGCAGAAGCGGTTTTTGCAAGCACCGCGTCGGTGAGTTTTTCCCAGCCCCAGCGGCCGTGCGAAGCGGCTTCTCCCTCTTCTACGGTGAGCACAGCGTTTAAAAGAAGCACGCCCTGCTCAGCCCACCCGGAAAGGTCACCGTTGGTGTGAATGCCCGTATCGTACTCAAGCGCAATTTCGCGGAAAATGTTTTTCAGACTCGGCGGGAGCTTTCGTAATTCGGGCGGAACTGAAAAACTCATTCCCACCGCCTGCCCCGGTCCGTGGTAGGGATCCTGTCCGAGAATCACCACCTTCACTTTTTCCGCGGGCGTCATCTCGAGCGCCTTAAAGGGATACGGCGGATAAATCACGGCACCGGCTTCAAGCCGCGCGTCAAGCCGTGCCAGAAGACTTTCTCCGGCCGGACTCTGAAGAAATTCCGTACAGAGAGGCTGCCAGCTGCCGGCCCCTTCCCAAAGATGCCGTTCCCGCGCAAAGTCACGCATGATTATTCCGAAAAGAAAAGTTGGGTAAGCGCCGCACCGGGGTTCCCCTGTCGCATCAGGCTTTCGCCCACAAGATAGGCTCCGACACGAGCGCTTTTCAGCGCCGCCACATCCTGCGGCGTCGCAATGCCGCTTTCCGAGACAATGATGCGGTCTCCGGGCACCAGATCGTGCAGCGCAAGCGTCGTGTCGATGCTCGTCACAAAAGTGCGGAGATTGCGGTTATTGATGCCGATTAACGTCACCGGAAGCGCGAGAGCGCGCTTGAGTTCCCCCTCATCGTGACTTTCGGTGAGTACGTCCATTCCAAGACTGAGAGCCGTCTGCGCGAGTTTGAGCGCAAGCCCGTCGGTGAGCGCCCGCATGATCAGCAGTACCGCGTCCGCCCCCATCGCACGGGACTCGTAAATCTGCGCTTCATCAATCATGAAGTCTTTTCGCAGCGCCGGAATACCGACGGCAGCGCGCGCCGCACGAAACGCGGCTTCAGAGCCCTGAAAGTAGACGCTGTCGGTTAAGACAGAGAGGCAGGCAGCACCCGCGGCTTCATATTGCTGCGCGGTGCGCGCAGGATTGAAGTCCGGACAGATAAGGCCCTTACTCGGACTTGCCTTTTTCACTTCGGCGATGACGGCGGGCAGCCCCGCACTGATTTTTGTCTGCAGAGCGCGCACAAAGCCCCGCGGGGGATCGGCTTTCTCAGCCGCTGCCCTGAGCTCATTCATTGTCTTGCGGGCTTTCAGCTGAGCGACTTCCGCGCGCTTTGTTTCAAGTATCCGGTCCAGATAATCAGCCATTGTCTGCTCCCTGCGGCATTTCTTGTTTTCTGTGCGGGATTATGAGGCCGATTCACACTCACCGCCAACACACTTTCGAAACCAAAAGTACACAACCGGCACATCCGAATGCCGCAAGCCCGTGCGGCATGATATTTTCTGTTTCTTTTCAATGCAATGACTCTTTTCCCCCGCACCGATTTGCAGGAAATAAATTCATCCGTATAATTTCGGTCTCTCGCGGGGTGTAGCGCAGCCCGGTAGCGCGCCTGCTTTGGGAGCAGGATGTCGGGAGTTCGAATCTCTTCACCCCGACCACGTTACTGGTTGTATGACTGCCCGTAGCTCAGTTGGATAGAGCATCGGCCTTCTAAGCCGAGGGTCGCTGGTTCGAATCCTGCCGGGCAGGCCAAGAAAAACGCGGCTGAGAGAGTAACAATTTGACGGTGGGTGTAGCTCAGTTGGTAGAGTCCCGGATTGTGATTCCGGTTGTCGTGGGTTCGAGTCCCATCTCCCACCCCAGTATACCGAGCCCTAGTCTTATCAGACTGGGGCTTTTTCTCGTCAAAAATCCTCACAAAATGCCCGTGCTTATTGGGCTTACATCAAATCAAATACACCGAATATCCAATCAAACAATTTAAATTCCCAATCCCATTACCTCATACATCAAAGATAGCCCGAAAGATAGCCAAATTTTCTCCTTTATGAAAAAATCCCAATGAGTCCCATTGGCTATCTTTGTGGCCATCTTTGAATCGGAGAATTTAATGGCAAGACAAGCACGCCTATTAACTGCCAAAGAAGTGAACGCCTTAACCAAAACCACTGCTGTTGGTGGCGTTCCTGGCCTTTGTTTACGCATTCGCGATCACGGCGACCGCACATATACACTCATCAAAAAATCCAATGGAAAAACCCGACAGTGGACCATTGGGAAATCTGCCAACATATCCCTTGCCGACGCCAGAAAAAAGGCAACAGAACTGTTACAACAAATCGAAGAAGGCATCGATCCGGTCAAAAAGACAAATCCACTGTTTAGCCAACCACACAAAATCACCGTTGAACAACTCTTGCGCATGTTTATTGCAGCCGAAACAGAACGAGGCCGCTGGACTACAAAAGGCCGACAAACACACGCCGAGAAAGCCGACGGATGGATTAGAAATCACATGAGCGCAAAATTTAAGGCCACGGACATCACCGCCCTCACTCCCCAACTAGTTGCCAACGAGTTTGGAGAAAAGTGGCAGACAATGCGCACGACCCCTGAAAAATGCATCGGTGAACTCAAACGTGCAATTGACTGGGGGATCGCTCTTAATCACATCCCCTCAATGATCAACCCAGCCGACATTACAGGGGCACTCGGTCACCTGTTACCCGCCGCAAGCGCAAGACCGAAAAGAACTCACATGCCATACCTGCCGCCCGAATTGATTCCAGATTTCATTGCTCTCTTAGCCCAAAAGCAGGGGTGCGCAGCCAGAGCATTGATATTTGCTGTCTTGACAACATCAAGAATCTCCAACTGTCTCCATCTTCACTGGAATCAAGTGGACACATCCACAAAAACAATCACAATCCCACGCGAAGAAATGAAGATCAAGGGCCTCTCTTTTGATCGAATAACTCCACTATCCGATCACGCCATTTCGATCTTATCTGGAATGCCTCGCTTTCCCAAGACAGCAGGAAAACCAGACTGGGTATTTCGAGATTTCGTTCGCGGGCGCGCCCCTATTTCCGAGACGTCTTTACACAATCTCATTCGTCGCATTAACTCCGATACTCCAGATCACCCATTTTTTGATCCTAACGAATTTGACGCAGCAGGCAGACACCGATTGCCAACCCCACACGGTCTTGCACGTGCCAGCTTTGAGACTTGGGCAAAAAATCCTTCCCAATTTGGGCACGAAGAATTTGACCCCGACTTTATCGATGCCTGTCTTGACCATTTTTGCCCTAAATACGGAGGCGCCTATATGCGCGCATATCCGCTTGAAGACATGAGAAAAATTCTGGATGCATGGGCCGAATACTGTTTTTCCAAAGTTTCTTAACTCTCAACCCTCATAAGCACAAAGAGCCCGCCAAAAGACGGGCTCTTTCTCATTTAATAGGCACGGAATAGGCCGCTAATCCATCTTTTCTGATCGCTCCTCGCTCAACCAATCTTGCACCTTCTTCAGCCAGGCCGACACCTTCGCTGAGTAGTCGTTCGCAGCCGGCAAGTCGCTCTGCAACAACTCGGCAGGCGGCATCACCGGGGGCGGACAATCGCGCGGAACTGGCAGCGAGTTGCTTGCGCAGCCGGTCAGCAGTAACAGCCAAATCCCTCCGACTAGACTCAGCCTCCCCCATTTGCTTAAGCAACACCGACGTCGCACGTGCGTACGTGTCACGCTGCTCCAACAATCGCTCTTTGTCGTCGTCAGCATACTCCCTTGCCTCCTTTTCGGCCCTAGCCTTCATCGACTCAATCTCAGCCTTATAAACAGCGGCCGCATACCTGTAGCCGCCCGCAAAAAGAACGACGGCCGCTAAAACAGCGACCGCGAATTTAACGTCCGTTTCCATATCAAGAGTAGAACTTTTCAATTTCAGCAGCACGACGTCGAACCAGACCAGGAGTTTTCTGACCATTGACAAAAACAATGTCGGCAAACTCAGCGGCGCAATCGTCAAATCGATAAGCATTGAGCGCACGCATCAACTTTGGGCACTGCTTGATCATTCTATGCACGCCCAAATTGAAAGCAAGCGACATCAATGCCACAAATTGCCCCTGTGTCAACGGCACATTCACATATTTGGCCAATGCGCTCTTGGTTGCTGCCAAGTCTTCAAGCAAAAGCCTTTCCGCCTCTTCGCCAGTAATAACATCCCCTTCTTTGACCCCTGCTGTATGACCCACACCGATTGTCCAAACCCCAGCCGGGCATTTGTACGCAGTCAAAAAAGTCCCCTCAAACTCACGTACAAAATCAGCAGCTAGTGCCGGATCAAAAGTCCCAAAACTATGGCTCTCCATTTTTCTTATCCCCCGTCAATTTAATCGGCAAGCTCTTTGCCACTTTCTCATCGAGGTACGCGTTGACTGCGTATAGAATGTACCGCAAGACTGGCGGCACAATTCCGCCAAGCCCTGACCTTTCCAAATTCCTGATGATTGAGCCAAACTCAGCGGCGGTGTAGGCGACGATCACCACGGATTGCACAAACTGAAAACGAAGAACATCGCTCAAAGCCTCGTCAAGCCCGTGCGCCAAGGCGATAATGCAAAACATCGCCACCTTGCGAATCACGCCCCAAAATAGTTTCGATCCATCCCAAGAGTGTGTCCGAACCGCTGACAGCATCCCCGTGATCATGTCTCCGGTCACAAAGATCGCCAGCCAGATAACCAAAGGAACAACATTTCCAAAGGCAAAGCTAAAGGCTGCCCCGATAACTCCGCCAATTGATAAAAGTACCCTATCGGCACCCGACGGCAAAGCATGCAAAATCGTGTTGATCATTTTTTCCTCAATAAAAAAAGCGCACTCACGTGCGCCCGCGCATCGACGGCTTGATTTGTGCTCGTTCGATTTCGGACTGATAACTTTTGTGGCAGTGGTCCGGATCAAAAAAGAGGATCGCGTCGATCACGATTTTTGGCCAACGATAAGACCCGTCTTCGTAATGACGCCACGCCCTGCTCGACAGCGTTTCGTCAGCCCACCCTCGCATGAGCGCATTGATGAGCTGATCGATGGCAATAAGCACCTGCTTGAGATATGCCCACATGATCAAGCTCCCTTACTGAAATCAGTCGGTTCAAATTTGATCACAATCGCCTCTAGCTCTTCTTTCGTCGTAGCGGCATTGATCGCGTCACGAATCTTCCACTTTTGCCGATAGCCAAGATTTCCCGCCTTGATAATCTCGCTCTTCAACGTCTCAAGGTCACTTAAAGAAACTTCATGCCCTTTATTGTTCGCATCCATGAAAATGATTGTCGGCAACGATTGGCCCTGGCCGTTAGAATCTTCAGCCTCAGCGGCAACAGCAATCGCCTTGGCAGCCTCGATTTCCTTCTTCGTCTCATCGACAAGACCGCTCACGTCCTGCATCGCATTTCGATTGCTATTGACCTCATAGCCTAAAGAAGACACTAACGTTGCACCCCCTGTGCTCCAAGCCTCAAAGGCACTCTTAAGCTCTGCGTGCTTTTCCTCGCGAACCTCTTCCAGAGTCTTTTCCGGAATTTTCTCAATCGTCTTATCGTTCGTCGCCGGGTCTTGAACGATACGATATTCCGTTGACCCCTTGACCAACTCATCAAACAGATTGCGCAACTGATTGATGCGCGCAGTCTGCTTTACATGCGGCAAAACAAGGCCCACACACTCGGCAGCAGAAGTCGGAATGACTTCCGGAATCCACGTGAGCTTGTCATCGGCCAGCTTGAAGAAATGCTTACCATCCAACTCTGGAGCGGCGATTTCAAAGGTATCTGCGCCCAACATCAACGCTTCGTCCGGACCGTACATGCATGAGCACAGACCGTCAAAATACCCATCCTCATCAATGTGCGGAAGGTTCACAATCGAATTAGGTTTCCCCATGTCACTCACCTCAAAACAAATAGCGACCCTAAAGCCGCGTGAAAAAAGATACACAGCCCCAGACAGTCACGGCCTCACGTTGCGAGTGCAGCCATCAGGCGTCAAGAGTTGGTATTTACGAATTTCATATCAAGGAAAAGTCACTGACCTTTCCCTTGGCCACTGGCCAGAAGTCTCTTTAATGCAGGCCAGACAAATCGCCCGTCGGAAACGCAAAGAGCTCGGCCAAGAGCCCCCGCGCGGATACATTCTCACCGACGCTTTTCGGCTATGGTGCAATCTCAAGAGAGGCCGCATCGTCAGCTATAAAGACGAAAAACGTCGGTTAGAGCGATACATCGTCAAGCCTATTGGCCACCGCCAACTCGACGAGATTACGGCTCCGCTCGTCATCGCCACCGTCCAACACATCGAAAAAGCAGGCCATCAAGCAACACTCAAGCGCGTACTCATGCGCACACGTGAGATCATGGACTTGGCGGTCTGCGCCGGCTACATTCTTCATAATCCGGTCGACAGAGTCAGCCGAGTGTTTGCATCGCCGATTGTTAAATCAATGCCATCGCTCCCTTGGCAGGATCTGCCGACAATCATGGCCACAATGGCAAAGGCGCCGGTCAGAATGCAAATCCTTTTCCTACTATCTTTGGCCACAATGTTGCGCCCGGGCGAGATTGCCAAACTTCGAAAAGAATGGATTGACGGCGACACCCTCACCATACCGGCAACGGAAATGAAAAAGGGGCGCTCTCACAGAGTACCCCTCACACCGCTCATACTCCGTCTAATCGAAATTGAGCAATCCCAATCTCCACATCCACGAAGCTCATTTATCTTTTCCGGCCGAAAATCAGGCAGCCACATTTCCTCTCAAGCTCTGGCTAAGCACCTCCACAGCACCGATCTTTCCGGAAAGCTCGTGGCCCACGGCCTGCGCTCCATAGCAAGATGTTGGATGGCCGACAATGGGCATCCTTTCGAAGTTGCCGAAGCATGCCTGTCGCACGTTGCCGGCAACCAAGTTTCTCGCGCGTATCAAAGATCGGATTACCTTGAGGCTCGAAGGCCCATCATGGAAGCCTGGAGCTCCCATATTGAGCACTGTGCTCAAAAAGCCGGGATGTTGCCAGACTTTCCTTGGAATTCTCAGCCCTTATCGGAGCCAAACATGAAATAAGCACTGGGGCTTAGCACATGCTCAAATATGAATGCGCCAAGCCTCAATACTCATCTACTTTGCTGACCAAACATCACCGGTGGATTTGGGAATATCGTTTGGGGAGGCGGATCAAGAGGCGCAATCTTTCAAGGCGACACGGATCAATCAAGCATTAACAGAAATTCAGTAGCGAACGGATCGCAAGTGTTGTCATGGATTGATTTTGAGGCTGGAAGATCGAACTCAATACACGGGAAGTCAACAACTGTACAACCGCCGGCAATCTATGCCTTGATAATGATTAAGGCGTAAATTGAGCTTGGCTGTACCGTTGACGATTTGCCATATATTGAATCAGACGAGGACGCATTAAAGCCAATATTTTTCGACCCTCGATCTTGTTTATAAGTAGTATGAGTGTACCCGCCCATACCATCGTCGCTAAATAGTGCCCCTGCCGTCCTGTCCCCATGCAAGCAGTCTTGTTCGACATTTAGATTACCGGTTATGTTTGGCCAAACATAACCGGAGGCATTGGCACGGGGTGGACGGCTTTCGGTGC